>Ga0209377_1001867_pt1 | contig 13866 bp, 9 predicted proteins | sample GraSoiAngelo_141_FD_185898 | JGI IMG/M metagenome (GOLD analysis project Ga0209377, IMG submission 185898) | Grasslands soil microbial communities from the Angelo Coastal Reserve, California, USA - 14_0929_12_40cm (SPAdes) (version 2) | ecosystem: Environmental > Terrestrial > Soil > Grasslands ...
GCGTTTGGTTGAGAATCTACGGAAGCCTTGCGGACGAGGTCCGGTTAACGGCAGGACCATTTTGGCCCGGCGAAAGAAACCAAATGAAAGATAGAGTCTGAGGACGATCATTTATCAATCAGAGAGGAGGAAGGATGACTCGGGAAAATATTTCCAGCGGGGCGCCGTGGGAGCCGATTGTGGGGTACTCGCGCGCAGTGCGGATCGGAAATGCGATCACCGTTTCGGGAACGACGGCGACGGGGCCCGATGGAAAGATTGTGGGCGTGGGCGACGCGCGCGCGCAAACCGTGCAGACGATCAAGAACATCGAAGCGGCTCTGGCGAAGGCGGGCGCGAGCCTGAAAGACGTGGTGCGGACGCGCATCTACGTAACGAATATTGCCGAATGGGAAAAGGTGGGCCGGGCGCATGGAGAGTTTTTTGGCGAGATTCGTCCGGCGACGAGCATGGTGGAAGTGAGCAAGCTGATTTCGCCGGAGATGCTGGTGGAGATTGAGGCGGACGCGGTGGTGGAATGAAGTAAACAATGTAGGGGAGATAAGGGAATAAAGGAGAAGCAAAGTTTTAAGGACGTTGTCATCCTGAGCGAAGCGAAGGATCTCAACTCAATGGTGAAGCGAGCTTGAAGCCGATGCGGACAGCACATTGCCAATAGAGAGTTCATAAGGAACACGCTTGCCGACAAAGAAAAAAAACACGTCGCCCGCGCTATACGATTCGTTCATCGCGGACTACTACGACGAGTCGCCGATTGTGCGCGGGCGGACGCAGGACGTGGCGTTTTATCGCGAGCTGGGCTGCGGCACAGGACGCATCACCATGGCGCTGGCACAAATGGGCAGGCGCGTAACGGGGCTGGACCTTTCCGAACGCATGCTGGAGGGCGCGACGCGCAAGCGCGCTGCGCTCTTCACGGAAGAACGCGAACGCGTCCATCTCGTGCAAGGAGACATGACGAAGTTTGATCTGGGCGAAAAATTCCGCCTGATCATCATTCCCTTCCGGCCGTTTCAGCATTTGCTGGAAGTGCGGCAGCAAATGGATTGCCTGGAGTGCGTGCGCAAGCATTTGAAGCCGGGCGGGCGGCTGATCTTGGACGTGTTCCAGACCGATGCGGAGCGCATGCACGACCCGGTTCACATGCGCGAAACGCTGCTCACGGAATACCAGACAGCGGAGGGGCGCCAGGTGCGGATCAGCGAGCGAGTGGCGGCGTTCCATCGCGCGGAACAACGAAACGACGTGGAGATGATCTATTCTGTGGAACACCCGGACGGACGCAAGGAGCGCTTGGTATTCGCCTGGCCACTGCGCTATTTCTTCCGTTACGAAGTCGAACACCTGCTCACGCGATGCGGGTTTCAGGTGTCGCGAGAGTATGGCGATTTTGATCGGACGCCGATCCGAGACGAGTCCCCGGAGATGATCTTCGTGGCGAAGGTCGAGTGAGGGGATGATCCTGTTTTAGAAAAATGCTAGGCCCCCTCCCCCCTGTTTTTTGTAAGTGTTGATTCTAAAAGGCTTAGGCTGTTCCGTAAGTGCTTTAGAATCAACACATCCAAGAGAATATCGCAAGTGTTGATTCCAAAAGGCTTATAGGATGATCGCTGTTGGTACAGTTCAAGTAAGACTGTAAAGAGCCCAGACTGTTGACCCTACACCCCCCGGCAATTTGTATGATTTTCAAAACAAAAGCGTTACAGAATTTGCAATTCGTAAGCCATTGAATCTAAAGAAAGAGCAAAGGTCCCGCTACGAAGGGATGCGTGAGGTGTGCAAAAAAGAAAAAGCGGCAGTTGCGCTGCCGCTTTTTATCCAGTCGCGTTATGACCTAGCTGAATCCTAGCACAGCGGCCCAACTGGGTCCAGTAAAATTTTGAAAAATTTTAGGGCCTACCAGTGGGCGCGGATACGGTACTTGAGGACCGAGGTGCCGTCCTTGGCCACTGGGACATTGAATTGGGCCGCGAACGCCGCTGTCTTGGTGTACTTGTAAGTGGAAGAGAGCATCTCCCAATCGCCGCCGATGGGCTCGTTCACCTGCACGGTGATGGGCGTGTCCTTGTGATTGCGCAGCGTGACTTCAAATTCCATTTCCCAAACGTTTGAGGCGATGCTCTTGAAATCGGTCTGTTTGTGCTCCGCGACGACATCGAAGGCGTTGCCAATGTGGATGTTCACAAATTCATCTTTGGGGGTGTGATCAATGCGGTCTTCCCCAGCAAACAGAATGCCGCCCTTTGAATCTTTCTGGTAGACGCGCATGTTGCCCGAAGGAAGAGGAATGCCGAGGCCGGCTTTTTCGTCGTTCTTGAATTTGTAATAAACCATGACGGCGTCTTTGATAGGCGAGCCGGGGTTCTGGCGGTTATGGTAATAGTAGTTTTGGCCGTTGACGACGAAGATTTTTTCGACGGGGACGCCGCTGCCTTGCAGCAGGCTGATTTGCTTGGTTTCCTTGTCCTCGACGGAAGTGCGGCGGCCCAGCGTATAGAGATGATATTCGCTGAAATTTTCCTGCTGGAATTGCGGGGCGGCAGCTTTTGCAGCCATTTCCCGTCCCACCATGTCGGCTCTCATCCCGCTCTGACCAGCAATACGGTTCAGTTCGCCGGCGACGAGCTGGAGGCGCGCGTTGTGGAAAGCAGTGCCACTGTTGTTGACAACAGTGACCCAGCCGTCGAGGTCGGCATTCTTATCATCGCGCGCGACGGTGAGAACGTAGTCTGCGTTCCAGGATAGATTGTTCGCGAGATAAGAAGCTTCAATCTGCTGTTTTTTCGCGCCGGAGTTTTCCAGAGACATGAGCAGCGTGGGGCGGTCGTACAGATTCGCGGGGACTTCGGGAAAGCGGTAGCTTTCGGCGTACATTCCGGTGACGATGTCGTTGCCAATTTTCCAGACGGGACCGTTGTTGTCGGAGAGCAGAGTGGCTTTAATCTCTTCGCGCTTGGTCGTGCCGTTTTCCTGATACGTGCGGACGAGAGTGACTTCCTTGCCGACGTACTTATGGAGCAGCTTTGCCGGCTCGAGCAGATCGTATTCGTAGTTTTGCTCGATAACACCGAGCTTTTCCGGATCGGTAAGCGAGCGGAAATGCACGGTCGCGGGGTTCACGGTTGCGGCTATGTCCATGAATTTCAGACGAAAAGCGCCGTTGGGGAGCAGGAGATTGCGGACGTCGCGGACCAGAGCGATGTTGGAATTGTAGACCGTGACGTTGAGATCGGTCTGATCGTTCAAGCTGGTGGATTGATCGGCGACGCCGGTGCGGCCAGGTTCCTTCTCCTGCACCACGTGAGCTCTGTTCGCAAAGGCCGCGGGATAAAGCATCGCTGCACCTGCGGTGAGAACGGCGACAGCAGAGACCGCGCAAAGCAATCGAGTGCTGGACTGAATTCGGGAAATCTTCATTACTTTCACCTCAATCTGAGTGTGCCTTCTCCCTTAGAACGATGCCGGAGGAATTTCTTGCAGGAGAAACGCGAGCCGAATTCTTGCGAAAAGCAGATCCCTCGCTGCGCTCGGGATGACAATCAGGGCCAGCTTTCCATAAGTTCAACGAATTTCAATGAGTTCATCGAAGCCTGAAAATCACTGGGATGCCACGAGCTTCCAGGTAATGCCGCCGTCGGAGGTTTCAAGAGTCTTCGTGTGGCGAAGATTCCAGATGGTGGCATGGAGCGCATCCAAAGCGAGAACGCCCGCCCAGTCTTCATCCAGAGGCGAATGACTTATGGACCAGTGCGCTCCGCCATCGGTAGTGAGAAGAATGGTCCCGGCGCGGCCCACGATCCAACAAACTTTGGCGGAAGGAGCGGAACCCGCGGTGAGGTCGACGGGCACGCCGCTGGTTTGACGCGACCAGGAAGCGCCGCCATCGCTGGAGAATTCGATCAGGCCAGCTTGGCCGACGCGCCAAATGATTTTTGAATCCGGTGCGGGTGCAGCGATCCAGCGCGAATTGGTGAGGGCTGCCATTTGCATGGCTTCGGTACCGTTAAACGCCGCGACCACCCTGGGCGGGGCTGGGGCAGAAGGAGCGGCTGCACGATAAATAGATTCCGATTTCGCTTTCTTCGCTGATTCGGCCTGACCGAGTGGGTTCGGGCCCGGAATCTTCTGCGCGTTCATCTGATTTTGCACTTGGGCATTCGCGGCTTGTGTTTGCACTTCCACGGTTTCCCGAGCGGCACCGGCAACTCCGGTTTTGGCGTCCAAAGCGGGCTGATTTTGCATGCGGTCGACGGCAATAGAGGAGTCGCGCCCGGCATCCTGGCGCGCGCTGCTCTCCTTGCCTGTCAGAGGCTGTGGTGGAGTGCCCCTTGCGCGCGAGCCGAGCTTTTCCAGCTGTTTCAGATTCTTTGCTTCCGACTCGATTCTCGCAGAAGCAACTCCGCCGACAGCCACTTGATCCTTCGAAAGGTTGGCGAGCTGATCCGAGGATGAAGAAGCAGGAGCTTGCCTTGCTACCGGGGGTGCAGGCGTGGAGGGTTCTTGCACCTTCGCCATTTTGCCTTCGTTGTGCTCCAGCAAACGCAGTTGCTGATTCTCATGCCAAGCCACCCAGACGATCAGGCCGGCGGCGAGAGCACCGGCGGGAGCGAGCCACCGCCAGCGCGGACCGCGAATCTGACGGGGGGAAGGGGCTTTGCCCATGAGGGCCGCCTGGGTTGCGGTGCGGTCTCTCGCTACAGCGGCAACGGGCGCGGCAACGCCCATTATCCGCACTTCTTTCTTCTCAACGGGGAGAAGAATTGAATCTGTCGCCTGGAGTTGCGCGAGGATGGCCTGGCAGTGCGCACAGCCGACGATGTGTTCTTTGCAGGAGCTCATTTCTTTGGGAAGCAGGGACCGCTCGTGATAAGCCGCGAGGGTTTCCGAGTCAAGACAGGAAGCGCTCGGAGCGTTGAGGTCAGAGGGAAAATTTGCGGAAACACCCGGACTTGCGGCAGAGCGCAGATGACGGGATAGCGCTTTATCAAAACTGCGGTCGCGTTCATCAGGCGCCATGGGCTTCTCCATCCATAGAACGAAACTGAGTAAGAATCTTGCACCGCGCGGTCATCGCAGCCTCTTCCTGGCCACCGGGCCCTGCGAGGGGGGCTGCGGCAGAAGTTTTTCCAAATCGATGGGGGTGTTTTCGGCACTGTATTCGAAACAGAGAGCGATTTCCGCATCACTCAATCCGGGTTGCGCCGGGGAGCCGTTGGCGGCCACAAAGCCGCAGCGAAGGATTTCCTCGACCGACTGCCGCAAATCGCGGCGCACGCGATCGAGATGGCGTGACACGCTGGATTCGTGCTCGCCGAGGAGGCGGCCGATTTCCGCAAGCGTTTTTTCTTCGGCGTAGTAGAGGCGCAGCCGGTCTTTTTCGAGAGGCTGCAGGCGGTCGAGCGCAGCCTGCAAGGCGCGGACGAATAAGGACGCATAGAGCTCACGATGGGGGTCAGCGGGCTGGACTTGCTGGCCAAACGAGGGTTTTCGCTCTGCCTCGGCAGCCTCGTCTTCGGCAAGTTCTTCGAAGCGGCGGCTCGCACGAATGGAATCAATATGGCGCTGGGCAAGAACGGCGCGGAGCCAGGTCTTCAACGAACTGCGACCGTGGAAGTAGCGGAAGAGCGAGCGGTCGGAGCCTTTGCCGTCCGCCAATCCGTACAAATCAGTGAACAGAGAATCGCCGAGCTCACAGGCTTCCGCAGAAGCGGCAGAGCAGCGGAGGATTGCTGCGGCGGCCGCGCGCAAGTAGGGGCGATAGCTAGCGAAGAAATGTTCCCAGGCGGACTCGCATCCCGCAGCGCAAGCGGCAGCCAGGGCCAGATCTCCCAGATGAAGTGCGGCGAGATAATCCTCGAGTTTTTGCCGAGCGGTCTCCTCTGTGGCAAAGCTCTTCCTGGCGCTGCGTTCGAGAGAGAGGGAAAATTTTTCCAAGGAGAGCCCCCAGCGGGCCGCTTGCGACTGGGCGTAAAGTTGCTCGACGAGGGAGGCACGACCGTCGAGAAGGCGGGAGAGACCCGTAAGTGGAGGGTTGCCAATGCGTTTTGGAGTCTCGTCTGCCATTTCCAGGAAAAAGAGCGTCAGTCCCCCAGGGTAACGACCAACGGTGGGACTGCTTCTTGCATCCTAGAGCATAAGCCCGACGGACGGAAGGTGGTGCGTAAAACTCAAACAACCCGGCGACGAATTGCGGTATCCTATAACCCGTGTTGCGCGCCCAGTCTCGCAACTGAAACCGCCTCTCCGGGTTAGAAAAAGGGTGCGCTGTGATGCGCTCGCGGGAGCATTAGCGACTTCGCGTCGTTAGTACCAAAGTCCTATTCGAACTCCCTCAGCCTCGTCAGTACGCTGGTACTGTTAAAGCGCACTTCCTAATTTGCCAGCGGACTTGGGAACGCTAGGTACCCGTAGGAATCCCTATTCGCTGGACGGAACCTGTACGAGGCGGGCACGCGGATGACAACCATGATTGTAGAATCTCCACGCCGGACATCCATGGGCGTTGGTTTTGGGCCTTACCGCAGCCGCGCAGGCGATCCACAAGCCTGGAAAAAAGCCATCGGCACCAGACCCGTGGCGGCGCGGCTGGCGCTGCTTCCCGAGCCCAAGTCACGCTGGGACCGCATCTGGGTGAGCGCGATCGGGCAAGTGTCCATCGTCATGTTCCTTTTGCTGATCCCCCTGATTTTCCCAGAGCAAATGAAAACGGCCCTGAATCTCAGGCCCACGGAGCTCATGCAGCCGGTCACGTTAGTTCCTGTCGCTCCGGAGCCGCCTCCGCCGCCGGAGGTCAAACCCAAAGTTACGCCGAAACCAAAGCCAGAGAAACCGGAACCGGTGAAGCTGAATCCGAAGCAGCCGCACGTGTTTGTGACACCCAAAGTAGTGCAGCCAGAGGTGAAGAAGGTCGAAGTAAAACCTGTGGAGTTGAATCCCGCGTTAGACCAGGTAAAGCTGGACATGCAGACAAAAGGACCGAAGCGCCCAAAGGAGGACGTGAAGGTCGGCGTCATGTCGACGGGCAGCGCAGCTCCGGCGACGGTGGTAGCTCCTTTAAACAAAGTACAAACGGGAGGCTTTGGCGATCCCAACGGAATACCCGGCAAGGGAGATCCCAACAAGGCAACGAACGTGAATCGTCTGGGCTCACCGACTTTGCCCGGGGGACCTGGATATGGCAACGGCACCGGCGGCGATAAAGGAATTCGCGGGACGGTGGCCAGCACGGGCTTCGGCAACGGAATCGCGAATCCTCCCCCGAGCGCAGGCAAACACGGCACAGTGCAGACCAGTGGATTCGCTGATCAGACGGTGGCGGCGGAAGCGCCGAAGAAAAAGACATTGAGCGGCGAAGGCGCCACGACGCCGGTTGACATTCTGGACAAACCGCGCCCGCAATACAGCGCCGAAGGGCGCAGTATGAAAATTGAAGGTGACGTGGTATTGGACATGGTGTTCCTTGCGAACGGGAGCATCCAGGTGAACAACGTCATCAGCGGACTGGGCCACGGGCTCGATGAAGCCGCCATCCGAGCGGCGCAACAGATCAAGTTCAAACCGGCAAAGCGCGATGGCCGAGCGGTGGATTTTCCGGCGCGCGTGCGAATTGAATTCCGTTTGGCATACTGAGGGGAGAGAGAAAATGCGTAGAGTAGCGACAATTATTCTCGTCCTGATTCTGGGCGGGCTGGGGACTCTCGCTGCCGCGGCAGCACCCAAGCCGGCGGATCAGGCGCGGACCATGGATGACGTGATCGACCGCGTGATCACCAACGAAAACCGATCCATCCAGTCGATCCGGCAATATTCGCCACTGGTCGAGACCTACATCCAGAACCTGAAACCGGACAAGGATCTCGGCTTTGTCCCCGCGGGCGACAAATATTTTCTGGGCCGTGCGGACTTTTCGAAGGGTGTCGCGCTGGTGTCGCTGACGGACGTGAACACCAAGGGAAAGAAGATTTTCGGCGCGATTGGCAATTTCTTTTCGTTCTCGGCGGAGTTCGTGCCGGGTGGATTCCTGCAGATGGTTTTCCTTGACACCAACGGCTTCGACAAGCAGCACTACAAGTTCGACTACGTACGGCGCGAATTCCTGGGGGAAGTGCGCTGCCTGGTGTTCGACGTCACGCCCCTGGAAAAGTCCGGCAAAGGCCGGTTCCTGGGGCGCATTTGGGTGGAAGATCAGGATTACAACATCGTGCGTTTTAACGGCGGCTACGGAGGAAGCGGACACTCCAGTTGGTACTTCCACTTCGATAGCTGGCGCACAAACGTCCAGCCCGGCCTCTGGCTTCCTTCCTTTGTTTACAGCCAGGAATCCGATATCCACTACGCCATAACCAAGAAACTGGACTTCCGGGCACAAACCCGGCTATGGGGCTATAACCTCGGACATGCCAGCCAGGAACAGGAATTGAGCAAAATCTTGGTGGAGACGCCCGTGCAGGACGAGACCAAGACCGCTAATGACCTTACCCCCATCCAGGCACAGCGCTCCTGGGATCGCCAAGCGGAAGATAACGTCATTGACCGGTTTGAGCGAATCGGCTTGATCGCGCCGAAAGGTGAAGTGGACAAGGTGCTCGATACGGTGGTCAACAACCTGGAAGTGACCAACAATATCGATGTCGACCCTGAAGTACGCTGTCGCGTGCTGACGACGTCGACTTTGGAATCGTTTACGATCGGCCATACCATCGTATTGAGCCGCGGCTTAGTCGATGTGCTTCCGGATGAGGCCAGCCTGGCGACGATGCTGGCCCATGAACTGGGCCACGTGGTTCTTGGCCATCGCATGGATCCTGCGTATGGGTTCTTTGACAATCTGCTAGTGGAGGACAAGGACACGTTCCGGCATTTTGGCTTCGCGCGGACCCCCGAAGAGGAAAATGCCGCGAACGCCAAAGCGATGCAGATCCTGAACAATTCGCCGTATAAGAATCAACTCGGCAATGCGGGCCTCTTCCTGACCGCACTGGAATCGCGGCAGAAACAGATCCCGAATCTGATCAGCGGTCACCTGGGCAATCGTGTTCCGGTGATTGGCGATCTAAAGTCGACGGCCCCGGTGGACCAGAAGCAGAATCCGCAAATGATTGCGGCGCTCCCGCTCGGCGGGCGCGTGAAGCTGGATCCCTGGAATGACAAGCTGGAACTGATCAAGAGTAAGCCCGTGGGCACGGTCGCGGAACGCGAGAAGATGCCGTTCGAAGTGACGCCGTTCATGCCTTACCTGATGCGCTACGGAGCGGAGGCCGCGAAACCCATCGCTGCGAGTACCGCTGCGCAGTCTGATCCCAAAGCGGGCGACGGGGCGCCCGGCAAGCCATAAGCAAGCTCTTTGGATAGAACGGAAGTTTCGGCCCGGGAAAGGCAACTTTTCCGGGCCGTTCTGTTTGCGTGCCGCTTTCCCCATCATCTGGGCGCCTTTTAGTGCGACGCAGAGAGCTCCCGGATCAGCTTGTAGTTGAAGGCCACGCCGTCGTAAAAGTCTTGAACGCCGACGCGCTCGTCCTTGCCATGGGAGCGGTCGTCATTCCTGTCGAAAAACATGCAGGAGATGCCGTAGGTGGGAATCCCGGCGATACGCGTCATTCTGCCGTCGGTAGCGCCGGTGGACATGGTGGCAACAAGGGGAACGCCAGGCCAGGCCGCACTCAGCGTTTTTTCCATCGCCTGGGTTACTTCGGGGAGCAGCGGGGAGGGCGGCACAGGAACCACGGGCACTACCCTTCCGTCGGGACCCTTCTGCTGAACCATAGTTACTCTGACCTTGGAATCGTTGGCCACGCGTTCGAGAGTTTTGAGGACCTGCTGCGGGTCTTCGCCAGGAAAAATGCGGCAGTTGACGTTGGCGCGCGCTGTTTGTGGAAGCGCATTCGGCGCGTGGCCACCGGAGAGCAAGGTGGCCACACAAGTGGTGTGCAGCAGGGAATTGTAATAGGGAACTTCGGAGAGACGCTGAACCGCGGCAGCGTCCGGAGGCTGTTTGGCAACGGCCTTCATGGCCGCTGAATCCTGCCCCGTGGTCAACGCCGCCATGCGTTCGAAATAATTGCGCGTGATTTCGTTGATGCGCACGGGGAAGGAGAAGGATTGCAACCGGGCAAGAGCACCGGCCAGATGATAGATGGCATTATCCGGAGTGGGAACCGAGCTGTGGCCACCTGCATTCAGCGACTCGAACTGAAAATCGACATAGACTTTTTCGCTAGCCTGAATCGCAGCGAGAACGTGCTTTCCATTTTCTTTTTCGAATTCGCCACCGTCCAAATTGATGCAGTACTCCGCATCGATCCAATCGCGGTGCTGTTTCAGCAGCCAGTCCACGCCGTTCGAAGAGCCTCCTTCTTCGTCGGCGGTTAAAGCGAGAATCAAATCGCGGTCCGGCAGATAGCCTTCTTTTTTCAAGCGGATGAAATTCGTGACCAGGATAGCGTCGCCCTCTTTCATATCCTCGGTGCCGCGGCCGTAGAAGAAGCCGTCTTTCTCGACGAATTCGAAGGGATCGGTGGTCCAGTCGGTTCGGAGCGCTTCGACCACGTCGAGATGCCCGATGAACAGAATGGGTTTGCGTTTGCCTGTTCCGCGGAGCCGTACGACGAGATTCCTTTTTCGGTCGTTGGGGCCGGCGACGTGCAGATCGTTTTCGGGAAAACCCGCATCGCGCAACCGCTGGGCCATGGCTTCCGCGGCGGTGGTGACGTTACCGACGGAGTCCGTGGTATTGATTTCGATGAGCTGCTTGAGAATGTCGCGCGCCAACTGGCTCCTTGGATCCAAGTTCTGGGCCTGCGCCAGCGGTGCGCAAACCCAAATCCAGCAAAACGCGAGCACCCAGCGAATCCATCTTTGCATTTGTTCTCCCATATTGCCCTCAAACAAGTTGTCTTGCGAGGGTAACGGCGCAACGGCGGCTGCGTCAAACTCTTTGGGGGCTAATCTCATTTTGAGTTGCTGTGATTTGCTTCGCGCCGCGTGCCTTACATAAACTATCGAAGGTTTCCCTGGGGAAGAAAGGTGGAGGAAGCGATGGCACCGATCTACAACAGCGTCGCACAAATTCTGCTGGGCGCGGCGCTATTCGTTTCGGGAGTGGCGGCAGGCTCACTGTACGCGCGCAGCGCCGCGGTGCAAAACCGCTTCGGCCAGCCAAAAACGGTGCTGCATGTGGTGGTCTACAAATTCAGAGATGATGTGTCGAATTACGATCAGGAAAAGGCCATCAATGGCATCAAGGACATGGCAGGTAAGATTCCCGGCATCAAGAACGTGTGGCTGAAAACAGAGCGGAACCAGCTCAGGGACTTCAGCGGGGTATACGCCATCGAATTCACAAGTGCGGAAGCTGCCGCCGATTACGCCGAGAGCCCAATTCACGAAGCGTGGTCGAAGAAGTGGCAGCAACAGCGGGAGAACAGCCTATCGTTCCAGGTTTCGAATCCGTAAGCTCGGCATTTGGTCTCGTGGCGACAACCAGGATCGCTCAGAGCCGCTCCCGCGGATTGGCGTCTTGCTTTCGGCACAGAGACTGCAGCCTTGATACCATGCTTGCAAGAAGCACTGTTAGAATCGTTCTATCTCAGTGGCGTCCACTCCAGGAGTTTGGTGCGCACGGATGCAAAACCCCGGAACCCCCTCTCCGAATGGCCCAGAGAAAAAGTGGCGGCTGGGCTTTTGGAACCTCATCGCCACGCAATTTCAGGGCGCGTTCAATGAAAACGGCCTGAAATTCCTGGTCATCTACCTCATTCTTGCGATCGAGAAAAATAAAACGCAGCGCGACCAGATGGAATTGTTGGTAGGAGTGTTGTTCGCCGCTCCCTTCATTCTGTTTTCTCTAGCGGGAGGTTATCTCGCGGACCGGTTCAGCAAGCGCACCGTCACTATCTGGACAAAGGTCTTTGAAGTGGGGGTCATGCTTTTCGCCACCGCTGCGCTGGTCGGACCCAATCTCCGCCTGGTACTCGCAGCGATTTTTCTTGTTTGCACTCAAGGAGCTCTGTTTGGACCCTCTAAATACGGCTTACTCCCTGAACTGCTTCCGCAAGACAGGCTCTCCTGGGGAAACGGTGTACTCGAGCTAGGCACTTTTCTCGCGATTATTTTGGGCAGTATGAGCGGTTCGTTTCTCGCCGAGGCATTCCATGGGCGCGAAGTGTACTCGGGTGTGCTGCTTCTCGGCTTTACCGTCATTGGCCTGATGTGGAGTTTCGGGATCAGCCGGGTACCTGCAGCGGACCCGTCGAAGAGGTTCCATCCCGCCTCGTTGATTGACGTGTGGTCACCGATGAAACTGATTCGCGGGGATCGCGTGCTGTGGCTGGCGGTCCTTGGCAACACGTACTTCTTCTTCGTCGCGGGACTGCTGCAATTCGACATTTTCATCTACGGCCAGGACGTGTTGCACATCCGTGCCACTGAAGGCGGATTTCTTCAGGCGGCCGTGGCCATTGGAATCGGCCTCGGCAGCTTTGCGGCGGGATACCTCTCGGCGGGAAAAATCGAATACGGCTTGATTCCCCTCGGCTCGATGGGCATGACGGTGCTTGGACTCTGCCTGGCCATTCCGGATTTGTCCTTCCGAGCCGTTTTGCTGCTCCTGGCCGGCCTAGGTTTCTTCGGAGGATTTTTCATCGTACCAATCAGCGCGTTGATCCAGCATCGTCCTGAGGAAGACAAGAAGGGCGGCGTTATCGGCGCAGCAAACTGGCTTTCGTTTGTGGGCATCGGTGCTGCTTCTGGCGTGTATTACGCTGCAACGCATTTCCTACACCTGAGCCCTGGTGGAATCTTTCTGTGGTCGGCACTTGCGACGTTTGGAGCAACTGCTTACGTCGTGTGGCTGCTGCCCGATTCGCTGTTGCGATTGCTGCTGTGGATCGCTACCCACACCCTGTATCGGCTGGATGTCGTGGGGCGCGAGAACGTGCCCGCACGCAGCGGGGCCCTGCTGACGCCGAATCACGTTTCTATGGCCGATGCGGCGCTCTTGATTGCGTCGATTGACCGCCCGATCCGGTTTTTGATGTTCCGTGGTTCGTACGAGCATCCCTTCGTAAAGCCTTTCGCGAAAATTCTGGGCGTGATTCCCATTGCCTCGGACCAAGGGCCGCGCGAAATGCTTCAATCGCTCCGTCAGGCCACGGAAGCGCTGAAAAACGGCGAAGTCGTATGCATTTTTCCGGAAGGGCAGATGACGCGCATCGGCCAGATGATGCCCTTCCGCCGCGGGATGGAGCGCATCATCAAGGGCGTGGACGTGCCCATCATCCCGGTGAATCTGGATGGCGTATGGGGCTCGATCTTTAGTTTCTCGGGCGGCCGTTTTCTTTGGAAGTTTCCGCGGAGGATTCCTTACCCGGTGCGCATCACGTTTGGAAAGCCGCTGCCGCCGACGTCGACTTCACAGGAAGTTCGCCGCGTGGTGCAGGACCTTGGCGCGGAAGCGTTCGAACGCCGCAAGAAGCGCATGCACACGTTGCCGGAGACATTTGCCTACACCGCACGCAGGCATCCTTTCCGGTTTGCCATGGCCGACGGACAACGGCCGAAACTGAATTACTTTTCTGCCTTGGTGGGCACCTTGGTTCTGGCGAGGAGATTGCGCAAGCACTGGCAGGGACAGGAAATGGTGGGCGTTCTTTTGCCGCCTTCGGTTCCGGGCGCGCTGGTGAATTTTGCGGCCATGCTGATGGGCAAAGTCCCAGTCAACCTGAACTACACGGTTTCCAATGAAACCCTGGCTTCCTGCGCGCAGCAGTGCAATCTGAAAGCGGTCGTGACGGCACGGGTCTTTCTGGAGAAGGTCAAGGTTCAGCCACCGGGCGAAGTGATCTTCATCGAAGACGTGGCTAAGGATGC
>Ga0209377_1001873_pt1 | contig 13857 bp, 9 predicted proteins | sample GraSoiAngelo_141_FD_185898 | JGI IMG/M metagenome (GOLD analysis project Ga0209377, IMG submission 185898) | Grasslands soil microbial communities from the Angelo Coastal Reserve, California, USA - 14_0929_12_40cm (SPAdes) (version 2) | ecosystem: Environmental > Terrestrial > Soil > Grasslands ...
GCGGCAGGAACATGGGTTAAGTTATCGTATTCGAGACGATATCCTAAAAAACCGGTCAGCCGATCGGAAAACTTGCGCTCTAGCCTGGGCTGGAGACGGGTTGCATTCAGGAAGTATCCCGGTTCGTCGAACTGCTGAGGCCCAAGATTGACCATAAAACGGTTCTCGGGGCTGAGGAAATGGGGTTGAAGAAAATGGAGGTCCAGTTCGCGCGCGATAAACGAGGCCTTGACTCCGACTTCGAGTCGTCGCGCCCCGCCGAGCCAGTTGTTGTTGCGCCAGCGGACCTGCCCGCGTAACTGCTCCTCAGTGCCATAGCCGAGTCCCACCTTGATTTCGCGCGGCGGTTTCTCCTCAAGCCGTATTTTGACCGGGACGACGGTATCGGGAGGGGAGGGTTGCGGCTCAATGAGGATTTGGCTGAACAAATCGAGCTCCCGAAGATTCTTTTCTGTGTTCCTGAGCGCCGCGCCCGAGAACGATTCACCGGGCTTGTACGTCAATTCCTGCAAGACAATAGACTGCTCGACGTTCTTCAGCCCTTCCACCGTGGTTGCGCCGAATTGCGTTTCCGGCCCAGCGTTCAGGATATAAGAAACATTAGCCGCATGCCGGTCGAGAATAACTTCGGCTTTTCGCTGAATGGTAATCGCCGCGCGGCTCTTGTCGTAAAAGAATTCTTTTAATTGGGATTCCGTTCGCTGATAGGCGTCCACCGCAAAAATTTCTCCCTCGCGGAGAGGAAGTTTCGGGAGAAGCGCTTGCAATTCCGTTTTTAATTCAGGCGCATCGACTATATCTACCGAGATTTGCGCCACGCGAATGGGCTCTCCCTCGCTGATTTGGATATTGGCCGTCACCAGGCCTTCTTTTTCGTCGACTGTCAGATCGTGACTCACCTTCGCCTCGTAGTATCCTTTGTCTTGATAGAATCGAGGGATGCGTTCAAGATCGGAAGCAAAGACTGCGGGGTCGAAAACCGGCCGAGACCGCCATGGAGCATACCAGGGACGCGTCTTGGTGGATAAAACATCTTGCAACTCTGAAGACCCCACCTGTTCGTTGCCGGAGATGTTTAGATCTTTGATGCGCCATTCGCGGTTGGGGTCCAGCTCCTCAACAGGCAAGGCGAGTAAAGGTGAAGATCGAAGGATGAAGCAGACAACAAAAGCCCAGAGGATGCCGTACCCCAGTCGCAGCACGGCTTATCTCCAGCAGGACAAAAACCTCATAACCCACTATACCACTTGAAAAAGGCGTTCCAAGGTAATTTGGTGACCATTTTTGGCGTTATTGATCATTTCAGGCTGAAATTCGCGCGTTGACGTAAACTCCTCTGCGGGAAAATCGTCTATCACTTGAGCGAACCCCAAAGAAAAAGGAGTCGTTATGAAAGATATCTCGGCGACAGTCTTCGCAATCCTTTTCGTTATCATTTCATTGCTTGCCCTGCTGTCGGCAGATCCATTCCCATCGGGGGTGGGCTTCACGTCGCTAAATAACCAGGGAGCCGTGTCAGAGCTTGGCATGCGATTCGCGTTTAAAAGGTAAGGTATACCCGTTCCTAAATACGTTTGCGTTCATCGCCCCCAAGTATCTCTCCGGAATCTTCACGTCCCTCCATCATATCCATTCATATCCATTAAGCTCCAGTACTGCCTTGCAGGACCGGAGTTCACGGTGTCGCCGAAAGCTCTCTTGGTATCGAAAGGCAACGTGCCATATCGCGTATGCGAATGCCAGCCTTGATCCCGGTTCCATACGTGCAAAAATGAATCGTGCATAAGGAGGTAGACTATGGCTGAATCGCGTCGACACTCGCACGTCGTCAATCTCACCGAACTGGAAGCGCGCACGATCGGCGCCGGCAGCAAGTTCGGCGCTGGCGAGGAGATCCTGTAAGCTAAGCCTTACGTTTTGGCGAGCTTTCCGCGAATTCATTTCAGTTCCTCGACGCGTCCTTGCAGCAAACTCGAGCCTGCGCTCAGGGTGTCCTCTCGACGTTTGCTACCGAGCTTGTAACTCAACTCGAAGAGAGCTATTGAAGCGCGAAGATGACCGGGGACGGGAATCAATTCAGTTCGGAGACGCTAGCGGTTTTTCGCCGCCAGGAGGTAGGCCATGATTAAGACCCAAGGTGTGGTTCATTTCAGTTTGCCAGTGACAGACCTGGAGCGAAGCGGGAAATTTTACAGCGAGCTACTGGGGATGAAAATTGTGCAAAAAACCCCGCGGATGGTCTTTCTGATGTGTGGCGGTGATTTTTTGATCTTGGCGAAGGGCGACGCTCCTTTGAAATACGACTCTGATAAAAACACCCCCGTTCATCACGCCTTCAAAGTGGCGGCCGAGGACTTCGAGCCCGCGGTGGAATTTTTGCGGAAAAATGGAGTGGAGGTATTCAACGTGGAGAACCGCCAAGACGGCGTGTTCTGGGGGCCGCAAGCCTACTTTCTGGATCCCGACGGTAACAAACTGGAAATCCATCACAACACCGGGATGGGCATCAAGATGGAATGATTCAAGAACTGGAGTTGATGGAGTAATGGAGTCATGGGCCACAACCCTCCATCACTCCAATACTCCATTATTCCAGTCTTTCAGAACCGCCCTTCTTTCTCCAACTTTTTGATAACGCTTTCGTCCACCAAGTCCTCGGCTCTGAGGCGCCGAACCTTTTCGTTGCGAGCTCCCAGGAGGCGAATGACGTTGCCAATGCCGTCGACGCTGGGATAGATCTTTCTCTCATAAATGCCCAGAACGTTTTGATAACCTTCCTCGGCGTCTTCGACCCGCGCGAGATGGAGTCCTTTGGCCAAGCTTTTCACGACCTGGAATTTATTCTCGGGAGTGCGGATGAAAGCGACGCTGTCGAGCAGTCCTCTAAGAAGATTTTCCAAGGTCACGGGTGACGAGGACATCAACGTGCGCCGCGTCATGATTCCAGAGCCCTGATAGGGGATGGGCAGTTTCTCCGCATCGGCCAGAAGACGAAACCCCTTGCTCTGCAGAATCTTACCGAACGTGTAACCCACGAAAGCGCCATCCACGGTGCCGTTCAGCAAGCCTTGTGTGATGACCGACTGGTCGCCGAGAGACCGGAACTGTATTTTATCCCGCTCCGGTATTAGGCCCCAGTAGTCGAGCATCAACATTGTGAAAATCCATCCGCCCCCACTCAAACTGTTGACGCCGAGACTCTTCCCTCTCAATTCTGCCGGGCTTTTGATTTTTGGATTCGCTATGAAGTTGCCCGTGAGCTTATTAATAAAGCCAGCCACGAACACCAGGTCGGCCCCTTCCGCGATCGCTCCGAGATTGGCGGCCGAAACTGATCCCCAATGGAATTGGGTTTCTCCTGAACTCAGCGCGGACATGCCCACGGGGCCGTTGCGGACTTGCACTAAGCTGACATCCAGCCCGTACCTGCGAAACAATCCTTGATCCTGAGCAATATAAAGCGCGGCTTCTCTCTCGCTCAAGGATCCAGTCGTCATGACGACCTTGCTCGGGGTTGCCGCCTGAGCGGTCGAGGGAACGGGAACGACAAGATAGAAAAACAAAATAGGCGTGACAACTGAGCGAAGTTTCATGGCGCAAATGTGACGAGCCGGTTTCGCGTCAAAATATGGCCAAAGGTAAGACGGGAGTCGAGGCAGATCTAATTATTAGCCGTTATTGGTTTGAAATCCATGCGCTATTTTGCGCGGACGCTCTAGGTCAAATCCTCGTCGGGCGGAGCGAACGGAATCTCCGCGTAATCCAGTTGAGCCACAACGGCGGGTTCTCCCGCGGATGTTTTGATGACGCTGGAAATCTTTTCTAAGATCTCATCCAGTTGGTAAGGCTTCATGATCACGGCGCTCGCCTCCCCTAAGGCTAATTGCGATTCGATTTGCGGGGTCATGAAGCCGGTTGCAAAGATGGCCTTCACGGCAGGATCTATCTCTTTGATCCTGCGAAAAACCTCCCAACCGTTTAGCTTCGGCAAGCCGAGGTCCAGGATGACTAATCCAATCTCGTCTTTCTTGCACTGAAAAATTTCCACCGCCTCGGCCCCGTCTTTCGCGGGCAATATTCGATACCCCTTGTCCTGAAGAAAATTCTGCATGAGGCGCAGCTGTCGCGCTTCGTCTTCCGCGAAAAGAATCGTCTCGCCTTTCCCAAAAGGTCTTGTCCCGTCTTTCACCGGGGGTTGCTCTTTCACTTCGATGGCGGTTTCTCTGCTTTTTGGAACGGGGAGACAGATGCGGAAGGTCGTCCCTTGATCCGGTCGCTCTCCACGTCGATAAAGCCCTTGTGGTTGGTAACAATACCGTAAACCACGGAAAGACCCAGGCCGGTTCCCTCGCCCTGCTGTTTGGTCGTGAAAAAAGGCTCAAAGATACGGCTTTGGATCGCCGCGTTCATACCGACACCCGTATCCTTCACGGTGATGCAGGTATACTGTTTCGCGCTGGCGTCTTGAAAGATCCGGCGCAGCGCGGCGCCGGCGACCCGTCGCGTTATCACTTGGAGCGTCCCGCCGCTCGGCATCGCGTCCCGAGCGTTGAGGCACAAGTTCAATACGGCCTGATGCAACAGGTTGGAGTCGGCGATGACCGAAGGCAGCGCCGGATCTAACTCCAGGCGAACGTCAATCGTTTTGGGAAAGGTTTCTTTGAGAAGGCCATGAAGCTTCTCGAGCACGCCGTTGACGTGAATCTGTTCAAATTTCAGCTCGCTTTTGCGGGCCGACGCGAGCAGCTGCTGTACGAGGGATGCGCCTCGATCCACCGTCTCTTTGATCACCTCGAGCCCTTCCGCGACTTTCTCTGTGTTGCCAGGATTCTGCAGGATCAAGGAGGCGTACCCGGAGATCACGTTTAAAATGTTATTCATGTCGTGGGCAATGCCGCCCGCCAAAGTCCCGATACCCTCCATTTTTTGCGCCTGCAGAAGCTGAGCTTGCAACTTCTCCCGCTCGCCGATGGTTTGCCCGAGCTCCGCCGCTTTTTCCGCGAAACGCTCTTCGAGCTCGGCGTTGAGCCTCGTCAGTTCCTCTTCGGCTCGTTTGCGTTCGGTGAGATCGCGAATAATCGCCGAGAAACCCACCAGCGCGCCATTATCGTCCATGAGGGCGGTGACCACGAGGTTGGCCCAAAACCAGGTACCGTCTTTGCGGATGCGCCAGCCTTCTTCTTCGTAGCGACTTTCGGTGGCGGCCTCTCTTAGCGCCAGAGCCGGCAGTCCTTTTTCCCGGTCCTCCGGAATATAGAACCTGCCGAACAATTCCCCGATGACCTCTTGCTGTTTCCACCCTCCGATTCGTTCAGCGCCGCGATTCCACGACGAGACCCGGCCCTCAGGATCCATCATAAACACGGCGTAGTCCTGCAGGCTATCGACCACGAGGCGAAACCGCTCTTCGCTTTGCCGGATCGCTTGCTGCTTGAGCTGCTCGTTCATGCGAAACAGGTCAACGAAGACCGAGACCTTGGCCTTTAAAACTTGCGGCACGACCGGTTTGAAAAGGTAATCGACGGCGCCACTGGCGGCGCCGCGAAAGACATCCGATTCCAGAGTATCGATCGCTGAAAGGAAGATGATCGGCGTGTAGCGAAAGCGCTCTCTCTGGCGAATCAGCGCGGCCGTCTCGAAGCCGTCCATCACCGGCAGGCGCACGTCCAGCAGAATGAGGGCGAAATCCTCCCGCAGCAGATGACGCAGCGCATCTGTGCCGGAAGAGGCTGTAAGGATGTTTCGCCCGGGCCCCGAAAGCAAGGCTTCCATGGCCAAGAGCGTGCTCACATCGTCATCAACTACGAGGATGTTCGCCGTTGGCTCGATGTTCATAAGTAATTTTCGGCATCTTTTGCTTGCCAAACAGCCAGACGCGGAGGAGCGCAAGCAGCTCTTCCGTATTCACGGGTTTCGCGATGTAATCGGAGGCGCCGGCCGCGAGGCATTTTTCGCGGTCGCCTTTCATCGCCTTTGCAGTAAGGGCCAAAATCGGCAGTAGCCGATGTTTGGGATCTTTGCGGATCCGGCGCATCGTCTCATAACCGTCCATCTCGGGCATCATGATATCCATGAGCACGGCGTCGATCGCTTCGTCCTCGTTGAGCAGAGAGATCGCGTCCTTGCCGGTTTCGGCGTTGATGACTCGAACCCCGTGCTGCTCGAGCAGGCTCGTCAGAGCAAAAATGTTGCGCACATCGTCATCGACAACCAGCACTTTCTTGGATCTGAGCGCCTCGTCGCTTTGATGCAGGCGCTCCAACATCTGTTGTTTCGCGGGTGAAAGCTCGCCGGTAACGAGATGCAAAAATAAGGAGGTCTCGTCGAGCAGCCGCTCGGGGGATTGTACGTCTTTGACCACGACGCTCTCTGCCATCCGCGCCAGCTGAACTTCGTCCGCTGATGTGAGATCTTTGCCCGTGAACACGACGATGGGCAGCTCCTGGAGGTCCGAGTCCTGTCGAATGCGCTCCAGCAACTCGAAGCCGGAAATATCCGGCAACCTCAGGTCGAGTACCATACAATCGAATTTTTCGCTGCGTAAGTTTTCCCACGCCTCGGCGCCGCTTCCCGCGGTGACAATATCCACGTTCCCGTGCGACAGCAGCTCCACGATGCCCTGCCGCTCGACTTCGTTGTCTTCCACCACCAGCAAGCGCTTGCGGGGCGATCGGGCGTAGTCCAGCACCCGGTCGAAGGCCTTTTCCAAATCGCTCGTGCGTGGAGGTTTGATCAGATAGGAGAAGGCGCCGTGGCCGAGGCCCTGCAAGCGTTCTTCCTCGACGCTGATGATTTGCACCGGGATGTGACGGGTCGCCGGGTCTTGTTTCAGATGGCTCAGGACCGTCCATCCGAGCATGTCCGGCAGGAAGATGTCCAGTATGATGGCAAGCGGGGCGAATTCGCGCGCCAGGGCGCGCGCAACCGCTCCCTGTGTTGTGACCACGCCCTTGACGCCCCGTTCGCGCGCCAGATCCAGTAAGAAGCGGGCGAACTGAGGATCATCCTCTACAATAAGAATGACGGAATCTCCCGGCATGACCGACTCGCGGTCGTCGGGAACCTCCTCCGGCTTGACCGCCTGCTGCACAATCAGCGGCGCCGGGCTGAGTCTGCCGATCTTGAGCGCCGTGGTAGCGGAAACTGTGCCGAAGTAATTTTCTGGCAGGTAGAGCGTAAAGGTACTTCCGTGATTGGGCGCGCTGGCGAGACGGATCTCGCCGCCCAAGAGCGTCGCCAGCTCCCGGCTGATCGCTAGACCGAGTCCGGTGCCACCGTAGCGCCGGCTCGTGCCGGCATCGGCTTGGTGGAACGCTTCGAAGATGATCTTTTGCTTCTCGACCGGAATGCCGATCCCGGTATCGCTGACCTCAAAGGCAATGACCCTCGAAGCGCCATTGAGCACAGGGTGATCGGAGCTCCAGCCGGTCGCAGCTGTTTTCATACCGAATATGACGCCACCTTGCGTGGTGAATTTGAACGCATTGGAGAGCAAATTTTTCAGTACCTGTTGGAGGCGCTTGAGATCGGTGTTCATGCTGAGCGGAAGCTTCGGATCCATTTCGACCTCGAAGTGCAAGTGCCGCGCTTCAGCCATATGCCGGAAGCTCCGCTCCACGGCTTCGCGCACCTTCGGGAAGAGAACTTCCTCGGGCTCGACTGTGACCGTGCCGGATTCGATCTTTGACAAATCGAGAATATCACTGATGAGGTTCAACAGGTCGGCGCCTGAGGCATGGATGTTCTTGGAAAATTCCACCTGTTTGGGAAGCAGGTTGCCGTCGGGATTCTCGGCCAGCTGTTGGGCCAGAATCAAGACGGAATTGAGCGGGGTGCGCAGCTCGTGCGACATATTGGCAAGAAATTCCGATTTGTACTTGGAAGCCAGAGCCAGCTCGGCGGCCTTTTCTTCCAACGCATGGCGCGCTTGTTCGATCTCCTGATTCTTGCGCTCGACCTCGGCATTCTGCTCGGCGAGCTGCTTGGCCTTGCTCGCTAACTCATCGTTCGTCTGCTGCAGCTCCTTTTGCTGAGCCTGGAGCTCCGTCGCCAGCTTCTGGGATTGCTGCAGCAAGCCTTCCGTGCGCATGGTGGCCTCGATCGTATTGAGCACGATGCCGATGCTTTCCGTCAGCTGGGCCAGAAAGGTGAGATGCGTCGAGGTAAATTCCGCCAGCGAGGCCAGCTCGATGACCGCTTTGGTCTGTCCCTCAAAGAGAACCGGCAAAACGATCAGGTTGCGCGGCCGTCCTTCGCCGAGGCCCGAGCCGATCCGGATGTAGTTAGGCGGGACGTCGGAAAGCAGGATTCTCCGCTTCTCCACGGCGCACTGGCCCACAAGTCCGACGCCTACGGGCAATTCTGTCTTCGGATTTTGATCTCCCGTGCGCGCGTAGCCGGCCAGCATTTTTAGATGCGAATCTCCGTTGCTCCCTTCCATTTGGTAGACGGCGCCGTACTGCGCGCTGACCAAGGGGGCCAGCTCCGAGAGCAGCATTTGGCCGACCGTCGTCAAATCCCGCTGGCCTTGCATCATGCTGGTGAACCTTGCCAGGTTGGTCTTAAGCCAGTCCTGCTCGGTGTTCTGATCCGTTGTCGCGCGAAGGTTTTGGATCATGGCATTGATGTTGTCTTTGAGCTCAGCCACTTCGCCGCGGGCATCGACCTGAATGGAACGGGTGAGATCGCCTTTCGTAACGGCGGTCGCCACGTCAGCAATGGCGCGCACCTGAGTCGTAAGGTTCGCCGCCAGCAGGTTCACGTTATCCGTGAGGTCTTTCCAGATACCGGCGGCGCCGGGGACGTTCGCTTGACCGCCCAAGCGGCCCTCGACGCCGACTTCCTTGGCGACGCTGGTCACCTGTTCGGCAAAGATCGCCAATGTATCGGTCATGTTGTTGATGGTTTCGGCCAAGGCCGCCACTTCGCCCTTGGTTTCAATCGTCAGCTTCTCTTTGAGGCTGCCATTGGCCACAGCGGTCACGACTTTGACGATGCCGCGGACCTGAGACGTGAGATTTGCCGCCATAACATTGACGTTGTCCGTCAGATCCTTCCACGTGCCCGCCACTTCCGGCACGACGGCCTGGCCACCAAGCTTGCCCTCCGTGCCGACTTCGCGGGCCACGCGCGTCACTTCGGCAGCAAACGCATTCAACTGGTCGACCATGGTGTTGATCGCTTCTTTCAATTGTAGAATCTCGCCATGCACATCGACGGTGATTTTCTTCGACAAATCGCCGTTGGCGACGGCGATGGTCACGTCGGCGATGTTTCGGACCTGGGCCGTCAAATTACCGGCCATGAAGTTGACGCTATCGGTCAGGTCTTTCCAGGTACCGGCGACGCCCGGAACGACGGCCTGGCCGCCCAGTTTGCCTTCGGTGCCGACCTCGCGGGCAACGCGGGTCACTTCGGCGGCGAAACTGCGCAGCTGGTCGACCATCGTGTTGACGGTATCCTTGAGCTGCAAGATTTCGCCGCGCACATCGACGGTGATTTTCTTGGAGAGGTCGCCGTTGGCGACGGCGATGGTCACGTCGGCGATGTTTCGGACCTGAGCCGTCAAATTGCCGGCCATGAAATTCACGCTTTCGGTCAAATCTTTCCAAACGCCGCTCACGTCGCGAACCTGCGCCTGCCCGCCGAGCTTGCCTTCGGTGCCGACTTCGCGGGCGACGCGGGTGACTTCGGCGGCGAACGCGTTCAACTGGTCGACCATCGTGTTCATGGCTTCTTTGAGCTGTAAGATCTCGCCGCGGACATCGACGGTGATCTTCTTCGAGAGATCGCCATAGGCAACCGCGATGGTGACGTCGGCGATGTTGCGAACTTGGGCCGTCAAGTTACTGGCCATGGCGTTGACGCTGTCCGTCAGGTCCTTCCAGGTGCCGGCGACCCCGGGCACGGCGGCCTGGCCGCCGAGCTTGCCTTCGGTGCCGACTTCGCGGGCGACGCGGGTGACTTCGGCGGCGAACGCATTCAACTGATCGACCATCGTGTTGATCGCTTCTTTGAGCTGCAAGATTTCGCCATGGACGTCGACGGTGATTTTCTTCGAGAGGTCGCCGTTGGCCACGGCGATTGTAACTTCGGCGATGTTGCGGACCTGAGCCGTCAGATTACTCGCCATGAAGTTGACGCTCTCGGTCAAATCTTTCCAAACACCGCTCACGTCACGAACCTGCGCCTGGCCGCCGAGCTTGCCTTCGGTGCCGACTTCGCGGGCGACGCGGGTGACTTCGGCGGCGAACGCATTCAACTGATCGACCATCGTGTTGATCGCTTCTTTGAGCTGCAAGATTTCGCCGCGCACGTCGGCGGTGATCTTCTTCGACAAGTCGCCATTGGCCACGGCGATCGTAACGTCGGCGATGTTTCGCACCTGCGCGGTCAGATTGCCGGCCATAATATTGACGCTCTCGGTGAGATCCTTCCAAACGCCGCTCACGTCGCGCACTTGTGCCTGCCCACCGAGCTTGCCTTCGGTGCCGACTTCCCGGGCAACGCGCGTCACTTCGGCGGCGAAGCTCCGCAGCTGATCGACCATGGTATTGATAGCTTCTTTGAGCTGCAGGATTTCGCCGTGGACGTCGACGGTGATTTTCTTTGACAAGTCGCCGTTGGCGACCGCGATGGTCACATCGGCGATGTTTCGCACCTGGCCGGTTAAATTGTTTGCCATCAAATTGACGCTGTCGGTGAGATCCTTCCACGTTCCGGCGACGCCGGGGACCAGCGCTTGCCCACCGAGCTTGCCTTCGGTGCCGACTTCCCGGGCAACGCGGGTCACTTCGGCTGCGAAACTCCGCAGCTGATCGACCATGGTGTTGATCGTATCTTTGAGCTGCAGAATCTCACCCTTAACGTCGACGGTGATTTTTTTCGAGAGGTCGCCGTTGGCGACGGCGATGGTCACATCGGCGATATTTCGCACCTGCGAGGTCAAGTTGCTCGCCATCGCGTTGACACTGTCAGTCAGATCTTTCCAGGTTCCGGCCACCCCGGGCACGACGGCTTGGCCGCCGAGCTTGCCGTCCGTGCCGACTTCGCGCGCGACACGGGTCACTTCGGCGGCGAAACTCCGCAGCTGATCGACCATGGTGTTGATCGTATCTTTGAGCTGCAGGAACTCGCCGCGCACGTCGGCGGTGATCTTTTTTGAGAGATCGCCGTTGGCGACGGCGATGGTCACATCGGCGATATTTCGCACCTGGCCGGTCAGATTACCGGCCATCATGTTGACGCTTTCAGTCAGGTCTTTCCAAACGCCGCTCACGTCGCGCACCTGCGCCTGCCCGCCGAGCTTGCCTTCGGTGCCGACCTCGCGGGCAACGCGGGTCACTTCGGCGGCGAAGCCGTCGAGCTGCTTCACCATCGCGTTGACCATTTTCGCCGTACGTAAGAACTCGCCCCTCAGCGGTTGCCCTTCAGCTTCTAGGGCGATGGTTTGATTGAGGTCGCCCTTGGCGACGGCGCCGATCACGCGCGCCATTTCGACTGTGGGACGGGCAAGATCCTCGATCAAATGGTTGAGCGCGGTTACGCGGGTCATCCACGCCCCTCCGGCGGCCGGCAACGTGGCGCGTTGCGACAACTTCCCCTCTTTGCCGACGACGCGACTTACCCGCTCCATCTCTTTCGCGCTATCCCACATCATCTCTATAATATCGTTTAACGTGTCAGCGATTTTTCCGTCGATTCCGGTCCAACCGCTCGGCAGGCGCGCTGAGAAATCGCCTTTTTTTACTGACGAGAGCACCTGGAGAAGCGCTTTGGTATCGAGCCTGTCCCCGTCAGCTACTGGCGCTACATTTTTTGCCATAATTTCTCCCTGCTACTGATGGAGTTTGAAAGGATGGAAGATTTGCTGAGGCATTTGGATCATCGGCCAACTTTGGCCGGTTCCAGCACACAAGTACCCACCAGCTTATCCTGCAAATGGCCGTTGTCAATATAATTTTATAAAACGAAAACTTTTTTAATTTTAATAGCTTGTTTTAAGATGGGCCCGGGGCCCTGAGGGGGAGGGGAGAGTTCCGCCGGCCAGTGTCTATAGGATCGTCCTGCCTTTAGACGACCCTGGTGTCACGTACGTCTAGGAAAAGACTGGGAACACGATCAGCACCGTTTTCCCGGAATCAGCGCCGATAGGCCAACATGATGCCATCGCGGATAGGCAGCAGAACATTTTCGACTCTCTCGTCTCTTTGAATCCGATCATTCAAGGCCGCAATGATCCGAGACGCTGGATCCGCGGGATTCAGAACTCTCCCGCTCTGCAGCATGTTATCCAAAACGATCAGCCCGCCCCGCCGCACGAGGTCGATGCAGGCGTCGTAATAAGCGCCGTAGCCCTGCTTGTCCGCGTCGATAAAGCAGAGATCAAAGGGGCCCTGCAAGTTCTTCAGGGTTTCCTTTGCCGGACCGAGCTTGATCTCGATCTTATGGCCGTGAGGACTCGACGCAAAATAACGCCGAGCAATTTCACTGGTCTCAGGGTTAACATCACAGGTAATCAGTTGGCCGTCTTCCGGCAGCGCCGCCGCCATCGCAAGCGCGCTGTAGCCCGTGAACATGCCGATCTCCAGAACTCGCTTGGCCGCCGTCAATCGGACCAGCAGTCTGAGTAACGCCCCTTCGATGGGCCCGACCATCATTCCCGGAGAAGAGGTTTTTTCGTGCGTCTCTTGCCAAAGGCGCTGATGAAGATTGGAAAGCTCGCGCGTATGACGCTCTGAGTATTCCTCGATTTTTTCCGATAGCGAGATCATACAGAAACTCCTCTCGATTCATTACAAAATCAAAATATCGTTGCCTTGAGACAGCCGTTGCATGCTCCAAACGCTTGCCTGTCAATGCTAGGGTTGGATTGGGTCAGCGAATTTCTTTCTCTCGGAAGTTGAAGGTAAATAGGAGGAGCTACTCCCACGAGCGATTCTGGAAACTTTATAGTCGGTTGCCGCTGTGCCGTCCATAGTCAAAGTATACTCGAACGGTTCGGCCGAATTTTTTCCATTTATATAGATATACATCGCTTTTTCCCCGGGCATCGGTTCGTATTCGGTTGCCGCGACACTTGTCGGGTGGCCGCTCGGATGCAGTCGCAAGAGGGTTTCGCGGAATTTTTCAAGCGGTACATAACCCTTGGTTCTGTCCGAGAGCAACGCATAGGCTCTTTGGACATCCTGGCGTACGAACGCAACCTCCGCAAATTCCACAGCGCGCTTTCCGGCTAAGACTTCATCGTGCTTGATCGAGTTGGTACAGCTCATCACGCCGATGAGGAAACCGAAGAGCAAGAACTGAAGTTGCATCATGTTCCGTGGGTTCGTTAAATGACGAACCAGAGGCCTCGCCGCGGTTTATTTTGCCCCGAAGATCTCGTCGGCGCCGAGCGAAATTCTCGCAAGGACGAACGACCCGATAAATACGCCGGCAGTGAACCCCTTCCATCTTTTCATTGCGTGCGTGCTTTCCGCTCTGGTTTGTTCCGGTTGAATTATCAGGTGTCCGGGGAATATTGCAATGACAGTTAGGACACATCTTCGCCGCTGCCGCGATCATTGGATCGCCAGACCGACGGGCGGCGTCTATTGAGTGGTGGGGTGGCTATGGACAAGCGGCAGGACAATACGAAAGGTCGTCCCTTCGCCGGCCTTGCTGCTGTAGGAAATCGAACCATCATGGGCGGCCACGATTTGTCGCACTATCATCAAACCCAACCCGGTGCCTTTATCCTTGGTGGTGGCAAACGGTGCGAAAATATCCACGCCTTCGGGAATGCCTGAGCCGGTATCGCTGATTTCGATGATGACGCTCTCGGCTTCAGGATGCATTTTGACCTTTAATTTTCCG
>Ga0209377_1001877_pt1 | contig 13842 bp, 17 predicted proteins | sample GraSoiAngelo_141_FD_185898 | JGI IMG/M metagenome (GOLD analysis project Ga0209377, IMG submission 185898) | Grasslands soil microbial communities from the Angelo Coastal Reserve, California, USA - 14_0929_12_40cm (SPAdes) (version 2) | ecosystem: Environmental > Terrestrial > Soil > Grasslands ...
CTGGCGGCGCCAGCAGGTGGCCGAGCCCCTGCGGCAGGAGATCACGCCCAAAAACATCCTCATGATTGGACCGACGGGAGTGGGCAAGACCGAGATCGCGCGTCGCCTCGCGCGGCTCGCAGACGCGCCCTTCATAAAGGTCGAGGCGACGAAGTTCACTGAAGTCGGCTACGTCGGCCGCGACGTCGATACGATCGTCCGCGATCTCGTCGAAATCTCGATCAAGGACACTCGCGAAGCGGCGACGAAGAAGGTGCGACGCCGAGCCGAGGATTCGGCCGAAGAGCGGGTGCTCGACGTCCTGCTGCCTTCGCCCCGCCGCACGGGCGCCTTCGGGGCGGACGGCGCCGAGCTTCAGGCGAACATCGTCGGCGAGGAAGAGTCCGCGACGCGGCAGAAGTTCCGCAAGAGACTGCGCGAGGGCGAGCTCGACGACAAGGAGATCGACATCGAAGTGTCCGCGCCGCAGGCGCACATGGAGATATTCGCCCCGCCCGGTATGGAGGAGCTCACCCAGCAGATCCAGGGCATGTTTCAAAATCTCGGCGGCGGCAGGAGAAAACTGCGCCGCATGAAGATCCGCGAAGCGATGAGGATGCTCACCGACGAGGAGGCGGCTCGCCTGGTCAACGAGGAGGACCTGCGCGCCAAGGCGCTCGCCAACGTAGAGGAGAACGGCATCGTGTTTCTGGACGAGATCGACAAGATCGCGAGCCGCGGGGAGACGGTCGGCGCCGACGTTTCGCGGCAGGGTGTGCAGCGGGACCTGCTTCCCATTGTGGAGGGCACCACGGTCTCCACCAAGTACGGAATGGTGAAAACCGACCACATCCTGTTCATCGCGAGCGGAGCGTTTCATCTTTCCAAACCTTCGGACCTGATTCCGGAGCTGCAGGGGCGCTTCCCCATTCGCGTCGAGCTGGATTCGCTTTCGGTGGAGGATTTCGAGAGAATCCTCACGGCGACTGATGCCTGCCTCACCCGCCAGTACCAAGCGCTGCTCGCCACCGAGGAGGTCGAAGTCGCCTTCGTGCCGGACGGGATCCGGCGTCTTGCCGAGATCGCCTGGTCGGTGAATGAAAAGACCGAGAACATCGGCGCGCGGCGCCTGTACACGGTAATGGAGAAGCTGCTGGAGGAGATTTCGTTCGATGCGGGCAATCGTGGCGGGGAGAGCTTGAGGATCGACGCCGCCTTCGTCGATGCGAAACTCAAGGAGCTTGCGCAGAGCGAGGACCTCGCGCGCTACGTGCTGTGACGGATTTGAAGATGCGGACGATGACGAGAGCGCTCCTCGGCGTGTTACTGCTTGCCGCCGCAGGGGTCGCTTACGGACAGGTCGAGGCCCGGGCCGCGTGGGTGCGCGGGACGGTGAGCGGCCAGACGACAGCCGGGGCCTACATGAAGCTCACGAGCGATCGGCGCGCGAGCCTCCTTGGCGCGGAAAGCCCGGCCGCCGGCCGCGCCGAGATCCACGAGATGTCGATGGAAGGCAACGTGATGCGCATGCGCCCGGTGCCGAGGCTGGAGCTTCCCCCCGGCAAGACCGTGGAGCTCAAGCCGGGCGGCCACCACATGATGCTGGTGGACCTGAAACGGCCGTTGAAAAAGGGAGACCTCGTACCGATCCGGCTCAAGGTTGAGCTGAGCGACAAAACGGTCAAGACAATTCAGGTCTTGGCCGAAGTCAGAGAACTCGCGGCGACGAGCCGTCCCTAGGGATTCCGTCTAGGAGTCCCGATCCGTTTCGATCGTCTCGCTAAGACAGCGGGGGCAGTAGCAGCCCGAACCGGCGGTCGGAGCGGACAGGGCGGGGAATTCCTCGCACCAGCAAGTCTCGCGACCCGCGCGAGCTCCACATTCGAAAGCGTTCCCGCAGCGCGCGCACCGGCTGATCTGCGGTGCCTCCGTCGAGCAGGGCCCCGGGGTTCCTTGAATCATCCGGCGCAATCTAGCCGCTTCGCGCAAGGCTCGCAAGCGCGCTTGAAATGGCCGGGACGGTCCCCATATCTGCGGTACGCGGGCTCTTGCCCGGAACGAACAGAAGGAGAGAATCATGGCAAACATTACTCGTTACGATCCGTTTGGCGATCTATTCGACGACATTTTCAGGGGTTTTGTCGTCGGGCCGGTCGGGTTTGAAGCGGCTGCTCCACTCCGCCGCATGAAGGTCGATGTGGCCGAGCAGAACGGCGAATACAAGGTGCTCGCCGAGCTGCCGGGAGTCAAGAAGGAAAACATCAAGGTCAACATCGACGGCGACGAAGTGTCGATCACTGCCGAGTCGCGCGCCGAGCGCGATGAAAAAGACGGCGAACGCGTGCTGCACAGCGAGCGCTACTTCGGCACGGTATCGCGCGCTTTCCGGCTGGGCCAGGAAATCGACGAGGCTCGCGCCAGCGCCAAGTACTCGGACGGCGTCCTCGAGCTGACGCTGCCCAAGAAGGCGACGGCCGCAGCGAAGCAGCTGACGATCCAGTAATACCTAAAAGCCATCAATAGGCAGAGGCGGCCAAGCGGCCGCCTTTTTTTTCTTTTTTTCCGCACTCAAAGGTACAATCGGCGCTCAAGATGCGCATGCCGATGAGCAACGCCGCCCAGACTCCGGCTCACAAGGCCAATGTCCTCGCCGAAGCGCTGCCGTACATCAAGCGCTTCCACGGCAAGACCATCGTCGTCAAGTACGGCGGCAACGCAATGATCGAGGAGCTGCTCAAGCGCAGCTTCGCCCACGACGTGGTGCTGTTGAAGCTCGTCGGTATGAACCCGGTGATCGTGCACGGCGGCGGCCCGCAGATCGACGAGCAGCTGGCGCGGATGGGCAAGAAGGGCGAATTCGTCCAGGGCATGCGAGTTACGGACGCCGAGACGATGGACGTGGTCGAGATGGTGCTGGGCGGCCAGGTCAACAAGGAAGTGGTGACGCTCATCAACCAGGCGGGCGGCAAGGCGGTCGGCCTCACGGGTCAGGACGGGGCTTTCGTTCACGCGAAAAAGATGCTGCTCTCCGACAGGAACAACGGCGGCGGAAAGATCGACATCGGCCAGGTCGGCGAAATCGCCTCGATCGACCCGAAAGTGATCTGGGCGCTGGAGCAAGGGGGGTTCATCCCGGTCGTCGCGCCCATCGGCGTTGGTGCGGACGGGCAGTCTTACAACATCAACGCCGATCTGGTGGCCGGGAAACTCGCAGAAGTCCTGAAGGCGGAAAAGCTCGTCGTGCTTACCAACACTCCGGGGGTGCTCGACAAGAACGGCAAGCTTCTGACCGGCCTTACCCCGAAAAAGATCGACGCTCTCGTGTCGGACGGAACGCTTTCAGGCGGAATGCTTCCCAAGATCAGCTCGGCGCTCGATGCCGCGAGGAACGGCGTCAAGAGCGTGCACATCATCGATGGCCGCGTCGAGCATGCCCTGCTGCTGGAAATTCTCACCGATGAAGGTGTCGGGACGCTGATCCGCTCCAGGTGATCGGACGGGATTCGAATCCCTGTCCAATCCGCGGCGACCCGGAAAATCGCTGCGAAAGCCGGTAGCAAGCACTTACCCGGAGTCATACAATAAGCACCCGGCCGACCGTCCCGGAGGATGCCATGCCCGCTGCCAAGCCCGGTGCCCGCCGCCTGCAGATCCTGCAAGTGCTGGCACGGATGCTCGAAAACCCGAAGGGAGAGAAAGTGACGACCGCGGCTCTGGCCAAGGAGCTGGATGTGTCCGAAGCCGCGCTGTACCGGCACTTCGCGAGCAAGGCACAGATGTTCGAGGGCCTGATCGAATTCATCGAGCAGACCCTGTTCGGCCTCGTGAACAAGATCACCGCCGAGGAGGAGAACGGCCTGAAGCAGACCCAGGCGATCCTCTCCTCGCTGCTCAGCTTCGCCGAGAAGAATCCGGGCATGACGCGCGTGCTGGTCGGCGACGCGCTCGTGAACGAGGACGAACGGCTCCAGGTCCGCATCAACCAGCTGCACGACCGCCTCGAGGCGACGCTCAAACAATGCCTGCGCGTGGCCGCGACACAGGGACAGGACGCATCGGCAGGATCGCAGCCTCCGGCCGATCCCGGTCCTCAGGCCAACCTGATGCTCTGTTACGTGATCGGGCGCTGGCAGCTGTACGCCAAGAGCGGTTTCAAGCGGACGCCTTCGGAACTATGGGAGAAACAATGGCCGCTGCTCCTCTGAATTAGGCCATCACCCTCGAGCACACCGTGCAGGCGGCATCCCTGACGAGTTTGACAGTTCGCCACTGCATCGCGAGCGCGTCCAGAATCAGCAAGCGCCCCTTCAGCGTCTCGCCAGCTCCCGCGAGCAGCTTCAGCGCCTCCGCCGCCTGGACCGTACCGATGATCCCGGTGAGCGGCGCAAACACGCCCATGACCGCGCAGCGCACTTCCTCGAGCTCCGCATTCTCCGGGAACAGGCAGTGATAGCAGGGACTGAGTTCGTCCCTTAGGTCGAAAACGCTGACCTGGCCGTCGAAGCGCACGGCGGCGCCTGAGACGAGCGGCTTGTGATGCCGCACGCATGCGCGATTCACCGCGTGTCGGGTCGCGAAATTGTCCGAGCAGTCGAGAACGACGCTGCTCGACGCGACCAGCGCGCCGAGCCCTTCGTCCTGGAGGCGCTGTTGGAGGGGAACGACCCTCACTTCCGGGTTTATTCTTCCGAGCGCCTCGCGCCCGGACGCGGCCTTGGGCCGTCCTATCGATTCGGTGGTGTGAAGGATCTGGCGCTGCAGGTTGGTGAGGTCCACCGTGTCGCCGTCGGCGAGAGTGATCGTTCCAACACCGGCCGCAGCGAGATACAGCGCCGCGGGTGAACCGAGCCCTCCCGCGCCTATGACCAGCGCCGAGGACCCGAGCAGCTTCTCCTGCCCCTCGACACCGATCTCCGGTAAGAGGATATGCCGCGAATACCGTAGGAGCTGTTCATCATTCATATGAGGACAATCGTCGACCGCGGAATGAACCGCGCTCCGCGCCGGTTCCACCCCGCGGAGATCAAGCGGCGCCGAAGGCGTCCGCCTTATCAATTCTTGGCGGCTGCGGGCGGCGTGCTTTGCGCGGTGGTGAGCGGCATGCCCTTCAGGAGCTTGAGCGCCTGCTGGAACTGGAAGTCTTTTTCAGAAGCGAACTCGAGCGGCGCCGGCGGTTTTTCTTCCGCATCGACCGATGGTTTTGCACTGGTGCGCTGCGATTTCTCGGGCTGGGCTTCCCGCTCCTGGTCGTTGAGGAGATGCTTTTCCAGATCGGCTTCACGCAAGCGTCCCACGGTGGGCGTCGTGGGATCCTCGATCAGGACGTCGGGCACGATGCCTTTGGCCTGGATCGAGCGCCCGCTCGGGGTGTAGTAGCGGGCGGTGGTCAGCTTGATCGCGGTATTGTTGCCGAGCGGAAGGATCGTCTGCACCGAGCCCTTGCCGAACGTGGGGGTGCCCAGCACCGTCGCGCGCTTGTGGTCCTGCAGAGCGCCCGCGACGATTTCGGATGCGGAGGCCGATCCGCCGTTGACGAGCACGACCATCGGCACGGTCTTCACCGCCGCAGGCAGGTTCTTCAGATAATCCTCGCGGTTGCCCCGCAGATAATCCTCCGGCGCGGCGATGAACTTGCGCTTGGCGTCTTCGGTACGGCCGTCGGTCGACACCACTACCACCCCGCGCGGCAGGAACGCCGAAGAGATCCCCACCGCCCCGTTGAGGAGCCCGCCCGGATCGTTGCGCAAGTCCAGAATCAGGCCCTTCAGCGGTCCGTTCTTGTAGAGCCCCTCGACGTGCTTCACGAGGTTTTCCCCGGTGTGCTCCTGGAACTGGGACACTCGGACCCATCCGTAGCCGGGCTCGATCAGCTTGGACTTCACGCTTTGCACGCGAATGATGTCGCGCGTGAGGGTGACCTCGAAGGGCTTCGGCTCGCCCTTCCTCAGGATCGTGAGCCGGATGTTCGTTTTCGGCTTGCCGCGCATGCGCTTGACCGCGTCGTTCAGGGTCATGCCCTTGACCGAGGTGTCGTCGATCTTGATGATGAAATCCCCGGGCTTCAACCCGGCGCGAAATGCAGGCGTGTCCTCGATGGGCGACACGACCTTGACGAACCCTTCTTCCATGCCGACCTCTATGCCGAGGCCGCCGAATTGGCCCTGGGTGCCCACCTGAAGCTCGCGGAACGCGTCTTGGTCCAGATAAGCCGAGTGCGGATCGAGCCCGGTCAGCATGCCGCTGATCGCTTCCGTGATGAGCTTCTTGTCCTCGACCGGCTCGACGTAGCTCGACTTGATGGCGCCGAACACTTCGGCGAAGGCGCGCAGCTCATCGACCGGAAGCGGGAAACGCGCCGCCTCCCGCTGGGCCACCGCGGAGAAGTTCAGGCTGAGCAGCACTCCTGCCAGCACGCCAACCAGCACCAAGCTGGCCTGTCTGATGTGGGTCATCATGATATTCGGTCCCGGGTCCTGGCTCGGTAGCTTGGGGTCGCTATCGGTCACTTCAAGGACACCCAGCGCATGGGATCAAAGGCCTTTCCTTCATGTCGAATCTCGAAGTATAGACCCGATTCCATGTTGCCGCCGCTCGCTCCTACGGTCGCAACCGTATCCCCCGTGCGCACCGGCTCTCCGACCTGCTTGAGCACCGATTCGTTGTTCCCGTAGATGGTGAGATAGCCCTTTCCGTGGTCGATGATGAGCAGATTTCCAAAGCCGCGCAGCCAGTCGGCGAACACCACACGCCCGGATGCGACCGCCCGCACCTCCTGTCCTGAAGGCGAGCGAATGAACAAACCCTTCCACGATGGCCCGCCGCTGGGACGCTGGGCGCCGAAGCGGTTTGCGAGCACACCCCTGATCGGCAGCCGCAATCCGCGCTTGAGCCCCGACAAGGACCCTTCCGCGCCGTCGGGCTCGGGAACTCGTTCGTTGCGAAGGAGCGGGGTGGCCGCGATCACCCTGCCGAGCTCCTCGACGAGCCGCGACAACCGCGACTCGTCACGCTCGAGCTGCTGCACCTCGCGGCGCTGCGTGCGCAACTGGCTGGAGACGCGCGCAAGCACTTTGCGGTGCTCGTCCTGCTGTTTGATCAGCGCGGTGCGCTCGGTGCGCCGCGCCGATTCGATGGCGGCGATCTCGACGTTCCTTTCCCGGGTCCGCGCCTCGAGTTCTTTCAGCCGGGCGAGGCCGGAGCGCAGCTCGCCGATGAACTCGGCTTGCGCGCGGGAAACATAGCCGTAATAGTGCAGCTCGCGTGCGATGCGGCCGGGCTCCTCGCCTGAGAGCAGAAGTTTCAGCCCGCTTTGCTCTCCATTGAGATAACGCAGGGTGAGCAGTCTCCCCAGGCCTTCCCGGCGCGAGGCTATTTCCGTCTCGAGCGCCTGGCCACGGCGCAGCAGCGTATCGAGGTCGCGCTGCGCCGCTGCGCGTCTGCCCCCCAAAGCGCGGAGCGCGCGGCTCGCTTCGGATATGGAGCGCTCGGAGTCCCGGAGCTGGTCGCGCGCTTCGGTGCGGCTTTCTTCGGCCTCCGCGATTTTCGAGCGCAGCCCTTCGATACGCGTTCGGAGGGCGTCGAGCTTTTCCGCTTCGCCCTGGGCGAACGCCGAGGGCTGGACGAGCGGCAGCATTGCGCAAAGCAAGCAGCCGATGCCGCGGAGAAACGCAGGGAGCGGGGTTCCCTTAAGCGCCCTCCGCGTTGGATTCAAGGCTTCACCTTGGCTTGATCGGCAACTGCACGCATGGCCGCCTCGATCTCTGTCTGGTCGCCGAGATAATAGCTGCGCACCGGCTTGAGGCCTGCGTCGAGCTCGTAGACGAGCGGGCGGCCGGTGGGCACGTTGAGTCCGACGATTTCCTGATCGCTGACGCCGTCGAGATATTTGATGAGGGCACGGAGGCTGTTGCCGTGCGCGACGATGATGACCCGCTTGCCCTGGCGCACCGCTGGCGCGATCGCGTCTTTCCAATAGGGCAGGAAGCGCTCCACCGTGTCCTTCAGGCATTCGGTGAGCGGCAGCTCCGAGTCGGCGAGAGCGGCGTAGCGCGGGTCGCCCCGCGGATGACGGGGGTCGTCACGCGCGAGCGCGGGAGGGGGCAGGTCATAGCTGCGACGCCAAAGAAGGACCTGTTCCTCGCCGAACTTCGCGGCCATTTCGGCCTTGTTCAGCCCCTGTAGCGCGCCATAGTGGCGTTCGTTCAGACGCCACGAATGACGCACCGGGATCCACATCAAGTCCATCGTCTCCAGAGCGAGCCACAGGGTCTTGATGGCGCGCTTCAACACCGAAGTGTAGGCACAATCGAAGGCGAAGCCCGCCTCCTTGAGCATTGCGCCGGCTCGCTTTGCTTCGTCCACGCCACGTTGCGTGAGGTCCACGTCGGTCCAGCCTGTGAAGCGGTTTTCCATGTTCCAGACCGATTCACCGTGGCGCAACAGAACGACTTTATGCATAGTGGGCATTCCCGACGCGGCGACCGTTCACGCCGCAAGAAAGCATTTTATAATGAGCGCCTATGGAAATTCGAGCACAAGGCCCGCAGCGCGAACCACGGGACATTTTCGAACTGATCGGCCGCAAGGAGCAAATCGAGAAAATGGCCCGCGCAATGCGGGCCATCGCCCATCCGCTGCGGCTGAAGATCCTGTGCGTCCTGGGCGAGCATGAGTTGAGCGTACAGGACATCGTCGAGGCGGTCGGCACTTCCCAGAGCAACGTCTCGCAGCACCTGGCGATCCTCCGCGAAAAACGCATCCTCAGTCCGAGAAAGAACGCCAATCACGTCTATTATTCCGTGAGCGACCAGCGTACGCTGCATCTGATCGCCACCATGCGCGACGTATTGTGCGGCAACCCGCCGAGATCGTGACGTGGCCGAAGTCAACATTCTGAAATTCGTCACCGACAACATACTTCTTGTCGGGGTGGCGTTCGTGAGCGGCGCGATGCTGGTTTGGCCCGCGGTGCGCCGCGGAGCCGCCGGCGCCTCGGTTTCGACCCTTCAGGCGACCTTGCTGATCAACCAGCAGAACGCGCTCGTGCTGGACGTGCGTCAAGCGGCCGAGTACGAAAAAGGGCACATGCTGAACGCTCGCAACATCCCCCTCGGGGAGCTCGAGCCGCGCGCCGGAGAGATCGAGAAGCACAAGGCGAAGCCGGTGATCGTCGTTTGCGACGACGGCAACCGCTCGGGCAAGGCGGCGACAGCGCTGCGCAAGCAGGGCTTCGAACAGGTCTTCACGCTGAGCGGTGGGATCGGGGCCTGGCGGCAAGCGGGTCTGCCCCTGGAGAAGTAAGTGGCCAGGATTCGGATGTACTCGACCGCAGTCTGCCCGTTTTGCTTGCGCGCGGAGATGCTGCTGGGTTCGAAGGGCGTAACCGAGATCGAGAAAATACGGGTCGATCTCGATCCGCGCCAACGCGAGGAAATGATGAACAAGACCGGCAGGCGCACGGTGCCGCAGATTTACATCGGTGAAACGCACGTGGGCGGATTCGAAGAGCTCGCGGCGCTGGAACACGCAGGAAAGCTCGACTCGCTGCTCGCGGACTAGCCTCCGCGCGCCTTTTCAATTCTATCGGAGTACTGATGAGCGAAACGCAGCAGCCGACGTTCGGCATCGAGAAAATCTACGTGAAGGATCTGTCCCTAGAAGTCCCTGGCGGGCCGCAGACGTTCATGCAGGGCGAGCAACCGCAGCTCGAAGTTCAGATCACACAGCAGTCGCAGCGCGTGAACGAGCTCTTGTACGAAGTGACTCTGGTCATCACGGTAAGCGCAAAACGCGGCGACAAGACGCTGTTCCTGGTGGAAGCCTCGCAGGCGGGCGTTTTCCAGATCCGCAACGTCCCCGATGCGGACCTAGCCCCGGTGCTCGCGATAGTTTGCGCGAACGTACTGTTTCCCTATGCGCGGGAAACCGTATCCGATGTCGTCAGCCGCGCGGGTTTCCCTCCTGTGCTGCTCGCGCCCGTGAATTTCGAGGCGCTCTATCAGCAGCGAGCCGCCGAAGCCTCCTCCGCGCAGCCCGGCGGACCGCGCATCGAGATAGCCCACTGATGCGCAGTCTCGCGCCTCTCGCTCTGCTCGCGTTCGCGTGGTCGGCCAATGCCGGGGACTTTCGCTCGATCGCCGAAAACGGAACGCCGATGTACGACGCGCCCTCGGTTCGCGCGAAAAAACTTTTCGTCGCAAGCCGCCAGTACCCGGTCGAGGTCGTGATCAACATCGACAGCTGGGTCAAGGTCCGCGATCACGCGGGCGACCTCGTCTGGGTGGAAAAGAAAACACTCTCGGAGAAACGCACGGTGATAGTGACTGTCCCCGTCGCCGACGTCAGGCAGGGCGCGAACGACCAGGCGCCGCTTGTGTTCCAGGCGCAGCAGGGCGTCGCCCTCGATGTCGCGGAGCCGCCGGCGGGCGGCTGGATCAGGGTGCGCCACGCCGAAGGCCAGAGCGGTTACGTCAAAATCAATCAGGTCTGGGGCATCTAGCTGAACATCGCGATTCTCGGCGCAGGGGCCTGGGGTACGGCTCTGGCGATCTCGCTCGCGGGAAGGCACCGCGTCACGCTCTGGGCGCGCGACGCTGCGCTGGCAGCCGCCATCGGGTCGAGTCGGCGCAATCCCCGTTATCTCCCCGAAGTTTCGATTCCGGGATCGGTCGCGGTGACCGGAAACCTCTCCTACGCATTGGCCGAATGCGACGCGGCTCTCATCGCCACACCGACCTCCGAGCTGCGCGAGGTGCTCGGCCGCGTCCGCGCGTCGCGGTTCGAGCAGCCCGTCATCTGGGCATGCAAGGGTTTCGAGCGGGCGAGCGGCAAGCTACCGCATCAAATCGCGGATGATGTGCTCGGAAAACTCGCGGCGTGCGGGGCCCTGTCGGGCCCGAGCTTCGCGCTGGAAGTGGCTCAGGGACTTCCCGCGGCGCTCACGCTGGCCGCGGGGGACGCTGCATTTGCGAAGCGCTTCGCGCGCGAACTGCACCAGCGGACGCTCAGGGTCTATTTCAGCACCGATCTCGCGGGCGTCGAGATCAGCGGAGCGGTGAAAAACGTCATGGCGATCGCCGCCGGCATCAGCGACGGCCTCGGCCTCGGCTCGAACGCGCGGGCGGCGCTGATCACCCGGGGGCTGGCCGAGCTCACGCGGCTCGGCGTGGCGCTGGGCGGGCGGCCCGAAACCTTCATGGGGCTCGCAGGAGCGGGGGACCTCATCCTGACCTGTACCGGCGAGCTTTCCCGCAACCGGCGCGTCGGGCTGCTCCTTGCCCGGGGCGAGTCGCTGGAGGCGATTCTCAAACAGCTCGGCCACGTCGCCGAAGGCGTGCATTCCGCGCCCGCGGTCGAGGCGCTTGCCGCCGAAAAGCGCATCGACATGCCGATCACCCGCGCGGTTTGCGCGGTGCTGTTCCGCGGCACCCCGCCGCGCGACGCCGTGCAGGAACTGCTCGCGCGCGACCCGAGGGAGGAAGCCTAGGCAGCAGTGGTCACGAAGACCATCACTGGGAGCCCGGCGGCTCGGAGCGAAATACAAAAATCGCAACCGTCACGCCAACCCCGATGCCAATACCGAAACCCGCCCCGACGGCAACGCCGATGCCAACGTGAGCCACCGCTGCACCGACAACTGCGCCGAGCACGATGCCGACGAATACGCTCAACGGCAGGGCGGCTATGCCCCAGCGTGAAATCTGCGTTCCTCGGGTTTTCCCACTGACAGTCATGATTCCCGACACGGGTGTAAGGCATCCATAGGATACTCCTTCCGCGCGTGCTCGATCAGGACAGGACGGTGCGTGCAATGACGAAGTTCTCGACTCTCGTCGCGCCTGCGCGCTTGAGCACCCGCGCGAGCTCGTTCAAGGTCGCGCCGGTGGTCATGACGTCGTCCAGCACGGCGACGCTCGCTCCCGAGAGATCGAGCCTGCACAGGAACGCCCCGCGCACGTTTTTCGCACGCTCCTCGTAGGGAAGTTCCGTCTGCGGTGGCGTGTTCTTCACGCGCAGCACGCCGCGCGGCTCGATCGGTCTGCCCAGGTGCCGCGCGAGGCCGCGGGCGATCTCGAGAGCCTGATTGAATCCGCGCTCGGCGAGGCGCTTAGGGTGCAGCGGCATCGGCAGGACCACGTCGAACTCGGGCAGCGGCCGGGACGCGAGGCTGCGCGCGAAGAATCCCGCGAGCGCGAGGCGCGCGCGATACTTGAGCGCCTGCACGAGCCCGTCGCACGGAAATTCGTAGCGCCACAATGCGAGCGTGGCGTCGAAGTGCGGGGGACGTTTGAGGCAGCTCCCGCACAGCGCCGCGGCGGGACTGGGAAGAGCGCACCGGGGGCAGGATTCGGCGAGCGCGGGCAATTCGCCGATGCAAGCCGGGCAAAGCGGCTCGGGCCCGGTCTGCGCCCCGCACAGCAGGCAGTCTTCGCCGGCCCAGGCATAGGCGCTTCTTGCGCAGCGGTTCAGTAGAGCGGAGAGCATCATTTGACAACTCTGCGGCTTGCCACGATGATCGTGCGGTGCAGATGATTCCTCATAACGAGCAAGCCAGCGCATCGGTGCACGGCAGTCGAATGGAAGACGCGCCGCGCTGGACCCGCGTGACCGTGGAAGCGCTCTTCGAGCTGCCCTTCAACGACCTTCTCCACCGTGCCCAGACCGTGCATCGCCTGCACTTCGACGCCAACGCGGTACAACTCTCCACGCTGCTCTCGATCAAGACCGGTGGGTGTCCTGAAGATTGCGCTTATTGCCCGCAATCGGCGCGCTACCGTACCGGCGTCGAAAACGAGCCGCTGCTTCCGCTCGAGACGGTGCTCGCAGCGGCACGCGCGGCGAAGCGGAACGGAGCCACGCGCTTTTGCATGGGAGCCGCTTGGCGGGGCCCCAAACAGAAAGACCTCGAGCAGGTGGCGCAACGGGTGCGCGCGGTAAAGGCGCTGGGCCTCGAGACCTGCGCGACGCTCGGGCTTTTGCGCGAAGGGCAAGCGGAGGAGCTCAAAGCGGCGGGCCTCGACTATTACAACCACAACCTCGACACGGCCCCCGAGTTCTACGGCGAGATCATCACGACTCGCACCTACGGCGACCGGCTCGATACGCTCGAGCGTGTGCGCCGTGCCGGAATCAAGGTGTGCTGCGGGGGAATCGTGGGCATGGGAGAGTCGCGCGCGCAGCGCGCGGGCCTTATCGCCGGGCTGGCCACCCTCGACCCGCAGCCCGAATCGGTGCCGATCAACGATCTCGTTCAAGTGAAAGGTACCCCGCTCGAGAGCGCGCCGAAGCTCGACTGGAGCGAGTTCGTGCGCACCATCGCTTGCGCACGCATCACCATGCCGCGCAGCACCGTGCGACTCTCCGCCGGACGCGCGGAGATGCCCGAGGCCGTGCAGGCTTTGTGTTTCCTTGCCGGAGCGAATTCGATTTTTTACGGCGACAAGCTCCTCACCACCGGCAATCCCGAAGCCGCGCGCGACCGCGCCCTGCTGGAAAAGCTCGGAATACGCCCCGCCTGAACCGAGGGCATTGAAACTTTCGGTGTTGTTCGGTGTCTGCCTTTACTTCGCCCGTCTCACGAGGCAGTCGGCAGCGGGCCTGAGATATCCTCATTGAGCAATCGTGGAAAAAGTATCCCTCAAATTTAGCATCATGCTGACAGCCGTCGTGCTGGCTGCGATGCTTGCCGGAGTGTGGCTCGCTGCGGCATACCGGGAAAACGGTTCGCGGGCCATATTGCTGCCGGATCAGGCGATGACCTTGTTCCCCGCCCCGAAGCCGCTCGCGGCTTTTGCGTTCAAGGACCACGAGGATCGGGTATTCGATCTTTCGCGCTTGAAGGGCAAATGGTCTTTTCTATTTTTC
>Ga0209377_1001885_pt1 | contig 13819 bp, 13 predicted proteins | sample GraSoiAngelo_141_FD_185898 | JGI IMG/M metagenome (GOLD analysis project Ga0209377, IMG submission 185898) | Grasslands soil microbial communities from the Angelo Coastal Reserve, California, USA - 14_0929_12_40cm (SPAdes) (version 2) | ecosystem: Environmental > Terrestrial > Soil > Grasslands ...
TTCGGGCGCCGCCGGGCCCGCACCCACCCGATTGAACATCTCCTCGAACACCTTGTTCAACTTCTCCACCGCGCCTTTCCCCTTGAGCTTCACGAGGCCCAGGGTGGTGCGCTGGTCGAACAGCACGACGAGGATCACCCGCTTGGCCACGTCGGCGAGGAACATCGACTCCTTCTCGCCCTGATGCACCAGCGAGGCGAACTCGTGCTCGCCGATCATCTTGGCGAGCTGGTCGTTGGCACTGAAGTCGGCGGCGGTGAGCGAAGCGAAGGCGGTGGCGTCGAACTGGGGGGGGTCGCCGACGGTCGCCACCAGCTGTCCGGTGCGGTCGACGAGCAGCGCGCAGCGGGCGTTCGAGTCCCGAAGGAACGCCTGCAAGTGCTGCTGAATCTGCTTGAAGTCGTTCTCCGAGAACGACCAGCTCGCCGCACCCGCCATTACGTCCCCTCGGGTCTGTCGGACTCCGCCATGTCCCGCCGAGCCAGCAGCGCTTGCGCGATGGTCACGCCATCGGCGTACTCGAGATCCCCGCCCACGGGGAGGCCCCGCGCGATGCGGGTCACCCGCACTCCCGTCGGCTTGAGCAGCTGTTGCAGGTAGGTCGCCGTGACCTCGCCCTCCATCGACGGGTTCGTGGCGATGATCACTTCCCGCAACCCCGCTCCCCCCCCGTTCGCCACCCGCTCCATCAAACGGTCGACGTGTAGCGACTCGGGACCCACGCCCTCCAGCGGGGAGATCCGTCCGCCCAGCACGTGGTAGCGGCCCCGGAACCGCCCAGCGCGCTCGATGGCCGTCACGTCCGAGGATTCCTCGACCACGCACAGCAGACTCGCGTCGCGCCGCGGATCCCGGCAGATCGCGCACGGTTCCTCATCGGTGAGCGTGCCGCACTCGCCGCAGGCGGTCACCCGCGCGCGGACCGTGCGGATCGCCTCCGCCAGGCGGGTGGCGGTCTCCGCCGGCTGCTTCAACAGGTAAAACGTGAGCCGTTGCGCCGTCTTCCGTCCGATCCCGGGGAGCTTCGCCAGCTCCGTCACGAGATCTTCGATAGCCGACACGGCGGATTATAGCGGCAGCTGAAACGGGAACGGCAGGCCTGAGGCGAGCTTCTTCACCTCCGCCTGGTACAGCTCGGCGGCGCGCTGCTGCGCCTGCGACACCGCAGCGAGCACGAGATCCTCCAGCATTTCCACATCCCCCTGGGCGATCGCCTGGGGGTCGATCTTGATGGCGCGGATCTGGCCCCGCCCATCGGCCGTGGCGGCGACAATCCCGCCACCCGCCGTACAGGTCACCGTCTGCTGGGCCAGCTGAGACTGGATCTCCGACAACCGGAACTGCATCTGCTGCCCCAACTGGAGCAGGTTGGATAAATCCGCCATACGTCTAAAGTTACCCCTCGCCGAAACAGGTGGCAAGCTATTCCAATAACTCCAAATCTAACGCGTCCACGGCGGCGTTGAGGCTGGGATCCTGCGCCCGCAGCGTCTTGAGCCGCTCAGCGCGCGCCCCCTCCTCCGTCAGGCGGGTGGGCCGCGGCGCGGACCGCTCGCGACTGCCGCCGCCCTCCGCGCCCTCCAGCTTGATGCGCACCGGCCCGGTGAGGTAGCGCGTCACGAGCTGACTCAGCGCCTCGCGCTGGCGCTCGAGCCCCTCGGCGTGCACCGCATTCGTGTCGAGCAGCCGGATCGTGACGGCGCCGGCATCCACGGCGGCGACCTCGGTGACCTGCAGCAGCGCGCCCAGCATCGGGCTCTTCGTGCGCGCGTCGTCAACGATCCGAGGCCAGAGGGCGCGGAGGCGGTCGAGGGTTAACGGACCCCTTTCCGGGGGGGGCAAGTCGGGATGCGGGATGCGAGATGCGGGAGGCGTGGCTGGCGCACCGGAGCTCGTATCGCGCAACACGGGCGGGGTGGCGGGGCCGCTTCCCGCATCCCGCATCCCGCTCCCCGGTTGGCGCATCCCCAGGGCCTCCAACACTTGCCCGATCTCTACCGTCCGACTCATCATCGCCCAACGCAGCAGCAGCAGCTCGACGGCGAGGCGCGCGTTGCCGCTGGAGCGGAGCTGAGGCTCGAGCTCGGTGAGCGCAGCGAGCAGCCGGACCAAATCGGGAGCAGGGAGCAGGGAGCGGTACTTTCCGAGCAGCTCCTGCATCGGCTCGGTGAGGCCTTCGGGCTTGCCCCCGAGATTCGCCAGCAGCACGGCGCGCATGATCTCCCCTGCCCCGGCCACGAACTCCCCGAGATCGGCGCCCGCGTCCACCAGCCGCTCCACGAGCGGAAACACCGCTTTCGGGTCGCGCTCCGACACGAGCCGCAGCAGCTCGCCATACACGTCGTCCGAGATCAAGCCGAGCACCTCGCGCACGCGGGCGGCCGTAACGGGCCCCTCGCCGAACGACACGACCTGGTCGAGGATCGAGAGCCCGTCGCGCATGCCGCCGTCCGCGCTCTTGGCGATCAGGTGCAGCGCCTCGTCGTCCGCGGAGAGCCCCTCGGCGCTGACCACGTGCCGCAGGCGATCGACGATCGCGTGGGGTCCGATCCGTCGGAAATCGAAACGCTGCAGGCGTGAGAGAATCGGAGCGGCGGTCTGCGCGATCTTCTGCGGCTCGGTCGTGGCGAACACGAACACGACGCGTGGGGGCGGCTCCTCGAGGATCTTGAGGAGCGCATTCCACGCCTCGCGCGTCAGCATGTGCGCTTCGTCCACGATGTAGACCTTGTGACGGCCCTCGCCGGAGGCGGCGTACATGGCACGCTCACGCAGGTCGCGGGCGTCGTCCACGCCCCGGTTCGAGGCGGCATCGAGCTCGACGACGTCGAGGTTCACCGCGCCAGTCCAGACCCGGGTGCAGGAATCGCACTCCCCGCACGGCTCACCCGCCGTCCCCGAACCGCGGCGCTCGCAATTGAGCGCCATCGCGAGGATACGCGCCGCCGTGGTCTTGCCGACGCCACGCGGACCCGCGAACAGGTACCCGTGCGCCACGCGGCCCCCGGCCACCGCCCCGCGTAGGGCGGCGGCGATGTGCTCCTGCACGATCAGATCGGCGAACTTTTTGGGGCGGTACTTTCGGGCGAGAGCGATCATACCTGGCAATCTAGCAGAATGCGGAATGCGAAATTCGGAATGCGGAATGTACGGTGAGAGTTCGTTCGCTTATCCATTCCACATTCCGCATTCCACATTCCGCATTGAAAGGGAATGCCCCAGGCACCCCGCAGCGACGCCCGACATCGCTTAGCGCTGCTCCCTGCGAGGGCCTGACGCGGTTCACGAGTGGACGACCTGCGGACCTGGGGCGCCGAAAGTTAGCATGCCGGCTCCCTGTTCTCTACGGGCGGCGCACCACGCCGCCCCGCTACGGCCGCGGGCATCCCGATTGCTCGAACCGGCGCTCCACCGAGTCCACGCCCGCGTACAGCGTCTGGTCGCGGGCGGCGTGGGCGGCATCGAGGACGCCGGAATTGCGACGCGCCGTGTTGTAGGTGATCCAATGGTTCTCCACCGCGGCCAGGCCGCGTGCCAGCCCGGCGCACGGTACCTGGCCACGGGCGAACTGGGTGGCCTGCCCGGCGAAGGCTCGCACGACCTGAGTCAGCGAGTCACCGGCCACGTCGAGCCGTGCGCGCGGCGCTGGTGGCGACGGCGCGGGTGGCGACGCTGTTCGTTGTGACGGAGCGGCACCCGGCGGCGCGGCAGCGGTCGCGGGCTGCGTGACCGGGCGGGAAGGCGATTGCGGCCGAGGCTGCGGCGGAGCGGGAGTCGGTGGCGCCCGCCGGAGTTTGGCTTTGAGCGCGGACACCTTCGCGCCGATGACGGACACCTTCCCACCAATGGTGGATTTGATCGCCGACCACTTGCCGGTGATCGTGGACCATTCGGGGATTGGCAGCACCGGCTGGTACCACCAGTAGGCCCCCGCACCGCCGGCGGCGATCAGGAGCACGAACAACGTCACCCACAGTCCCTTCCGACGCTTCCCCCGGCGGCGCGGTCGTGGGGCCGGCAACAACTCCTCTGACGCCTCAGGCTCCCCGGTTTGCTCTCGCTCCTCGAACTCGTCGGGCCATATGGGTGCGGCCGCGCCCCCTTCGTCCATCGCCACGGGGTCGACGGCGTCCGCCTCTGCCTCCGGTTCGGGCTCGGGCGGGAGGGGGGGCGCGGCACGCGGCGGTGGCGTGTGCCGACGAGGAGGCGGGGGGGGCCTGGGTGGCGGGGGCGGCGGCATGTCTTCGGCCGCGGTGAGGAACTTGAGCTCGTGTCGATCGTCGGCCCGGCTGGCCGGCGGAGGCGGGGGGGGCGGTGGGGGCGGCTGAGGCTTCGCAGCCGCGGGCGTGAACTTCGGCTCTGACGGCGGCTTCGCCGCGGGTGTCCGAAGCGTAGCGGCCGCCGACGGAGTCACCGGGTTGTAGGCGCGGTGGTTCTTCCACGTGACGAACGAGCGCTTCTTCCCGTCCGGACGGATCGACTCCGGGCCGAGCAGCTCGTAAAACGCCATTGGGGTGGAGGTCCACGCCTCGTCCGGGCCGGCGCGGAAGAATCCGGCCGCGGGCTCCTCCGGATCGGTCCCGAGCAGCAACGCCACCTGCCACGGCTCGCCGAAGTATTGCTCGTGCGTCTCGACGTCGTGCTCGGTGAGGCTGAGCGGGAGCGGCGGGTGCGTGTGGTACCAACCGATCAGGTGCGCATGCTGTGTCTCGAGCTGCTCCTGGACGCGATCCCACAGCCGGGTGATGACGTCGCGCGTGCGGTCGCCGTAGATCGCCTGGTTGAGTCGCAGGGCGGCATCGATCACCAGATAGGAGACGTTCGTCTCCGGGCACTCGCACAGGTCGCCGAAAAGGAAGCCCAGAACGCCCTGGCCCGGTCGCGCCGGCGCCGCCACGTGCTCGTGGATCGCCGTCAACGCGGACTGCGCCAGGAACACGGGAAAGGGGAGGTGGCCTGGTCGCTGGCCCCCCCCGTCCTCACCGGCGGGGCTCCACAGGATCGACCGGGCGACAGGGATCGGCTGACGCAGCGGACCGGCGGTGCTCATCAATCCAAGATAAGAAAGACGGGGGAGGTTGTGGAGGTTAGGGAGGTTAGAGGAGGTTGCCCTATTGACGTGACAGCCTCCCCCAACCTGCTTTTCAGCCGAGTTGCACCCGCTGCGAGCGCCGCATGCGGACCAGATCGTACATCTCGGCCACTTCGCCGCCCAGCAGGAACAGGTAGGCCGTGTAATAGACCCACAACAGGAACAGGAACAGGGCGACGATATTCGCGTCGGACGCCACGCGGTCGAACGTGGCGAACCGGGTCACGTACAGCGCGTACAGCCGCTTCGCCACCTCGAAGCCGAGCGAGCAGAAGACGGCGGCGACGAGCGCGGTGCGCCACACGATGCGCCGGCTGGGGAGAAACTTGAAAATGATGAAGAACAGCGCGACGCCCAGCGCAAAGGAGATCATCTCGAGACTGAAACGCCACAACCAGTCGATCGCGAAGCTGCGGCTCACGCTGCCCGCGTTGCGCGCTTCCCAGGTGGCCACCAGGGCGCCCAGCACCAGCAGCGCGCCGGTACCCAGCACCATGGCGAGATCGAGCAGCTTCGCGACGGGCCACGAACGCCGCTCGTCGGTGTCGAACACTTCGTTGAGTGCGGCGCGCAGGCCGCCGAACAGGCGCGTCGAGAACCACAGGAACAGCGGCAGGCCCACGGCGGTCAACCGGACGCGCTGGCGCACCACGCTCGCGAGGGCGCTCTCCACCAGCGTGAAGGCCCTGTCGGGCACGCCGCCCGCGGTGGACGGGAGCAGCCGGGCGAGCAGCTCGTGCAACTCGACCTGCTGCGTCGTGATCTGATGCTGGACGAGATATCCGACCGTGGCGAGCAGCATGGCGACGAACGGGATGATGGTCAGCAGCAGATCGAACGACAGCGCGCTCGCGAGGAAGGGAATGTTGTCTTCGAACGCCGCCTCAAAGGTCCGCCGGGCAATGCCGGTCACCGACTGATGCCAGCCGCGCTCGGCCTTCACGCGACGGGCTCGTCCTCCTCTTCCTCAGACGTCGCACTCTTGCCCCCGCGGCGACGGCGCTTCGCCTCGGTCAGCCGTCGCTCGATCGCGACGCGGGCGGTGGGCGCCTCTTCTTCCTCGTCCTCCGCGGTGTCGAGCAGCTCGCCCAGCTCGCCCGCCTTCTCGGCCGCGAGGTCGCGTAATCCGCGCAGCTTGCGCGACAGCTTGGTGCGGGACGCCTCGCCCGGCTCGGGCGCGAACAGGAAGCCGAGCACCGCCCCCAGACCCAGGCCCAGCAGAAACGGCCCGAACCCCGCGCCCCGCTCGCTCACTCGCCGGCCTCCAGATCATCCGGCGCGGCTACCGCTACCGGACGTGGCTGGGCGTGCGATTGCAGCGGCGGCTTGACGAAGCGGTCGGTGATCGCGCGTGTGCCCGTGACACGGAGCTGCTCGAACAGGAACGCGAAGTTCTTCTCGAGGTCGGCCGCGATCGCGCCGCGGACGTCGGCGGGCAGATCCCACATGCGCCGCTTGAACGGCCCGATCGCCTTCTTGCGGCTCTTGTAGTAGAACTGCTCTTCGGTGTCCCCCTTCTTCCACTCGTCCTTGCACTCCGCTTTCACCCACTGCTGGAGCTCGCGCCGCAGGTCGGCCGGCAGCTTCGGGTGGTCGAACACGATGTTCTGGAAATTGGTCGCGAGATGGATCTCGATCGCCTCGCACTTGGGGAAGCTGCCGAACGCCCCGGGCGGCAACGTCGACGCCCCGTGCTGCACCGCGCCGCCCAGGCCGTACTTGCTGCGGGCGTCGGCGGACAGGGCCTTGAGGGCGTCGAGGTCCAGCTGCACCTTGGCGATCGAGCCGTCGGGGAGCACGACACCGCCGTGGCTCGTGCCGGTCTGTACGGAGATCTTGCTGATGCCCGTGTAGGGCCCCCCCTCCAGGCGCGCGAGCGCGCGGACATAGCCGTCCATGAACGCCTTGAGCTCATGCACGTCGGAGTTCTTGCCGCCCACCTCGCCGATCTCCGCGCCCACGGACACGGTCACGCCCTCGGGCTCCCGGTCCCGGATGAACTTGGTCAGGTCGGCGGCCCGCTCGTAGTTGACGCGCTGCTGGGCGTCGAGCGTCGGTTGGGAGAGATCGACCAGCGTGGACGTGTCGACGTCGATGTTGTAGAAGCCGGCGTGCAGCTCCTCTTCGATCAGCGTCCGTATCGCCTGCAGCTCGGTCTCGGCGTCGACGGCGTACTTCTTGGCGTTCACCTGGACGTGGTCGCCCTGGATGAACAGCGGCCCCGTGAAGCCCTCGCGCAGCGCCGCGGCGGTCATCACGGCGACGTACTCGGCGGGGCGCTGCTCGGTGTAGCCGATCTCGGAGCGAGCGATCTCGCAGATGAGGGCACCCACGTCGAGTCGCTTCGCGGCCCGGAACACGGCGCGCGCGGAGTCATAGGAGAGGACGCGGATGTTCATCGCGGGGGTCGTGAACGGCGGCACTTCGCCGCGCCCCCGCGCCAGATAGAGCTCGTGGATCGACGCGGGCCGCACCCCCGCCTGCTGCCCGATCTCCCAGATCAGCCAGCGCGCCTGCTCCCGCTCGTCCGGCGCGCCGAACACCGCCTGCCGCACCAGCTCGTCCATGGCGGCGGTGTGGCGCGCCGACGGGCTCTGGAACCGTCGCAGCGTCGCTTCGGGTGTGTTCGCCATCGCTTGCGATCCCTCCTCGCGACGAATCTAGACCGCGCCTACCTCGATGACCAGCCCGTCGTAGGCGGGCGCGACGCCTGCCGGCAGACTCGCCGCGAGCTCCGCGTGCGGCGTCGCGTGAGTGAGGTGCGTGAGGAAGGTCCGGCGCGCGCCGATTTGCTGCGCCGCCGCGACGGCCTCCGGGATCGAGAGATGCAGCGGGTGCGGGCGCGGCAGCAGGGCGTTCAACACCAGCACCTCGAGCCCCGCCAGCCTGGCCAGCGCCGCCTCGGGAATGGCCTTCGCGTCGGTGAGGTAGGCAATCGGGCCCACGCGGTAGCCCAGCACCGAGCGGTCGCCGTGCGGCAGCACCAGGGCGCGGACCGACATCCCCGCGATCTCGGCTTCCCGGTCAGGCTCGAGCGGCCGCGCGACGAGCTCCGGTTTGCTCGTCCCCGGCTGGGCGGGTGCGCCGTCGAAGATGTACGCGAAGCGGCGCCCCAGCTCGGCGAGCGTGGCCGCCGCGCCGTACACCGCGAGCGGGGCCCGCTGGCGCGCGGAGAAGGCGCGCAGGTCGTCGATACCGTGCACGTGGTCGGCGTGGTCGTGGGTGAACAGCACGGCGTCGACGGACCCCACGCCCGCCGTTACGAGCTGCAGCCGCAGCTCGGGCGGGGTATCGATGAGGAGGCGCCGGCCGCCGGACTCGATCAGGGCCGCGGTGCGGGTGCGCCGGTCACGCGGGTCGGACGACCTGCACGTGCGGCAGTCGCACCCGATCTGCGGCACGCCGTAGGACGTCCCCGTGCCGAGGAACACCAGTCTCACGTCACACGACCTCGACCTTGAGCAGGTTCGTGGTCCCGGAAACCTCCCAGGGCAAGCCTGCCGTCATCACGATGCGGTCCCCGGCGCGCGCGTACCCGCGCTTCAGGATCAGATCGCGCACCACGGCGAGCATCGCGTCGTACCCCGGCACGCGATCCACCACGACCGGCGTCACACCCCACACCAGCGCGAGCTGGCGGTAGGTCGTGTGCTGGGTGGTCACGGCGAGGATCGGCACCGGCGTGCGGAGCGCCGCGACTTTGCGGGAGGTGAACCCGCCCGACGTGAGCGTCACGATGAGCGGTGTCTTGAGCATCCGCGCCACCGCGCTGGTGCCGATGGCGATCGCGTCTTCGACCGAGACCGTTTCGCCGGGGGTGAGCCGACGCTCGTCGCGGGCCCCCACGCCCATGGCCGGCCCCTGCCGCTCCGTCTCCCGGATGATGCGGTCCATCGCTCGCACCGCCTCGAAGGGGTACTCCCCCACCGCGGTTTCGGCCGAAAGCATGACGGCGTCCGTCCCGTCGAGGATGGCGTTGGCCACGTCGGACGCTTCGGCGCGGGTCGGCCGCGGGTGGTGCACCATCGACTCGAGCATCTGGGTGGCGGTGATCACGGGCTTGCCGTAGCGATTGGCTTCGCGGATCAGGCGCTTCTGGACCGCCGGCACCTCCTCGAACGGGAGCTCTACGCCCAGGTCGCCGCGTGCGACCATCACCGCGTCACACGCCTCGAGGATCCGCCCCAGGTCCTCGAGCGCGGTCGCTTTCTCGATCTTCGCCACCAGCTTCACGTCGGGCGGGACGAGCGCGCGCAGCTCGCCCAGGTCCTCCGCCCGCCGCACGAAGGAGAGGCCCAGATAGTCGACGCCGGCCGCCGCCGCGTGCTCCGCGTCCTCGCGATCCTTTTCCGTCAAGGCGGGGGCGGACACGTGTAGCCCCGGGAGGTTCATCCCCTTGTGCGACGTGAGAGTCCCCCCGTCCACGACCCGGCCTTCCACCCGGGGGGCGACGATCCGCGTCACCTCGAGCGACAAGAGGCCGTCGTCGAGCAGGATGCGGGCGCCCAGCCGGACGTCGGTGGCGAGATCGGCGTAGGTCGTCGGTAGCTCATCATCGCGCGCCACGTCCTCCGGCGCGAACACGACGGTCTCGCCGGCACGCAGGACACGCGGAGCGGCGAGCTTGCCCACCCGGATGCGCGGCCCCTGCAGGTCCACGAGCACCGCCACCGCGACATCGGCGGCGGCGGCCGCCTCCCGCACCGCGGCGATCCACGTGGCGCGCTGCTCCGGGGTCCCGTGGGACGAGTTCACGCGAATGACGTTCGCGCCGGCGCCGATCAACCCGGCGATGCCCTCGGGCGTCCCCGTGGCGGGACCGAGCGTGGCGACGATTTTAGTGCGGCGGATCAGAGTCGTTCTCTCCTTCCCTCTCGCTCATCACTTTTCAACATTCCTGACGCATGGTCCAGCTGTGGAAAACTCAGCTACTGGGGCCCTCGGACACGTGGCCACAGGGCGGACGATGGGATCCTCGAGGCGGACGAGTTAAGTGAGTATCGAGCGGTCGAATAGGTGACGCACTTCAAGTGGTCTCTCACTCGATCGAGCGGCCATGGCGGTGGGCAAGCGTCATGCATAAAGATACGCACACGTGTAAACCCGCTAGTGCACGACGCCGATTTGCTTCTCTTCGAGCCGCTGCTTGAACTCCCCGAGCAGGTGGACCGCCCGGGCGATGCTCGAGGCGGGCAGCCCCTCGATGGCGCGGGCCGCGAGACGGCGCTCGAGCTGGCCGGCGCGCAGCAACACCTCCAGCCCACGGCGCGTGAGGGTCACGCGCACTCCGCGGTCGTCCTCCGGGTCCGGCGTGGTCTCCACCAGCCCCTTGGTTTCGAGTCGCTGGATGAAGGTCGTCGCGGCCGCGCGGGACACGCGCAGCTGGGTGGCAATCTCCTTGGGGCGGGCCCCATCCGGCCCACCCAGGTCGACGGCCACCAGGGCGGCCTGGGCGCGGTGCGACAGGCCGTACGCGCGGAACGCCCGGTCGCCGGCGCGCTCCGCTGCCGTCTTGGCGGCCACGATCGCATCGGTCAGCTGCAGGGCCAGCTCGGAACGGTCGGTCATGTTGGTCCGGTTACAGGTCGCACGTGACGCGTTGGCACCTGTTGAGTAGTTAATATGTTGATGGCTAATATACTAACTACATATCATGCCGCAAGAACACGGGCATTTCTCGTCTAACACGTTTCGCTCCAATCCACCGGCGAGGTCGCGCCACAGCGGACGCACTTCAGGCGGTCGGGCTTGCCGGCGTAGTCCTGCCGATAATGGCACAGGGGACACACCGCGTAGGTGGTGACGACATCGCTCCCCCGCCTTCCCAGGGTTGGTCGGAGCACCCCGGTGCGGGCCACGACGCTCCAATGGTCTGGGACCTCGGTCCGAATCGTCACGTCGCCGCGGGGCAGCCGCACCCGCTGCTGTCGCACCTCGACGACGACGTGGCCGTCCGCCGACTCCTCGACGATCGGATACCAGGCGCCGCGGCGGAGGACGTCCGCCACGTTGTCCGCACAGCGGGCCCAACCGAGCGTGACGCGCATGGGAGATGACGACCCACATGATACTAGGTTTTGATAGATTCCGTTATGCGCGACCTCGGCCGCATCGTCCGCCTGCAGATCCAACGCGCCTCGCTCAAGACCGGTGAGAAGCCGACGCGCGTGTACGACCCCACGCCCCTCCTCGCCGTGGACCGCCTGGCGCTGGGACCGGACGGGGCGCTGGGTGAGGGGTCCGACGGATCGTGGCTGGTGGATGTGCACCACCGCGCGCATCCGCGCACCAAGAACGAGGACGGCGCGCATGGCGTGTCGCTGGGGTTCACGTCCCACTACGCGCTGATGCGCGACCGCTTCGGGGAGCGGATCACGCTCGGCTGTGCCGGCGAGAACATCATCGTCGAGACAGAGCGTCGGATGGTGTTCGCGGACGTGGAGCACGGGGTGGCGTTGCTCGCACCCGACGGTCGTGAGCTCGCCCGGCTCGAGGTGCTGCAGGTCGCGGAACCGTGTCGGCCATTCAGCGGCTGGGCGCTGGGGGGCGTGGTCGAAGCCCGAGTCCTGAAGGAGACGCTGCAGTTTTTGGAGGGCGGAACGCGGGGGTACTACTGCACGGGCGTGGGTTCGGGAATCGTATCGGTGGGAGATCGGGTGGCGGTGTTATAGACGGGATGCGAGATGGGGGATGCGGGATGCGTTGTGCAGCGGTGCGCACGCATCCCGCATCTCGCATCCCGCATCACGACATCTCGTCCCACGCCAGCGCTCCGGTTTTCTTGCACCGCTCGCAGATCAACTCCTTCACATCCGACTCGAACCCTTGGCGGTGGCGGCACGCGGGACACACGGCGTACGTGAGGGGGAACAGGCGCCCCACTCGCTGAATTTCGCGCGGCTCGCACCGGACGACGCTCCAGCGCTCGGGGGGATGATACCGGATCTCGAGGAAGCGCCGATCCACGGGTACGTTGCGCCGGTTCACGTCCAGCACCACGATGTGGCTCGACGAGATGCGCACCACGGGGTACCAGGCACCCCGACGCAGCAGATGGGCACCGGGCCTGCCGACCCGGGCCCAGCCCTTGGCCTGGAGCCGCGTCGGTGTCATTGGTCGAAACGGAATGCTCACCCACTGAGAATAACACGATCGACGTGCTAGCAGTCGTGACAGCCGTCACAGGCACGACCGTCGCGCGGAATGTGACGAGCGTCCCCGACGCGCGGTGAGGCGCGCCGCTCCCGCCCCTGCCCCTACCTCAGCCGCACTCCGAGAAGCCACACACGTGGCACTTGGCGCAGCCCTCGATGAAGGCGAGCTGCGATCCGCAGTCGGGGCAGGCGCCAATGAAGTCCTGCGCGGTCCCGGCGCGCTCACCGGCGGTCCCCTCGGGTCCGGGGATGCCCGCCTGGACGGGAGCAGGAGCGGACGCCACCGCGCCGCCCAAGAGGTCCTGCTGGATGCCCTGCTTCTCCTGCATCCATTTCTCGATCGCGATCCCGATCGCGTCGGGGACCGAGAGCACTTTGTTCGGCCCGAGCCCGCCGACCCGGTCGGACGAGATGCCCCGCAGCTGGCGATACACCTCGCGGAGCGGGATGCCCGAGCGCAGCGCGAGTGAAATGAGTCGCCCGATCGCTTCGACATCGGCCATCAGCGCGCCGCCGGCCTTGCCGAGCGAGATGAACACCTCGAAGGGCTGGCCCTTGTCGTCCTCGGTGATGTTCACGTACATGGTCCCGAGCGGCGTCTCCACGCGCCGGGTCGCCCCCTTGAGCAGGTCGGGACGCGACCGCTTCGCCCGCCGCTGCAGGTTCTCCGCTTCGGCGTCATGCAGCTGGTCGCGGGTCCGCGCGAGCTCGGCCTCGAGCTCCGCGATCCGCCCCAGCGCCTCCGCCAGCGCGCCCTTACCCTGCCCCGCGGCCTGCTCCTGCACTTTCTTCGCCGTCGACCCGGTGGAGAGCACTTGCATCTCGCGCGCGCCGTCCCGGTATACGGTCACCCCTTTGCAGCCCAGCTTATAGGCGTAGCGGTAGATCTTCTCGACGTACTCCTCGGTCGCGTCGTTCGAGAAGTTACAGGTCTTGGAGATCGCCGAGTCGGTGAACTCCTGGAAGGCCGCCTGCATCTGGATGTGCCACTCCGGCGTCACGTCGTGCGCGGTGACGAACACGCGCTGCCTCGTCGCCGGCACCTGATCGAAGTGAATGTGTCCGGCTTCGGCGATCTGCTGCATCAGGGCGTCCGAGTACCATCCTTCCTGCTTCGCGATCGCCACGAAGTCTTCGTTCACATCGGGCATGATCACACCCGCCTGATTGCGCATGAACGCGACGGCGAACAGCGGCTCGATGCCCGACGAGCAGCCGGCGATGATCGAAATGGTGCCGGTGGGGGCGACGGTGGTGAGGTTGCAGTTGCGCAGCCTCCGCATGGGGCGCACGCGCTCACCCTTGGGCCCGCGAGCACAGGTCGCATCGGGCCCCCAAATCGACCGCTCCCACTCGGGGAACACCCCGCGCTGCTCCGCGAGCTTCTCCGAGGCAGCCTTGGCCTCCTCGTCCACGAATTCCATCATGCGGCGACCCAGCGCCACACCCTCATCCGAGTCGTAGGCGATGCCGAGGCGCACGAGCAGGTCCGCCCAGCCCATGACCCCGAGGCCGATGCGCCGGATGCGCTTCGCGAGGTCATCGATGTCGGTGAGCGGGTACTTGTTCGCGT
>Ga0209377_1001892_pt1 | contig 13803 bp, 11 predicted proteins | sample GraSoiAngelo_141_FD_185898 | JGI IMG/M metagenome (GOLD analysis project Ga0209377, IMG submission 185898) | Grasslands soil microbial communities from the Angelo Coastal Reserve, California, USA - 14_0929_12_40cm (SPAdes) (version 2) | ecosystem: Environmental > Terrestrial > Soil > Grasslands ...
ACCGATCGGTTCACACTGCTCGCGGGGTGGTTGCAGGGGCTGACGCCGGAGTTCTTGAGGAGCCGGCTGTAGGCACCAGCATGCGAAGCGGTTACCGGTGGGTTTCCCGCCCTGAAGGGCGGGCTCAGCCCGGCGTTGTCCTAAAGGACACTGCGCGTGTGCTTTAGCACAGTGCGGTGCCGAGCCCATGCTTTAGCATGGGAACTTCGAGAGCCGCATTCCTATATTATCTGCCAGCGAAACCACGAGAGAGGAATAATGATCACGCTCCAGAAGCACTCCTCGCATCTCATAGCAGTACTGACCGCCGTCGCGTTGGCCGCGTGCGTCAAGAGTGATCAGGCGAACCAGACGGCAGACTCGACCGCGCGCAACCTGACGCTAGCTCCGACCGAGTCGACCGCCGCGATGAAGGACGTGCCGGCGCCGGCGACCCAGCCGGCCAAGGTCGCCCCCGAAAAGAAGACGCCGGCCCCCAAGCCCCCGGCGCCCAAGCCTGCGGCGCCGACGACGCTGACGGCGGCTGCCGGGACCCGAGTGCCGCTCGCGGCGAGCGAGTCGATCAGCACCCGGCAGGCCAAGGCGGGTGACGCCTTCACGGCCACCGTTGCCCAGGACGTGAAGGACGTGGTGGGGCACGTCGTGATCCCCGCGGGTTCCGCCGTGCAGGGGACGATCGTCGCCGCCGAGCCGGCGCCGAACCCCAATGCGAGCGGCCGGCTGGAGCTCGCCGTGCAGACCGTCTCCGTGCGGGGGTCGAGCTACGCCGTGGACGCGACCGTCGAGTCCAAGGACACCGTGATGCAGGGTCGCGGCGTGACCAAGGGAGACGCCGCCAAGGTGGGTGGGGGAGCGATCGCGGGGGCCCTGGTCGGTAAGCTGCTAGGCAAGAACACGAAAGGTGCCTTGATCGGGGGCGCGGTGGGTGCCGCCGCCGGAGCCGCCGCGGCGCGCGCGTCGCGTGACATCGACGTCGTGCTCCCCAAAGGGGCAGCGATCACGCTCAAGCTCAACAAGCCGCTGACGGTGAAGCGGGCTGCCTGATCCTTCAGTATCCTGCCGCGCCGCCGCCGCGCCTGGGATCGGCGACACCGACCCAGCCGGCGGCGGTGCGTTCGATGGCCGCGATATCGCCCATGCGACCCCGCTCGCGTAGCTGGTAGCCCATAGCGCGCAGGCCGTCGAGCGTCGTCTGGGCGAGCCCGCCGCGCTCGTAGAAGACCACGTCCGGCAGCGCCTGCTGGTGCACGCGCGGCGCCGCGACCGCCTCCGCGAGCGACATGCCGTGGTCCACCACGTTCACGATGACCTGATACACGCTGTTGATGATGGTCGGCCCGCCCGGCGTCCCGAGCACCATGAGCAGCCGGCCGTCGCGTCCCAGCACGATCGACGGCGTCATCGCCGACAGCATGCGCTTGTACGGCGCGATGGCGTTGGCGTCGCCCTGGATCAGGCCATACATGTTCGGCTTTCCCGGCGCGGTGGTGAAGTCGTCCATCTCGTTGTTCAGAAGGAAGCCGGCGCCCGTCACCGTGACCGCGCTGCCGAAGCCGCCGTTCAACGTGGTGGTGACCGCGGCGGCGTTGCCCGCGGCATCGACGACGGAGTAGTGCGTGGTCTCGGTGCCCTCGCCCGTCGAGGTGGCGAGCGGCGGCGTGGGCGTGGCGCGGTCCGGCAGGATCTGGCCGCGCAGCTCGGCGGCGTAGGACTTGGAGAGCAACCGCTCCAGCGGCATGTCGACGAAGTCCGGGTCGCCGAGCCAGTGGTTGCGGTCCATGAAGGCGCGGCGCATCGCCTCGACCTCGAGATGGACATAGCCGGCGCTCCCGAACGGCGGCAGCGTGTCGTAGCCCTCCATGATGTTCAGGATCTCGCCCATCGTGACGCCGCCCGAGCTCGCGGGCGGCATGGAGTAGATCGTGTACCCGCGGTAGCTGATCTGGACCGGCGTGCGCCACTTCGGTTGGTAGCGCTTGAGGTCTTCCTTGGTGATGAGTCCGTGGCCGCGCTGCATCTCCGCGGCGATCAGATCGGCGATCTGGCCCTTGTAGAACGCGCTCGGTCCCGAGTCCGCGATGAGCTGCAGCGTGCGCGCGAGCTCGGGTTGGCGGAACTTCGCGCCGGGCGGGGGCGCATGGCCGTCCACCAGGAACTGCTGCGCGGACGCCGGGAACCGCGCCAGGCGATCCGTCTCCTCCGCAATGGACCGGCTGCGGGCGGCGTCGAGCGTGTGCTCGCGGGCGAGTCGGATCGCCGGCGCGAGAACCTTCGCCCAGGGCAGCCGTCCGGCACTCTTCCAGGCTTCGTACATCCCGGCCACGCTGCCCGGGACGCCCGACGCGAGGTGCCCAGTCAGGCTCTGCTCCGTAGGGTTGCCGGTCGAATCGACGTACATGGCGCGGGTGGCCCCGCCGGGCGCCATCTCGCGGTAGTCCAGCGCGCGCACGCGACCGGTCGTGTCGCGAAACACGATGAATCCCCCGCCGCCGATGTTGCCCGCTTCGGGGAGCACGACCCCGAGCGCGAACCCGACCGCCACCGCGGCGTCGACGGCGTTGCCGCCCGCCTTCAGGACCTCGAGCCCGACCCGGCTCGCGAGCGGATGACCGGATACCACCATGGCCCGTGGGCGGGACACGGCAACGCCCTTGCCAGCGAGGGACCAGGTCTCGGGGATGATCGGCCGGCCGGTGACGATCGCGTCGGCGCGCGCGCCGGTGGGAGCGGCCGCCGTGGGGGCGGCCGGCGCAGCAACGGCGCCACCCGGCGCCAGCGGGGTCGTCGCCCGCGGGCGCGCGCCGCCGCAGGCGGCGAGCAGGGCGAGGGCGGTAAGCAGGCCGTGGCGCATGCTCAATTGTAGCACGTTGACCCGAGTTCGGGTCAACGTCTAACTTGGGGGCCACCCGATGCCATCATGACCGCCCCGGACTTCCTGGACCCGCGGCTCACCGAGCAGCGGAACCCCCGCACTGAGCGCATCGACGTCGCCGCGACCCTCGAGATCGTCGACCTGATAAATGCCGAGGACGCCATGGTGCCGGCGGCGGTGCGCGCCGTGCGCGCCGAGATCGCGCGGGCGATCGACCTCGTGGTGGAGGCCCTGCGGCAGGGTGGGCGGCTGGTCTACGTGGGAGCGGGCACGTCGGGCCGGCTCGGCGTGTTGGACGCGAGCGAGTGCCCGCCGACGTTCGGCACGCCGCCGGAGATGGTGGTGGGAGTGATCGCGGGCGGCTATGCGGCGCTCGTGAAGAGCAGCGAAGGCGCCGAGGACGACGTGAACGCGGGGATGGCGGCGATGGATCAGGCGCGCGTCGCCGCGCGCGACTTCGTGCTGGGGATCGCGGCGAGCGGGACCACGCCGTTCGTGCGCGCGGCCCTGACGCGTGCGCAGACGATCGGCGCCGTGACGGGACTGCTGTCATGCTCGGATCCCCCGAAGATTCTGGCCGAGACGTGCGACGTGCTCATCCTCCCCAAAGTCGGCCCCGAAGTGCTCACCGGCTCCACCCGCATGAAGGCGGGGACGGCCACCAAGCTCGTGCTCAACACCCTCTCCACGGGCGCGATGATCCGGCTGGGGCGCGCCTACGGCAACCTGATGGTCGACTTGATGGCCGTGAGCGACAAGCTCCGGGACCGTGGCGAGCGCATCGTCATGGAGGTCGGCGGGGTAGACCGGCCCGCGGCGCGCCGCGCGATCGCGGCCGCCGCGGGGAGCGTGAAGCTCGCCATTGTGATGGTGAAGCAGGGCGTGGGCAAGGACGAGGCCGGGCGGCTGCTCGAGCAGGCGGGCGGATTCGTGCGCCGCGCGGTCGGCGACCCCCCGCCCGTGACCGATGTCATCCGATAGGATGACGAGGAAATCCTTTAGGGTACGCTCGCGGTGACGAGCTGTCTCGCCGTCGGGGTGATGTCGGGCACGTCGCTCGATGGCGTCGCGACGGCGCTGGTCCGCCTCACCGATGATCCCCTCGCCGCCCAGCTCGTCGCGTTTCGCCAGGAGCCCTACGGCGCCGCGGAGCGCGGGCAGATCGTCGACACGATCGCGCGCGGCGGCGCGAAGGATCTGGCGCTGCTGCACGTCGCGCTGGGCGAACGCTTCGCAGGCGCGATCCTGCAGCTCCTCGCGGGCAGCGGGACGGCGCCGAGTGACGTGTCGTTCGTCGCCTCGCATGGCCAGACGATCTGGCACGAGCCCGGTCGCGCGACCCTGCAGCTCGGCGACCCCGCGGTGATCGCGGAGCGCGTGGGCGTACGCGTGGTGAGCGACTTCCGGTCGCGCGACGTGGCCGCGGGCGGGCAGGGCGCCCCACTGGTACCGCTCGCGGACGTCATGCTGTTCGGGCATCCGGAGCGGGGCCGGCTGCTGCTCAACGTCGGCGGGATCGCCAACGTCACCTGGGTGCCGCGCCGGGGCAGGGCGGCGGGCGCCCTGGCGTTCGACACCGGTCCCGGAGTGGCGGTGATCGACGCCGTCACGCGCCGCATCGACCCGGCAGCGGCGTTCGACCGGGACGGGGCGCGCGCGCGCCGCGGCAAACCGCTCATGCGGGTGCTCGACCCGCTGCTCGCCGATCCCTATTTCGCCGAGCCGCCCCCCAAGAGTACGGGGCGGGAGCGCTTCGGGATCGAGTTCGCCGACCGCCTGCTCGGTCTCGTGCGGCAGGCGGGCGGCTCCGACAACGACGCCGTCGCCACGGCTACGGCGCTCACCGCCGAAACGATCGCCCGCGCGCTGGAGCGCTGGACCCCCCCTGGGGAAGGCGAGGCCGAGCTGGTGATCTCGGGTGGCGGGGCCCGCAATCCCGTGGTCGTCGAGCTGCTGGCCGCGCGCGTGCGTCCCCGCCCCGTGCTGCCGTTCGATCGGCTGTTCTTCGATGGCGAGGCGAAGGAGGCGCTCGCGTTCGCGTTCTTGGGCTTCCTCACGCTCGCCGGGAAGCCTGGGAACCTGCCGGCCGCCACCGGCGCCCGCGGCGCCCGCGTGCTCGGCCACGTCACACCGGCGTGAGCGGCTCGCTGGCCCGGCTCGTCTTTCCGGCCCTGCGGTGGCGGCGCCAGAGTTTCGACCACGAGCAGGCGAAGATCGACGCCGCGCTCGCCGCCGGCGTGGGCGGCTTCATCATCTTCGGCGGGACCCGCGCGATCGTCACCGCGCTCACCTACGAGCTGCGGCGCCGGGCAGCGCGCCCGCTCTTGATCGGGGCCGACGTGGAGCGGGGGGTCGCCCAGCAGGTGGGGGGACTCACCGAGCTACCGCCCCCCGCGGCGCTCGGCTACATCGATGATCTGGAGGCGACCCGCACCTGCGGCGTGATCACCGGGTTCGAGGCGCGGTCGGTGGGGATCAACTGGGCGTTCGCCCCGGTGTGCGATCTCGATCTCGAGCCCAGGAATCCGATCGTGCAGACGCGGTCGTTCGGGGCCGACCCGACGCGCGTCGGCGAGCATGCCGCCGCGTGGATCCGCGGTCTGCAGGAGCATGGCGTGCTGGGCTGCGCCAAGCACTACCCGGGCCACGGGCGCACGACGCGCGACTCGCACGAGACCTTGCCGCGCGTCCTGACGCCCGCCGCCGAGCTGCAGCGGGTCGACGTCACCCCGTTCGAGCACGCACTGCGGGCGGGCGTGGGCAGCGTGATGAGCGCCTTCGTGGCATTTCCGGCCTGGGACCGGTCGGGGCGCGCCGCGAGCTTTTCTCCCGAAATCCTCGGCTATCTGCGCGGCACGTTGAATTTCACGGGGCTGGTCGTGACCGACGCCCTGATCATGGCGGGCGCGAGCGCGGCCCAGCCGGTGCCCTCCGCCACCGTCAGCGCCGTCGCCGCGGGGTGCGACGCGCTGTTGTATCCCGAGGAGTTCCGGGGCGTCGTCGAGGCGCTGGACCGGGCCGTTGGGTCCGAGATCCCGACCTCCCGGGCGGACGAAGCCCTGGCCCGCTACGAGCAGGCGGCGGCGCTGTGGGACTCGAGCGCCGATCAGGGGCTGCCCGACCTCGCGGCCCACGGCGCGTTCGCCGATGGCGTCGCCGACCGGGCGGTACACGTGCTGCGTGGCGAGCCGCCGGCGCTCCGCGCTCCGCTCGCCGTCTCGATCGTGGACGACGACGTGGGCGGTCCGTACACCGTGGGACCGCGCGATGTGTTCACGCAGACGCTGCGCGAAGCGGGAGTGCCCGTCGAACAACGTGCGACGCGTAACGTGCAACGTATCGTCCTGGTGTACGCCGAGCCACGATCGTGGAAAGGTCGAGCGGATCTCGGGGCGCGCTCTGTCGCGGCGCTGCGGCGGCTCGCGCCGGCGTCGCAGCTCGTCGTGCTGTTCGGGCATCCGCGGCTCGCGCGCCAGATCCCGGGCTCGGCGCCGGTCGTGTGCTGTTGGCACGGCCAGCCGCTCATGCAGCGAGCGGCGGCGAGGCACGTAATTCGCTGGCTGGGATGATTCTTCTATTTATGCTGGTGCAGGTACTCGAGGACGAGATGGGCGGGGACCGCGTAGATGATTTTTCCCTGCGACTCGCGGTTCCCTCCGTACAGGACTCCGACCACGTAGCCGCCGCGGTCGAAGATCGGGCTCCCGGATGAGCCCGGCGCTCCGTAGCCGTCCACCTGCACGACGCTCGACAACACCTTGCTCACCGTGCCCACCGTCAGGGTCGGGTCGGCCACCACCGCGCTCTGGCCGTGGCGCTCCATCGGCAGGTCTTCACCGAGCGGATAACCGATGATGGCGACGGGGTCGCCCCGCTGCAGGCCACCGGCTTGCTCGAGGAGCCCGAACACCCGCGGCGTGCCACCGCGCACGTCGACCTGCAGCACCCCGACGTCCGCCGTATCGGCCACGCCGACGAATCGGCCCTGGAACCACTGCTTCGAGCCCGAGAACTTGACGGCGATCGCCACGGGTCGGCGGTCCCCCGCTTCGCCCACGAGGACGTGCTTGTTGGTGACCAGGGTGCCTTGAGAGTCGACCGCGAACGCGGTGCCGGTGAACACCTCGACATCCGAGAACTTGACGACGAGCATCGCGACCGCGTCCTGGTTTTTGCGGGCGATCGCGCGGTAGTCGACCGCCGCCGCGCCCGCCAGGCCCCGCTGGCGGGCTTCGGCGGTATCGAGCTGCGCGCGCAGCCGGGCGACAGAAGGCGCGTCACTCCCGGAGCCCGCGGCCGCGAGCTCGCTGCGCAGCCTGGCGACTTCGGCCTGTGATTCCCGGAGCGCGTCCCGGACGCTCTCGAGCTCCGATTGGAAGCGCGAGAGCAGGCGCTGGGCTTCGCGATGCAAGCTGTCGGCCCGCGCCCGGAGCGCCACGAGCGCGCGGGCGTCACGCGCGGCCTCCCACTGGCTCCACCCGAACCCCGCCAGCGTGAGGCCGAGCAGCCCGATCAATACCTTGGTCGTGCGACGGAGATGCGCGAGCTCCGCCACGAGGCGCAGGGCCGCGCTGGCGCGGCGCTCCCGCGATCCGGTGACCGCATCCCGCTCGCCTTCCGCCGCGAGCACGCGGAATTCCACGGAGGGCCCCTGCGGCCCGAAGCCGATCACGTCGCCATCCTGCAGCACCACGTCGCCCGTGATCCGCTCGCCATTGACGAAGGTCCCGTTTTTCGAGCCGAGGTCGCGCAGGCTGAACGCCGCGCCGTGCCGCACGATGGCGGCGTGGCGCGAGGACACATCGAGATCGCGCTCGGTGTCGAAGCGAACGTCCGACAGCGGATGGCGTCCGAGCCCGATGTAGGTCTTGTGGAAGGTCGCGACCTCCCCGGCGCGCGCGCCCGACAAGAACCGGAACTGGGCGGTCACTGGCTCCGGGTGGCGAGATAGAGCGCCACGGCCACGGCGGCCGCCGCGAGCACGGCTGCGGCTACGACGCGCCAGCGGCCCTCGCGGGTGGGCAACGGCGGCCGGCTCCCCCGGTAGACCGGTACGGGCTCGGTGCTCGTCTCCGTGTCGATCAGCGGGTACACCTGATGGCCCACCTCCTCGCCGGCGGCGGCCGAGCGCAGCCCGTCCCCGTCGAACCGCGCGATGACGACCGTGATGTTGTCCGGTCCGCCGCGCTCGTTGGCGAGTGCGATCAGGCGGTCACACGCCGCCTGCAGATCCCGCTCGCGGGTGACGATCTCGGCGATCTCCTGCTTCTTGACCTGACCCGAGAGCCCGTCCGAGCAGAGCACCAGGACGTCCCCCTTGCGGACTTCCTGGTACGTGAGGTCGACCTTCACCTTGGGATCCGGGCCCAGCGCTTGGAGGATGATGTTGCGCCGCTCGCTGCGCGCCGCTTCCTCTTCCGTGAGCTCGCCCGCCTCCACCAGGCGCTGCATCAACGACTGGTCCTTGGTGAGCTGCACCGCCTGGCCGTGGCGGATCAGGTAGGCGCGGCTATCTCCTACCTGCGTGAGGTAGACGTAATCGTGGAGGATGCCGACGGCCGTGGTGGTGGTGCCCATGCCCCGCACCTCGGGGTGCGCTTTGGCGTACGAGTGAATCTGCCCGTTGGCGGCCTCGACGGATTCCTTCAGCCGGTATGCGAACCGCTGCGGCGTCGCTTCCTTCTCACTTCTCCACAGCCGGATCATCTGGTCATAGATGGTGTCCGCGGCCATCTGGCTGGCGAGCTCGCCCGCGGCGGCGCCGCCCATGCCGTCGGCGACGATCAGCAGCGTCCCCCGCTCACCCACGTCGTGCGCGCGCACCGGCGGCTGCAACGACGCCTCGCCGCGGGTGAGATCGGCCACGAGGAAACGGTCCTCGTTGTGGTCGCGCGTCTTGCCGAGGTCGGTCTTGGCGAAGACCTCGATCTTGACGGGCTTGGGGGCGCGCCAGAGCATCAGGGCGACAAATCCCCCTTCAGCAGCCTCACGAGTTTCTGGTATGTGGTGTTGTCCGGGGCGAGCACCAAGGCCGCCTGGCACCACTGCAGGGCTCTGGAACGAGCGTTCTCGCTCATGTACGAATCACAAATGATCTTGGCCGCTGCCGCACGGTACACCTTTGGGAGCGCCGTCATCGCGTAATAAAAGTCCGCCGTGTCGCGCGCGGCGTTGGCCGTGAGGTTGCCTGCCGCGAGATCCAAGGCGGTCGATTCGAGCGTCCTCCGCACCTGCATCTCGCTCACGGCGATGGTGGGTGGTGGCGGCGGCGCTTGGTGAGTCGCGCCGGCATCGCGGTCGGACGGCCGGCGCGCCGTTCGCGAATCGGCGGCCCGCGACGGCGGCGCCGGCGGCACGGCCGCCCGGGACGTCGAGTCCACGGCAACGGGCGGCGGGCCCGCCCGCATCGTGTCCAGGCGGGCCGGGCTCTCGGCTCGGCGGCCGCGGCCGAACACCATCATCGCGGCCCCGCCCGCGCCCAGGACGAGGGCGGCGCCCACGATGACGGGCAGGAGCGAGCGCTGCTTCACCGGGGGCACCGGGGTCCGCCGCGGGAGCGACAGCGCCGCCACCGCCCGTGAGTCGAGGAGCCGCGTCCGATCTTCGGCATCCCCACGGGTCACTGGAATCCCGGTGGCGGAGCTGCGGCGAGCCAGACCCGTGACGCTCGCCACGTCGCTTGCGAACTTGGCTGCCGACTGGTAGCGGGCCACCGGACTGCGCGCCAGCGCCGCGTCGAGCGTCTCCTGCAGGCCAAGTGGGAAGCGCAGGTCGGGTCGCGCAGCCCCGAGCTTCAGGGGCTCCTCGGTGAGCCGCTGGATCATCGTCTCCTGCACGGTGCCGGCCTCGAACGGCAGCCGCGCGGTCAACATCTTGAAGAACACGAGGGCAAGCGAGTAGATGTCGCTCCGACCGTCGAGCTTGTCCCCCGACAGCTGCTCGGGGCTCATGAATTCGGGCGTGCCGATGACCAGCCCCGTCTTCGTCACTTCCTGGCTGGCGTCGCTGCCCACCAGCTTGGCGATCCCGAAGTCCACGACCTTCACGACGTCGGCGCCGTCGCGCGCCCGCGCGATCATGATGTTGTCAGGCTTCAGGTCGCGATGCACGATCCCCAAGTCATGCGCCGCCTGGAGCGCGTCTGCCACCTGGACGAGTATGGCCGCGGCGCGGGCCACCGGGAGGGCCCCCTCTCGTTCCAGCACGTCGGTGAGCGGCTGTCCCTCGACGAACTCCATTGCGAGGTAGATGAGGCCTTCCGGCGTCTCACCGAAATCGTAGATGGCGCACACGCTGGGGTGGCTGATGCGGCTCGCGTTCGCCGCCTCGCGGTTGAAGCGCGCCACCGCGTCGGGGTCGTAGACCATCGAGGGGTTCAACACCTTGATGGCGCTCTTGCGTCCCATCTTCACGTGCTCGGCCAGGTATACCTGGCCCATGCCGCCCTCGCCCAGCTTCTTCACGACGTGGTAGCGGTCGGCGAGCACCTGCCCGACGAGATCCTGTCCGGGCGACGACGAGCGCAGCGTCTGCCCGTCGTTCGGGCAAAACCGGAGGTCGTCGGGGTATTGGGTCGAGCAGAGGGGGCAGGTCTTCACGTCGGAATCTCGACGCGCAGCAGCTTGTCGCCGACCAGCACGCGCGAGTCGTGGCGCAGCTCGATGTCGCCCCGGGCGGCGAGCGCCACGCCGTTGCGGCTGTTGGCGTCGACCACGACGAAATCGGCGTCCTCGGACCGGATGATGGCGTGGCGCGCGCTCATGGATGGATCATACGGGAATGTCCAGTCGCCGTGCTCGCGGCCGATCGCCACGTCCCGGCCGGGGGAAAGCTGGATCACATCGCGCGCGCTCCCGTCCGAGCGCAGCTGCGTCAGGCTCGCGATGTCGGCGCTCGGGATCAGGCTCCCCATGCGGCGCGTGGCGTCGGCATCGGGCGGGTGTGGCCCGGGATAGCCGAGTCGCCGGAACCGGATCACCTGCGAGCCGATCAGCAGCAGGTCGCCGTCGGCCAGGCGATGGGGCGCCTCGAGGAACACCCAGGTGCCGTTGCGGCTCCCCAGGTCGCGCACCAGGAGCGCGTCGTGCTCCCAGGAAATCTTGGCGTGCAGCGGCGAGAGGAACACGTCTTCCGGAAACCGGATGTCGCCGTCCTGGCGGCCGATGGTCGTGTCCGGGCTGCGCCGCTCGAAGCGCTGCACAGCGGCGCCGCTGTCGTCGAGTAGTACGAGGACGATGGGCGGCGGGGCGCTGGGGGGGGGACCGCCCGTCGCCGCGGGCGATCGGCGATCGGGAGCAGGCTCGACGAGCGGTGCCCCGCACGTGGGACAGAACCTGGTCCCCGCCGCGACCGGCGAGCCGCAGCGCCCGCAGCTCGGGCCCGAGCCGGGAGCGGTGAGGCGACGCCCGCAGTGCGGGCAGAACGGCAGGAGGCCGCTCGCGCGACCTCCGCAGAAAGGACACGTGAGCGCCTCGGGGCGAGTCGGAGCGACGACCGGCGGCGCGACCCCCCGCGTCCCGGGCACTGCCGTGCCGACCGCCGCCGCCTTGACACCTGAGGCTTTGCCCATGGGCTTGCCGCAGTCCATACAGAACTGCGCGCCGGCGTCGTTTTCGCGGCCGCAGTAGGCGCAGACGGTCACTGGAAAAAGTGCTCCACAGGGCGCAACAGCACGGGCTGCCCAATCTATTGGGCAAATTGACGCGTCGAAAGGGTCAATGCTAGCTTGCGCGCCTATGCGTTGGCTCAGTGGAGCGCTGTCGCTGCTGTGCGCCGCCGGGTGCGCCAGTGCGCGCCCCCGCGGCGTGCCGCTGCGCGCGGGCGCGACGCCGGCGCCCGCGCGGGAGTCGCTCCACATCAGCATCGTGTACCCCGGACCGACGGACGTCATTCAAGCACGCGACTCGACGTTTCTGTTCGGCGCGGTGCGCGGCGGCGTGGGACGGGAGAGCCTGACCGTCGCCGGAACGCCCGTGCCGGTGCTCGCCAACGGAGCGTGGATCGCCTGGGTGCCCCTCCCTGACGACACCGTCGCTGCGGTTCGACTCGTGGTTCGATCCGGAGGCGATTCCGCGGTGCAGGACGTGATGGCGCGGATCGCGCCCCGCTACCGTCCTCCGCCGAGCCGTGCCGCATGGATCGACACCACGACCTTTGCCCCCTCCGGGACGCTCGCGCTCCCGCTAGGGGAAGGTATACGGCTCGCCGTGCGCGCGGCGGCCGGCGCGGTCGTGCGGCTGCGACTGCCGTGGGGCGCCACGATCCCGTTCGTTCCCGACACGCTCCCCGCAGAGCCCACCTGGGGTGTGCGGGCGTTCGCCACGACGACGACGGCGTACCGCCTCCCGCCCGCGGCGGATCGCTACGTCGGTTGGCTTCCAGCCGCGCCCCTCTGCCCGGACGGCAAGAGCGCCTGCGCCACGCTCGAGGCCGTGGTGGCGGGGGACACCGCGACCACGCGCTGGCCGCTCACGGTTGGTCTCATGGACATGAGTTTCCCCACGATCGTTGTGCTCAACGATGACACGGCACACACGGGTACGACCGACAGTCTGACGGTGGGAAAGTCGGTGCCGGGGGGGACCTACAATTGGTTCTTCCCGACGGGGACCACCGCCGTGCTCTCGGGGCGCTGGAACGACCAGGCGCGCCTCCAGCTGGCACACCCCCGCCGGGGGGCGTGGTCGGCTCCGTGCGACTGCGGCCCGGCCCGGCTTCCATCACGTTGCGCGTGCCGTTGCCCGAGAAGCTGCCGTTTCAGGTTGCGGAGCAGGAACGGACCCTGACCCTCCGGCTCTACGGGGTGGCGTCGGATATCAACTGGATGCAGTACGGCGGCACCGATCCGCTCGTCACCCGCATGAGCTACGCCCAGCCCGCCGTGGACGAGGTGACGATCACGCTCGAGCTGGCGCGCCGGGTCTGGGGATATCGCACGCGGTTCGATGGGCGGGACCTGCTGCTCGAGATACGGCGTCCGCCGGCGATCGATCCGGACCGACCCTTGAAGGGGCGCACCATCGTGCTCGACCCCGGCCATCCTCCGGTCGGGGCCACGGGCCCGACCGGCCTGTGGGAGCCGGTGGCGACGCTCGCGATCGCGCTCAAAGCGAAAGCGCTGCTCGAGCAGGCGGGCGCGACCGTGCTGCTCACGCGTACCGACTCGCTGCCGGTGGATCTGTACCCGCGCACGCACTTCGCCGAGCTGCATGACGCGGAGGTGCTCGTCTCGATTCACGCCAACGCGCTCCCCGACGGGCTGAATCCGTTCGTGAACAACGGCACGAGCGTCTACTACTTCCACCCTCGCAGCGCTCCGCTTGCCCGGGCGTTGGACCGCGCTCTGGTCACGGAGCTGGGCGTGCGAGATCTCGGTATGGGCCGGGGGGACTGTTCATCATGCTCCCCGAGCAGGAGGCGATGCTGCGCAGCGACGAGGGGCAGGGGCGGTATGCGCGGGGGGTGGTGCGGGGCATTGAGGCGTTTCTGCGAGAGCGAGCGCAGGAGCCGTGAGATTGCGGATTGCGGGTTGCGGATTGCGGATTGCCACGACGTCCTTAGGTCGTCGGCTCGACCTTTCACTGATATTCCGCAATCCGCAATCCGCAGTCCGCATTTTGGTGCTCCTCCTGTTCGCCGCGCGCGCCGAGGCACAGGTCGACCCCTCCGGCCCCTGGCGCACCCTGCACACTCCGCACTTCCGCGTTCATTTCCGCCCGGTCTATCGCGACGTGGCGCAGGTCGCAGCCCGGGAGGCCGAGCGCGCCTATGGGCTGCTCGCCTCCGAGCTCCACCCGCCGCGCCAGGTGGTCGACCTCACCCTGGTCGACGACATCGACTCCCCCAACGGGGCGACGCTGGTGTTTCCCTCGGACCGGATCTACGTCTTCCTGCCACCGCCGGCGACCGACCCTGGGTTACAGCACTACGAC
>Ga0209377_1001894_pt1 | contig 13796 bp, 13 predicted proteins | sample GraSoiAngelo_141_FD_185898 | JGI IMG/M metagenome (GOLD analysis project Ga0209377, IMG submission 185898) | Grasslands soil microbial communities from the Angelo Coastal Reserve, California, USA - 14_0929_12_40cm (SPAdes) (version 2) | ecosystem: Environmental > Terrestrial > Soil > Grasslands ...
CTCGCTCGCAGCGAGGAATTCCGGTGGCTGATGAAGATCTCCCACTGCGTCTTGGAATCGATCGCGAAATCGGCCGCCACCGCGAACGATGGGCCCTCGGTCAGCGCCCATGTCTTGCCCGTGGTCTCGTCGGTGAACCCGCCGCTGAAGCGGTAGCCGGCGTAGACGGTGACGCCGCTCTCCTTCGGCGCGGCGACGACCGCCGGCTCCTTGGGCGGCGCCGCTCCTGTCCCAGCCTGGGCGAAAGCGCCCGCAGGGATCGCCGCTGCCGCCAGCATCAGCGACCCGAATACCAGCCCACTTCTGCCCATCGCGTCTCCCGGATTGAGTGCCAGAACGCGGGAATTCTACCTCCCGGCGGTGACTTGCGGTCTCCCGCCCGCGCTACAATGCGCGCGATGAGCTACCAGCACACCTCGCAGTCCTTCGCCTGGAAGGCCTCGAACGTCAAGGACCCTTCCGAGTACCTGGTCGAGCTGGCGAGCGGCGACCGCGGTGAGATGCTTGCGGCGGTCGAGACCCTCGAGCGGAGCGGCCGTCTCTCGCCCGTCCACGCGCTGACGAAGAGCGATTTTCGCCTCGACGGGCTGCGCAAGAAGCTCGAGCGCGGCTACGCCGAGGTGCGCTCGGGCAAGGGCTTCGTCGTGCTGCGCGGCCTGCCCTTCGAGGGCCTGTCGCTCGAGCAATTCACCGCCTGCGCCTGGGGCGTCGGCCTGCATTTCGGACGAGCGCTGTCGCAGAACGCTCAAGGGGAGCTCGTCACGTCGGTGATCGACGCGACCGCCGAGGACGCGACCCCGCGCATGTACCGCAGCAACCTCGAGCTGCGGCCGCACTCGGACATCACCGCGATGATCTCGCTCGCCTGCTGGCACAAGTCGGCCTCGGGCGGCGCCTCGATCATCGTGAGCGGCGTGACGGTGCACGACGCGATACGCGCGCGCGCGCCGGACCTGCTCGAGCCGCTCTACCGCGGCTACCACTACCACCGCCTCGGCGAAGAAGGGCCGGGCGAGGAGCCGGCGACGCCCTACCGCACCCCGGTGTTCGCCAACCGCAACGGCCAGCTCTCCTGCCGCTACCAGCGCTCAGGCATCGCAGCGGGCCAGCGCGAACGCGGCGTGCCGCTCGATGAGCGCGACATCGAGGCGCTGAATCTTTTCGACCGGGTCGCGGCTGCGCCCGAGAACCGCCTCGCGTTCTTCCTCGAGCGCGGCGACATGATCGTCATCAACAACTACACCGTGATGCACGCGCGCACGCGTTTCACGAATTTCCCGGAGCCCGAGCGGCAGCGGCGCCTGGTGCGGCTGTGGTTCGACGCCGAGGATTTTCGCGACGTGCCAAGCGAGTTCAAGCTGTTCGCGGAGAACGGGATCCCGAAGCAAAAAGGCCGGCGCGCGACCTTCGACTTCAAGAAACTCTACAGCGACGATCCGGTCGCGACAGGCGGTGTGCCCGACCTCAAGGTGAGCGACGGCGAAGCGGCGCAGAGCCGCTGAAGCACATGAAGACCATTCTGCGATGCTTCGCGCTCGCGGCGGCGCTCGCGCCGCTTGTGTCCGCGGCGCAAAACTATCCGACCCGCGCGGTTCGCCTGATGGTGCCGTTCCCGCCCGGCGGCGCGACCGACATCATCGGGCGCCTCGTGTCCGCGAAGATGCAGGACGTGTGGGGCCAGCCGGTGGTAGTCGAGAACCGGCCCGGCGCGGGAACGGTGGTCGGGACCGACTACGTCGCCAAGTCCGCGCCCGACGGCTACACCCTCGGCATGGTGGTCACCGCCTACGTCATCAACCCGAGCCTGCGCACCGACCTGCCGTACAACACGCTAAAAGACCTCACCGGCGTGACGCAGGTTTCGGTGCAGCACCTGGTGATGGCCGCCAATCCCTCGCTTCCCGCGAGCAGCGTCCCCGAGCTTATCGCGCTCGCGAAGAAGAATCCGGGCAAGCTCGCCTACGCGACGCCGGGAAGCGGTACCGCAATGCACCTGTCCGTCGAGATGCTGAAGACGAGCGCGGGCGTTGACCTCGTGCACGTGCCTTACAAGGGCGGCGCGCCCGCGCAGCAGGACGTGGTCGCCGGGCACGTTCCGATCCTGATGGACGTGCTCTACGCGGTACAACCCCTGATCAAATCAGGAAAGATCAAAGTGCTTGCGCTTCTCTCCCCTCAGCGCGCGCCCGAGTCGCCGGAATACCCGGTCGTCGCCGAAGCTGTGCCAGGGGTGAGCGCGCTCAGTATCGTGGGGATCGTGGTTGCGGCGGCGACGCCGCGCGAGCTCGTCAACCGCATCAGCGCCGACATCGCCCGCGCCGTGAAATCATCCGATCTCACCGAGCGCATGAAGCAGCAGGGCATGGAGCCGGTGGGCTCCATGCCCGAGGAGTTCGACGCCCTGATCCGCGCCGAGATCGAGAAGTGGGCGAAGGTGGTGAAGGCGTCGGGGGCGAAGGTGGACTGAGTGGCAAGACGGGTCAGAGCAACTTGTCCTTCTTCATTGCATCGAGGATGACGGCAATATACTGCGTCGCAGCGGCTGCACCGCTTTTCACGTTCTGAGCGTTGGTCGTCCGGGTCCTCGCGGACCAGATGAGCTTCTCGCCTTTGTCCGCAAAGATCGACGCTTCCGCGGTGACGGTTTTTATCGAGTAGTCGCCCCCCGCAACGTAGGACCCCGAGTACCGCGCATAGGCGCCGTAGACGCCGGTCGCATCCGCGTACGGCACGCCTCCCGCCCCGACAACCGTGCCCGGGTTCTGGTGCACGCTCTGGTCGGTATTGGTCACACGCGCGAGCAGCACGAAATCGGCGTCCGATTCGTCGATGCTCTGCTTGAAGCGCGCCCGTTCGGCCGCCGTGTACCGCGTGAAGTAGCGGTGGGATGCCACGGCGTTCACGCCGCGCTGCTGGAGCTGCGCGGCCATCTGGTCCTGGAAGGCGATCTGGACGAACTCGTCGCTCGCCACGGTGATGATCAGCAGCTTCTTGAATGGCGCTTGCGGCAGTTGCGGGGTCACCCAGCTTACTTCGAGCGAGGTGACAGGCGTCGTGATGCAGCCTGCCATCAGAGCTGCGGAGCCGAGCAGCGCGGCGGACAGCGCGGAGATAACGGCGTTTCTCATGTAAGCTTGCTCCTTCGATCTACAGGACCCGGTCGTTCACCATGGCGTCGAAAATGACACCGACGTACTGCGTCAATGCCGCACCGAGGTCGTCGTTCTCTCTGGTGTCCATTACTCCGGTCCATGCAAGCACCCCGTTCTTCGCGTCGAACAAGCGCGTCTCGGAGACTGTCCACGACGGGCCGGTAATCTTCTGCGGAGCAACCTCAACGGTCTGCCACACCGTGGAATAGTAGCCGTAGAAGCCACCCCAGCCGATGCCGACGGCAACGGTGCTGCCCGGCACCGTTCCCGACGATCGATCGATCCGAGTGACGCGCGTCATGAGCACGCCTTCGGCGCCCGACCGGGCGATGGCTTGGCGCAGGTCCGCTTCCTCGACCTGGCCACGGGATCCGACCGCCGCGTAGGCGGGAATCCCTTTTGTCCCACGCTGGCCGAGCAGCGCGACCATGCGGTCCTCGAACGTGCGACGGATCAGTTCGTCACTCGTCACCGCCACCACCATCACGCTCTTGAAGGACTTGCCGACGTAGTCGGGGTTGCTTTGCTGCGCCACCAAGCGGCTGGTGGCGCAGCTCGCGAGCAGGGCGAGCGCGGCAAACATGGCGCCGGGAATGGCCAGGCAGGGCTTCATGGCTTGATCAACCCTATCCTCTTCAATATTTCCGTATTCAGCTTGTACTCCTTCCACAAGTCCGCGCGCAGCTTGTCCCCCGCCCGGTAGTCGACGTCCACTCCCCGCGCGTCCATCGTCTTCGCGAACGCCGGGTCGTCGACGACTGCCCTGGCAGCGTCGTGGATGTGCTGCACGATCGGCGCGGGCGTCCCCTTGGGCGCGATGATGAGGTACCAGACGCCGTTCGCCACGTCCCAGCCTGCTTCCTTCGCGGTCGGCACATCGGGAAACGCCGGGTGGCGCTTGTCCTGGAACACGACGAGCACGCGCATGCGCTTGCCCTCGACGAGCGGCTTCACCTCGCCGGGCTGCGCCACCGCGGCCTCGATGTGCTTGCCGAGAAGCGCGGGCGAGGACTGCGCCCAGCCCGCGTAGGGGACCGGCGTCATCTTCGCGCCGGTGCGGAATATGAACTCCTCGAGATTGAGGTGGCTTGCGGTGCCCTCGCCGGGCGTGCCGACCCGCATCTTCCCGGGGTTCGCTTTTCCGTCGGCGACGAACTCCTGGATGGTCTTCCACGGCGCGTCCGCGGTAACGGCGAGCAGCGGGTAGTACGCGACGACGTTGATCACCGCTTCGTATTCGTCGGGGTTCTTGTAGCTCAGCTTAGGGTTCATCTGCGGGGCGATGACGAGCGACGACTGCGGCGTGAGCAGGATCGTGTAGCCGTCGGGCTTCGCCTGGATCAGGTCGGATACTCCCACGGCACCCCCGGCGCCCGGCTTGTTCACGACCGCGATGCCGTGCGGAAACTTGGGTTTCATCCCCTCGGCTACGACCCGCGTGACGATGTCGACCAGGCCCCCGGGGGGAAAGTTCGCGAGAAAGGTCAGGTTACGGTCGGGGTATTGCGCGGCGCAGGGCGATGCGGCGAGCGCAAGTAGGGCGAGCAACGCGATGCGTGTCATGAGATCTCCTCCGATCAATCCGGCTTGATCCCGCCGCGCTCCACCACGGCGGCCCACCGCTCGATCTCGGCCTTCATGAAAGCGCCGAACTCCTCCGGCGTTCCCGCCACGACGTCGAAGCCTATCTGCGTCATGCGCTCGCGGATTTCGGGCGAGCGCAGCGCGCGCACGGTGGCGTCGTTCAGCTTCGCCACCACCTCGCGCGGCGTCCTCGCCGGCGCCGCGACCGCCTGCCAGGAAGTGACCACCAGGTCGGGGTATCCCGCTTCCGCGGCCGAAGGCACGTTGGGCAGCTGCGGGTGGCGTGCCTTCGCCGTCACCACGAGCGCCTTCATCCTGCCAGCCTTGACGTAGTTGGTCACCGCGCCCAGGTTCTGGAACGAGAAATCGACCTGGTTGCCCATGATGTCGGTCTGGCACGCGGCGCCGCCCTTGTACGGCACGTGGATCGCGGCGAAATCCGCGCTCTGGCGAAACACTTCGCCGGTGAGGTGGTCCGACGAGCCGCTCCCGCTGGAGCAGTAGGCGAGGCGCCCGGGATTCTTCTTCGCAAGCTCGACCAGTTCCTTCACCGACTCCGGCGGCAGCGCCGGCTTGGCGATCAGCACGTTGGGAGTGGTCACCGCGAGCGTGATCGGCGCAAAGTCGCGAAGCGGCTGATAGCGCAGGTCCCTGAACAAGGCCGCGTTGATCGAGAACACGCCTATCGAGCCCACCAGGATGGTGTAGCCGTCCGCATCGGACTTGGCGACGAACTCGGCGGCGATGGCGCCGTTCGCGCCCGGCCGGTTCTCGACCACGGCCGGCTGGTGGAGAAACTCCTGGAATTTCGAGCCGATCGCGCGGCCGACGATGTCCGACGATCCGCCGGCGACAAAGGGGATCACGATCCTGATCGGCTTGGCGGGATACTGTGCGGTGCACGGCAGCGCGGCGAGGGCAAGAAGCGCGAGCACAACGGTCCGAACCATGAAGCCTCCTCCGCGCTAAATGCGCGATTCTTGGTAGTCGAGGTCTTCCTCGATATGGTGCAGCACCTCGTCGCTGATCTGGTTTTCGCGCCACAACCGGATCAGTTCCTGCCGCTCGGCCCTCACCGCCGCGTCCCTCAGGCGCCGCGCGTCGTCGGCGCCCGAGTGCCGCAGCATCAGACCTCCCGGCACCGAGAGCGTGATTTTCTCGGCGAATTCGGCGCGGATGCGTTCGGCCAGTTCGTTCGGGATGCCGTCTTTTGCGGCCACCGTGTCGATGGCGGCGATCGCCGCCTTGCCGAGGGCCATCTGGGCGCGTTGCTGCTCCTCCTGCAGGCTCCAGTCCCGGCCCACCTTGAGCATGCGGATGAGAGGCTTCAGCGTCAGCCCCTGCAGGACGAGGGTCACCGCGATGACGACGAAGGTGAGAAAGATGATCAGGTCGCGCTCGGGAAAGGCGCTTCCGTCCTGGAGCGCCTGAGGCAGCGCGAGGGCGGCGGCGAGCGACACGATACCGCGCATCCCGCACCAGCCCATGATGAACACTTCCCCCTCCCGGGGCGGCGCGACCTGCTCGCCGAGCATGGCCCTCACGACGAGCGGCAGATAAGTGGCCGGGTAGACCCAGGCGAAGCGCACGAAGATCGCGACCGCGCTCACGAACGTACCGTAGAAAAAGAGCTCGCCCACCGAGTAGTCGGTGAGCCGCGCCATGATTCCCGAGAGCTGCACGCCGATGAGGATGAAGATCAGGGTGTTCAGGAGGAACACGAGCAGATTCCACACCGAGCGCGCGATGATGCGCATCTCGGCCGAGACGATCTCCGGGGAATAACGTCCGCGCACGATGCCCGCCGCGACCACGGCGAGGACGCCCGACACGTGCAGGGACTCGGCGAAGATATAGGCGACGTACGGAACCGCGAGCGTGGTCAAGACCTCGATGAACGCATCTCCGAGGTACCGGTGGATGAAAACGAACAGCCGCCCCATCAGGAAGCCGATCACGACGCCCCCGACCGCCACGCCGACGAATTCCAGGCTCGCCTGCCACAGCGAGAACGCTCCAGTGAGCACCGCCGCCACCGCGAACTTGTAGATCACCAGTCCCGAGGCGTCGTTCACGAGGCTCTCGCCCTCGAGCACGGTGACCACGTTGCGGGGGATGTTGAGCCGCGAAAGAATGGAGGTCGCCGCCGCTACGTCGGGCGGCGAGACGATCGCCCCGAGCACGAAAGCCGCGGACCAGGGGATGTCGGGAATGAGGAGCTTGAGAGTCGCGCCGACCGCGAGCGTGGTTGCGATCACCAGACCGATGGCGAGCAGCCCGATCGGGCGGATGTTCGCCTTGAACTCGTGCCAGGACGTGAGCAGGGCCGCCTGGTAGAGAATCGGCGGCAATACGAGCACCAGCAGGAACTGCGGGTCGAACTCGAGCTGCGGCAACCGCGGCACGAAGCCGAGCGCCCCGCCCCCGATCACGAGGGCGATCGGGTACGGAAACTTGAAATGCCGCGCCACCCATCCCAGCGCCACTGCGCACATCATCAAGAACAGGACCACTTGCAGCAGGGCCATGGCCGCCTCTCCCCTCAGGAGCCCCCATTAAATCATGCCGGAGGGTCGCGTACCATGCCAAGAGCATGCGCAGCCCGGATGCGGAAGTTTGACCGCTTCACCCTCGCTTGCTAGCCTAGCGTTCATGAAACGCCCGCGCGTCACCATCGCGCCCTGACCGGCGCACAGGCGGCAATGCATCCCGGATTGGCCACGCGGACCACAGCCCTCGGCCTGGCCGCGCTGGTGATCGTCTCGGCCCTGGGCTACTGGGGCGTCAGCGCTTACCGCAAGAGCCAGCTGCAAAGCGCGGTGACAGCGCTCGTGAAGGATTCGAGCGAGCGGCTGCAAGGGGCGCTCGCCGTGGAAACCGGGGCGGCACCCGGGGACACGGCTCAGATGGTGGTGAAGCTCGACGACCAGGCGCAGGAAGTGGACAAGCACGTGATCGAGCTGCGCGGCATAAGCGCTTCGCCCAATCAAGCGCTGGTCGACGCTGCGGAGGAGTACATGCTCACGGTGAGGCAGATCCTGCGCAACCAGGCGGCGAGCCACCGCTATCGAATACAGGTTTCGGCGAGCGAACAGGCCCTGCGCGATCACATGCGCACGGCGAGCCGGCGCTCGGGAAACTGGATCAAGGAGGCGGTGCGCGCCAAGGATCGCATGGAGAAGGAGTATTTCGATTACCGGATCTCCGTCGATGCCTTCGGCCGGCTGCTCGAGTCTTATCCCGCAACCCGGAAGAAGCTCGCGCTGCAGGTCGGCGCGGGCCTGCTCGTCGAGGAAGCCGTCGCGGCCAACGCCCGCAAGCGCGCGCTCGCCACCTCGAAGCGTGTCGCCGACGACGTGGAACGGGCGAGGCAGCTCGCCGCAGTGCACTGAAGATCAACGGGGAAGGACGAATATGGATTCCTCCGGAAAAGCGGCTATCGTCACGGGCGCGGGCAGCGGCATCGGGCGCTCTGTCGCCCTCGCCTTCTTGAAGGACGGCTACCGCGTCGCACTCGCCGGTCGCCGCAAGGACAAGCTCGAAGAGACCGCAAAGGAATCCGGAGCGGGAGCGCGCGCCTTGGTCGTGCCGACCGACGTCACGGACCAGAAATCGGTCCGGGCGTTGTTCACCGCGACAAAGGAAAAGTTCGGGCGACTCGATGTGCTCTTCAACAACGCCGGAATCGGCACGCCGGGCAGCATCATGCTCGAAGACCTCTCGCTCGAACAGTGGCAGGCCGTGGTGAACACCAATCTCACCGGCATGTTCCTGTGCACGCAGGAGGCTTTCAAGATCATGAAGAGCCAGACCCCGCGCGGCGGGCGCATCATCAACAACGGCTCGATCTCGGCGCACGCGCCGCGACCGAACTCGGCGCCCTACACCGCCACCAAGCACGCGGTGACAGGCCTCACCAAGTCGACCGCGCTCGACGGCAGGAAGTACGACATCGCCTGCGGTCAGATCGACATCGGCAACGCGCGGACCCCGCTCGCCTCGCGAATGGCCGACGGCGTGCCGCAGGCGAACGGCGAGATCAAGCCGGAGCCGCTGATGGACGTGGACCACGTCGGGGCGGCGGTGCTGCACATGGCGAACCTGCCGCCCGAGACCAACGTGCAGTTCATGACCATCATGGCCACCAAGATGCCGTTCATAGGTCGCGGCTGAAGCGGTCCGCAATGAGCTCCATCGACCCGCGCGGAATCACCCTTTCCCCCGGCCTGGTGTCCAGTTCGAGCGACGAGGTCGAGCGTGTGCTGAGCGCGCTGATGGCGCGACGCGAACCGCTCGCGGCGCTCCTCGCAGGCGGCGCCGACTCGCAGTGGAAGCTGCGCTTGCTCGACCCGATGAGACAGTACATCGTCGTCGAGTCCTTGTCGGGCGGGAGTGCGATCCCGGCGCTGCTCGAGCGCAAGCAGGTGACCTTCGTCGCCGAGTTCGGCGGGATGTACATCGAGTTCCCCGCTTCCGATCCGGTGCTCGTCACCGAAGACGGGACGCGCGCGATCCGCATGGGCTTTCCCAAGGTCACCGTGAGCCGCCAGCAGCGCGCGCATCCGCGCGCGCCGGTGCCGAAGCATCTTCCCCTGCACTGCGCGATTCCCGCCGGCGCGGGCGTGGCTCTGGAGGGGCAGATCATGGACATGAGCGAAGGCGGCCTGGGGCTGCTCGTCCGCGGCGCCTACCTCGTCCCGGCGCCGGGCACGCTCATCCGTGGCTGGCAGATCGAGCGCCCTGGGAAACGCAGCCTCAGCGTCGATCTCGAGGTGCGGCACTGCCGGCCCCTGGCGCTCGCCGACGGCGCGAGCGCGCAGCGCTGGGGCTGCCAGTTCGTCAATCCTTCCGGCGAAGTGAAAGAGCTGATGCGGCTGCTTGCGCGCGAGTAAATCGCGCCGCGAAGGTTTGCACGCAGCCGCGCTTTTGAGACAATTGCGCCTTTTGCGCGCGCACCGCCTCGCCGATGACCGAAAGAACGATACGCCGCGAAGACGCGCGCCTGCTGACCGGAGGCGGCCGTTACACGGCCGACTGGAATCTTCCCGGACAGCTTCATGCCTTTTTTCTCCGCTCCGATCGCCCACACGCCGATATCGCCTCGATCGACGCTGGAGCCGCGACCGCGCGCAAAGGCGTTCACGTCGTTCTCACCGGCGCCGACTACGCGGCTTCGGGATGGAAATCGCTCCCCGGCGGCGTCGCTTATGAGGGCGTGGGAGGCCAGAAGCAGAAAAAACCCTTCTGGCCCGCGCTGGCGCAGAAAAAAGTGCACTACGTCGGCCAGCCCGTGGCCCTCGTGGTCGCGGAGAGTGCGGCCATCGCCCAGGACGCCGCCGAGGAAATCGCGGTCGAGTATCGCGACCTTCCCGCCGCGATCGGTTTCGAGGCGACGACGCGCCCGGGCGCAGCACAGCTGCACGAGGACATCCCCGGCAACCTCGCCTTCGAATACGAGACGGGCGACGCCGCCGCGGTGCAGGCAGCGTTCGCGCGAGCCGCTCTGAAAACGCGGCTCACGGTGCGCAGCCAGCGTCTCGTCGGCAATCCGATCGAGCCGCGCGCCTTCCTCGCGAGCTTCGATGCCGCGAGCGGCGTCTTCACCGTCTATTCGCCCAGCCAGGGATTGAACGGCATGCGCGGATTTCTCGCTGCGGCTACCGGCCTTCCCGGAGAGAAGATCCGCGTCGTCACCGAGCTCGTGGGCGGGAGCTTCGGCATCCGCAGCTATTCCTACGCGGAGCACGTCGCGGTGATGCTCGCCGCGCAAAGGCTCCGCCGGCCGGTGAAATGGGTGGCGACGCGCTCGGAGATCTTCCTTTCCGACAACCATGGGCGCGGGCTCACGCTGACCGGAGAGCTCGCTCTCGACCGCAACGGAAATTTCCTCGCCTTGCGCTTCGAGGACGCGGCGGACCTCGGCGCCTTCTCGACCCCTTTCGGCCCGCAGATCGGCTCGCGCAACATCACCATCACCATGGGCGGCGTATACCGGATCCCGGCGATGCACGCGCACACGCGCTGCGCCTATTCGAACGCAGTTCCGGTCTCGGCGTACCGCGGCGCCGGGCGGCCCGACATCGCCTGCGTAATCGAGCGACTCGTCGATCGCGCCGCGGCCGAGCACGGCTTCGACCCGATCGCGCTGCGGCGGAAGAATTTCATTCCGCCGGAGGCGATGCCCTACAGGACCGCCAACGGCACGACCTACGACTGCGGCGAGTTCGAGAAGGTGATGGACAAGGCACTGGGGCTCGCCGACTGGAAGGGTTTTCCCGAGCGCCGCGAGCGCTCGAAGCGCGAAGGGAAGCTGCGCGGCATCGGCATCGCGACTTTCCTCGAGGCGAGCGCCGCGGGTGTCGCGCCCAAGGACCAGGCGTACGCGCGCTTCGACGCGTCGGGCAATCTGCACGTGAGCTGCGTGTCGCAGTCCACCGGCCAGGGCCACGAGACCGCGTTCGTGCGCATTCTTTGCGAAGGCCTGGGCCTCATTGACGAAAATGCAGGCGAGCGCATCCGCATCCACGAGGGCAACCTCGACCTGGCCGTCGTGGGCAACGGCACCGGCGGCTCGCGCTCGCTCTACGGCGCGGGGAGCGCGGTGAAGCTCCTGGTCGACAAGCTGATCGAGACGTCGAAGCCGCTTGCCGCCGTCGCACTGGGAGCCGATGTCGAATACGGCGGCGGACAATTCAAGGCCAGCAGCAAGTCGATCGGCTTCTTCGAGCTCGCGAAAAAACTCGCGGGACCGTCACCGCACCCCATGGACTGCGTCGCCGAAGGCTCTTTCGGCGCGACCTTCCCGAACGGCTGCCACATCGCGGAGGTGGAGATCGATCCGGAAACGGGAACCACCGACGTAGTCAACTACGTGACCGTGGACGACATCGGCAACGTGGTGGATCACACCAGCGTCGAGGGCCAGGTGCACGGCGGGGTGCTGCAGGGCGTGGGGCAGGTCCTCGCCGAGCACGCGATCTACGATTCCGACACCGGGCAACTGCTCGCGGGCAGCTTCATGGACTACCCCATGCCGCGCGCCGACTGGATGCGCGCCATCCTCTGCGACGAGCACCCGGTGCCGACGAAAGCGAACGCGCTCGGCGCCAAAGGCGTCGGCGAGTCGGGCACTTCCGGGGCGCTCGGCGCGACCATGAACGCGATCCTGGATGCCGTGCGTCCCCTGGGCATCACCGACTTCGACATGCCGGTGACGCCGGACAAATTATGGCGGGCGCTGCGCGAGGCGCGCAAAGGATCAGCATAACGTTCGACATGAGCCGCGGCCACCGGCTCGACGGAGCGGTTAGAACTCAATTGCGTTAGCAATCGCTTTGATCCCGGCCCTGGCGCAAGCGTCGTCGCCTTCACCGCCAGGCGCTCCCGATACCCCTATCGCGCCGAACACCGTGCCGCCGGCTTCAATGACCAACCCTCCGCCAGCGGCTAAAAATCTCGGAAGGTTACGCAGCCCACTCAGCGGCTTTCCCGCTTGCGTTTCGGCGGCAAGCGTAGCAGTTGAGATACGGAAACTGGCGGCTGTCCAAGCCTTGTTGGATGCGACGTCAATAGTGTGCGCGCCTGCGAAGCGGTCGCGAAGCACCACTTGAGCAAGCCCTGCTCTATCAACGACAGCGACGGCAACCTGATAGCCCTGCTTCCGACAAAACTCCATAGCAGCTTTCGCGGCAGAAAGCGCGGTTTCCGGGGTCAGGGACTTGGTCTGGAAGACCCCCTCCTGCGCAAGTGATGAGCCTGCAAATCCGAGTGTTGCAACCATTACGATCGCTTTGCGGTTCATCGATTGCTCCGGTTGAAGTTGAGTACTAACGTTTGACATGAGCGGCACACAACGGCGGCACCACCCTTGAGGGAGAGAGACATTGTGCCCCGCCGTTGTGAGTCCGTTCGATGGAAGGGTTAGGCCGCACGGCTACTTGAATGTGAGCTCCTGAAGTGTCTTCTGTCCGACGATTTCACGAACTTCAGTCCGCTTGACCATCGTTTGGACCTGCTTCTCCTCTGAGCCGACAACCCTAAGTGCGAGAGCGTCGAACTTGTCAGATAGCCCGTCGAAGGCGGCCCAGTTCTTGTACTCGACCATCAACATCAGGTCCCAGTCCTCGCGACCCACTGCGAAGCCTGAGAGCATCCTCTCCGAAACGATAAGGCCCTGCTTCTTCGCCTCGTCCATCAGCTTCTTGCGTTGCACTGACAGGTCGCGCATATACACATCGAACATCCCCGGCTTGACTTTTATGAACGTAACGGTCCAAACCGTCCCTTCCTTGTACGGCTTATTTTGAGCAACGCTGGCCTGAGTACCAAAGAGGAGTAGTCCAAGCACGAACCAGAGAGTTGCCTTTGCGAGACGCATGATGTAGCTCCTTTCGGTGATGCTGTCGACTTGGGTACATCAGCGACGCTGCCGACAGCGCGCAGCGGAGCTCTCAATGGACGGCACTTCAGCCCGCTGAGGTGTGAGGAAGGCCTAACGCCGTGTTGAGCGGCGCGGGGTACGAACAGAACCCGAAGGCCGCCGTTGTCTCATCGCCTTCGCCTCAAACACATAGTTATGCCTACTTGACGTAAGGGTTATGGCAACTGGAACTCCGTTGCTTTACGGCGTCGGGCTGGGGCCCAGGGTTAGGCGTCACTTGGCAGCGGGGCGGCCTCGCCGCAATTTGTCGATTCGTGCGATGAGATGAATGATAACGCTGTCACCCACAACTTTGGCAATGCGCGCGCGCAGCTCGGCCTTGATAGGTAATTTGTGCGTTCCGTTGCCAAGAGCCATGAAGGAGCTTTGGAATGGTCGACCGTCGACGGTGCCCTTGACCTTCACGAGCCCCCGTGTCTTGAAGTACTGCACAGAACCTGGCATGACGACGTAGGTCCATCCGCCCTTGCTCGGGCTTCGCTGCAACTTTGCGGTGAAAGTCTTGTTGAGTGTGCTCATGATTCGCACCAGATTTTGTGACGTCTAACGTTCGCGCCCACGCGCGGGCGCGTGAGATTGTTGATTGAAGTGCGCCGCTTCTCGCTCGTCGCCGTCGGGCG
>Ga0209377_1001897_pt1 | contig 13786 bp, 8 predicted proteins | sample GraSoiAngelo_141_FD_185898 | JGI IMG/M metagenome (GOLD analysis project Ga0209377, IMG submission 185898) | Grasslands soil microbial communities from the Angelo Coastal Reserve, California, USA - 14_0929_12_40cm (SPAdes) (version 2) | ecosystem: Environmental > Terrestrial > Soil > Grasslands ...
CGAGGCCACACGGGCAGTCATCGACTACGAAGTCCCCGGCCTCGCGGAAGCCATGCGCGCCGAGGGGCTTAAGCACACGCCGATGTCGATGCTCAGCCGCGCGGTCGCGGGTGTGCGGGGGCGGACGCTTATCATCAACCTGCCGGGTAGCCCCAAAGGCGTCGGCGAGAACCTGTCGCTAATCCTGCCGGTGCTTCCCCACGCGCTCGCACTCTTGCGAGGTGAAGCATCCGAGCATTCACCCTAGTCCTAGGTTTGCGCTCCTGACTCCTGGCTCCTTGCTCCTACCTCGATGTGGGGCAAAATGGGATGAGCATGCGCATCGATATCCTCACTCTCTTTCCAGCCATGTTTCGCGGCCCCTTCGATGAGTCCATCATCAAGCGGGCCGTCGAGTCCGGCGTCGTTTCCATTCACACCCACGATATCCGCGAGTGGGCCAAGGGACGCCACAAGGTCGCTGACGACTACCCCTACGGCGGGGGCCCGGGCATGGTCCTCAAACCCGAGCCCGTCTTCGAGGCGACCGAGGCGGTCGTCGAGATGGCGCCGGAGCGCGGCCCAATCGTTCTGTTGACCCCTCTCGGGCGCGTTCTCGACCACGACCTCACGTTGGAGCTGGCATCCGAACTGCGCCTCGTGCTCGTCTGCGGCCACTACGAGGGCGTTGACGCCCGCGTCCACGAACGCCTCGCGACCAGCGAGATCAGCATCGGCGACTACGTGCTCTCCGGCGGCGAGCTGCCGGCGATGGTCCTCGTCGATGCCGTCGTCCGCCATCTCCCCGGTGCGCTTGGCTCGCCGGATTCCGCCGGCGACGAGTCGTTCGCCGGTGGGTTGCTCGAAGCGCCGCCCTACACGCGCCCGCCGGAATTCCGCGGCTGGGAGGTGCCGGACGTGCTGCTCTCAGGCAACCACCCGGAGGTGGCACGCTGGCGCCGCCGCCGCAACCTGCTCTGGACTGCGCAGCGCCGTCCCGACCTACTCGAAACGGCCCGCCTGACCGATGAGGACCGTGAATGGCTGGCCGCCAACCAAGTTGCCGCCAAAGAGGGCGACCTTTAGACTGAAGGCGTTGTGCCATGGACGCCAAATCCTTTGTAGACCTCAAGCGCAACCCAAAGATCCCGGACTTTCGTCCCGGGGATTCCGTCCGTGTTCACGCCCGGGTCGTCGAGGGCGACCGTGAGCGCATCCAGGTCTTCGAGGGCGTAGTCATCCGCATACGCACCCGCGGCGCCGGCTCCAGCTTCACCGTCCGTCGCGTGAGTCACGGCGTCGGCGTAGAGCGCGTCTTCCCGTACCACTCGCCGCTGGTCGAGAAGGTCGAGGTGGCGCGGGTTGGTCGGGTACGCCGGGCGCGCCTCTACTATTTGCGCGACCGCGTGGGCAAGGCTGCGCGCATCAAGCCCGGTTCCCGTGCCCGCTTCGAGGCGCTAACAGCGCCGGGTGCCTTGCCGGAGCCCGAACCGGAAGAAGAGTATATAGAGGAAGAGGCGGACATCGGCGAGGACGGCGCGACACCTGAAGCCGAGCTTGCGGAAGAGACGGCTGCAGGTGAAGGGGAGGAGCCTGCTGCAGAAGTAGGGGAAGTGCCTTCCGTAGAAGCATCCGAGGAGGCGCCAGTCGGACCAGCCGAGGAGCCCGAAGCGGAGGCGGCTGAAGAAGCGCCCGCCGAAGAGGGCGAGACCGAAGAACCGCCGGGCGAGCCCGAGGAAGCCGAAGAGCCCACGAAGGCGTAAGCGGTTGCCTTACCTTGCGTCTTCGTGAGGAACGAAGGACGTTTCCCTGCCAGTCGCTGGGGAGCTATACAGAAGCCGGGCACCCACGGAGGTGCGCTCGCCCTTCTCCCGCGCATCCCCCGTCTGCGCCGGATTCTCCCTTCGACAGAATGACAACGCGAACCGATCTGCGCGCGCGTCCCTTGTGACATCCTGCCGTTCGAGATAGCCGCGCCGCTCGCTATACTGGCGCCACAATGCCCTTCGCCGAAGTAGCGGTCAACGCCGCCGCTCCCCTCCGCCAGACGTTCACTTATCGCGTTCCCGACGGCCTCCCGATTGAGCCCGGTCAAGCCGTGTACGTCCCCTTCGGCTCGCGTACACTCCAGGGCATCGTTGTTGAGACGAGCGAGACTGCTTCGGTCGCGCAGACCCGCGACATCGCCGACGTGATTGACCTGCGGCCTCACCTCTCTCCGGCGCATATCCAGCTGGCCCGCTGGCTCAGCGACTACTACCTCGCCCCGCTCTTCGACTGCATCTCGTTGATGTTGCCGCCCGGCTTCAAGCGCCGCCCGCTCGTCATGCTCCGCCCTCTCGCCTCCGTCGAAGAGCTGCCGCACCTCAAGCTCACGGACCTCCAGGCGACGGTCCTCCGCCGCGCGATCGAGCTGGGTGAGACCGAGGCGGAGCAACTGCGGCGCGAGCTCAAGATCAAGGGGGCGCCGTCCGCCATCTCCGCGCTGATCAAGCGCGGCTTCCTCCAGCGCTCGTACCGGCTCGCCCGCCCGCAGATTGCTCCCAAGGTCGTGCGACAGTTGCGGCTCGACGCGCCCGAGGGAGAGGTGCTCGCCCGCATAGAGGCCCTCCGCGAAGACGGCACACCACGCGCGCTCCGCCGCGGCCTCGTCCTCGAAGCGCTCGTCGACGAGGGCGTCCTGCCGCTGCCCCGTGCTCGTGACCTGGGCCTGACTCCTGCTTTCCTTCGCGATTTGGAGACGGAAGGCATTGCCCGTATCGAGGAAGTGAACGTGGTCCGGGATCCGCTGGCGGGACGTATTTTCCCTTACCGTGGGCCGCCCCAGCTTACCGCTGACCAGCAGCGGGCCTACGAAGCGATTGCCGAGGCGTTCGGCCCAGACCCGCTGAGGCGAGACCCGAAGACCTTCCTTCTTCACGGTGTGACCGGCAGCGGGAAGACCGAGGTGTATCTCGCAGCTCTCGACCGTGCCGTCGCGCTCGGCAAACGGGGCATCGTCCTCGTGCCGGAAATCTCGCTTACACCTCAGACGGTCCGCCGTTTTGCTGAGCGCCTTCCGGGACAGGTCGCGGTTATGCATAGCCGCCTGTCATTGGGCGAGCACTTCGACATGTGGCATGAGATCCGCGATGGTCGTTACGCGGTCGTCATCGGCCCGCGTAGCGCGCTCTTCGCGCCGCAGCCTGACCTTGCCCTCGTAATCATCGACGAGGAGCACGAGTGGACGTACAAGCAGCAGGAAGGCTCGCCCCGCTACTATGCTCGCCGCGCCGCTGAGGAGCTGTGCCGTCTTACTGGCGCCGTGCTCGTTCTCGGCTCAGCTACGCCGGATGTCGAGAGCCGCTTGCGCGCGGACGACGGCGCCTACCGCTTGCTCGAGCTGCCCGAACGCCTGCTGCGGGCAGACGACGGCTCCGTCGAAGCCGGCCCGCTTCCGGAAGTCGATGTCGTCGACCTGCGGGAGGAGTTGAAAGCGGGCAACCGAAGCATCTTCAGCCGCCCGCTAGCGGCCGCAATGCACCGCGCTCTCGACGCCCGCGAACAGGTAATCCTGTTCCTCAACCGCCGTGGGACGGCGTCGTTCGTACAGTGCCGGGACTGCGGCTACGTGCCCGAATGCCGCTCATGCGCCGTCGCGCTGACGTACCACGAGAGCGAGGACGCTCTCATCTGCCACTATTGCCGGCGCAAGCAGGCTCTACCCACCCGATGTCCCGAGTGCGAGGGCGACCGCATACGACAGGTCGGTCTAGGGACGCAGCGCGTCGAGGAGGAGGTGCGCCGCGCCTTTCCGGAGGCGCGCACCCTCCGCTGGGACCGCGACGTCACCCGCGGGCGCGATTCCCACGAAGCGATCCTCGCCCGCTTGCTCGCACACGAGGCGGATGTGCTGATCGGCACGCAGATGATCGCGAAGGGGCTCGACATGCCGCTCGTCACACTCGTCGGCGTGGTCACGGCGGACACCGGGCTCCACCTCCCGGACTTCCGCGCCGCCGAGCGCACATTCCAGCTGCTGGAGCAGGTGGCCGGTCGCGCCGGGCGGGGTCCCCGGGGCGGCCGCGTGATCGTCCAGACGTACACGCCGGAGAACCACGCGATCCAGTCCGTGCGCAAGCACGACTACGCGTCGATGTATGAGCGAGAGATCGAGTTCCGGCGCAACCTTGGCTACCCACCGTTCGGGCGGCTCGTCAGGTTGAGCTTCGCGCATACGGGCGCAGCCTACTCGCAGGAGCAGGCGGCCGCGATGGCGCGCCGCCTGACGCAGGAAAGAGACCGCCAGGGCCTGCCGAACCTTGACATTCTCGGCCCGGCCCCCGCCTTCGTCCCCCGCGTGCGCGGGCGCTGGCGCTGGAACGTCGTCCTGCGCGGCGCCGACCCGGTCGCGTTGATCCGCGAAATGCAGTTCCCGCGCGGCTGGACCGTAGACGTCGACCCGGCGTCTTTGCTCTGACCGCTGGCGCGGGCCGACCATAGGTTAAAATCGAGCCTGCGATGACCGTGCACACCATCCGCCTCCTTCCAGATCCGGTGCTCCGCCAGAAGGCGAAGCGCGTGCCCCAAATTGACGGGTCTGTCCAAAAGCTGATTGAGGACATGATCGAAAGTATGTACGAGGCCCGCGGCGTCGGACTGGCGGCGCCGCAGATCGGCGTGTCGCTGCGGGTCATCGTCCTCGGCATGCCCGAGGAGGAGCCGTTCGCGCTCATCAACCCGGAGATCGTAAAGCGTGCCGGCGAGCGGACGGTCGACGAGGGCTGCCTGTCGCTGCCCGGTTACCGGGGCGAGCTGACCCGCTCGACGCTTGTCATTGCCAAGGGCCTGGACACGTCCGGCAAGCAGGTGCGCATCAAGGCGAAGGACGACCTGCTGGCCCAGGCGCTCGAGCACGAGATCGACCATATCAACGGAACGCTGTATATCGACCACCTGCCGAGCCTGGATATGCTGCGCAAGATCGAGCCCGAGGAACCGGACGAGGAGCCCGAGCCCGCGACGAGCGCCGAGTAGGCGCGCGCTGTAAGCTAATCTCCTGTGCAAGTCCAGGATTATCGCCTCGAAGCGCCGTTCCGGGCTATCCTCTCAGAGCTGGCGGCTGTACTCGCGGTCCAGAGGGTGGAGGCGTGGGCGACGGGCGGCTTCCTGCGCGACGTCCTGCTAGGACAGGAGGTAAAGGACCTCGACATCACGGTCGCCGCCAACCCGCTAGAGCTGGGTCCCCGCATCGCGGATACCTTCGGCGGTGATTACTTTCCCCTCGACGCCGAACGCCGCCGCGTCCGTATTCTCCTGCCCGACCACGAAATGCATCTCGACCTGATGCCGCTGGCCAGCTCCATGGAGGACGATCTGTGGTCGCGCGACTTCACGATCGACGCGATGGCGGCCCCACTCAACGAGCTGGCTTCGGGCAGCATGCGGCTGATCGATCCCACCGCTGGCTTACCGGATTTGGGTGATCGCATCGTGCGTCATGTCTCCGAGCAAGCGCTGCTGGAGGACCCGCTCCGGCTCCTGCGCGGGGTGCGGCTCGCCGTTCTTCTCGACTTTGCGATCGAACCGAAGACCAGAGAAGCCATCCACCGTCATTCGGGGCTCGTCAGCGAGGTCGCCACGGAGAGGCAGCGGGACGAGCTTGTACAGATTCTGAGGACTTCTCGCGCCGCGCGGGGTCTCCGCCTGATGGACGACCTTGACCTCCTCGACCGGGTCCTGCCAGAGTTCGCCGTGACTCGCGGCGTCGAGCAGCCGAAGGAGCATTATTGGGACGTGTTCAACCACTGCCTCGCCGTCGTCGAGGCGCTGGACATGATCCTCAGCGAGGACGAGCCGCAGGCTGACCTCGCGAAGTCGCTCTGGAATGAGCTTTGGACCCGGCTGGAATGGTGGGCAGGCGGGCGAACATACTTCAGCGAGGAATTCGTCCCAAATACGCACCGCTGCTCTCTGACGAAGCTGGCCGGACTGCTGCACGACATCGGCAAGCCGCAGACCAAGGCCGTCGATGACACGGGCCGCATGCGATTCTTCGGCCACGCCAATGCCGGAGCGCAGATCGCGGCGGGGCTGATGCATCGCCTTCGCTTCTCTTCCCGCGAGACCGCCCTCGTGCGAGGAATGATCGACGCTCACATGCGGCCCGTGCAGATGGCGCAACAGGGGGCGCCCTCTCGGAAGGCAATTTACCGCTTCTTCCGCGACACAGGGGAAGCGGGCATCGACACTCTTTTTCTTTCGCTCGCGGACCACCTGGGAACGGCCGGTCCGCGGGTGGACATGGAGAATTGGCGGCGGCACGTCGCGGTCATCGACTACGTGCTGCGGATGCGGCTAGAGGAACGCGTCGTGGTCGAGCCGCCGAAGCTCGTCGACGGCGACGACCTGATGTCCGCACTGGGCATACCGCCCGGGCCGCGCCTGGGCGAGCTCCTCGAACTCGTCCGCGAGGCCCAGGCCGCCGGCGCCGTGATCACGCGTGACGACGCGATCGCGCTCGCACGCCGAGAACTCTAAGTCTGCGGCTTGAAACCCGAGCTTCCTGCCACAGATGGCGGCGCGTAGTCGCGGTTTCTTGCTCCTTGCCGCACTCTACACTACGCTAAATCGCGGATGATTCTCCTTCTCGCAATGGCGTATCCCGCGACGATAGCGGTACTCTTCTATCTCGCTTTCCTGCGACCTGTGCAGCAGCAACAGAAGAAGCAGCGCGAACAGCTCCTCAGTCTCCGCGTCGGCGACGAGGTACTCACTCAGGCAGGCTTTCTCGCCGTGATCAAGGAAGTGCTTGTGCCCGAAGAGCCCGGCCCGACGATCCTCATACTCGACCTTGGTGGCATTGAGGTGAGGGCTGTCGCGTCCGCCATCATTCAGCGGCTTTCACCTGAGAAGGCAAGACAAGTGGCGGCAACTTCAGAACGACAAGAGATGAGGGAACAGGTCTCGCCATGATCATGATGATTCTCTCTCCTAGCTCCCGGCTTCTCCTCTAATGCGCAATCGCTGGAACCAGCTGCTGCTGGGCGGGATCCTGACGCTGACGGTGTTCTCGATATTGGTCGTCTGGCCGGGCTGGCCAAAGCGCTACCTTCCAGACTTCATCGACTATCCTGAAGGGCCGCTGCTCGACGTCGGGCCGAACGCCATGAAGCTGGGCCTCGACCTCAAGGGCGGCGCCTACGTCCTCACAGAGGCCGATACGTCCGCTCTCCCCGCGGGCACCAGCGTGGACGATGCGATGGATGTCGCCCGGAGTATCATCGAGAACCGCGTAAACAAGTTCGGCGTCTCCGAGACCGAAGTGACGCGCGAAGGCAAGAACCGGCTGGCCGTCCAGCTCCCGGGCATTGCACCTGAGGAGGCCGCCAGCCTTATCGGCAAAACAGCTCTCCTCGAGTTCCGCGAACCGACCCGCGATGACGCTGGGAAGATAGTCTGCGTGAAGAACGACGGATCGGGCGCCGAATTCGCAGTCGAGCCGAACCAGACGGCTGAATCCACGGGGGACAAGGGCGTAAAGCGCTCTGTTTGCAATAGTCCCTCGGGAGAAACCGGCGAGGTGAAATGGAAACCGGCCGTCGGAGTGATCCAGGGTCAGGCACGAGTCCTCACCGGTCGCTTTCTGAAAGCAGGCGGGGCGAACGTCGCGGTGCCACCGAGCGGCTGCCAGAATGGACCGGCATGTGTGACGCTTGCCTTCAACGGCGAGGGCGGGACGCTGTTCGAGCAGATCACGACAAGGCTTGTGAACTATCCGCTCGCAATCTTCCTGGACGACGAGTTAGTAAGCGCCCCCAAGGTAAACGGGCCGATTAGCGGTGGTAACGGCGTTATCGAAGGCGTTCCTCTCGACGAAGCAAAGACGCTCAAGGTGCAGCTGAACGCCGGCGCGCTGCCGGTCCCTCTACACACGATCCAGACGAGTGAGGTCGATGCCACGCTCGGGGAAACGACCCTCGTACGCAGCGTTCAGGCGGGCATGATCGGCATCCTGGCGGTCATGGTGTTCATGATCCTGTACTACCGTCTGCCGGGCGTCCTCGCTTCGCTTGCGCTTGTCACGTATATCTCGACCCTGATGATGATCTTCAAGCTGGGTCCCCTCATCGGCCCTGTCACAATAACCCTCGCCGGCATAGCGGGCTTCGTCCTATCAGTGGGCATGGCGGTGGATGCCAACATTCTCGTCTTCGAACGCATGAAGGAGGAGTTGCGCGCCGGCCGCGCCCTGCCGCAGGCGATCGAGCATGGATTCGACCGCGCCTGGTCTTCCATCCGCGACAGCAACGTCTCGACGCTCATTACCTGCGGCATACTCTGGTGGTTCGGGGACCAATTCGGCGCCAACCTGGTAAAGGGCTTCGCCCTCACCCTTGGTCTCGGAGTGCTCATCAGCATGTTCTCGGCGATAGTCATTACTCGCACCCTGTTGCGCCTGCTCGTCGGGACTCCTCTCGCGCGGAACATGGCGCTTTTCGCGCCGGACCTCGCGGTACGGAGGGTGGCTGCGGGGACGCCATTCATTTTCGATTTCGTACGGCGACGGGGGTTCTATTTTCTTCTCTCGAGCGCGCTCTTAGTGCCGGGCGTCATCTCGCTGATCGTCCCGCCCGCCCTCAAAGCGGGGATCGAGTTCAGCAGCGGCGCCACGATGACGATTGCGTTCGACAATGCCAATATCAGCGACAACGCCCTGCACGACGCATTCACCGCGCTCGGCCACAGCGAGGCGCGTGTGCAGAAGACTTCCGGCGGCGCCTTCATCGTTCGCCTCGGCGAGCTAAAGGGCCCGACAGGGCCGCCGGTCGGCGCCGCGCCGCCGTCTGAACGAGACACGCTCGAGCAAGGGCTCGAACGGCGGCTGGGGCCGTTCCGCGTGACGAACTTCAACCAGGTGTCCGAGATCGTCTCCCGGGAGATCGCGCGGAACGCTGCCATCGCGGTAGGCGTCGCCGCGATCGCAATCTTGCTGTACATCTCGTGGTCGTTCCGCCACCTCGCGAAACCTTACCGCTATGGGATTGCCGCCGTCGTCGCTGCTCTGCACGACGGCATGTTCGTCCTCGGCGCCTTCTCTATCTTCGGAAAGCTGTTCGGCACCGAGATCAACAGCATGTTCATCACAGGCGTCCTCACCGTCATCGGCTTCAGCGTCCACGATACGATCGTCGTCTTCGACCGCATTCGCGAGAACGTGGCCGCCAACCCTGGTGTGCCCTTCGATGAGGTCGTGAACACGAGCCTGACAGAAACCGTCGCCCGCTCCATCAACACCTCGACAACCGTGGTCCTCACGATCCTCTCCCTGCTGCTCCTCGCTGGCGGCAGCATCGACGTGCTGCTGCTGACGCTGCTCCTGGGCATCATCGCCGGCACCTACAGCTCGATCTTCATTGCCAGCCAGATCCTGGTCGCCTGGGAAGACGGCGACTTCGAGCGAATATGGCGCCGCTTCGCGCCGCGCCGCCTCCAGCCGGCCCCGGAGCCGTCCTGAAGCTGCGGCAGCGGCGCCAGGAGTGCCGGGGTGCCGACTGCCGAGTGCTTACCGCCGAGTGCCCGGTTGGCTTGAGGCGCCAGGTGTGGATGTGGGGGGCGCCCTGAGGGATCGACTCGGGAAAGAGCACCGGGCCTGAATTTCGGGTGTGAGGCCGGCAGCACCCGTGGTTAGAGAACCTCACCACGAACGGGACGGAGCGACGTTGCCGGTGGGTATTGCGGGGACGTACAGCTCTATCTTCATCGCCAGCCACATCGCGGTCGCCCGGGAAGACGGCGGCTTCGAGCGCATCTGGCGCTGCTCGCCGCGTTGCGCCCCGAGACGCGCTGCGGGCTAAAGCCGACTCGCTGAAGCTGCTACGGCAGCTTCGAGAGATAGGCGTCGATGCTGACGCTCGTTAGCACAGCACCCGGGTGGCGCGCTTGAGTCCAACCGAAGCGTGTTTCGCCCACTGCCCGGCGTCAACTGCCCGTTTCACCGAAACCTGACCGCTCACCAAAAGGCAACTCCCCGGGTCTTACCCCGGGGAGCTCAATTTGCTAAGCCTTATTCCCGCGTCCGGCCTCTGCTTTCCTTCGGCGCTTTACGCGCCCATGGGCTCTTGAGCCTCTTTGCTGCTAGCCGCTCCGCGGTTTCGCCGTTCCCCTGCGCTGCTACACAGGGGACCTTGCGTTGTCCACCTCCAGTACTTCGATGAGCGCATGGAGTCTTGTCATACGCTACTTCCTCCAGTCTGTAGGTTTCACCAACAAAATAGCACAGCGGAAGAAGATGTCAACCCCGGAGGACGCCGATTTCTTGACCTTAACGCGATCTATTCGAAGCGGTCTCCATCTTCCTCCCACGACCCGCTCAAAACCTCCCGAGATTGGCCGCTTTCCGCTTCGGCGACCACGCCGTTCTCCTCAAGCATATCGATTAGCCGCGCCGCTCTCGGATAGCCTATGTGCAGACGCCTCTGGAGAAGCGATGTCGAGACCCGCGAATGCTGGCCCGCCAGCTCGCGTGCGGCATCGTACAATGGGTCCTCCTCGTCGCGCGCAGCCGGACGTTCCCCGTCCGGCTCCTCGAGCGCCTCATCCAGAAGGTGGTCCATCTTGTCGGGCACGAGGTGGCGAAAGCGGTCGCTCGTCCACCAGACGACGATCCTATCCAGCTCCTGGTCCGAGACGAACGATCCCTGCAGGCGCTTCGGCTTCGAGGCGTCCGTCGGCATGAAGAGCATGTCGCCGCGCCCCAGCAACTTCTCGGCGCCCGCACCGTCGATAATCGTCCGCGAGTCCACTTGCGACGAGACGGCGAACGCGATGCGGGTGGGGAAGTTCGCCTTGATCAGCCCCGTGACGACATCGACTGAGGGCCGCTGGGTGGCGATGATCAAGTGGATGCCCGTCGCCCGGGCCAGCTGCGCGAGCCGGCATATCTGGCGCTCGACCTCATAGGGCGCGGCCATCATGAGGTCCGCCAGCTCATCGATCACGACTACCCAGTTGGGGAGCGTGTGTGTGGCTCGCGGGCTCTTGTTGTAGGCCTCGATGTTGCGCACACCCACCGAGGCAAACCGCCTGTAGCGGCTGTCCATCTCGTGAATAATTGCTTGCAGCGTGCCGACGACTTCTTCCGTATCAGTGATGATTTTGGAGAACGCGAGGTGCGGGATACTGCCGAAGTTCGCCAGCTCCACCCGTTTCGGGTCGATGAGGACCAATCGCAGCTCCTCAGGCGTGTTATGCAGCAGGAAGCCGGCGATGACTGAGTTGATGCAGACGCTCTTGCCGCTCCCCGTCGCTCCGGCGATGAGGAGGTGCGGCATCCTCGCGAGGTCAGCAGCGACAGGCTCGCCGGAAACGCCCTTCCCCAGGGCGATCGCGAGCTTCGACCGCATGTTGGCTTTCTGGAAGGCCGTGCTCTCGATCACGCTGCGAATGGCGACCAGCGAGGTAGTGGTGTTGGGGACCTCGATGCCGACTACCGGCTTGCCCGGGACCGGCGCCTCGATGCGGATTGTCGGCGCAGCCAGGGCCAGGGCGAGATCGTTCGCCAGATTCGTTATGCGGTTCACTCGGACGCGCGTCCGCGAAACGACCTCGGAGCGCATCTGGGCACGCCCGTCCCGGTCGTATACCTGCCGGCCCTTGTCGTCGCGCACCGCCACCGTTCGTGTCTTGGTCTCCCATCCGGGCTCTACGCCGAATTGAGTGACGGTAGGTCCCTGGTTGATCGATGCGACCCGGGCATCGACGCCGAACGATCCTAGCGTTTCGACGATGAGCTGAGCGCGCGCTTCGTTGTCGATTGGACGCAGCTCCACCTCGGCCGCTTCGGTGAGCAGATCGAGCGGCGGGAGTTCCCAGCCGTGCCCGGCCGGGCGGCCCATCGGCAGGGGCCGCTGATAGGCCTCAAGGTCTTCCTTTTCGGGGTCGCCTGTTACGACAATTTCTTCTTCCTCTGTCGGTGTCTCTTCAACCGGAGCGGGCTTTTCTTCAGGCTCAGTGTCGAGCCAGTCCTCATCGAACTGCGGCATGTATGGCTGATCGAGGAGCTTCTCGCTCTCTTCCTCCTCAGCCCGCGGAAGGAGGCTGGCGAAGAAGGACTGGACGCCCCGCCAGATGCTGACGTGCAGCTCCAGGCTCAGCAGCTGCCGGCCGAGGTTGAGCCCACCCAGCGCTGCAAGCTGGGCGCCTTGCGGCCAGAGCAGCCCCACGCCGGTCAGCGCGAGAGCGACCCAAGTGACTATGCCGAACACGCTCCCGGTCAGCGCCTGACCTACGTCGCCGCCGGCCGTCGCATCTCGGAAAGAAACATCTCCAAAATTCCAGTCCGGCGCCCATAAGCTGAGCGCACCGACTGCGAACGCCAGGATTACATGCGCGCCGGCCCATCGCCTCAGAAGACGATCGTCCAGCTCGGGGTGCCGCAGGACGAGTGCTACATCGATGCCGATCGCCGCGATCAGCAGCACAAGCGAGAGCCCGAACAAACTGACGACGTACTCGACGCCGTCTATTATGTACGCGGCGAGCAGAAACGCCGCGAAGCACGGCGGCGAACGCCGCTCTGTCTGGGACGGTAGCTTGTAGTCCTTGTGGTCGTACGCGATTTTGTTTTGACGGGCACGTTGCGGGCTAGACCTCAACGCTTACTGGAAGCACCATCGGCCTGCGCCGCGTCTCCTCAAACAGAAAGCGAGATAAGGCGTCGTGCACGCGCGTGTTGAAGTCTGCCTTATTAGCCACGTGCGCGCCTCCGCCTAATGCCTGCACCACGACGTCCTTGGCCCTTTCCATAAGTCCGTCCGACATTTCGCTTTCGATAAATCCCCTTGATACAACGTCAGGGCGTCCGATAGGTTTACCCGTCTGCCTGTCTATAGCCACGATGGCGACTATCACGCCATCGCCCGCCAGGTGGGCTCTGTCGCGAAGCACAATGCGGTCGATACCGACCGCCAGACCGTCGACATAAACCCAGTCGGCCGACGTTCGGCCGGCTACGCGGGCGCCCTTCGCATCGAGCTCCAGGATGTCGCCGTCTTCAAGCGTGAAGACGTTTTCCGCCGGCAAGCCCATCGAGCGCGCGATCATCGAGTGCATCCAGAGATGCCGGTATTCGCCGTGCACCGGCACGAAGTACCGCGGCTTCACCAGGCCGATCATGAGCTTCAACTCCTCCTGAGCCGCATGGCCGCGGACGTGGACGCTCGCGATGCGGCTAAAGAGCACCTCTGCGCCCTGACGGTAGAGGTTGTCGATCGTGCGGTTGATGAGCAGCTCGTTGCCGGGGATCGGCGAAGAGGACAGCACGACGGTGTCGCCCGGCTGAATCTCGATGTGCCGGTGATCGCGGTTCGCCATCCGCACGAGTGCGGACGTAGGCTCGCCCTGTGCGCCTGTGGTGATAATGGCGATTTTCTCCGGCGCGAGCTTCTTCATCTTGTCCAGCGACGCGAGCACATCTCCGGTCGCGGAGAGGTAACCCTGATCGATCGCCATCTTCACGTTGTCGAGCATGCTGCGGCCCGTTATGAACACTCTTCTGTCGTGTTTGGTCGCGGCATCAATGACCTGCTGAATGCGGGAGATCAGGCTCGCGAACGTGGCTACGATCACCCGGCCCGACGCGTTCGCCATGATCCTGTCAAGCGTTTCCGAAACGCTTCGCTCGGACGGCGTATAGCCGGTCGTATCCGCGTATGTCGAATCCGAGAAGAGAAGAGCAACGCCTTGGCGACCGATCTCCGCAATGCGGGTCAGATCGGGTGGCTCTCCCATGACCGGCGTGTGGTCAAACTTGAAGTCGCCGGTATGG
>Ga0209377_1001900_pt1 | contig 13780 bp, 13 predicted proteins | sample GraSoiAngelo_141_FD_185898 | JGI IMG/M metagenome (GOLD analysis project Ga0209377, IMG submission 185898) | Grasslands soil microbial communities from the Angelo Coastal Reserve, California, USA - 14_0929_12_40cm (SPAdes) (version 2) | ecosystem: Environmental > Terrestrial > Soil > Grasslands ...
GCCGCGCTCACGATCCTGGCCATCATCGATCAGGAGCGCGAAGCCCTGATCCGGGACCTCCGCGACAAGACCGGCATCGCGGTCACGGGCGACCAACTCACGCCGCAGACGCTCGGCCGCACCATCCCCAACGCGCAGGTCTTGATCCATTGCACGCCGGTCGGCATGAGCCCGAACGCCGGGGAGACCTGTGTCCCCGATTCGCTGCTGACTCCCCGCCTGACGGTCATGGACATCGTGTACAACCCCCTGGAGACGCGCTTGCTGAAGGAGGCCAGCCGGGCCGGATGCCGCACCATACGCGGCCTGGAGATGTTCCTGCAGCAGGCCGTTGGGCAGTTCGAACTGTGGACCCAGCAGCCGGCTCCGGTCGAGATCATGCGCGCCGTCCTGGAGAAGCAGCTCACGTGAACATCGTCCTGGTCGGGTATCGCGGCGCGGGCAAGACCAGCGTCGCCAGGATCCTGGCCGAGCGCCTGACATGGCCGCTCATCTCCACGGACGCCGAGATCGTCAAGAAGGCCGGCCTGTCCGTCCCGGAGATTATCCAAAAGCGGGGCTGGGACTATTTCCGGGACGTGGAGTCCCAGATCTGCCAGCGGCTGGGGAAAAAGGACCGGACCATCATCGATACCGGCGGCGGCGTGGTGCTCCGGAAGGAGAACGTCGCCGCGCTGCGAGAGCGGGGACGCGTGTTCTGGCTGACCGCCGAAGTGCCCACCATCATGGAGCGGATCAAGCACAGCAAGGACCGTCCCTCGCTGACCCAGAAGAAAAGCTATGTGGACGAGGTGGAGGAAGTCCTGAACGAGCGGATCCCGATGTACAAGGCCGCGTGCGACCATATCGTTCCCACCGACGATCGCACGCTCGAAGAGATCGCGGACGAGATCCAGAGCAAGATGTAGTTAGGAGACGATCTTGAAGCGCAGAGTGCCGATCTGGCTGGCGTCGGTGACCTTCTCCCCGAGGTGGATCTTCACCTTGTACTCGCCGGGAACCCAGCCGCCCTGGGGCCGGGGGAAGACGAGAAAGCCGCTCTCCTGGGCCGTCGTGAGGTAGGCGGCTTCTTCTTGCAGGAATTTCTCATCGGCGCCGCCTTCGCCTGTCACCTGGAACAATTGCCCGATCACATTCGCCGGATTCTCCCTCGGGAGAAGATCAAACACCATGTACACGGCCTCCACGTCCGATTTGAACGCGGTGCCGGGGTTGACGGGCTTGAATCGCTCCGTCTGGTATGAGTCCAGGGACTCCTTGTAGCCTTGCGCCAGGGCCAGGTTGACGAAGAACCCTTTCGGCGGCTGATCCAGCACCTTCGCGTCAGCAGTCTCGGCCCACGCCGAACCCGCGACACTCCACAGCAAGCAGCCCAGCCCAATGACTGAGCTCTTCACCGCGATCTCCAGCACAGTCCGTCCCCTTCTCATAACCTTGTCGCCTTTCTTATAAACCAACATCGAACGACTCTGCAAATAGCCTATTGCGAACGGTGCAGACCGGCGACCTCAACATCATCCAGTTCGCGCCACTGCCCCGGCTTGAGATCGCCCAGGGTGACAGGACCGACGGCAATGCGAACGAGGCGCAGCGTCGGATGGCCCACGGCCGCGGTCATCCGGCGGACCTGCCGGTTCTGCCCCTCGCGCACGGTGATCTTGATCCAGGCCGTCGGGACGGACTTGCGGAACCGGATGGGGACCGGACGCTGCTGGAGATCGGGAGACAACGGAAGCAGCTCGACCTCCACCGGCCGCGCGCGCCGACCACCGAGGAGGATCCCGCGACGAAGACGGGCCAGGGTCTTTTCGTCGGGAAGGCGTTCGACCTGGGCCAGGTAGACCTTCGGAAGCTTGTGCCGGGGTTCCGTGATGTGGTGCGCCAGCGCACCGTCCGATGTGAGGAGCAGGAGTCCTTCCGTATCGTAATCCAGCCGCCCCGCTGGATAGACGTCCGGGACCGGGATGTAGCCCGCCAGCGTGGGACGCCCCGCCGGATCCGTGAAGCACGAGAGCACGCCATAAGGTTTGTAGAACGCCAGAGTCCGACTCGCAGTCACGGTTTGGTGGGGGCCGTCAGGCGCATCACCAGCACGTAGAGCGTGCACAATAGTATGGCGAAGCCACCGAACAACCACGAGCGCTCGCGCAGCACCTGCACCAGGACGGCCGGATCGTTCAGCAGGTCCGGACGGTCGCCCAGCAGGTGGCCGCCGAACCAAGCCAACACCCAGCACCACAGCCCTGCCCCGAGCAGCGTCACCAGGCTGTACAAGCCGAACGGCATGCGCACGAGACCGGCCGGAATCCCGATCAGGTGGCGGACGACCGGCACCAGTCGTGCGAAAAACACGCCGCCTGCCTCGTACCGGGCCAGCCAGCGCTCGGCGCGGAGCAGCTTGGCCTCAGGGCAAAACAGATACCGACCATATCGTACCAGCAAGGGACGCCCCAGCCACCGCGCCGCCCAGTAGGTTGCGGCGGCGCCCAGGTAGCTCCCGGCTGTGCCCGCCAACACGACCCCGCCGAAACTGTACCGGCCCTGGGCGGCCCAGTACGCCGCAGGCGGGATGACGATCTCGCTCGGAATCGGGATCACGGAACTTTCCATCGCCATCAACATGACGATGCCGGGATACCCCCACTCGTTCACCCACTGGAACCAGACGCCGACCCACTGTTGCATAGAGATCCGACTCCTCAGCGCGCGCCGATCTTACCTGGAACTTCGCCCTAACTCCAGCGCCAATTGACCGATACCAGCCGCACTGCTACCATCTTCACCCATGCGGACCCTAGTAGTTGACGATTCCCCGGACATGCGCAAGCTGATCCAGTCCATCCTGACCACGAAAGGCCAGACTGAAGTGCTCACGGCGGAATCGGCACGTGATGCCTTCAGGCACCTCGCCATCGAGGATCACGAAAGCGGCGACGTGGCCATCGACCTCATCCTGATGGACATCATGATGTCCGATATGGACGGCATCAGGGCGTGCCAGCGGATCAAGGCGGTGGAACGCCTTCGTGAGATCCCCATCATCATGGTGACGGGGAGGACCGATTCCGAGGACCTGCGGGCTGCCTTTGCCGCCGGCGCAATGGACTATATCACCAAACCGCTGAACTCGGTGGAGCTCCTGGCCCGGGTGTCGTCGGCCCTGGCCTTAAAGCGTGCGATCGACATCCGAAAGGCGCGCGAACGGGAATTGGTGGAGAGACACGGGCAACTAGAGCAGGCCCTCAAGGAGGTCAAGGTGCTGCGGGGACTTATTCCCATCTGTTTTTCCTGCAAGAAAATTCGCGATGACCAAGGGTACTGGCACACCATTGAGGCATACATCCAGGCCCATTCCGAAGTCGATTTCAGCCACGGACTTTGTCCGGAATGCATGGACAAACGCTTTTCGGTCTAGTGTTGCCTATGAAAATCCTCATCGTTGATGACTCCCTGGACAACCGTCTGCTCCTCCAGACCCTTCTGAAATCGGCTGGGTATGGCGATGTGCTCATGGCGGCATCGGCGCGCGAGGCCTTAAGTCGGCTCGGAGTGGAGGAGGGCACGCCGGTGTCCTTCCGGAACCTACGCGAGAACGCCGCCCACGCCGGGCCCGAGGACGTCGACCTGGTCCTCATGGACTTCATGATGCCGGAGATGGACGGGACCGAAGCCTGCCGCCGGATCAAATCCGTCGAACGGCTTCGGGACATCCCGATCATCGTCGTAACGGCCAAAACCGAACCTGTGGACCTGCAAGCGGCGTTCGACTCCGGCGCGATGGACTACATCACGAAACCGGTGAACAAAGTGGCGCTCCTGGCGCGCGTGGCGTCGGCGCTGAACTTGAAAAGCGAGATGGACACCCGGAAGGCCCGCGAGCGGGAATTGGCCGAGAAAAACCGGGATCTGGAACAAGCCCTCCGCGAAGTCAAGGTCCTGCGGGGGTTCATCCCCATCTGCGCGTCCTGCAAGAAGATCCGGGACGACAAGGGCTACTGGCAGCAAATCGAGACGTACATCCAGCAACGGTCAGAAGCCCTGTTCAGTCACGGCATCTGCAAAGACTGCATGAAGAAGCTTTACCCCGACTATGCCGACGAGTGAGAGCGCGACGGTTCCCTAAAGCGAACGGGAACGCAGAGTGTTCAGACTTGTGGCTCGCTCACATCAGAAGGGTTCATGGAATAAACAGTTTTTGACTGCCTTGTCACGATTTCCCTCACGACTTAGCTCAAGTATTAGGTTTTCCCCGATTCCATCTATGTGCATAAAGTGTTATCCTTACTGACCTCAAAGCCTTCGTGGATGCGTGAGGGGCCCCAATGCGGTGCCGGCGAAAAGGCTTTCCTGAAGGTCGCTTAAGTCTATCCAGATTCAAACTGCGTCCACGTGACTATCCCATCAAGGCAATACATTCAGCGCATGCTTCTTCCAGTACTGGAGGAGCGTGATGGCGCAGCCTCTCCCAACCTCGGACTTTCAGGCCCTGTTCGAATCGGAACCAGGGTTGTATCTCGTCCTGACGCCCGCCTTGACGATCGTGGCGGTCAGTGATGCGTACTTGAAGGCCACGATGACCAAGCGCGAGGAAATCCTCGGCCATGGGCTCTTTGAGGTCTTTCCCGACAACCCGGATGATCCGACCGCAACGGGGGTCCGCAACCTGAAAGCCTCCCTGGACAGGGTGCTGACAAATCGCGTGCCGGATACCATGGCCGTGCAGAAGTACGACATTCGCCGGCCCGAATCGGAGGGAGGCGGATTTGAAGAGCGATATTGGAGCCCCGTCAATTCGCCGGTCCTGGGAGCGGACGGCAAGGTCGCCTACATCATCCACCGCGTCGAGGACGTCACGGAGTTCGTCCGCCTTAAGCAGGAGGGGAGCGAGCAACACCGGATCATCGAGCGACTGCAAACGCGCGCGGCTGAAATGGAAACGGACATTTTCCGGAAAGCGCAGCAGATCCAGATCACCGAGCGACTGCGAGCACGCGCGGCTCAAATGGAAGCGGAAATTTCCCGGAGAGCGCAGCAGATCCAGGAGGCCAACAACCAACTGCAAAGGGAGTTGGATGCCCGCAAGCGAGCAGAGGCGGCGCTGCAGAAGAGCGAAGAAGGGTTCCGAGCCGTGGCTGAGACTGCGACCGAAGCCATCGTGTCCGCAGACAAACGTGGACACATCACCTACTTCAACCCAGGGGCGGAGCGGATTTTCGGCTATGCCGCACGTGACGTCATCGGCAGTCCGCTCACTCTCCTCATGCCTCAAAGGTTCCACGAGGCCCACCGGCAAGGGCTGTCACGGTTTCTCTCGACGGGTCAAGCCCGTGTCATCGGCAGGACGGTCGAGCTGGTGGGGCAGAGAAAAGAGGGAACCGAGTTCCCCTTAGAACTTTCCCTCGCAAGCTGGAAGGCGGGCGGGGAGACCTATTTTACCGGCATCCTCCGCGACATCACCGAGCGCAAGCGGTTGGAACAGGAAGTCCAGCAGCGCAGTGCCGCCTTTGAGGCCGCGAACAAGGAACTGGAGGCGTTCAGCTACTCCGTCTCGCATGACCTGCGCGCGCCCTTGCGGGCGATCGACGGGTTCTCGCGCATTCTCCTGGAGGATCACATCGCACACCTCCCTGCGGACGCCCAACGCTACCTGCACGCGGTGCGCAACAACAGCCAGCAGATGGGACGGCTCATCGATGATCTGCTCACGTTCGCGCGCCTGAGCCGCCAGCCGCTCAGCAAGCAACTGGTCAGACCCGCCGATCTCGTGCAACAATGCGTGGAGGAATTGCGCGCCGAGCAGCAGGGGCGGCGGGTGGAAATGGCCATCGGCGACCTCCCCGCCTGCCAGGCCGATCCGGCCCTGCTCAAGCAAGTGTGGCTGAACCTCATATCCAACGCGCTCAAGTACACCCGTAAGCAGGAAATGGCGGTCATCGCGGTGGGCTGCCAGGAGCAAGACAGCGCAACCGCGTACTTCGTCAGGGACAACGGGGTGGGGTTCGACATGCGCTATGCCGACAAACTCTTCGGGGTGTTCCAGCGTCTGCATCGCGCCGAGGAATATGCGGGAACCGGGGTCGGTCTCGCCATCGTCCAGCGCATCATCCACCGCCACGGCGGGCGCGTCTGGGCGGAAGCGGCCGTCAACCACGGCGCGACCTTCTATTTCACTTTACAAGGAGCAGCTCTCCATGCTTGAGAATACCGTCGAAATCCTGCTGGTCGAAGACAACCCGGACGACGTGGAATTGACCCTCCACGCCTTCCGAAAGCACAACCTCGCTAACCGCGTTCATGTCGCGCGTGACGGGGCAGAAGCGCTGGACTTTCTCTTCCGCACGAGCGCCTACAAGGACCGACGCATCGAGGACAGCCCTCATGTAGTGCTCCTCGATCTGAAACTGCCCAAAGTGGATGGGCTGGAAGTGTTGCAGCGCATGAAGGCGGACCCACGCACCCGGATGATCCCAGTGGTCGTGCTGACCACTTCAAGAGAGGACCGCGACATCACGGAGAGCTACCGCTTGGGCGTCAACAGTTACATCGTCAAGCCGGTGAACTTTGAGCAGTTCACCGAGGCCGTGCGGCAACTCGGGCTGTATTGGTTGCTCATGAACGAACCTCCGCCCATCCCGAGAGAACCTCGATGAGCAGACCCCTTCGCATCCTGATCGTCGAGGATTCCGAAGACGATACCCAGTTGCTGTTGCATCAACTGCGACGTGGCGGCTACGACCCCATGCACGAACGCGTGGATTCCGCCGCCACGATGGAGCAAGCTCTTGCTCGACAACAGTGGGACCTGGTGATCGCCGACTACGGCATTCCGAACTTCAATTCGATGGCCGCACTGGCGCTGCTGAAAGAGCGGGGACACGACCTGCCGTTCATTATCGTCTCCGGCACGATCACCGAAGAAACTGCGGTGGCCACCATGAAAGCCGGAGCCCACGACTACCTTTTGAAAGGGAATCTCAAGCGGCTGATTCCCGCCATTGAACGGGAGTTGCGTGAAGCGAAAAGCCGTCGGGAGCGCCGGCGGGCGGAAGAGGCGCTACGGGAAAGCGAGAAGCGGCTGCAGGCGATTTTAGACAACAGTCCAGCGATCATCTTTCTCAAGGACACTGAGGGCCGTTATTTGTACGTCAATCCCCAGTTTGGGAAGCTCGCCTCTTTAGCCCCTGAGCAAATCCTGGGCAAGACAGACGACGAAATTTTTCCGCCGGAGCAGGCAGCCGCGTTTCGCGCGAATGATCTCAAGGTGCTCCAAGCCGGCGTGGCGCTGGAATTCGAGGAAGTCGCCCGCCACCAGGACGAACTTCACACCAGCATTGTTTCTAAGTTCCCGCTGCGCAACACAGAAGGGAAGGTGTACGCGATTTGCGGGATCGTCACCGACATCACTGAGCGCAAGAGTCTGGAGGCGCAGTTGCGCCAGTCCCAGAAAATGGAGGCTGCCGGTCAGCTCGCCGGCGGCATCGCCCACGACTTCAACAATCTCCTGACGGTGATCAATGGATACAGTGAACTCATGCTCCTCTCGCTTCCTGTCGAGCATCCCCACTGCGCCACGTTTGAGCAGATCAGGCAAGCCGGAGAAAAAGCCTCGAGGCTGACCCGCCAGCTACTGGCCTTCAGCCGCCAGCAAGTCCTTCAACCCAAAGTTCTGGACCTCAATGCCGTGGTTGCAAACATTGACACGATGCTGCAGCGGGTGATCGGTGAGGATATTGATCTCCTGACGATTCTCAGCCCCGGTTTGGCATCTGTGAAGGCCGACCCAGGGCAGATCGAGCAGATCCTGATGAACCTGGTGGTGAATGCTCGCGATGCCATGCCCGCGGGGGGCCGTCTCACAATCGAGACAGCGGACGTGGTCCTTGACACGGATTATGCCAGAACACATGTTGCCGTCAACCCTGGCCGCTACGTCATGCTAGCCGTCAGCGACAACGGGTGCGGGATGGACGCAGAGACCCAGGCGCGTATCTTCGAGCCGTTCTTTACGACCAAGGAGCCGGGTAAGGGCACGGGGCTTGGGCTCTCCACGGTCTATGGAATCGTGAAACAGAGCGGCGGCCAGATCGGGGTTTACAGTGAGCCGGGGCGTGGGACCACGTTCAGGATCTATCTGCCAAGGATTGAACAGCCCGCTGAGGCGGTCGAACCAGGCAAAGCCCGAGAGCAGTTGCCCTGCGGCTCGGAGACCATCCTCCTGGTGGAGGACGAAGCCGGGGTTCGGACCTTAGCGAAGACGATCCTCCAAACCCAGGGTTACACGGTGCTGGATGCGGCGCAGGGGAAAGACGCCTTTCTTCTCTCCGGGCAGCACGAGGGACTGATCCATTTGATGGTTACCGATATGGTGATGCCAGAGATGAGCGGGCCCGAGGTGGCGGAACGTCTGAAGCCCTTGCGTCCCAACATGAAAGTCCTCTTTATGTCGGGCTTCACCGACAAGGCCATCGTCCATAATGGGGAGCTGGACCCAGGCATGGCGTTTCTGCAGAAGCCCTTTACGCCGCAGACGCTCACGCGCAAGGTACGCGAGGTGCTGGACTCTCCTGCGAATGGAATGGCCTGAGGACCTCCTCCTTGCCGATCAAACCCGTCATTGCCTGCCTGGACATGGAAGGGGTGCTGACCCCCGAGATCTGGGTCAACGTCGCGGAGAAGACGAAGATTCCCGAGTTGCGCCTGACGACCCGGGACGAGCCGAACTATGATACGCTGATGAAGCGGCGGTTGAAGATCCTGGAGGAGCGCAAGCTCACGCTGAAGGACATCCAGAGGGTGATCGCCACGATGACGCCGCTGGACGGTGCGAAGGACTTCCTGGCGTGGCTGCGGGCGCGCTGTCAGGTGATCATCCTCTCGGACACCTTCGAGCAGTTCGCCGCGCCCCTGATGAAACGGCTCGACTACCCGACGCTCTTCTGCAACACCCTGGAGGTCGCGGTGGACGGGCGGATCGTCAACTACCACCTGCGCTTGTCCGATCAGAAACTGGCCTCGGTGCGGGCCCTCAAGGCTCTCAACTTCCACGTGGTCGCAGCCGGCGACTCCTACAATGACACCAGCATGCTCAAAGCCGCCGACGCCGGCATCTTCTTCCGCCCGCCCCCCAACATCGCCAAGGAGTTCCCGGAGTTCCCCGTCACGCAGACCTACGCGGAGCTCCGAACCGCCTTCTGCAAAGCCGCTAACCTGCCCGCCTGAAAGGGGCATGACGCACATGAAGAAGCTCCTTGTAGGGGCCGGCCTGGTACTCTTCCTGCTGGTCGCCCTGATCATTCTCCTGCCGTTTTTGGTCGATTTAAATCGGTACCAGGCGCAGTATCGTCCCATCGTGGAAAAGGCCTTGAACCGGAAAATCGAGTTGAAAGACATCCGCCTCACGATCTTCCCGAGGGTCGGCGTGCGCGTGGCCGGCTTCATCGTGCTGGACGACCCGGCCTTCCGTGCCGGGCCGTTCGCGTCCCTCACCTCCCTGGACATCGGCGTCAAGCTGGGCCCCCTGCTGAGCAGACGCGTCGAGGTCGAGGAGATCAACCTCCGCGACCCGGTCATCACCATTATCAAGAACGCACAGGGCATCACCAACCTGTCCACGTTGGGCAAAAAAGGCCTCTGGGCGCCGAAGGCAAACGAGCCGGACCCCCCGGCGGCTGAAGGACCGCTGCGGGCACTGGCGTTGCTGCTAGTAGATCGCCTCGCGGTGACCGGTGGGAAACTCACGTACCGCGATCAGGCCCCCGCCAAGCCTGCCGAGCACGTGCTGCAGAACATCGAGGTGCTGCTCAAAGATATGGGGCTGGGCAAGACACCGACCATTCACGTGGCCGCCAGCGTCCAGCCGCAAAACCTCCCGATCACAATCGACGGCAAGGCCGGGCCCCTCAAAGAGTCGCTGGACATCGAGATGATCGACTTGATCATCGGCCTGGGGAAAATCGCCCTGTCCGTCAGGGGAAACGCCATCCGCGGGGACCTCAAGCTCGCGGTCACTTCGACGTCGATCAACACCGCCGACCTGCCCGTCGCGCTGCCGCTGAAAAAACCCTTCGAGGCCAAGGAGCTGAAGCTCGCCGTAACAGTCAACGGCCCGCAAGCCCGCCTGCAGAGCCTGTCAGTCAACCTGTTCGGCGGGCAGTTGACGGCGCGGGGCGGGCTGACGTACGGCTTGCCCAGGCCGCCGTTCGACGGCAACGTGGAGTTGCACGGCATTCAGCTCGGCCCGGTCATGGAGGCAGTCGGCACCGACAAGGTGTCGATCAGCGGCGTCGCTGCTTTGGATCTCTCCTTGCGTGGGGCAGGCCTCGCCCTCCCCGACCTTGCCAAGACGCTGGAAGGCCCCGGACGTTTCCAGATCAAGGAGGGGAAGATCGAGGGCGTCAATATTCTCAAGGAAGCGACGGCCCTCCTGAAGCCAATCGGGGTCGCGCCGGATGCGGCCAACGCCACGGTGTTCTCGACCATCGAAGGCAACCTTGCCATCGAGCAGGGCGTCATCACCTTCGAGAGATTGCTCATGGACAGCCACGACTTCCAAGCCACCGCAACCGGCACGCTCGGGTTCGACAAGACACTCAATCTCAAAGCCACGCTCAACCTCTCGGAAGCTCTCAGCAACCGCATTGCCGGCGCCTCCCCGACCGCCAAGTTCGCGATGGCAGGAGGCCGGCTATCGGTGCCGCTGGTCATCACCGGCACCACGCAGGCGCCTTCGTACGGTCTCGACACCAAGGCCGTCGGCGCCAAAGCGCAGGAGCAGTTCAAGGAACAGATCAAGGAGAAACTGGGTGAGCTCCTGAAAGGCAAGGGCACTCCCTCAGGCGGCGCCGGCGCCGACAAAGGAAAAGACATACTCAAGGGATTATTTGGGCAATGATGCGTGCCGCAACATCCCTAACAATTCTTCCATGTCCGCCGGGGGCGGGACCGTGTATTCGAGGGACTTGCCGGTCGCGGGATGGGTGAAGCCGAGCGTCCGGGCATGCAGCATCGGCCGCTCGATGGCCAAGTCGCCGATCGCGCAGACCTTGCGCCCGCCGTAGGTCTCATCGCCGAGGACGGGATGGCCGAGCGAGACCAGGTGGACCCGGATCTGATGCGTGCGGCCTGTCCGGGGATGTACCTCCACTAGAGTTGCCTCATCGCCCGATCTCTTCGCCCCGAAGCGCTCCACGACTTGGAACTCCGTGACCGCGTCGCGCGGCGAGACCGTCCGGGCCGAGAATTTCTTCCGGTCTTTGGTGTCGCGTCCGATGGCCAGCTCGACGCGGCCCATCGTGCCCTTCACCGCCCCCCTGACCAGAGCCAGGTAGACCCGATGGATGGTGTGGGCCTTGAACTGCTTCGAGAGGCCCTGATGCGCCGCGTCGGTTTTGGCGATTACCATCACGCCGCTCGTGCCCTTGTCCAGCCGATGGACGAGTCCGGGCCGCTCACGCCCGCCGATGCTCGCGAGCCCGCCTGTCCCTTCCGCCCGGAAGTGGTGCAGGAGCGCGTTCACCAGCGTCCCGCTCCAGTGCCCTGGGGCCGGATGCGCCACGAGGCCCGCCGGCTTGTTGAGGATGAGCAGGTGCACGTCCTCGAACAGGATCTCCAAGGGGATCGGCTCGCCGACGATCTCAAGCGGAGTCGGCTGGGGTATGTCCCACTCGATCGCATCGCCCGGCTTGATTTTGAGCGAGGGTTTGGCCGGTCTCCCGTTGACTGTGACGACGCCCTGCTCGATCAGGCGCTGGGCGGCGGCGCGGGAGAGGCCGGCGGTGTGGGTGCTGAGGAAAATGTCGAGGCGTTTGGGGGCCTCGCCCGCGGAGACGGTCACGCGGCGCGCCACCGCCTCACCCTCCCCTCTCCGGGGTACCCGTTGCTCTTAAGTTGCAACAGGTCATGATAGAGGGCTGGAGTGAGGGGAGTCCCCCTTGTGCCTGAAGAAGTGCATGATCAGGAAAGCCACGCCCACGGTGATCGCCGCGTCCGCCACGTTGAAGGCGGGCCAGTGATGGCCCAGGAGCGAGAAGTCGAGAAAGTCGATGACTTCGCCGGCGCGGATGCGGTCGATGAGATTGCCGACGGCCCCGCCGAAGATCGCGGACACGCTGACTTGGCCGACCCAATCGGCTGGCGACAGCCGCACGTAGATCGTGCCGAGGAGGGCGAGGGCCAGGACCGAGGTCAGCCCGAAGAACACCAGGCGGAACCCGGCATGGCTGCCGGCCAGGATGCCGAACGCCGCGCCGGAGTTTCTGATGTAGGTGATGTTGAAGAGGTCGGGGATCACGGATATGGATTCGTGCAGCCGCATCGTGCTCGTGATCAACCACTTGGTGATCTGGTCGAAGACGATCACGGAGGACACGATCAGCAGCATGAGGCCCAGGTGCCGCTTGTGCCCAAGACCGATGCCCATCAAGATACGGCCTCGACGCAGCGGTCGCAGAGCTCCGGGTGGGCCGCATTCGCGCCAACACTGGTCTGGTAGCGCCAGCAGCGGGCACACTTCGTGCCGTCGGCCTTGAGCACGTCCACAGCGAACCCAGAAGGATCACTCAACAGGTGCCCCTCTGTTGGAACCTCTGCTACCTCACGGAGCTCGACCTGTGAGACGATGAAGAGCGCCGGCAAGTCCTGCTCATAGCGTTTCAGAAACGTGTAAGTTTCCGGACTAGCGGAGAGTCTAACCTTGGCTTCCAGCGGCGCTCCGATGAGTTTTTCCCGACGCTGCATCTCCAACCCCGCCTGCACGACAGTCCTGATATGCAGCAGCCGTTCCCAGCGTTTCTCCAACTCCACGTCCTTGTACCGCGGGTCCGCCTTCGGAAACTGCGTCAGATGGACGCTGGGCGCTTCACGCTGTTGCTCGGGAATGCTTTGCCAGATTTCTTCAGCCGTGAATGACAAGATCGGCGCCATCAACTTCGTCATTGCCAGCAAGGTTTCGTGCAGCACCCGCTGGGAAGCCCGGCGCGCGGGAGCGTCCTGACGGAAGGTATAGAGCCGGTCCTTCAGCACATCAAAGTAAATCGCGCTCATGTCTACTGCGCAGAAGTAATCCAATTCGTGAAATATCTGCCTAAAATCAAACTCCTGATAGTTGTGACGTACGCAGTCGATCAGTCGATGAAGCCGCAACAAGGCCCACCGGTCCAATTCGGATAGATGCTCGTCTGGCAAGGCGTCGCGATGCGGATCGTAATCAGCCAAGTTGCTGAGTAGAAAGCGAGTTGTATTGCGTATTTTCCGATAAACCTCACCAAGCTGAGTCAGAATCGTCTGGGATATACGGACATCTTCCTTATAATCCTGACCGGCCACCCACAGGCGCAGGATCTCCGCGCCGTACTGCTTGATGACTTCCTGTGGCGCCACGACGTTGCCGGCCGACTTCGACATCTTATTGCCTTCGCCATCGAGCACGAAGCCGTGCGTGAGCACGGACTTGTAAGGCGCGCGCCCGTCAGTGGTGATACCGGCCAGCAGCGTGCTGTGGAACCAGCCGCGGTGCTGGTCGGAGCCTTCCAGGTAGAGATCGGCCGGCCACCAGTCCTGCCCGGCCGCCTTGCCCCGCGGCTTGAGGACCGCCGCGTGGCTCACGCCGGACTCGAACCAGACGTCCAGGATGTCGCGCTCTTTGTCGAAGTCGCGCCCGCTGCACTTCGGGCAGGTCGTGCCAGCCGGCAAGAGATCAGCGGCCTCCCGTTCGAACCAGACGTCCGTGCCGTGCTGCTCGACGAGCTTGGCGACATGCTCGACGATCGCCGGCGTGATCAGG
>Ga0209377_1001902_pt1 | contig 13774 bp, 10 predicted proteins | sample GraSoiAngelo_141_FD_185898 | JGI IMG/M metagenome (GOLD analysis project Ga0209377, IMG submission 185898) | Grasslands soil microbial communities from the Angelo Coastal Reserve, California, USA - 14_0929_12_40cm (SPAdes) (version 2) | ecosystem: Environmental > Terrestrial > Soil > Grasslands ...
GCTATGTTGGCGCGATATCCAAACGTGGTGTACATCGTCGTCGGCGCAACCCATCCCCACGTCATGCGGCACGAAGGCGAAACTTATCGGTTGTCTTTACAATGGATGGCTCAAGAAAAAGGCGTGGAAGGTCAGGTGATCTTCTACAACCGATTTGTCAGTTTGGAGGAACTCGTTAACTTCATCGGCGCGGCGGACATTTATATCACGCCCTATCTCAACCCGGCGCAAATCGTCTCTGGCACACTGGCTTACACGCTGGGGGCGGGCAAGGCGGTGATTTCGACACCCTATTGGTATGCGGAAGAAATGCTAGCCGAAGAACGGGGTGCGCTGGTGCCGTTCCGCGATCCGGCGGCGTTGGCCGAGCAAGTGATTGACCTGTTGGACAACGAGCCGAAGCGTCACGGGATGCGCAAGCGCGCCTATCTTCATGGGCGGACGATGATCTGGCCGCAGGTCGCGCGACGCTACATGAAGAGTTTTGAACGCGCCCGAGTTGAACGCTGGCATTTCACCCCGCCCGGCTTCACAGTCAAAGCGCTAGACACATATCCGGGCGATCTGCCCCCTCTCAAACTCGATCACTTGCGCCACATGGCGGACGAGACCGGCATGTTGCAACACGCCATTTTCACGGTGCCCAACTATCACGAGGGGTATTGTACTGACGACAACGCCCGTGCTCTGATGGTCAGCACTCTTCTGGAGGAACTCGGCAACGGAGAGGCATTGGAATTGGCTTCCCGTTATCTCGCCTTCGTCTGGTATGCGTTCAACGCTGAAACCGGACGCTTTCGCAACTTTATGGATTACCAGCGCCGCTGGCTGGAAGCTGGCGGCTCAGACGATTGCCACGGCCGCACGCTGTGCGCCTTGGGCACAGTGTTGGGCCGCTCTAACACGCCGGCCTTACACAGTATGGCCGGCTGGTTATTCGAGCAGGCCTTGCCCGCCATTCTCGACACGACCAGCCCGCGGGCGTGGGCCTTCTCGCTGATCGGCATCCACGAGTATCTACAACGGTTTGCCGGCGACCGCATGGCAGGCCAGGTCCGGGAGGAATTGTCCGGGCGGCTGCTGGCGTTATATCAAAGCCATCGCTCGGACCAATGGCGATGGTACGAAGAAGTGCTGACCTATTGTAACGCCGCGCTGCCACATGCGTTGCTCATGTGCGGCCAATCGATGCCGAATAAAGCAATGTCCGAGGCCGGGCTGGAGTCGCTTATGTGGCTGGCCGACTTGCAGCGCGCTGAAGAGGCTGGGGGTCATTTTGTTCCCATCGGATCCAACGGTTTTTATCAGCAGGGCGGTAAGCGTGCGCGGTTCGATCAACAGCCGGTGGAGGCGCAAGCCATGGTATCCGCCTGCCTCGAAGCGGCCCGGATCACGGGAGACAAGCGTTGGCGGAAGGAAGCTCGACGGGCTTTCGAGTGGTTCCTTGGGCGCAATGATCTGAACCTTCCCATTTATGACCCGATGACAGGTGGTTGTCGAGACGGTCTGCATCCCGACCGCGCGAACGAGAATCAAGGCGCGGAGTCTACGCTAGCCTTTCTCCAGGCCCTGCTGGAGCTGCGCCTGGCGGACAATGCCCTTCCATCTGTGGAGGTACAATCCTAGTGAGCAACCGACACCCCGAAATCTTTCGCCGTCATCCGCACAATCCCATTTTGACCCCCGCCGCTTGGCCCTATCCGGCCAATAGCGTGTTTAACCCGGGCGCCACATTGCTGCCGGATGGGACCACCCTGCTACTGTGCCGCGTGGAGGATCGGCGCGGCCATTCCCACTTGTGTGTCGCCCGCTCCGCCAACGGTGTGGATAGCTGGCAGATTGACTCCCAGTCCACCCTATTGCCCGACCCGGAACACTTTCCGGAGGAACTGTGGGGCATTGAAGACCCGCGCATCACCTACCTCCCCGAATTAAGCAAGTATGGCATCGTTTATACCGCCTACTCTGGTGTCGGACCCGGCGTAGCGCTTGCGCTCACCAAAGATTTCGAGCACTTCGAGCGCTATGGGATGATCATGGCGCCGGAAGATAAAGATGCTGCCTTGTTTCCTCATCGTATCGGCGGCCAGTGGGCTTTGATCCATCGCCCGGTCAGCGCTCCCGGCGCGCACATGTGGATGTCCTATTCGCCCGATCTGCGGCACTGGGGCAGCCACAAGCTGATGCTGGAAGCCCGGCGCGGCGGATGGTGGGATGCGAATAAAATCGGCCTCTCGTCACCGCCCATCGAAACTCCGCAAGGTTGGCTGGTGATTTACCACGGCGTACGGCAGACACCAGCGGGTTGCATTTACCGACTGGGTCTAGCGCTGTTTGATTTGCAGGAGCCGGGACGCTGCCTGAAACGCGGTGACGAGTGGATCTTCGGCCCGGAAGAACAGTATGAGCGACGCGGAGATGTGGACAACGTCGTTTTTCCTTGTGGCTACACCCTTGCGTCCGATGGCGACACCATCCATCTGTATTACGGCGCGGCGGATACGTGCATTGCCCTGGCGACCGGCAGCATTCGCGGAATTCTCAATTGGCTTCACGAAGACGGATAAAGAATCCGCTAAAAACCTGACAACCGTCTTATGCCTTTAGCATACCTTGTGGGCACGGTGCGGAGAAATCAGGTAGTGACTCATTTTGATTTCCAAGATTTGATCTCGGCCTTTAACTGGCGCAGTTCATCGACGAGTCTTTTGGTTTGTGCGATAACCTTTTGGCTCTCTTTTATGAGCCTGCGAGATTCTTCAATTAGCTCTTTAAACAGCTTTTGGGATTCGTCTGCCATCCTTAATGCCATTACATCATTTCTATGACATATTGCTATGCATGAACCGCTCAAGAAAGAAGCTTCCCAAGGACGCCAACCGAGTTACTACCAGAAATCAGCTTGTTCAGATTTCGGATCGCTCGGTGTTAACCGGGACACTTGAGGTGACCACAAGATGAAAAGCAGCATTTCATACAAAAACTGTCTCATTCGCGGCGAGTCATTTCAGCGGGAGAAAAATGGAAAGTGGGTTCCCCAATATACTGTGACGCGTCCCAAAACCGAAAGCACAGGGAAGGGAAGCGATTTTCCATCGCATCAATATCAATGCAACGAAGCTTTGCCGACTGAAAGTGAAGCCGACGCGTATGCCGTGAAAAGAGCAAGGGAGTGGATTGATAAGAACTGAAAGCTAAAGGGCTAATCAGTCTTTTCTTGCGTATCGATATCTTAGGCACAACCCGCCAGAGCGTGGTTCCTCGCATTAAGTTTTCCTTGTTTTGCTCCGATCACTGGGAGAAAAAGGAAACATTCAAATTCCCCTTTTGTCACCAAGAACACAGATAAAGCGCCCGCCAAAGCATGAGCGGCTTATGTCCGATTGTCTGAGACGCGATCATGTTATATCACCGTCCTGCTGTCCTGGTGATGGCAGCAGGTAATGGAATTCGCTCCCCTGGAATTTCGTGTAAGATGCCAATCTGCGCGAAATTGCACAACGGCATAACGCCTATTCCCCGATGGAAAAATTTTTCGCTACCTGCCCCCGCGGCCTGGAACAGCTCCTGGCAGAAGAACTGCAGCAACTGACAGCGAAAAACATTCACACCGTAGGGGGTGGAGTCCAGTTTAGCGGTGAATTTTCCCTATGTTACCGGACGAATCTGGAAAGCCGCATTGCCAGCCGCGTTCTGTGGCAGGTGGCAACAGACCGCTACCGCAACGAGGACGATATTTACCGCACCGCTTTGGCGCTGCCATGGAACGACTGGTTTGAACCGCCTCTCACTATACGGGTCGATGTCTCGGCCACCAGGAGTCCTCTCACGAGTCTCAATTTCGTCACCCTCAAAATCAAGGACGCCGTGTGCGATAGAATTCGCCGGCTCTCGGGTCGCCGTCCCAGCGTGGATACCCGTCAGCCCGATGTTGGCATTCAGGGTCATCTGACAGATCGCGACTTTACCCTTTATCTCGACACCACGGGGGAGCCGTTGTTCAAGCGCGGCAGACGCATAGCCGCGGGAGAAGCGCCGCTGCGGGAAAATCTCGCTGCCGGGATTCTTCGCCTTGCCGGATGGCTCCCCGGCATTCCGCTGCTCGATCCTATGTGTGGCAGCGGGACGATTCTGCTGGAAGCGGCGCACATGGCCCTAGATATCGCGCCCGGTTTAGGACGCCATTTTGCTTTCGAGAAACTGAAAAATTTCAATCGGCGCCGCTGGCAAGAGCTGATACAGCAAAGCGCGGCCCGCCGAAAACCCAGGGTTCCACTTTCCATTTACGGCAGCGATATCTCCGATGAGGCGTTGAAATCGGCCCGCGTCAACCTTGCGGCTGCCGGCTTGGAAAAAATGGTGAGCTTGAAGCGGGCGAATGTCCTGGAAATCTCCGCACCGGCAAAGGAAGGCATCATCGTCACCAACCCGCCTTACGGCGTGCGCCTCGGCGAGCAGCAGGAACTGGCGGAGTTTTACCCAAAGCTCGGCGACGCGCTGAAGAAAAAATTTACCGGCTGGCGGGCCTACATTCTCAGCGCCGACATGCGCCTGCCGAAGCTCATCCGCCTCGCCGCATCCAAGCGCACCCCGTTGTTCAACGGCGCCCTCGAATGCCGGCTGTTCGAGTACAAGATGGTGGAAGGGGAGATGAGGAAAAAAAGGCCTGAAGCGTGAGGAGATAGGTGTGAAGAGTTATCAGGGTCAAACTTTACGCCCCGGATGACTCGACAAAACGCGCGGGCTAACATTGTGTTACTGAGCCTAATCGCCAGGAGGAATCTATGAAAAGACAAGTGGGTTTGTGGATTGACCACAGAGAGACGGTTGTCGTGGTTATCGGAGACAAAGGAGAAGAAACGAGACGAATAGAATCAGGAATGGAGAAGCATGTCCGATTTTCCGGTGGTTCTGGTTCAGAGGACGGATCGGCAGAGGACCAGCGAGACAGACAATTTACCGGCCATCTCAACAGATACTATGACGAGGTGATCTCGCATCTTCGCGATGCAGAATCCATTTTGATCTTTGGTCCTGGCGAGGCAAAGGGCGAGCTCGAAAAACGTCTCGCCAGTAAAGGACTCAGTGGGCGCATCGTTGGTGTTGAAACGGTTGACAAAATGACGGACCGCCAGATCGCGGCCAAAGTTCGACAGCGCTTTCTAAAATAGAGTTTGCCAGTTCAAGAATAGATATGAACCAACTCCCTTCGGCCTTCTGGAGCATCTCTGCGACCCAGATACTCCAGCACCTTGAAACGGCAACGGAAGGATTGAGCAGTGATGAAGCCGGACAGCGGCGCGCACGCTATGGCTCTAATCTCCTGAAGCCAAAACAACGGTCGGATGTCTTCACACTCCTGCTCGCTCAATTCAAGAGTCCACTAATCCTCATTCTTTTGTTTGCAACCGGGTTATCATTTTTTTTACATGATCCTGTTAACGCTCTCATTATTCTCACCATTGTCCTCGTAAGCGGCCTGCTCGGGTTTTGGCAAGAGTACAGCGCAAACAACGCCGTGGAGCAGTTGCTGGCCATGGTGCAAATTAAGGCTACGGTGCTTCGTGATGGACGCCCCCAAGAAATTCCAGTCGAAGCGATTGTGCCTGGAGATATCGTCATACTGAATGCCGGGGATGTCGTCCCGGGAGACTCTCTGGTTCATGAATCCAAAGATCTTTTCATCGATGAAGCAACCCTGACGGGTGAAACCTACCCTGTAGAGAAATCGGTCGGGGTGCTTGCGGCAGAGACACCGCTGGGCCAGCGGACAAATGCGCTATGGATGGGAACCCATGTGGTGAGCGGCAGTGCAAAGGCACTTGTTGTACGCACAGGCAAGGAAACCGAGTTCGGTAAGGTGTCGGAGCGGCTCAAGCTTAGGCCTCAGGAAACGGACTTTGAACATGGTATACGGCGATTCGGCTATTTCCTCATGGAAGTGACGCTGGTGCTGGTGATCGCTATCTTCGCTATCAACGTCTACTTGGCGCGACCGGTTCTGGACTCCTTTCTGTTTTCCCTGGCGCTCGCGGTTGGGCTCACGCCGCAACTGTTGCCGGCGATCATCAGCATCAACCTGGCCCACGGCGCCAAACAAATGGCGCAAGGGAAGGTGATCGTCAAACGACTCGCTTCGATTGAAAACTTCGGCAGCATGAACGTGATCTGCTCCGATAAAACCGGCACGCTGACTGAAGGGAGTGTGCGTTTACAATCCGCCCTTGATGTAAAAGGCGCTCCGAGCGAGAAAGTCCTTCTTCACGCTTATCTCAATGCTTTTTACGAGACAGGCTTTACGAACCCGATCGACGAAGCCATTCGCACCCATCGCCAGTTTGACCTGTCCGGGTACCGAAAGGCGGACGAGATCCCTTATGATTTTCTTCGCAAGCGATTGAGCATTCTGGTTGCTCATGGTGATATGCATTTGATGGTGACCAAAGGGGCGCTGGCGAACGTGCTCGCCGTCTGTTCAGCTTCGGAAACTGAGGGGGAAATAATTGTCGATATCGCCGCAGTGCGGGACCGAATCCGTCAGCACTTTGAGGAGCTCAGTGGCAAGGGCTTTCGCACGCTGGGCGTCGCTTACAAAAATATGGGGTCTGCATCACTCATAAATAAGGACCACGAAGCAGGCATGACGTTTTTGGGATTCCTGGTTCTTTTTGATCCGCCCAAACCCAATATCATCGAGACCATCGCCAGTCTGAAAACCCTCGGCGTTTCACTGAAGATTATCACGGGCGACAATCACCTCGTCGCAGCCAATGTAAGTCAGCAGATGGGATTGTCGAATACAAAAATCTTCACGGGTTTAGATCTCCGCCAGATGAGCGATAGCGCGCTGCTCAAACATGTGGTTGACGTGGACGTCTTCGCCGAAATTGAGCCCAACCAGAAAGAGCGCATCATCCTCGCCCTCAAGAAGGCTGGAAATGTCGTGGGATATATGGGAGACGGCATCAACGATGCCTCGGCGCTTCATGCCGCCGATGTCGGCATTTCCGTTGAAAGCGCCGTGGATGTCGCCAAGGAGGCGGCGGATATCGTCTTACTCGAAAAGGATTTGGGTGTTCTTGTGCAGGGTGTGCGTGAAGGGCGAACGACCTTCGCGAACACGCTGAAGTATGTCTTCATGGCCACAAGCGCCAATTTCGGCAACATGTTCAGCATGGCCGGGGTATCCCTTTTTCTGCCTTTTCTGCCGTTGCTACCGAAGCAGATCTTGCTTACTAATCTAATGACCGATTTCCCCGAGATGACCATCGCCACCGACAGGGTGGACGTCGAAATGGTTGACCATCCTCGACGCTGGGACATTAAGGCCATTCGCAAGTTTATGATTACCTTCGGCCTGGTGAGTTCGGTGTTTGACTACCTTACCTTCGGCGCGCTTCTGCTAATCTTTCATGCGACCCAGGATCAATTCAGAACCGGCTGGTTTTTGGAGTCTGTGATTTCCGCGTCGCTGATCGTGCTGGTTATTCGAAGCCGGAAACCTTTCTTCAAGAGTAGACCCTCGAAATTTCTGCTTATGGCTACTCTCTTAGTCGTTATCCTGACGGTGATTCTGCCCCTCACGCCGATAGGCGAGATTTTTGGATTTACCCGGCTGTCGATTTCGTTCCTTGTACTCATAGGAATAATTATTATGGCGTACATTATCACAGCGGAAATGGCGAAGACGATTTTTTACCAGAAGGTAAGATTTTGAAGGGACCGAAACGCACCGGATTTTTACAGGATGTTGAAAAAGTAATTCGCATGCTTCGACGTGCTCAACATGAACGAAAAAACTTCAACAGTTCTAAGCCCTCCTCAGTTCGCCTTGAGCTTGTCGAAAGGTAAACTTAGAGTTTTTCAACAGCCGGTTTATGGGTGACATTATGACGGACAACATAAACGACAGACAACACCGCTCTATCTTACGAAGAATTGCCCGCCGGGCGATGCTTGAAAGGGGACTTCTTCCCGAATTCTCGCTCCAGGCACGCGCCGAGCTCGACGGTATCCGCGGGCCTGCAATACGAGCTGAACAGTCGACGCGTGATCTCCAAAACCTTATCTGGTGCTCCATAGACAACGATGCTTCGCGTGATCTGGACCAACTTACGGTTGCCGAAGCCATGCCCGGAGGGGCCGTAAAGATTCTTGTCGCCATTGCCGATGTGGATGCGCTCGTCAAGAAGCAGTCCGCGCTTGACGATCATGCCCGGCATAATACCACCTCGGTATACACCGCCGCCGAGATATTTCCGATGCTGCCAGAGAAACTGTCGACCGATCTTACCTCTCTCAACTATGAAGCAGACCGTCTTGCCATCGTCGTTGAAATGATCATCGCGGAGGACGGATCGCTGCAGAGTTCGGATATCTATGGAGCGACGGTCCGCAATCGTGCCAAGCTCGCCTACAACAGCGTGGCTGACTGGCTAGAGGGTAACGGGCCGATGCCGCAAGTTATCGGCAAGGTCGACGGTCTCGACGAAAACCTCCGGCTTCAGGACCGCGCGGCCCAAAAGCTGAAGGCCCTCCGGCACGTGCACGGAGCGCTGAATCTCGAAACCATAGAAGCACGTCCTGTGTTTGACGGAGATGAGCTCAAGGACTTAGAAGCCGAGAGAAAGAACAGGGCTAAAGAAATTATCGAGGACTTCATGATCGCTGCAAACGGCGTTGCCGCGCGATACCTCGCGTCCAAGATGTTTCCGTCGCTGCGGCGCGTGGTGCGCACACCCAAACGCTGGGACCGGATCATCGAGCTCGCTTCGGACCATGGCTTCACGTTACCCCAGAAGCCCGACTCGAAGGCCCTGGAGCAATTCCTTATTTCGGCGAAAGCCGCCGATCCTCTCCGCTTTCCCGATCTTTCCCTCACCGTCATCAAGCTGATGGGCGCCGGTGAATACGTCGTCGAGCTTCCAGGAGGCAGTGCCACCGGTCACTTCGGTCTTGCGGTCAGAGATTATGCTCACTCCACCGCCCCGAACCGCCGATATCCTGATTTAATCACGCAGCGGTTGCTGAAGGCAGCGCTGGCAGGAAGTTCCCTGCCCTACAAGAACGACGAATTGCAGGCGCTCGCACAGCACTGCACCGAAGAGGAAGACGCGGCGAAGAAGGTCGAACGGCAGGTTGGAAAATCCGCGGCAGCCATGCTGCTGGAATCAAGGATCGGCGAGCGTTTCGCTGCCATCGTTACCGGCGCTTCTGACAAAGGCACGTGGGTCCGTCTTCTGCATCCGCCCATTGAAGGAAGACTGGTGAGCGGTTTTGGAGGCATGGACGTCGGCCACAGGCTCCGTGTGGAGCTGATCCACACGGATGTGGAGCGCGGATATATCGACTTTAAGAGCGTGGGGTAAGAAAGGGCAGTGTCGGATCCAGACGCTGACCACTGAAATGAGCGGGGCTCCTAGCCGCGCGTCCGGGCTATATGATACTTGGAAGTAAAACAAGCCAGCTTATCTCCTCTTTCGTTAAAGCTTCTCGAGTGATTCTGAGGAGAAGATATTATGCTGACAGAAACTCTCCGCTGGGTTACAGAATATGGATATATAGGGATATTTTCATTGCTGGCACTAGGGATTATCGGGGCCCCCATACCCGACGAAGGGTTACTAGCCTTCGCGGGTTATCTTGTCTACAACGAAAACTTGCAGCTCCTTCCCACCATGGCGGCAGCATTTCTCGGCAGCGTGTGCGGTATCACTTTAAGCTATGGGTTAGGACGCACTATTGGCCATTATCTAATTACAAAATTCGGTCCTGCGGTTCAAATTGCAGGAGATAAGGTAACCCATGTTGAGACCTGGTTTGAGCGTGTGGGGAAGTGGGGCCTGCTGTTCGGTTATTACTTACCGGGAGTGCGACATTTGATCGCATTTGGTGCTGGAGTATCGAAACTACCGCTATCCGTGTTCGCTTTGTTTGCATATACGGGAAGTTTTATTTGGTCGGTCACCTTTATCTCCGCCGGTTACTTTTTGGGGAGCCAATGGACTCTGGTATTCGGAAAGGTGCGCCCCACTCTTGTGATTGGTTCTGCCATGACCGTTGTCTTATTCTTGTTATCTTGTTATATATCTTTGTTCAGCAATATTGGCGCAAGCGCAAATAAGCTAAAGAGGCTCCTTGCCGTTCACAAGGTGTGGAAAGCCGGCATGGTCTTAACAGGGGTGCTGGACAGAGCAGAGCGCCGCTTTGATAAGCGGCGGCAAGTGGCGGCCAAAACTGGGTGCTGCCGCCTAGCGTTTCTTTAACTCTCTTCGGATATTCAAGGTCCTTTCGTACTCTGCCAGAGCTCAACAACGTTAACAGGAGCTGGTTGACCGTAAACGGGATTAACTTTGTTATCCGTCACACGATCCACTGATTTATTTGTTAGGAAATAGAACGAGCCGCGAGTCTTTCACCAGGGGAAAAACCACTTGGGGCTTCGGGCTCCAGGGCAAGTAGCAACGCTTGGTCCGCGGTTTTCAAAAATTCAAAGCGGATCCCCTCACGGCCCGAGGTTGGAATCTCCTCCATATCTCTTCGGTTCAACTCAGGCAACAAGACGCAAGAAATACCCGCTCTTTTGGCTGCCAGTACCTTTTCCTTAATCCCTCCCACCGGTAGTACTAAGCCGCGGAGACTGATCTCGCCCGTCATGGCGACATCTTTGCTGATGCGTTGTCCCGTTAGAAGTGAAACGAGGGCGACGAAGAGCGTGATGCCGGCGCTTGGGCCATCCTTTGGGATAGCGCCCGCGGGGATATGGATGTGCAAATCATTTTTCCTGAAGATATCCGGATCGATGCCAACTGTTCCGGCGCGTGATTTGACAAGACTCAACGCGGCCTGCGCGCTCTCTTTCATGACATCGCCGAGCTGACCGGTTAGCAGCAATTTGCCGTCCCCGGCCATCTTGGTAGCTTCGACAAACAAGATGTCTCCTCCAAACGGTGTCCAGGCCAAGCCGGTAGCCACTCCAGGTAAACTGGTACGCAGCGCAATCTCGTTGAAGAACTTTTGCGGGCCCAAGTACCCATCGAGAGATTCTTGATTGACGGTTATAGTCTCTTTAAACCCATCCGCTATGCGCGTTGCCACACTCCGGCAGACAGCTCCCAACTCACGCTCAAGTTGCCGAACCCCGGCTTCGCGTGTGTAGGATGTAATTATTTCCCGAATCGCCTCGTCGGTAAAATTAATCTCTCCCGGTTTAAGACCGTTTTCAGAAATCTGCCGAGGAACAAGGTATCCCTTTGCGATGGCCAACTTATCTTCCGCGATGTATCCCGGCAATTCTAAGATCTCCATCCGGTCACGCAGAGGGCCCGGAACAGTATCGAGCACGTTAGCCGTCGCGATGAACAATACCTGTGTTAGATCGAAAGGCAATGCGAGGTAATGGTCCTGAAAAGTGGAATTTTGAGAGGGATCGAGGACCTCCAGCAACGCAGCGGAAGGGTTGCCCTGAAAACTAGCGCTGAGCTTGTCGACTTCATCCAACATGAAGACGGGATTTCTACTGCCTGCTTTTCTTATTCCTTGAATGATATTACCGGGGAGGGCCCCGACATAGGTACGCCGATGCCCCCGAATATCCGCCTCATCGTGGACCCCACCAAGACTCTGTCGCACGAATTTACGATTCATGGCCCGAGCGATACTTTGCCCGAGGGAGGTCTTTCCGACTCCCGGGGGACCGACGAAGCACAGGATAGGGCTTTTTCCTTGCGGCATGAGTTTACGAACCGCGAGAAATTCAATAATGCGCTTTTTCACTTTTTCGAGACCGTAGTGGTCGGTGTCGAGAATTTCACGCGCTTTCGGAAGATCGATCTCTTCCTCGGTGACAATGCTCCAAGGCAGCTCCACCAACCAATCGAAGTATGTTCTCATTAACGAGTATTCAGGCGCCATCTCAGGAATGCGCTCCAAACGAGCCAGCTCTTTTAGCGCTTCCCTCTCGACATCGGGGGGCATTTTTGCCTCGTAGAGTTTTTTTCTCAGCTCTTCGACTTCGATACCTTTCCCATCCTGCTCGCCCAGTTCCTTTTGAATGGCCTTTAATTGTTCGCGCAGGAAATATTGGCGCCGGGACTTATCCATGGATTCCTTGGTTTCGTCGCCAATTTTCCTGGTCAATTCCAGCAATTCGATGTGACGCGCCAACTTTTCTGAAACCCTTTGGGCTCGTGCCTCTGGGTCAAAGATCGCCAGAATTTCTTGCCTCTCGGCAGACGCAAGATGCAAGGTGGAAGCGATCATATCGATTACGGATGAGGGATCTTCAATCCGTTCAATCATCGAGCTCAGTTCGCTCATGGGTTCAGGGAATAACGATAAGGCCCTGGCTGCTTCTTGACGCAGATGTAAGATTCTCGCCTCGAACTCCTTTGTCTGCGGTATCTTTTCTTCCACCATGGTGACACGCGCAATGAGGAGGGGATCGGTCTCAAGGAATTCGCCGATCTCAAAGCGGCGGCGGCCTTGAACGAAGATCTGACGCTGACCGTCCGGCAGGGTAAACATCCGTAGAACATCCGCTGCGGTACCTACTTCGTACAGGTCTTTGGGCTCTGGAACTTCTATATTTGGATCGCGTTGGGTGACAAATCCAATAGGAAGTTGTTGGCGCACAGTCTCTTCGACAGCTTGGAGCCGTGCGGGGCGACGGACCATGAGTGGCATGATCATGGACGGAAACAGTACCCGGTTGCGTAAAGGTATGATGACCAACGCTCCCGCAGGGATATTAGGACGCGGCATAGATTTACTGGATTCGTTGTGTTCAGCGTTCATGAATGCTTCTTTAGCTCGATGATGAGTAGCCCATTCTGGAGAGAAATTTCGCCTACCGATAGAGGACTCTCGCCTCCCACCAGCCTGAGTTGCCGCTCAAAACGACCGTGCGGGATTTCCCATATCTTTAGTTCTCCGTCATCGCAGCATCTTGGCAGCGGTCGTTCACCTGCGATGACAAGTTCGCGTCCCTCTAATCGCACCTCCACTTGATCAGTTGCTACCCCAGGTAGGGCCGAAATCACCCACAGGCTTTCGTCAGTCTCGACGACGTTAACGGGAGGTTCCCAGCATGATATTCGACCGTGAGATGCCCGATAGTGGGCACCAGCGGCGATTTGTAAAAAATTCCTCTGGATCCGCTCTGCCTGCTGGAGTAGATCGCTTGCTCGCTGCCAAAGCAGGAAATCCCAATCGTGCGCTGACATATTATCCAAGCCCACAAGACTAGAAAAATGAACTGTAGCAAGTAGACTAGGGGTGCGATGGACCGTTGTCAAGGAAAGTAATCCGAAGCCTTCTTCATCATTTGCCACAATTCGCGTAGGTTTCGTAACGGAACACATGAGCCCTTGTCAAATAGTGGGGAACTCTCCGAGATGGTGGGCACGACCCGCCCTCGGATCAGCTTGTTTATGCAGAGATTTCATAACCTTGGGCTGATTGAGACGAATAAAGATCGCTTTCTCATCATCAAAGAAAAGAAACTCACCGATCACCTCGCTCAATCGCCTAGAGCGGCTGCGCACCTTCGCGAGCCCACTCGATATTTAATTTCAAGACGGTCCAGTATTGGACAGCAATCCATCCCCAGTCAGCGTATCGTCAAACCAATTCAAGGCATAGGGTTTCACTCCTGAGGTTATTTGAAATTCTTCAAGTAAGCCTGACTTAACCCTCCTAATCGATCCAACCAGGTTGAAATGAAAAAAATAATGTTGGCTCCATCATATATTAAGGAGGATAGAATCGACGCTTT
>Ga0209377_1001905_pt1 | contig 13760 bp, 10 predicted proteins | sample GraSoiAngelo_141_FD_185898 | JGI IMG/M metagenome (GOLD analysis project Ga0209377, IMG submission 185898) | Grasslands soil microbial communities from the Angelo Coastal Reserve, California, USA - 14_0929_12_40cm (SPAdes) (version 2) | ecosystem: Environmental > Terrestrial > Soil > Grasslands ...
CGGCAATTTCGGATTCGGCAATTCGCCATCGACGACGTGAAGATCAGTGCGGCAAACAGCGCACGCTTTGACGCTCACGAGCAATTGTCCCTTGCCCGGTCTTGGCTTTGGCACGTCGCATAGCTGTAACGGCTTTTGCGGCTTATCGAGAACCATCGAACGCATGCTCTAACATAAATCACGGATTACGACTGGCGAAGCTCGAATGCAGAGCGAATCCGAATGGCATGCGCCTGTCGTGTTCGTTATCCTCAGCGGATTTTTGTGTGCACCGAACATTGTGCGCTGAGACAGCGCACACTACATCACTAAGAAGAACACGGAAATCAGTGGACCGCGGCTGGCGCCGGCTGAATCTCTCCATCGCCTCGCGCAGGTTCGCCTTCGTGATGCGTATGCGCGCTGCGCAGGAACGGGACTTTGTCGAGCACGTGTTCCTGAAACCATTCGAGCCAGAGGTAAATAACCGGAGTAACAAAAAGAGTAACCAACTGTGAGAAGATGAGACCCCCGACGATCACCAAGCCGAGCGGGCGGCGTGACGCGGCGTCCTGGCCGAACCCGAGCGCAATCGGCACTGCGCCCATGAGAGCCGCGAGCGTCGTCATCATGATTGGACGAAATCGTTCCATACTGGCTTCGTGAATGGCCGAGCGGAGATCCCAACCTTCGTCGATTCGTTGCAACGCAAAATCGACAACCATGATCCCGTTCTTCTTGACAATGCCTAACAACAGGAAAAGTCCGATCACGCTGTAAAGCGAGAGCACTGAGTGGAAGAGATACAATGTGGCCAGACCTCCGACTACTGCGGGGACAATCGCCGGGAATAAAACTGTGAACGGATGCACATAGCTTTCGTAAAGAATTCCCAGAATCACATACATAACAAAGACCGCGGCGAGCAGCAGCATCGGCAGAGAGCGGAATAGTTGCTGGAACACTAGCGTTTCGCCTTGGAAGGTGCCCCGAACCGTTGGGTAATTCGGATGGATTTGCGCGAATGCGTCCTCGATGGCCTTGGTGGCATCGCCGATTGCGACGTTCGGCAACAGGTTGAAGTTGAACGTAACGCTGGTGAACTGATTCAAATGATTCACCGCTTGCGGGCCGATAACTTCCTTTGTCGATGTTACGACACGCATCGGGACGAGGTTTGACATGTTGCCTGTGGTCGTGGCTATGGTGCCCCCTCCCGCGCCGCTCGCGCTGAAATTGCCGCTCGTGTTACTGCGGACGTATAGGTCGTCCAAGTCGTTAGGGTGCGCCCGTTCCTTGTCTTTTACTTCGAGAATGACCTGGTATTGGTCGTCCGGTTCCTTGATGAGGTAGATGTAGTTTTGCGAGTAAGCGTTGCGCAACAGGCTTTGGATTGCAGAAGTAGAAACGCCGTAGGTTGCAGCGCGATCCCGGTTGATGTCGATCCTAAGATTTGGCGTGTCGTGGTAGTAATCGGAGCGGACGCTGGCGAAACCTTTAAACTGCTGCAGTTTTTTCATCAGTTGGTCGGCTACGGCATAAACGTCCTCCGGGACGATGCCGCTGATAGTGTAGGCGTACTGCCCCTGGGTCTGGCTCGTTGCGCCGACACTGATTTGCAAGACCGGGCTGGGCGTTAACACCGCCGCGATGCCGGGAATGGAGCCAAGCGATCTTTGCAATCGCGAAATGATTTGATCAACGGGCGGGCGCTCGCCGCGTGGCTTCAGAAAAAGAAACATCAAGCCCTGCGACAATGCGCTGCGCGAGGAGAAACCGGCGAGTGTGAAGAACTGCCCGACGGCTGGATCCGCTTGGAGTCTCTTATTGACCTCCGTTTGATACGCTCGCATCTGCGCAGGTGACGAGCCTTCCTGCGCAATGAACACGCCGCGAATGAAGCCGCTGTCGCCCGGCGGTATCAATGTGAACGGCAGATGAGTGAAGAAGAACCAGAGACCAAGGATACAAGCGACGAGGATCGGTAGAGTAAGCCATGCGCGATCAAGGAACCACTCGAGCGCGCGACCGTAGGCGGCGATCACGCGTTTGATGAAGTTGCTGGTGTGGCGTTCCATCCAGGCCGGCCTGTGACCGGCTTTACGCTCACCCAAGATGCGCGCGCACATCAGCGGCGTAAGCGTCAACGACACAAGCCCCGAGGCGAGAATCGCCACGATAATCGTGACGGAAAACTCGCGGAAGATTCGTCCGAGAAGTCCAGGGATGAAAACCAGCGGAATGAAAACGGCAGCGAGCGAAAGTGTCATCGACAGGATGGTGAAAGAAATTTCGCCGGCGCTGTTGAACGTCGCTTTGAGGATCGACTCACCGTGTTCGGCGCGGCGCACCACGTTTTCCAGAAACACAATCGCATCATCGACAAGGAAACCGATGGCCAACGTCAGCGCCATCAACGTGAGATTGTTGATGGAGAAATTGAGCATGTACATCACGGCCACAGTGAGCAGCAACGACATTGGCAATGCCACAGCCGGAATTAGTGTGTCCGTGGCGCGGCCGAGAAAAACGTAGATGACCAGCACCACCAGCACGAACGCGATGATGAGGGTCCATTTCACTTCGTCAGCAGAATTGACGATGGTTTGTGACCGGTCGAACACCGGCGTGAACTTGATCGAGCCGGGCAAACTCGCGCGTAGCTCCGGGAAGAGTGCTTTCACAGAGTTGGCAACTTCCACTGCGTTTGCGCCCGCCTGCCGCGAAACCGCGAGCACAACTACCGAGCCGGGCGGATTAAAGCCGCGCATCCAGAAAAAGCGCGAGATGCGTTCGTCCTGCACGCTCTGGCGCACATCAGCGACGTCGCGCAGGTAAATCGGCAAGCCGTTTGGGTTGCGCGCCACGATCAAGTCTCGATAGCCCTCGGCCTTGTCGATCTGCCCATTGGGCTGCAGCACAAAGGTACGATGCGTGCCGTCGAATTGCCCTGCACCGGAATAGACGGTGCCCGATTTAATCCCGCTGGCTAGATCGTCCATCGTCAAGCCCCGCACAGCCAGCGCAGAGGGGTCGGCCTTGATTCGGATCGCGCCTTGCACGCCATAAATGTTCACCTGTGAGACGCCCGGCAGGATATTAATGCGCTGCGCGACAGCGGTAGACGCGTACTTATACAGGTCCCAATCCGTCAGCGTGTCTGACATTAGGCCTAACAAGTAAACGGCCTGGTCGTTCGGGTTCGTTTTCGTGAACGTGGGCGGACTCGGCAAATCGAGTGGCAATTTTCCAGTGGCGCGCTGGATGGCTGCTTGCACATCGGTCGCGGCGTCGGTGATACTTTTGCTCAGAACAAACTGCAAAGTGAACTGCGTGTTGCTCTGCGTGCTATTGCTGGTGATGATATCGAGCCCGGGAATTTGCAAAAATTGTTTCTCCAGCGGAGTAGCAATGTTGTTGGCCATCGTCGTGGGGTCCGCGCCGGGATACGAGCAGCTGACTTGAATGACCGGGTAATCAACCGCGGGTAGATCGTTGACGGCGAGCTTCCCGTAAGTCGCCAGGCCTGCGACGACCACGGACAACGTAAGCAGCACGGTCATCACCGGCCGGCGAATAAACGGCCCAGAGAGTCCAGAGCCTTCGACTTGAACTAGATTTGCCGTCGGCTCCTCCGCGAAGGATGTCGACCTACGGCGATCCTTATCTTTTACTTCGCGTTCGCCGTCGTGTTGCTCTGCATCCTTCATATCACATTGCGCTTTTTGAAGCGGCAGACTGCTCAGGATTGCTGGCGTCTTGAGCAGCGTATGGTTGCGGCGCGATTTTTGCTCCCGGCGAAAGCGCGAGCTGGCCGGTGACAACAACGGTCTCGTCGGGTTTCACACCGCTCTCGATCACCGTGAGATCGCCCTCCTGACGTTGGCCTGGCTTCACAGGGCGAAGATCGACAGTGTTGTCGGGTTTCACCACGAAAACGAACGGTCCACTCTGGCTAACCTGGACGGCCTGCGACGGCACAAGCGTGGCGTTCTTGAGCATGTCCAGGATGAAACGCACCCGCACAAACTCCGACGGCCACAGCGCGCGGTCGGGATTCGGTGTGACCCCGCGGGCTTTCACCGTTCCGGAACCAGGCTGGACCGCGTTGTCTATGAAGTAGAGATCGCCGGTGCGCGGCGCGATCGAGCCATCGGGAAGGTAGGTTTGCACTTTCACGTTTGGCCCGCCGAGATATTTTCGCACCAGCGGCAGATCGTTTTCCGCCACTGTGAAATCGGTATAAATCGGATCTAGGCCCTGAATGGTGACGAGCGGCGCGGTCGAGGGTCCAACCAGGTTACCAACGTCAACATTGCGCAGACCTACTCGTCCATTGATGGGCGATTTGATGTAGCAATAATCGCGGTTCACCTGAGCAGCCTCGGCCGCTGCTTGAGACTTTTGTGCGTTCGCCACGGCAGTGTCGTAATCCTGCTGCGATATGACCTTTCTCGCGCGCAGGTCCTCCTGTCGCTTCAGCGTCGTCTGGTCTAACGCCGCTTGCGCCTTTGCCTGATCGAGAGTGGCCTGATATGGACGCGGGTCGATTGTGAAAAGCGGGTCACCCTGCTTCACATCCGAGCCGTCTTGAAAATGGCGCGCGATGATTTGCCCGCTCACCTGCGCCTGCACCTGCACGGTCTCGTACGCCGCGCAAGTGCCGATTTCGTCAAGATAAACAGGCACATCTTTTGTCACCACTTGAGCAACCAGAGCCGGCCGCGCTGGCGGCTGAGCACGTTTAACCTCGATTGCCGTACGTTGAACGATACGGTAACAAACAAACGCTGTCAGAATGATAAAAAGAAAGTACGCCCACTTCGGAACCTCATTGCTAGCACGACTGCGTTTCATTTGAACTTGGAGCCGCTGGAAAGCGCCGCGGTCTAATGTTTTGGGACCACTCATCGGCGCGTTAAGTTTCATTTTGCACCCTCCATCGGCACTGCGAACTGCCTTTTTCTTGTAATCGAATGCCCGCGTTTGGTCTGGCCGTTGTGCTCGACCAAAACGCGAGCCGAAGGCGGGCGCGTGATATACGGGCGTCGCTCGCTTTTCTCCGCCCGCTCCCGAATGCGCGCCAGCACTCTCATGCACGCTTGGAGATCGGACTGCCGGATACCACCCAACAATTCATGCCGAAGTTTGTGGGCTGTTACGTTTATCTGCGCGATCACCTGCTGGGCTCGCCGGCCGAGCAGCACCATTTTGCAGCGGCGATCAGCCGGCGAACTATTCCGCGTAATCCAGCCCTCTTTCTCCAGACGGTGTAATAAGTTCACCACAGTCGGCTCCTCGACGCCCAGACGCGCTGCAATTTCGGCCTGAGTCAGCGCGTCCTCTGCAAGAGACAGATGCATCAGGGTGCGCCATTTTGCCTGACTCAGACCCATGGGCTTCAGACGCGCGTCCAGCTTTTGTCGCCATGCACGGGCGGTGCCGTGGAGCAATTGCCCAAATGTTTCGCCATCGGACATAATGCGGATCAAATTGGTTAGTATGCTAACCAATTCCAATCTGCCAGCCTGTCAATGTCCGTTTACGGCGCTACTTTGAAGAGAACTAGCTCACGCTTGCTGTAATCCCGCACGCGAGCCAGTGGACGCGCGCGGAGTGGCGCCCATTTTGGCGTGGTTGATGCCTCGGCTTCATCTTTGGTTCGCACGAGAAAATAGCGCGTATCAACCGGCAGATTCTTGACGGAGCTGACGTATCCCAAGGGGGCTGTTACATAAAAAAATACGGGCTGATAGTCTGGATTGACCGCGTAAAGCGTCTCATTCGCGGGCACCAGCGTATTGATTTCCGCAGCGGCCTTTTTGATCTGCTGCCGGTTTCTCAGGACGACTGCGGCAAGCGGATAGCCAATCGCGCCAATCGCAATCCCTAGCCCAACGAAAACAGCGACGACCCTGCCCCAATCCCGATCGCTCCTCGTCCACGTTCCGGGCCACTGCAATGCATTCCCCACATATGCCATGGCCAGCAACCACGACGCTGGGACTATTACGGGCATGCTATATCTGGCGACCGCGCTGGGAACCAGATTGACCGCCACAAATGGTACCGCAATCGCCCAGGCCAGAGCGCGCGCGAGCCGTTGCTGCGCTTCGTCATCAAATTTTGAAAACCGCACGAATGGAAACAGGAGAACCCATGGCAGAAAATAAATAAGACCGCCCGGAATATTTCGAATCCAACTCAAGAACTTGAAATCAACGCCTTTCAAGCGTCCCGTGAATTGAGCTGACCACTTATCCATCGCTACCTGCGTCGTCGTGCTGTGCAGAAACGGAATGGCCCACGCTGCCCCGATCCCAAGCATCATGGCGATCGCGCCGAAATGCGCAGGGTGAAGAAGGAGCCGCCAATCTTTCGCATGCCAAAGGGCTGCCAGCACAATCGCGTAGAAAAATACTAGGTGCGTCGGGCCCTTTGCCAGCAGACCAAACCCAAGAAAAACGGATGTTGGGAGCCAAATGAGCCAGGGAGATTTCTTTTGCACCCAAAAGCTCAGCCAAAAGATAATCGCCAGACCACAAAGAGAAACATAGAGCGCTTCGATTTCGATTAATCGGCCTTTTTCTATCATTCCAATGTTCGTCATCCAGATGAGAGCGGCGATTATCGATCCTCTCGCGCCGAGACTGGCGCGCGCCACTGTGACAAATGCAATGGCCACAGCAAGCACAGCAAGCGCCGAGGGCAGACGCGCTGTCCATTCGTTGCGCACCCCAAAAACTTTGAAGGAGGCGGCTACGAGCCAGTTCACCAGGGGAGGCTTGCGGAAATACGGATTACTTCCGATTTGCGGGACGATGTAGTTACCGGTCTCCAGCATTCGAACGGCCGGCAAGATCCGTCGTCCCTCCTCTCCTTTGATCGCAATAGAACCCAGCGCGGGTAAATAGATCACGGCCCAGACCAGAACAACAACAGCGACGGCTCGGAAGCGCGAATTCATCGAATGCTGGATGTTGGACATCGAGCTTTGAACGTCAAATCAAACTGCAGCGCAGCTTGACGAGAAGTCTTCGCGCAATTATTCTTAGTGTCTAGTCCGCGCGCTGATCGGAGTGGGAACTGGCGTCCCACTCTTTTTAGTCTGCGGGCTGCATATTTTATGAACGCGGAATTTATTGCCATGCTCGATTACCTGGAGCGGGAGCGCGGGATCAAACGCGAAATCCTGCTCGAGGCTGTTTCGAACGCACTGCTCTCCGCCTCGAAGAAGAGCGTCGGCGCGTCGCGGGAGTTGCGCATCGATATTAATTCGAAGAGTGGCGAAATCCGGGCGCTGGTCAACCTGGTGGTGGTCGACCAAGTCACCAATTCGCAAGATGAGATCGAGCTTTCGAAAGCGCGCAAGATTAAACCGGACGCGAACATCGGTGACACTGTGGAAGTGGAAGTCACACCGAAAAATTTTGGGCGCATCGCAGCGCAGACGGCGAAACAAGCCATGATGCAGCGGATTCGCCAGGCCGAGAAAGAAATGATTTACGAGGAATTCAAGGACCGCGCGGGCGAGATCGTGAGTGGAACTGTGCGGCGCTTCGACCGGTCCGACGTCATTCTCGATCTTGGAAAATTTGAAGCCATCATGCCGCAGCGCGAGCGCGTTGTCGTAGAAGATTACAACGTGGGCGACCGTCTCCGCGCGTACGTGGTCGCGGTCGAAAACGGTATCCGCGGCCCCGAGATCATCGTCTCGCGCAGTCATCCCAACTTCGTGCGCCGGCTTTTCGAGCTGGAAGTGAGCGAAATCGCCGACGGCACGGTGGAGATTCGCGGCATCGCACGAGAAGCCGGTTATCGCACCAAGATCGCGGTGTGGAGCGCAAACGAAAAAGTGGACCCGGTGGGAGCGTGTGTGGGCATGCGCGGCTCGCGCGTCAAAAACATCGTGCGCGAGCTCAATAACGAAAAGGTCGATATCATCCGGTGGAGCTCCGACCCGAAAGAATACATCCTGGAAGCGCTCAAGCCCGCGAAAGTGAAGAATCTGGTTTTCGATACCGAGAAAAAGAGCGTTCAGATTTCCGTCGATGAAGACCAGCTTTCGCTCGCGATCGGCAAAAAGGGACAGAACGCGCGGTTGACTTCGCGGTTGACCGGTTGGGAAATCAATATCGGCAAGGACACGTCGGCAACAACGGTAGTGGAACAGAAGGTAGCACAAGCTGCACAGACACTTGCCAGCGCGCTGCCGGTGACTGAAGAGCAGGCGCTCACCTTGGTAAAATCCGGTTTTACGAACCTGGAAGGATTGCGCGATGCGGACGTGCAGGATCTAGTGGATATTCTCGCAGTCGATGAAACAAAGGCGCGCGAGATTTACGAGGCAGTACACCGGCAGGAACTCGTACAGTAACATGGCTCTGGTTTAGGGATGCTTGAGCCATGAGCGAAATTTTGAAGGAACAACTATGGCAACAAAGACGAGCAGTAAAACTGCAGGCCGCAAGCCAGCCGCGCACGCGGCGGCGCGCAAAACTACTGCTCCTCACAAGCCTGCCGTCGCACCGAAATCAAAGGTCCCGAAGAAAGAATTAAAGAGCGATGTCCCGCGAGGGAGTGGCCACGCGACTGCAGCGGCTAAATCGCGTGTAATTCCGCCGCAAGAATCTGAGCCGCGATCTGCTCCGGCGCCCGCCCACGAAGCAGAGAGCCTCTCACTCATCGATAGAAAAAAGCCGGGCAAGAAAACCGAAGACGGCAAGCCAAAAACAAGACGCGCCGTTTTACCCCCAATTTCGCGCATCCGCGCCTCGCTGGAGGTTACTGCCACTCCGCCAAAACCTGCCGAGCCGGTGGAAGCTGCACCTGCGCAAACGCCTCCAACTCAAACGTTGGCCGAGGCCTTGCCACCTTCTGCTGAAGCGGAAGCCCCGCCGCAGAAGGTCATTCTTATCAAGCCTCCGATTATTGTTAAGCAGTTAGCAACTGAGCTTGGGCTAAAACCGCATCAACTCATCGCCGAGTTGATGACATACAACATCTTCGCCAACATCAACCAGACAATCGAACCGGATATCGCGTCGAAGATCGCGGAGAATCACGGGTTTATTCTTGAAAAAGAGCGCCGTGAAAAAGGCGCTGGCGTTCACAAGGTAGAACAGGTAGTCATCGCGCCGCCCCGGCCGGTTATTGAGAAGGAAGAGGAGCTCAAGCCGCGCGGTCCCATCATCACATTCATGGGCCATGTCGATCATGGCAAAACAACGCTGCTGGATGCCATCCGCAAGACCCGTGTAGCGGCTGGCGAAGCGGGTGGAATCACGCAACACATCGGCGCTTACAGCGTGAATCACAATGGCGCGACACTCACGTTCATCGACACCCCGGGCCACGCCGCCTTCACTGCCATGCGCGCGCGCGGCGCCAATGTGACGGACATCGTCGTGCTCGTTGTCGCTGCCGACGATGGCATCATGCCGCAAACAATCGAAGCGATCAATCACGCAAAGGCCGCGCCGCACGTGAAGATCATGGTTGCAATCAATAAAATCGATCTGCCTTCAGCGAACGTCGACAGGGTGAAGAAACAACTCCAGGAACAGGGGCTTACTCCGGAAGATTGGGGAGGCGAAACGATTATTTGTCCCGTCTCGGCAACGAAGGCTGTTGGAATTGATCACCTGCTTGAGATGATGACGCTGCAGGCGGAGGTCATGGAGCTTAAGGCATCGCCCACGGCCAGGCCACGCGGCACCGTCATTGAAGCCCAAGTGGAAGCCGGACGCGGCCCCACTGCCACTGTGATCGTGCAGATGGGCACGTTAAAAATTGGTGACCCGTTTATCTGCGGCGATTACAACGGCAAGGTAAAATCGTTGCTGGACGATCGCGGGCAACCGGTCAAGGAAGCCGGACCTTCCACGCCGGTGAAAGTGCTTGGCTTTACCGGCCTGCCAAATGCGGGTGACGAATTCCTTGTGATGGAATCCGAGCGCGCGGCCAAACAATTAAGCGATGAACGACTCGAGGCAAAACGCGCGAGCAAGCTGTTTGTTCCGCAAAGAGCTACCCTGGAAAGCCTGCTAGAGACGGCGGAAGGCCAAAAAGTTCTCCGCATCGTGTTGAAATGCGACACGCAAGGCTCGCTCGAAGCGCTCATCGGCGCGTTGAAACAGATCGAAACCAAAAAGGTTAACCTCGAAATTATTCACTCCGCCGTGGGACCGATTTCGGAATCGGATATTTTGCTGGCAAGCGCATCGGACGCGGTCGTGGTCGGTTTCAACGTTAAGGTCGAGTCGATGGCTGTCTCTGCTGCGAAACGCGAAGGCGTGCAGATCAAGCTTTACAGCATCATTTACGAATTACTCGACCAGATCAAAGACGCGATGGCCGGGCTGCTTGAACCCGAGCTTCGCGAAACAGTGATCGGGCACGCAGAGGTGAAACAGATTTTCCAGCTGAGCAGAGGCATTGTTGCTGGTTGTCTGGTCACCAATGGCCGCATCGCCCGCGCTGCGCGGGCTCGTGTCCTGCGAAAGCGCCAGCCGGTTTACGACGGCGGCATTTCGACACTGCGCCGTTTCCAAGACGACGTGAAAGAAGTGCGCTCCGGTCTGGAATGCGGGATCAAGCTAGGCGACTTCAGCGAATACCAAGTGGGCGACGTGATTGAGTGTTATCAACTCGAACAGATCGCGCAAAAATTATGAGGCGTTAAAACGTTCAAGTGTTGAAGGGCTAAAAAGGGAATTCTTCTCATCGCTTCAACGCTTCAACTGTTCAACGCTTTGGCGACCATGAAACATCGGCAACTACGCGTAAACGAACTTGTAAAGCGTGAGCTGAGCGCAATCATTGCGCGTGAATTAAACTTTGAAGGCGTGCTCGTCAGCATTAACGCTGTTGATGTTACGCCCGACCTGAAGAGCGCGCACGTGTTCGTAAGCATTTTCGGAGCGGCAACCGGCGCGAGCGTGATTGATAAGTTGGAAGCGCATCGTCCCGCGTTGCAAGCTGAACTCTCCCGCCACGTTGTTTTGAAATACACACCACATCTCGTTTTTCATCTAGACGATTCCATCGAACGCGGCGCACGAGTCCTCGAGATTTTGCAGGATCTTGAAAAACGCAGCGGCGACGACGAGTGAGCAACACCACGTTCGAGCAAATCGGGAAGGTCCTGCGCGAGCATCAGCATTTCGCAATCTTGAGTCATGTTCGGCCGGACGGTGACGCACTCGGAAGTCAGCTCGCGCTCGCACTGTCGCTTGAGCAACTTGGCAAGGACGTTCGCGTCTGGAATGAAGACGGCATGCTCGAAAAATATTCCTTCCTGCCGCGGGCCGAATTATTGACCAAGCCGCCCGCGACGGCAGACCATGTCGATGTAGCCATCGCACTCGACACGGCAATTCAAAATCGGCTGGGAACCGCGCTGGCTGCGGTCGGCTCGGCAAAAATCTGGATCAACATCGACCATCACCGCAGCAATCCAGGCTATGGCGATTTGGTGATCGTCGATGCAAGCGCGCCGGCCACGGGAGAAATCATTTTTAGCCTGATCAAGAGCCAGGGCTTCCCTTTCACTCATGACATCGCAGAAAATCTTTATGCTGCGATCTCCACTGACACAGGTTCGTTTCAATATCCAAACACCAGCGCGCGCACGTTCGAGATCGCAGCATAAAGATTTTCTGCGATGTCATGAGTGAAAGGGAAGCCCTGGCTGCAATTATACGAGAACTACCCCCGACGCCGGCTGGAACTGTTGCGAGAGCTTCTTCGGACCATGCGTTTTAGCGGGCACGATCGAGTCGCAAGTTTTAGCCTCAGCTTAAAAACTACCGCAGATCTGGGCGTTCTTCCCGAAGACAACGAAGGTTTGATCGATCATCTCCGAGCAATTCGCGGCGTGATCGTCGCCGTCTTTTTTGAGGAACTCGCCGATGGCAAAGTGCGCGTGAGCATGCGTTCAAAAGACGAAGCCGTCGACGTCTGCGCGATCTGCCAGAAATTCGGCGGCGGCGGACATACACTGGCTGCCGGCGCGCGCGTTCGCGGGAGCCTCGCCGAAGTCGAAGAAAAGGTTCTGGAGGAAATTCGTGACGTCCTTAAGCGCGGATCCTGACGGCATCCTGCTGGTCGATAAAGCCGAAGGCATGACCTCGCACGACGTTGTTGCGCTGACGCGGCGACAGCTCGGGACGAGGAAAATCGGTCATTGCGGCACACTCGATCCGATCGCCACGGGCCTATTGCTGCTCACGGTTGGGCGTGGCACAAAAGTCCAGGATTTGCTGATGAGCGAAGACAAGGAGTACGCCGGTACGTTTGTGCTCGGCGTGACGACCGACACGCAGGATCGACAAGGCGAAGTGATTCAGCAGCGGCCAGTCCCCGCGCTGGATCAAAATCAAATTCGCGCAGCATTTGAAAAGTTCCGGGGCGATTTTTATCAGCTGCCGCCAATGGTCTCTGCGAAAAAGCACGGTGGCGTGCCGCTCTACAAGCTCGCTCGCAAGGGAAAAGTAGTCGAGCGCGATCCGCGCCTGGTGCACGTCTATCGGTACACAATCGATCGGATCGCGTTGCCCGAAATCGACTTTAGTGTTCTGTGCAGTAAAGGCTTCTATGTTCGAACTTATGTTCACGACATTGGCGAGGCCCTCGGTTGTGGCGCGCATTTGAAATCCCTCCGTCGGATAAAATCCGGCCGATTCGATGTCACGAACGCGATCACAGTTGATCAAATCAAAAATGCGACACGCGAACAAATTCTCAGCCGGCTGCTCAGCCTTCCGGAAGTTTCGAGGATGCGCGGGGCCTAATTTCACCTAATGGAAATTCTTCAATCCATCTCGGATCTGTCGCGATTGTCCGGTCCGCTTTTTCTGGCCATCGGCGTGTTCGATGGCGTGCATCTCGGCCATCAGGCAGTCATCTCGACTTCCGCCGAACACGCCCAGGCGGCCAACGGAACGCCTGTCGTGCTCACATTCGATCCGCACCCGGAAAAGGTATTGCGGCCGGAAGCGGCGCCTCATTTGCTTACCGCTACCCGGCACAAGATCGCTTTAGTTCGCGATCTCGGTGTGGACCATCTTCTGATCATTACGTTTGATAAAGAATTTGCCGCAACCGAGCCCGAAGACTTCGTGCAGCAATTAGTGAAGCATTCGAAGCCGCTACGCGAGATTTGTGTGGGCCATGAATGGTCGTTTGGAAAAAATCGGCGCGGTAATCTCAAACTGCTCAACCAGTTCGGCGCACGCTTCGATTTCGGTGTCGTGGGAATTCCGCCGGTGACCGTCAACGGCGAGCTGGTAAGCAGCACGACGATTCGTCAAGCCGTAGAAGCAGGCGATCTGCCAAAGGCCGCGCGGCTGCTTGGCCGCGAATACACAATTCTTGGAACCGTTGTGAGCGGCGACAATCGAGGCAAAAAGATTGGATTCCCAACGGCAAATCTGAGCGCCCACAACGAACAGTTCCCGCCAAACGGCGTCTATTTCGCCGAAGCGAAGCTGGACGGGGTTATTTATCAAGGCGTGGTGAACCTCGGTTATCGGCCAACCGTGGACACCGGCAAATGTGAGTGCATTCTGGAGATTCACCTTTTCGATTTCGAGCGCGATATTTACGGAAAGGATCTAGAAGTGCGATTCATCCGCTATCTCCGGCCGGAGAAAAAATTCGAAAATGTCGAGGCGCTCGCCCGCCAGATCGATCTCGATGTTAAGCAGGCGCGCGAGTTATCCGCGGCTTAACCGGGACGTTGTTCAAAACCGCAGCCGAGCGATATCGCTCACTTCTGG
>Ga0209377_1001906_pt1 | contig 13757 bp, 10 predicted proteins | sample GraSoiAngelo_141_FD_185898 | JGI IMG/M metagenome (GOLD analysis project Ga0209377, IMG submission 185898) | Grasslands soil microbial communities from the Angelo Coastal Reserve, California, USA - 14_0929_12_40cm (SPAdes) (version 2) | ecosystem: Environmental > Terrestrial > Soil > Grasslands ...
GAGCGGATATTCGGGTGGAGCAAACAAGACGTACTGGGCCGGCCAACTCCCGTCGTCCCTGAAGCCAAACGAGAGGAGTTCCATGCTTTGCGGGAGCGGGTGTTACGCGGCGAGTCGGTCACCCTCATGGAGACCCAGCGACAGAAAAAAGACGGGTCTCTGATCGAAGTCAGCATTGCGACCGCCCCGATCTACGGTGCGAACGAGGAGATTCGCGGCATCATTGTGGTCTATGACGATATCACCGAGCGCAAGCGGGCGGAGGAAGGGTTACGTGAGAGTGAGGAGCGATTCCGTTCCGTAACGGAGTCTGCCAACGACGCCATCATTGTGGGCGACCACCACGGGCGCATTCTCTCGTGGAACCGAGGGGCGCAAATCATGTTCGGCTATACGGAAGCAGCGTTGCTGAATCAGCCTCTGACCCTGTTGATGCCGACCCGGTACCATGAGGCGCATGGACGCGCCATCGCGCGACTGAATCAGACCGGGGAAACAAAGCTAGTGGGACGGACAGTCGACCTTGAGGGTCTGCGCAAAGACGGGACGGAATTTCCACTGGAGCTGTCGCTGTCGATGTGGAGTACAAGAGCTGGCGCCTTTTTTGGCGGCATCATTCGCGATCTCACCGAGCGTAAACGGGACGAGCAAGCCAGGGCGCGCCTAGCAGAGTTGGTGTTCGAAGAAGCGGAGCGGCGGCGCATTGCACGGGAATTGCATGACCAGATCGGCCAAATGTTGAAGGCCCTGAAGCTGACTCTGGAGATAGCAGAGCGCCGGCCGGAGGCCGCGTTGTGGTTCAACCTGGAGGAGGCGCAGCAGTTGGTTGACGACTTGATGAAGCGAGTCCAGGATATGTCGCTTGACCTACGGCCTCCCATGTTAGACGATTTGGGACTGCTGCCGGCCCTCCTGTGGCTCTTCCAGAGATGTGCTGCCCAGACCAATGTTCAGGTGACCTTCGAACACAGCCGCTTGGACCGACGCTTTGCATCGGATGTGGAGACGGCCGCGTATCGCATCGTCCAAGAGGCGCTGACCAACGTTGCCCGTCACGCGGGTGTCAAGAACGCGACTGTGCGCCTGTGGGCCGATGGCACCATGCTTGGGATGCAAATCGAAGACCAGGGAATCGGGTTTGCTGTGAGCTCGACGCCGGTCACCGCGTTGGGGCTGACTGGGATGCAGGAGAGGGCGCATGCGCTGGGGGGCCAGCTAACAGTGGAGTCTGAGCCAGGCCGTGGTACCCGCGTAACTGCTGAACTACCGCTGAATGCTCCGATCGAACAGAGGAAACTGATGAGAGCATGAGCACCAGTATTCTTTTGGCTGATGATCACCACCTCGTCCGCCAAGGCCTGCGGGCCTTGTTGGCGGCCGAGCCGGATTTTCACCTTGTCGGTGAAGCCGCCGATGCGCGCGAAGTGGTCGACCTGGCCGAGCGCTTGCGTCCGGATGTGCTCCTACTCGATCTTCTGATGCCGGGTATCAACGGCCTTGCTGCTTTGCGTCAAGTGGCGAAGTGCGCGCCCCAAACCAGGGTCATTATCTTGTCCATGCACAGTAATGAGGCGTATGTGTTCGAGGCGCTGAGAGATGGTGCTGTAGGCTACGTGCTCAAAAGCTCACGTGCCGATGAATTGGTCTTGGCAGTGCGTGAAGTCATGGCTGGCCGGCGCTATCTGAGTCCCCCGCTCACCGAAAAGGTTGTCGAGGCGTACCGGGAGCGTTCGGGTGGCGTAGTCCTGGACCCGTATGACACCCTCACGGCGCGTGAGCGGGAAGTCCTTTATTTGGTCAGTCAGTGCATGGGTAACGCTGAGATTGCAGACAGGCTCTTCATCAGTGCACGGACGGTCGAGACCCACCGGGCGAATCTGATGCGCAAGCTCAATCTCCGAAGTCACGCAGAACTCATCCGCTACGCCCTCAGACAAGGCATTGTGCCCATAGAGCAGTGACAGTCGGCCACGCGGACGCCCTCCGTTCCCACCTTCTACACCTTGTGGCATTGCTAATTCGTCTTCAACACCATTTTCTAGCTTCGTCATAACTTCGCCTCCGATACCAAGGAAAAACCCGATTCAAAATTCCGTAGTGACACGGATTCGAAATTCCGGGGCGACACGGATTACTTCCACGGACTCACTCAAATACCCTAAGCGGCCCAGGGGAACACCTGTAAGCCCCCTACCCAGAGGGGGATGACCTGTAGGGGCGCGTAGGGTTCTCCCTTCACATAAACAGGTCCAGGTTACACGTTAGGCTTGGCCAACGAAGGCAGGAAAGGAAGGAGGTGAGGCGTGGAGAGGGTGTGAAGAAAAAGTAGGAAGGGAGTCCTCAAGACAGGTAGTTAAGTTTTTTTTACTTCGCAGCTCATTAGCATCGGTTAAGAGCTTTGAGGAGGGAAAATCTTATGAGAACTTCAAAGTGGAAACTCGCGACACTCGCTCTACCAGTTCTGATTGTATTCAGTGCTTCATCCTCTTGGGCGGTGGACCATTCAGTGAACGTTGGTAAGATCCAGCCGTGGTTCACGCCAGTCCAAATAAGCATCAACCCCGGCGATAGCGTCACCTGGCACTTCAACGACCCCAATACCACTCACACCGTGACCAGCCTGTCATCGGCCCCGTTCGGATCGCAGATCCCCATCCCGGCTGGGCCGGCGTTTGAGAGTGGAAAGAAGCTTCCTGGTGAATCGTTCACGGTGGTGTTCGCTTCTCCGAGCACCAATCCGTACATCTGTATCATCCATCCGTGGATGGCGGGCAATATCAGTGTCGGCGTAGGGTCTGGACCGGTTCCGGAAATCCTGCAGGGCACGGACACGCAGGACATGGCTACGCCTGATAACCAAGGGGTCATTGGAATCGGCGAATGGTGTACGACCGCGACCTATGAGTATCCAGGCTTTAACGGCGTGCCCAACACCACCTACCCAGGAGTGGTGCATTGCGGGAGCGCGCATCTCTGGTTGGATTCGAATCAAACCATTACTGGTGCAAGCGGCGCACTTGAGACCGCCGCAGCCTCTGGTGTGACGGACACGGTCCAATGTAATGGCTCCCGGAAGGTCGGCGGCCGGTTCGAAGGTGCGACGACCACGCACAATCTCTGGAACAACAACCACTTCACCCCCAAGGGGACTCTGATCGGGCCGAACGGCACCGCGTCCGGGAACCCGCCTGGGTCTGTGATCAGCCAACCTAACAGAGATTGTTTTACCTTCTCCACCAATTTGCACGGACAAACATTCCAGTGGATCTTACGGTCAGGCGGCCAAGGCATTATCGGCGCAACCAATACGTTGTTTGCCGGCGATGTGACCCACGTAATGACCAACCCGGGAGGCACGGTGGGCTGGGTGACGATGGAAGCGGGCCAGGTCGGGAACACGGGACAGAGCGCGGCACCTGGGGCACCTGCGAATATCCACGGTCACCTTGGGATCTTTGATCCAAACCAGCTCGCTTCTACGATTCCTGCGCAGGTCAGCCAAACGGTGGACCTAGGTGAGAACTTCCCGCATGGGAACTGGGTCTGTGGCGATGGGATTCACGACACAGTCCCCGCGCCGTTGAACAACCGGATCGGGGTTGTCCAGATTCCAGCGACCCCGACCAGTCCGAGCGGAGGACAAGCGTTCTTCCCGTCGGCGGGGGTCTATCCAGTGGCATCCGGATCCTTGGTGAACTGCACGAAGGCATACACCTCCAATGCGGTTGACAACAGGATCAGTGTGACCAATGCGGTCACCGGAGCCCCAATGACGTTTGTGGATCTCGGTGCATGCACAACCTGCACACTCATGGGCGCGCCGGTGCCGAACGTCCATATCCCGATTCAGATCATCGTTCACCCGGACAGCTCTAAGGTGTACGTGCAGGGGTCGAAGTCATCCAAAGCGGCGATCATCGACACAGCAACGGACACGGTGATCGTGCAGTTGGACTGCGCCAACGGCTGTCACGGCTCGTACATTGGGCCGAAACGCGGCGGTGGCCACTATGTCGTGATGTCGGCGGCCTACCAGGACAAGATGAGCATCTACGATGCGGAGCTGTTGACGAAGGTCGGAGATGTCCGAACCAACATGAACAGCTTGCTGACGTTGCAGGGGACAACCGCGTCGCCTCTGCCCGTGGGCGTCACGAGCATCTCGAATGCCGTGGGTTGGAACTCGGGCACCATCGCCTGGCCGCAGATGCCTCCGTGGAAGTAATTCGTTGCACGATCGGAGCGAGAGGTCAGGTTCAATGAAGACTGATTCCTCAATCTGACAGGCGGGGAGGGGGGTAACGATCTTCTGATCGTTACCCCCCACTTTCTAGGGCGAGAGGCTAAAGGCTATGGTGAAGGCGACCCATGGGTTGAGCGTTGCCGGGTTGGTTCTTCTGCTTCTGGCGGTCGGCAGTGTGACGGCGGCAAGCAATCCGGGCGACGATGAAGTCGTCGCCCGGGTAAACGGAGTCGCCATCACGAAGGGGGACGTTCGCATCCATGTGGAAATGTATGAGCGTGCCCACCCGGGGCTGCCGCCCGGGAAAGCGAGGGAGGCCCGCGCCAGGACAGCATTGCAGACCTTGATAGCTAACGTGTTGCAAGAGCAGGTGGCCCGCGAGATGGGCATCAGCGTCTCGGACGAGGAGGTGGAGGCCGCCGTCAAAGAACGACAGGGTAAGACCGATGACGCCTCCTTCGCCGCCATGCTGGCATTCACTGGGGGGAACCCCGCCAAGCTGCGCTACGACATTCGGAAGGGCAGCCTCGAGATGAAAGTGCGAAAGCGGCTCATGGAGGCTGTTCTCGTAACCCAGAGCGATCTGAAAGCTCAATTCGAGCAGGAAAAGTATACGCTCTTTCCTGAACAGGTGAAAGCCCGCCAGATCATCGTGCTGACGCCCGACTTGGCTGATCGGTTGTATCGCCAACTCAAAGAGGGAGCCGACTTCGCAAAGCTGGCCGAAAGCACGTCAACCGATCTGTCGCGGGCCAAGGGAGGCGACTTGGGCTGGGTGACCCCAGGGATCCACTATGCTCCCTGGGACGACGTCGTCTTTAAGCTGAAACCGGGAGAGATCAGCCAGCCGTTTCGTTCAGTTCACGGCTACCACATTGTCCTGGTGGAGGAACACCGAAAGCCAGGATGGGGTCGCCCGGAAGACAAACGAGAGCTTTTGGACGAGCTCATCAGGGCCATGCGCAGCAACCAGGAATATAACCGCCAGCCCCTCAACGAGCCGATAAAGGGGAAGAGAGATGAACAAGATGAACGTGTATCTGGGACTCAGCCTGCTGCTCTGCGGAGTGCTGAGCAGTTCCTGTGCGCAGCGTGAGACTCCTCCAGCCCCAAAGAGCTTGCTAGAGACGCTCCCCGAGATCATTGCGAATGTCAACGGGGAGGTGATTACGCGTCAGCAGGTGATCGAGCGGTTTCAACAGGCCCAGAATATGATGGGCCACCAGGAGCATGCGGCGCAAGCCGCACAGGCCGAGAACAAGCCCGACGCGGCAGGTGCAACTGCGGCTGCACACCAGGCCCACCAGATGGCTCAGAACCAGCCCTCTTCCTCGCCGCTCGACCCTATCGAAGAACGAACTCTCCTCCGGCACATCATCAATAGCACAGCCTTGGAACGATTAAAGTTGCAAGAAGCACAGCGGTTGGGGCTCAGCGTCACCATGCCGGCGATTGACGAGCAGGTCAGGCTCATGGAGCAGCACAGCGAGCAACAGATGGGGGGGCGTGAGGGGTTCGAGCGGGAACTGCGACGCGGCCACACGACACTGACCGAATGGCGCACGGAGTTACGCCAGCAGTTGTTGATCCAGCAGTTGGAGGCCAGCCGGCGAAAAATCTTGCCGGTGGGTGACGAGGAGATCAACCTATACTGGGAGAAGAACCGGAAAAAGCTCTCCTCCTTCTGGCACACCGACAAGCTTGACCAGGCGCGGGATCGAGTCCGAGAGCTCATCCAGCAAGAGCGCTGGGTTACGGCGAGGGCGGACTGGGAGCTTGCGCTGGTCAAAGGGGCGAAGATCTGGGTGGATCGCGACATCCGCCAGCTCTTCGTGACCGTTCCGGTCGATCATACCCACTAGCCAAGGGCTCCTCCGGAAGAAGGCAGGTGCTCATGCGGCTGATCTGTAGACGCTTGCTCCAGATGTGCGCCGTGCTTGGCTTTCTGTCGGCCGCTGGCACAGGTGGGCAAGCCCAGAGCCCTCCTTCTGGAGAGCCGCTTGGCGCTCAGGTCACAGCGGCATCGGACTGCGGCTATTTCGCGCCTGTCCTGTCGGGCGACGGGCAGTGGATCGCTGCAGCCACCGATTGTCCGGAATCAGACAGCCCACCCATCCGCCATGTGGTGCGCATTCACCGGGATTCGCGACGCGTCGAGCCCATGACCCCACCTGGAGTCTTCTCGGCCGCACCCAGCATCAGCGCCGATGGACAGCGGGTGGTGTTTCTGGGCGACGGGGATCTCATTCCTGGACAAAACCCCGATCATGTCCTCCAAGTCTTTCTCTATGACGCTAGAACCCACCGTTACACCCAGCTTACACACATTCGAAATGCGACAGAGAACCAGCTTATCCTGAAACCTCAGCTCTCGGGCAATGGGGACAGCGTGGTCCTCACGTCTGACGCCGACCTCGTTCCCGGACAGAACGAGGATGGGAACGAGGAGGTATTTTTGTTCGATCTCCGATCAAACCAGGTGACCCAAATCACCCACACCACGCCGCCGGCACGTCATCACTGGTCGGTGTTCAGCCATGATGGACAGACCGTGCTGTTCGTCGAGAATCTCAAGCCGCAGTTCCCTGGTGGGTCAACGAACCTGTATGCCTGGACTCGTCAGACCGGGGAGCTTCGCCTGCAGCTCGACTCTCACATCGGAGTCATGGCAGGGGTCTTTGAATCGCTGGTTTTGGCCGGCCAGGGGCACCGGGCAGCATTCGTTTCCCGTCTGGATTTCCTTGGAGAAAATCCGGATCTGAATTTCGAGGTCTATACCGTGGACATCCCGAGCGGGACCTTGCGACAAGTCACCCATTCCTCCACCTGCTTGAATCTGCTCCCAACGCTGTCTACCGATGGAAGGTGGCTGGTCTTCGTGTCGAATTGTGCATTCGATGCGCTGAATGATGACGGATCTGGCAACCTGTTCGCCATGCGCCTGGATACCGGTGAGGTCATTCAGCTCACCCACACTGGACCCGAATTGGTTGGCTTTGAGCCCCTGTCTGTGGATCTCGCCGGACGAACCGTGGCCTACGCGGTTGGGGGCAACGTGCCGGGTACGGTGATGAGAAGCCCGCAAGTCTTCACGGCGAACCTGCCTGCGCGACAGGACGAGCCGATCGCTCCGCCGCGATTTGTTGAAGCTGAGGACATCTCAGGGCTGGTGGTGAGCGTGCATGATCCCGCCGTGATGTACATGGCGACGAAGCGGTGGGGCCTCCTGAAGAGCACCGACACAGGCCGGTCCTGGAAGCTTTCGTCCTACCGCCTGGGAAGCGAAATAGTGACCTGTTTGGTCGAAGATCCTGCCCAGCGCGGCGTCTTATACGCGGGCACCGCGAATGCCGGGCTGTACAGAACGGCAGATGGCGGAGAGTACTGGTTTCCTGTCAAGGGTCTTTCAAGCCGCCGGATTCTGACTCTCGCCATCGATCCTGTCATCCCTGGCAGGATGTCTGTCCGGACGCCAGAAGGACTGTTTTGGTCTGCCGACCATGGATCCAGATGGGAACCGGCGAATGACCAGCACGTTGCCAACTCTGAAATGCCCCAGGCGATTCCCACCAGTCAGGCAGACCGGCTGTCGGACCCCTCTCACCCATCGGTGCTTGTCGCAGGGTCGGAAACGAGGGGTCTGTTGCTTTCGCGGGATGGAGGAGAGCACTGGGAATCATTGAAGATTCAGGCTCCGTCGAGAAAAGGACTTGAATCAGTCCTGAAGCGGCCGGAATAGGTGAGCGCATGAAGCCAGCGGAGACAAACCGGGGAAGCTCATCCATGATTGAAGTCCAGGATCTGACGAAACGCTACGGGCACGTCGTCGCCAATGACTCGATCAGTTTTTCAGTCGGTAACGGCGAGATTGTTGGCCTGCTAGGTCCCAACGGGGCCGGGAAAACCACAGTTATGCGGATCTTGACCGGGTGCCTGCCTGCGACGAGTGGGACTGCTTCGGTGGGCGGCTATGGATTGAGCACGCATGCGACAGCGGCGAAGCGACAGATTGGGTACCTGCCGGAATTCGTGCCTCTCTACCCGGACATGACGGTCCCGGAATACCTGAATTTCTTGGGCGCGTTGCGTGACTTACGGGGGCGGGCTCTTCGTGCGGCGAGAGAAGGCGTGATCGAACGTTGCGGGCTCAGCGATATGCGGCGCCGTCTGGTCAAAAACCTTTCGAAGGGTTATCAGCAGCGGCTGGGACTGGCGCAGGCGCTGATCCATAACCCAGCGGTCTTGATCTTAGATGAGCCAACTGGGGGGTTGGACCCCCGCCAGACCCATGAAATGCGTCAATTGATCAGCAACCTGGCTGGTCAGCACACGATCCTGCTGAGCACACACATCCTGCCGGAAGCCACCGCGCTCTGCCAGCGCGTGATCATCATGCACAAGGGGCGGATCGCCGCGGTGGATGAACAAGAACGCTTGGCCGCCCGGTTACGCAAATCGGAGAAGCTCACCCTGCGGCTCCGGCACCCGCCGCAGGACATTGTCGATCAACTCAAGTCAATTCCTGGGGTGATCGGGATCTATTCGGACTCGGATTGGGGGCAGGGACGACCCGGCGGCCCCGGCGAGCGGCGCTGGATCGTGGAATGCGAGCTGGGGAAGGATCTGGCCGAGGAGATCGCGAGGCGGGCCGTGCAGCGCGCGTGGGGGTTGGCGGAGCTGACGCCGCTCTCGTTGAGTCTGGAAGAAGTGTTCCTGAACCTCACGAACTCGGACACCGTGGAGGCGTCATCATGAGAGCGCTCTGGATCATAGCCCGGCGTGAACTCTGGAGCTACCTCACCTCGCCGGTGGCGTATGTCGTGTCCGGCGTCTTCCTCGCGGTCATCGGGTTTCTCTTTTACGGTGTGGCCAAAATTGCGAGTGAACGGAGCATGCAGCTCCTCCAGTACCAGGGGATGGTCCCGGCCTTCAACGTGGTCCAGTTGGTGTTCCGTCCCATGTTTCACAACATGGCGCTGGTCCTAGTCTTTGTCGTTCCCTTACTGACGATGCGGCTTTTTGCCGAGGAGCGGCGGCAAAGAACGTACGATCTGCTCTTCAGCGCGCCGATTCCAGTCATGAGCATCGTGGGCGGCAAGTTCCTGGCCGCAGTGTTCATCTACACGGGCCTGCTGGCGCTGACCTTCGTGCTGCCAGCGATGCTGGCTCAATACGCGACCTTTCCGTGGACCGCGCTGGCGGCGGCCTACCTGGGCTTGTGGCTGCTGGGCTTGGTGTTTATCGCCGTGGGGCTGTTCGCCTCGGCCTTGACCGAGTACCAAATCGTGGCGGGCTTTATTGGCGTAGGTATCCTTTTGGCGCTCTGGGTGGTAGGGCTTATCACTCCAGATGCAGAGATGACGACCCTTACGGTAATCCAGAAGAGGGTCGCCCTGGCTGCTCACTTTGATGGGTTCGTTCAGGGATTGATCAGCACGACCTCCCTCGTCTTCTTTGTGAGTTTTACGATCCTCTGGTTGACCATGGCTTATCGTGTGGTGGAGGCCAACCGATGGTGATAAAGCTTCCGACATTCCTGCCGGGCCGCGCACGACTGGGAAGCTGGCCCAAGGCGCTCCGCGGGGCACACAGCCTGGTCATCATCGGCCTGGTAGCCGCGGTCTTGATCGTGGTGAATGCGCTGGCGGCCTATCGGGATGTCCGCTGGGATTGGTCCGAGACACGCCGGTTCACGTTGGCGCCGCAAACGCTGGATGTGCTGAAACACCTCCCCCAGGAGGTCACTGTTTACGCGTTCGTACAAAAAGGCAGTGATGAAGAGCGGCTGGGGAGAGACTTGCTCGAAACCTACCGTGCCCAATCGCCCAAGATCCGCTATCACGTGCTTGATCCCGATCAGCACCCGGCCCAAGCCAAAGAATTCGGGGTGAATCAGTACGGGACTTTGGTTGTGACGACAGCGAGCGGCCGGCAGGCGCGCAGCACTGCGATTACGGAATCCGAGATGACCGGTGCCCTCCTCCGCGCCCTCCGTGAACGTGGGCAGGCCGTCTATTTTCTGGAAGGGCACGGGGAGCACGAGCTCAACGACAGCGGCAAGGAGGGCTATTTCCAACTTCGCGCCATCCTCGAACAGGAAGGGTATACGCCAAAATCCGCCCGGATCCTCAGCGGTGAGCCGATCCCGGCCGATGCGACGACCGTGGTGCTTGCCGGGCCAAAGATCCCTCTCCGGCCAGCTGAGGCAGAGAGTCTCAAACCGTACCTCGACCGAGGTGGTCGGCTCGCGGTATTAGCTGATCCCCACATCGACACAGGACTGGAGCCGTTATTAGCGCGCTGGGGCATCACCCTTGGTCCAGGGGTGGTCGTAGACCAGGAAGGCCGCACGTTTGGCGGCTCCTATACGCTGCCGCTGATCACAACCTACTCGGTGCACGAGATCGTGCGCGAACTGAAGCTCCCGACGTTGTTTCCAGAAGCGAGGCCATTGTTCCTGGACCTTAAATCCCCAACCACCGGCCTGATTTCCCTAGCCCAGACCAGCAGCCAGAGCTGGGCTGAGTTAGATATGCAAGTGCGCCCACCGCAGTATGATCCCAATCGCGAAAGGCGTGGGCCCTTTGTGCTGGCGGTGGCGGCGGCTCCGCGCAACATGCTGTCCGATGTGAAGGGCAGTCCCCGGATGATCGTGGTTGGGGACTCCGATTTTCTGAGTAATGCCTACTTTAACTTCTCGGGGAATCGTGATCTGTTCTTGAATATGCTCAACTGGCTGATGGAGGGACTGGATTCGTTTACGATCCGCCCGCAGCCGGTGAATGTCAGCCCGATCATTCTGTCCGAACAACAGGCGCGTGTGCTCTTTGTCGTTCCAGTCGTCGCTGTGCCTCTCCTAATCACCTGTGCTGGTTGGGGAATCTGGCGATATCGGCGGATGCGGGTCTGAGTTAGTCAGGTGCTCAAGCAACTCCTCCCCATCCTTGGTCTTAGTCTTCTCCTGGTTCTTCTATGGCTGTACTGGGACCAGGTCCGCACATTGAGTGTGCAGGCCACCAGTCAAGCTGATGAGGCATTGCAAGCAAAGCCCGCTCTGGCTTTCCAGCCAGCCAATGTCAAGGCCTTTCGGGTCCGAAACGGCCAGAAGCTATTCATCGCTGCGCGAATGAACGAAGATCGTACCTGGCTACTGGAGACACCGTTTCGGGCTCCTGCGGATGCGAATATGATTGATCAGGCCCTGGGTATCTTGAGCCGTGTGACGGCAGCGCGCCCGGTGACTGGTGAAACGGCCAGCCAGGCCGACTTTGGACTCCAGGAGCCCCAAATTGTGGTAGAGGTTGAGGAGGACGCCAGTCAGCACTGGCTTGCCGTCGGCAAGGCCTCCCCGCGCGGAGACAGCTACTACGCCAGAAGCTCGCAAAGCAGCCGGGTTGTGCTAGTCCCTCAGAAGGAGATTCGGTTGCTCCCGCAGAACCCCAGCGAGTTGCTGGATCCGCGTGTGGTGCCACTTGTCGAGGACCCGCTTCATACGATCGAGGTCACACAGAGAGGCGTCTCGATGCGTCTCCAGGCGACGACCGATGGATGGACGATTCAATCACCCATTCGTGCCGGGGCAGACCTCCATGTGATGAGCGAATGGCTTTACCGACTGACAGCACTCCGAGCCAGCAAGGTGTTCTCGATGGAGCTGCGAGACGGAGGCCCCACAGAACCTTCTCGCCTGGGAACCATTCGATTGTCCGCTGGGAATGTCAGTCATTCTGTTGAATTCTTCCGCGCTGGTGGGACTGTTCTCGCCCGTCGATCTGATCATCCCATGCTCTGGTATGAATTGGCAGGACCGGATGCGTCAGTCCTTTTTCCGGATGTGTTCAGCCTACAGGATAAGCACTTAATCAATGTGGAGCCTCGCTCTGTCATGGCGCTGGAGATACGAAATAATGGTCATATCGTGCGATTGGTTCGACAGGAGAAGGGCTGGGAACTCAACAGTCGACCGCTGTCGTCCGTTCAAGTCCAGTCGGTAGAGCGCTGGCTGACTGATCTACAGCTCTCCCAGTGGAGCGAGTTCCTTCCAGATCCGGGCCGCTGTCAGATAGCCCCGGCGAGTCGTTGGCGGTTGGGACTTCGAGACAGAGACGGTAAGATGTTGGCAAAAGTGAACATGGCTCGGACTAAGCTCTGCGGAGAAATCGCCACGATCAGCACAGGCGAGTGGGTCCGGCTCCAAGATACCCGCATCGTTGATCAACTCTCTACAGGTCTTCCCGGATTCATACCGGGTGGCGATCACCCGTCGTTACTGCGTCAAGGCAGTATAGCATCATTAAATTAGACGTGCTGCGCGCGGAAGGTGACGAGCAAGAAGCCTACCAGCTTGACAGGTTGGGCCAAGTCATTTGACGTGCATCAACAGGACCCGTTAGCGCCCCGCCAGCACCTCCACCATTTCCTGGTGTATCAGCCCGTTGGTTGCGAGTGTTTCCGCGCCGTCGCCCTTGAAGGGGTTGCCGGCGAAGTCCGTGATCCGCCCGCCCGCTTCCGTCACTATCAGGCTCCCGGCCGCCACATCCCACGGCGACAGTCGGAGCTCCCAGAAGCCGTCCACCCGGCCGGCCGCGACATAGGAGAGATCCAACGCAGCCGACCCCGTGCGCCGGAGCCCCTGGGAAGCCAGAACGAACCGCTCAAAGTGTTCCAGGTTGCGCTGGCGGCTGTCCCGATCGTAGGCGAAGCCCGTCACCAGGAGCGCCTTGTTGAGCGTCGGGACCTTCGATACGTGGATGCGTCGCCCGTTCAGCAAGGCGCCCTTGCCTGCCTCCGCCTCGAAGAGTTCCTGTCGCAGCGGGTCGTACACCACGCCGAGCACGATGCGTCCATCCACCTCGAGGCCAATCGAGACGCAGAAGGCGGGGAACCCGTGCGTGAAGTTCGTCGTGCCATCCAGTGGGTCCACGATCCACCGATACGGCGATTTCCTCTGTGAGTGCTCCCCGCCTTCCTCGGCGAGGATCCGATGACCTGGAAACGCGGCGTGCAGGATCTCCACGATCGCACGCTCCGACCGGCGATCCACGTCGGTCACCATATTGGTGATGGCGCCCTCTTTGTAGTCCACGCGATAGTCGGCGCCGCAGGCCCCCGCGATGATCTTCCCCGCCTGCTGCGCCGCCGCCACCGCCACCGTCCTGAAATCCTGCATGTGTTATTCTCCGATTCTCTGTATACTCGCACTATATCATAAGGCGCACAGAGCCTGAGGCATGACCAACCCTCAGCGGAGGACTTCCACCATGGGCACGCTATCACGCAGACAATTTCTTCAACTGTCGGCGGCTGCCGGCGGCGCACTGGCCTTCGGCGACCTGGCCGATCAGGTGCTCGGGCTCACCCGATGGGCGAAGCCAGCGCACGCGGCCGAGCCGATCAAGATCGGCATCATTGATCCGCTATCCAGCCCGTACAAAACCTCCTCGATTCACGACGTGCACGGGGCCACGGTGGCCCTGGAGATGTACAACAAGCGCGGAGGGGTGCTCGGCCGTCA
>Ga0209377_1001907_pt1 | contig 13756 bp, 10 predicted proteins | sample GraSoiAngelo_141_FD_185898 | JGI IMG/M metagenome (GOLD analysis project Ga0209377, IMG submission 185898) | Grasslands soil microbial communities from the Angelo Coastal Reserve, California, USA - 14_0929_12_40cm (SPAdes) (version 2) | ecosystem: Environmental > Terrestrial > Soil > Grasslands ...
AGGGTGGAAGTGTAGATGCAGACTTGTCCTGGTACTCGGGACCATGCTGCTCGCCGTAGTTCCCCTCGCCGCACCGCAAACGCCCGCCCCCGCCGCAACATCTGCTTCAGCAACGTCCGGTTCCTCAAAAGCCGCGAACGAGAAATTGGCTCAGCTCGAGCAACGCGTCACTGCGGCGCAATCGTCGGCGGATAACGCCTGGATGTTGGTCAGCGCCGCGCTGGTGCTGATGATGACGGGGCCGGGGCTGGCGCTTTTCTATGGCGGGCTGGTGCGACGGAAAAACACGCTGGCGATCATGATGCAGAGCTTTGCGTTAATGGCGCTGATTACGGTGATGTGGGCGCTGGTGGGGTACAGCTTGTGCTTCGGTCACGGAATGGTGATTGGTGACCGCTTTGACACGGGATCGGTGATTGGCGGATTCGAACACGCGTTCTTGCGCGGGGTGGGCGCCGAGCCCAATCCGGATTACGCGGGCACCATTCCGCAGATGACCTTCATGATCTATCAGTTGATGTTCGCCATCATTACGCCCGCGCTGATTACCGGCGCGACTGCCGAGCGGATGAAATTCAGCGGAACGGTACTGTTCATGTTGCTGTGGTTCCTGGTGGTGTATGCGCCGCTAGCGCATATGGTGTGGGGCAAGGGAGGCTTGCTGAACGCCGCGCTCGGAGGAAGATTTCCGACGCTGGACTTTGCGGGCGGGACGGTGGTGCATATTTCCTCGGGCGTTTCGGCGCTGGTGTGCGCGCTGTATCTTGGAAAACGAACAGGGTATCCGAAGCAGCCGATGCCCCCGCACAGCCTGGTGCTGAGCTTCATCGGCGCTTGCTTGCTGTGGGTAGGATGGTTCGGTTTCAACGCGGGAAGCGCGCTGGCGTCGAATGCGCTGGCAACGAGCGCGTTCGTGGCCACGCACTTCGGGGCGGCAGCAGCGGCACTGGGCTGGAGTGCGGCAGAATGGCTGAAGAATGGGCGGGCCAGCGCGCTAGGGGCGATATCCGGCGCCGTGGCCGGACTTGTCGCGATCACCCCTGCGGCGGGATTTGTGGCGCCTATTCCCGCACTCGTGATCGGAGCTGTTGCCGGGGTGTTGTGCTTCGGGATGGTCACCAAAGTGAAAAGCCTGTTTGGTTATGATGACGCGCTGGACGCCTTTGGGGTGCACGGCGCGGGCGGAACGATTGGAGCGCTGCTCACCGGCGTATTTGCGCAGCAGTTGATCAACCCTATTTTTGGCGCGGGGAAAGCGGTGGGAGGGATCGACGGCCATTGGGGGCAAGTGGGCAACCAGCTTGTGGGCATCCTGATCGCATGGGTCCTCGCGCTGGTGGGGACCCTTGTGCTGCTGAAGATTGTGGATGTGCTGATCGGGCTGCGCGTGCCGGAAGAGCACGAAGTGGAAGGATTGGACATTACGCAACACGGCGAAGAGGCGTACAACCTTGAAACGTGAGAGGGCAACGGGGGACGCGCTAAAGCGCGCCCCTACACATCAGCTAGCCGGTAACAGAATGGCAAGCACGGGGCGGAGCGGAAACATCCATGATGAAACTTGAGGCAATCATTCAGCCCTCGCGGTTTGAATCCGTAAAGGATGCGCTGCGCGAAATCGGCGTCGAGGGCATGACGGTGACGGAAGTGCGCGGCCACGGCCGCCAGAAGGGCCACACGGAAGTCTACCGCGGCCGCGAATACACCGTAGACCTGCTGCCGAAGGTTAAATTGGAGATGGTGCTGCCGGACAAACTGGTCAACCGCGTGGTGGACACAATCTTGAAGACCGCCAAGACAGGAAAGATTGGTGACGGTAAGATATTCCTGTCCAGGGTTGAGGAAGCCATCCGGATTCGCAATGAGGAGCGCGATGAAAACGCTCTCTAGTTTTTCGCTCTTGGCCACCGGGCAGCGGATATCGTGACGGCGAGGCGTACGAAGTGACAACCGCCGCGCGACCGGGATTTGATTCAGGCATCCCACCCTCAAAAAACATGGAAGGCTCCCCCACGCCCTTATCCGTGCTCGGGCCACAAGCCGACGCTGAACGCCAACGCATCCGGCAACAGTTTGAAGGAGGCACGAGCGCGCGGGAAACGCTGAAAGCACTCTGCGAACTGGCGGACGGAAACGTCCGGCAGATTTTCGGCGAAGTTCTGCGCGTTCACGGCCACGAAGCACAGGGACTTTGCCTGCTCGCGCTCGGCGGTTACGGGCGGCAGATGCTTTTCCCGTACTCCGATCTGGACATTTTGTTTTTGTTCGGAAGTGATCGGGCGGAGCAGGAATCCCGGCCGCTGATCTCCGAGTTTTCCCGGACTTTGTGGGATCTTGGGTTCCGCGTCAGCTCGGCAGGACGCACGTTGGAAGAGTGTAAACGCATCGAAGAGGACAACGCCGAATTCCATCTGGCGCTGCTGGATCGCAGGTTGCTGGCAGGGGATTCCGCCCTCTTCGAAAAGCTGGATACGAAGATACTCCCCGCTTCGGAGAAGCAGGCGCGACCGTTTTTGTTAGCGCAATTGCACCGGCTCACGAGGGAACGTTTGACGCGCTACGGAAACACGATTTTTCACCTCGAGCCCAATGTAAAAGAATCCCCAGGCGGGATGCGGGATTGTCAAGCCACGATCTGGCTGCGGCAACTCGCGGACGAGAAAAAGGGGAGTCGAAATACGACGGCCGCCGAAGAAGAGCTTTCCGCTTCCGCGGTGGACTTTCTGAGCGCGATCCGATGTTTTCTGCACTACAGCAACGGACGCAACGACAACACGCTGACGTATGAGCTGCAGGCTGCGGCTGCCCAGCGCGCCCTGGGCATCGGCGACGGGAGGGCCAGAACCGCTTCAGATTGGATGCGGCAATATTTTCGACACGCGCGGACGCTGAACCGCCAACTGCTTCGCTACCTCGAACAAAGAGCGCCCGTACCCCTGACCCTCCGCCAACGGTTTTTCAGCGCCGCCCGTGCGGCAAGGGTTGAAGCCGGTGACGGCAAGCATTTCCATGTACGCGATGGCCTGCTCGAAGTCGTGGATCTGCCTGCTCTCTCCGACCGCGCGATCACCTACTCGCTTTTCGCCGAAGCGGCTCGCAGCGGTGCTCCGCTAAGCCGCGAAGCTGAGCGCAGCATTGGCTACATCCTGACCCATCCGGAACTCCCGCCCAAGAACACGGAGCTATGCTGGGATAAGCTGCGCGAAATCCTCGGGTCGGATTATCCGGGCCTAGCTTTACGCCCGATGCAGAGGTTAGGACTGCTGACGGAAATTCTGCCGGAATTCGGGTTGATCGATTCCTTGGTGGTGCGTGATTTTTATCACCGCTACACCGTGGACGAACACTCGCTGCGCACCATCGAACACTTGCAGGAATTGGCGGAACCCCCAGATGAGCGAGGAGCGCATTTCGCGCAGCTCTGGAAAACTGCCGAACGGCGCGACTTGCTGATTCTTGCCATGCTGCTGCACGACGTGGGCAAAGGCATGCCTGTCGAAAACCACATCACCGGCAGCCTTGCTGCGCTCGACAGCGCCGCGCAGCGCTTGAAACTTTCGCCGGAGGAGAAAGCGGAAATCCGCTTTCTCATTGAACATCACCTGGACATGTCCGCCACCGTGCAGCGCCGCGACATCTTCGATCCTGCCACCGTTTCCGGATTTGCCGAGTCGGTCACCACTCAGGAGCGCCTCCAGCGATTGTGCCTGCTCACCTATGCCGACATTCACGCGGTGAATCCGGAGGCATTAACGCCGTGGAAGGCAGAGATGCTTTGGCAGCTCTTTGTGGCCACATCGAATTACTTCAGCCGGACACTGGACCGCGACCGACTGCACGCGCACGACGAAGTCTCCCTGCTGGGACGGATCCAGGGGTTTGCCGGCGAGGCGACCACAGAAGAGATTGAGCGTTTCCTCGAAGGTTTCCCGCGACGCTATCTCGCGGTGCACTCGGCCGCGGAGATTGCTTCGCATTTCGCGCTGTACCGCAAACTGAGCACAGAACCGGTGCAAGCCGAAGTAGCCGCCACGCGCCATAGTTTCGCCCTGACGCTGCTGACAGCGGACCGCCCCGCGCTGTTCGCCACGATTTCCGGGGTGCTTGCGGGCTGGGGCATGAATATCAACAAAGCGGATGCTTTTGGGAACGCGGCGGGCATTATTTTGGATACGTTTCACTTCACGGATTTGCACCGCACATTGGAGCTGAATCCCAGTGAAATCGGACGGTTCCGGAAGAGCCTCGAGGATGTGGTGAACGGAAAGGCGGCGCTTGAACCGCTGATAAAGGGCCGCGAGAGCGCCAGCCGCGGGCGGACGCCGAAGGTAACGGTCGAAACAAGGATTAACTTCGATGATTCCTCATCGGCCCACTGCACGCTGCTGGAAATCGTCACGCAGGACCATCCGGGGTTGCTCTACGAGATCGGCTCGGCGCTGGCGAGGCTGGGATGCAACATTGAAGTCGCGCTGATCGATACCGAAGGACACAAAGCCATCGACGTTTTTTACCTCACCGCGCAGGGCAAAAAACTCACCTCACAAAAACAGGAGTTGCTGCGGGAAGTGCTTCAGGAAACTTTGTCTTAGAGCTGATCCTCAAAGCTATCTTTCTAAAAAGAGAAGCGGGCGCTGAGCTGGATCTGGCGGCCCGGAGTGGCGGCTTCCGTGATGGTGCCGAATTGCGGCGTGTTCACGAAGCGATCCGGCGTGCCGAGATTCACCTTGTTCAGGGCATTGAAGAATTCAGCGCGGAACTGGAACCTCATCCGCTCGACAAGGCTAAATTCGCGAGCGAGGGCGAGATCCAGCGTCTGCATGCCGGGGCCGATGACCGTGTTGCGGCCCACGTTTCCGAAGGTGAACGCAGGTGGCGCGGCAAATGCTTTCGGATTGAACCATTCTGCGGCCGTTTGCGTGCCGGGGCCGAAAATGGGCCGGCCGGCGAGGTTGGCCCGAATCGGGTTTTCACCCAGAACCGTGCCGGCGTTTGCGGTATCACCGAAAACAGAAATCGTGAGCGGGAAGCCCGTCTGAATCTGATAGACAGTGGACAGTGCCCAGTTGTGAGAGAGCGCGCGAGCCAGGCCGGAGTCGCCGTAGCCGGGAATGTTGTAAACGGCGCTGAGAGCAAAGCGATGGCGGATGTCGCAGGCCAGGCCTTTTTCCGCGGCGAGGTTGCTGTCGTTCTGCGGAATCGAGGATTCGAACATCGGTGAACGAAAGTCTGGAGCATTGCTCAGGCTCTTGGCAAAGGTGTAGTTCGCGAGCAGGCTGAGGCCATGCGCATAGCGGCGGCGCATGTTGATGTAACCGGCGTCGTACCAACTCTGCGCCGAGTTGGCGAGCAAATTGATGGTGCTCACCGGCGTGCAGATTGCCCCTACGGGACAACTGGCGGGAGGGGTGGGAGAAACGGTGACGCCGGGAGCCAAGACGGAATTGTTGACGAACTCGAGGATTTTGAGGGGGCGCCTTGGACCGATAGGGCCGGGGCCTGGAGGCGCATTGTTAATGAGGTCGGCGCGCTGCAGATGAATGCCGCGCGTCCCGAGATAGCCGACTTCGAGAGTGGTCTCGCGGTCGAGACTCTTCTCGACAGAAGTACTCCATTGCTGGACATATTGTGCGGGAGCGTGCGGGTCAAAGGCCGTAAAGCTCACCGTAGTCGTGCCGAGGACTGCGGGATTGAAGTTGAGCGACGTCTGAGCCTGTGCGGCGCTCAGCAAAGAGGCGGGGGGATTGAAATTGTCAAACTGCTGGGTCTCCGGGAAGACAAAAGGCACGTTATGCCGCTGGTTGCACCAGGTATTCAAGTCAACGGGCGTGAAGAAAATTCCGTAGGCGCCGTGCAGAACTATGCCAGCGTTAGCAAAGTTATGGGAAATGCCGAAGCGCGGAGCGAAATTGTGTTTGTTCGAGTACATGAGTCCGTCGGGATATCCATTCTGGCCGCCGATGAAGATCTGTGGAGTGCCACTCTGGAACGTGAGGTTTGTGTTGGTGTACGAGATGTCGTGCAGCGGCCTGGCGTATTCGTAGCGGAGACCCATTTCAATGGTAGTGGTTCGCGTGAGCTGAAAGCTATCCTGCACGAAGCCATCTGTCGCCCAAGCGCGGAGCTGCATCTGGGGAATGCCGGCCTGGCGCTGTTGCACCGCCGGCAGGCCCATCAAGAAACTCGCGAGGGCTGAGCCGGTGCCGTCATTCGTGCCCGTTCTGGTGGTGTAGCCGCGAGTGAACTGGTAGTAGCCGCGATTCTGAAAGAAGCCCCACATGGGCCAGATGTAGCTGCGGAAACTGCCGCCGAACTTGAGACTATGACGGCCCCGCTGCCAGTTCAGAGAATCGCGAGCCTCGATCGTGGTATCCCAAGCGCGCATGGGTGTGGCCGCATAGGTGTCTCCCATGCCGGAATAACCTTGCACGTTGAACCACGGAGCTCCCCAAGCTCCCGGGCCGCCAAATCCGATGCCCAAAATACCGAGCTGCGAAACGATGTCGTTGGTGTAGGCGCTTTGCGTGAAGTGGCTCATCGCCAGGCGCGACATTGTGACGGTGGCGATGTTCAGCAGACTTGGCGAAATGATCCGGTTCCAGGCCAGGCCGCCCTGCTGCGCGAAATCATCGTGGCCGGTGCCGAAGCCCGGGAGGTTAATGGGCATGAATCCATGCTCTGCGCTGAGGGAGAAGCGCGCCGAAAGCGTGCTGTTACTGGAGAAAATCTGATCGATACGAACGGTCCCCTGATCGTTGGTGTGATGTTCATCGCGAACGTCAAGATAGTTGTTGCAATCGACGCCGGCGCCAACCACGCCCGGTGTGCCCATCATGGAGCCGCCGCAAGACATCGAGCCCGCTGTTAAGTTTGGCTGAGGGACGTACTTCAGAAGAAAGAGCTGGGCGGCCTGACTGATGTCCTGCGTCGGAATGGTGTTATTGGAAAAAGCAGCGCGTGGACTCGTTGGGCTGGCGGGCTGACCGGGCGTCGTTACATTGTATGGGTCGTAGATCGTGACGCCGCTGTTTTGAAAGTTGCCGGCGATTTCATCGGGCGTGGGAACGGTTTCGGTCATGGAATCGGCTTGTGAATGCCGATAGCCCTCATAGTTGAAGAAGAAGAAAGTCTTGTTGTGGACGAAAGGACCGCCCAAAGATGCGCCGAAATTGTTTTGGACGAGAAACTTCGAGGAGCCCATCGCGCCGAAAGTGTAGGCATCCATCGCTCCGTTGCGCAGAAAATCATACGCGGTGCCGTGAAACACGTTGCTTCCCGAGCGCGTAACGATGTTGATTTGCCCCCCGCCCGCTCCTCCCATTTCGGCGGAATAGCTGCTGGTTTGCACCTTGAATTCCTGAACCGCGTCGGGTGAAGGGCTGAGATTCATGGTATTGAACGTCGGATCGGTGTTGGTGGTGCCGTCCAGCAAGAAATAATTCGCGTTGGGCCGGTTGCCGCCAATGCTGACCGCGGATCGCTGCCCTGGCCGCCAGTAAAGCGGATTCATGTCTCCGGCCTGAGCGCCATGGCTCATATGCGCGCCCGGAACAGTCAGCACGAGATCAATGAGCATACGGCCATTCAGCGGAAGATTGTTTACCGCCGCAGGCTCGATGACTACGCCGATGCTTGCGTCGACGGTGTGAAGCACAACGGCGGTGGAATCGACCTGGACAGCGTCGGACGTGGAGGCAAGTTTCAGAGAGAGATTGAGTTCGAGTTGCTGGCTAACTTCGAGGCGCACCGGATGGATGAGCTTTGCAAATCCCTGCGCTTGCGCAGCGAGGTCGTATTCTCCGGGCAAGATGCCCGTCATCTGGTAGATGCCCTGCGAATTGGTGCTGACGCGGCGCTCCACGAGTGTCTCTTTCGAAGTGAGCACCACTGAAGCACCGGCTACCGGACTCTGTTGAGGATCGGTGACGGTGCCGGTCAATGCCGCATAATTACTTTGGCCAAATCCGCTTGGCGCAACGCACAGCAGGAAGAGAAGGATAGCTCTTCGCAAGATCTCACCCCGTCTTGTAACGCACTTCAAATACCTTGAATCCTGCTTCGCACACCCCGACACTGTGCACCGGAGACCACAAGTTCCCGCGTGGGGAACGAGCCAAGAAATTCGGGTGATTAGACAGAAGGCAGCTACTAGTTGCAATACTACAAAAATATTAGTTGGCAAGGACTCTGGGGATCACCCGGCATGAAACACCGATCCAGAACAGAGGGAATTCTATTTTTTGCTTTTGTTGGCTACGCCGGTCCAGCGCTTGACGAGGCCCGCATCGATCCCGAGCAGGTCAAGCACGCGCCCGATCGTGGTGTCCACCATGTCATCGATCGTGCGGGGCCGGCCGTAGAATGTGGGCATCGGCGGGAAAACAATAATGCCCAACAGCGAGGCCTCGTAAAGCAGCTTGCAGTGCCCAGTGTGCAGGGGCGCCTCGCGGGGCATTACCACGAGCCGCCTCCGTTCTTTCAGCACCACGTCGGCGGCGCGCACCAGGAGATTATCGGCAAAGGAGTGGGTGATCGCCGAAAGCGTTCGAATCGAGCAAGGCGCGACGATCATCCCTTCGGTGCGGAAGGAGCCGCTGGCGATGCTTGCGGAGCACATCCGCAAGCGCTTCGACGTCTTTGACGCGCCAATCCGTTTCGACGGAAATATTCAGCTTAGCCGCGTCGGTCAGAATCAAGTGGACTTCATGGGTGGCCAGCTTGCGCAAGACCTCAAGCAGGCGGGTTCCGTACGGCAAGCCGCTCGACCCCGATATGCCGACGATCAGACGCGGCTTTTGGCCGGTGTTCATGCGCGCGCGGTTCTTCCGGAATTCAAACTTTGCATGATGATGATTTCGCCGTCCATGAATGCACAGATGTCAGCAGCCATCCTACCACTGATGAAATGACCTAACGGCATGCTGGCGTTGGACGATTCGCAGAAGGGGCTCGATGTTCCAGAGGTCAGCGGCGGCGGTATACGACAACATCGTCGCCGTAGGCACCGCTCGGTGTATAGGCGGTGGTTCGGCGGCCAATGTATTCAAGATCGTTGGTGTGCCGAGCGGGAAGAACATTATTTGCGAGAAAAATGCCACCAGGATTCAACATGCGCGCGATGTTGGCCATGGCCAGCGCCTGCTGAAAACGGTCGTAATACACAAGCACGTTGGTAGCAACCACCAAGTCGAATCCTTGTCCAGGCGGCAGGTTCAGAGTCTGCGCGACGATGTTCGCGTCGTAGACCTGCACGTGCGCGGTGTATTGTGGACGGATTGCGACAGCGCGGGCCACCACTCCGCCTAGGGTAGCCGGGACTGGCAAAGGCTTGGCGGACGAGCCGAGAATCTCACCGAAACTTTTCCAGTAGGAGATTGCGGGGGGGCTCCATTCCGCCTGAGGGTCGCGGGGGAGCTGCACAGTATAAGGCCGCCCGGCGCGCCCCAGTCCTGCCAGTTTTGTGACATGGGTGATGACGGCGGAATTCAAATCCAGGCAAATAACCTGCACGTCTTCCGCCTTTCCAAGACCCAGCCGCGCAACTGCCTCCAACACGGCGAAAGGCTGCAAAGTCTGCAACGGATAAAAATCGTAGCCATCGCGCTTGTCCGTGAAATCAAGCCCCGGCCCGATGACGGCGATGCGATGCATGCTGCCGGGAGCCAGGGCGCCTTTGTTGACCATGGCGCGCAAGGTCTCCTCGATCGCAAAGTTGGGCAGCAGAGAAGTGTCCACGGAAAGGCCGCGAGTCTCGAAGAGCGTTCCGCGAGCGAGGTAGACTTCGGCGGGATCGGCGGCCTTTTCGGCATCTTTCAATTTCTTTTGATAATCCGCTTGCTCAGCGATGAACCGGCGCAGGTTCTGCGTGAAAAACAGCTCGACCGAGCCTTTCGCAATTTCCTTTCGCGCCAGGAAATCGCGGACAAAACGGACTCTCTCATTTCGGGCAGCATTGGGGAGAGCAATTGCCAACGCATGGATGCGGGCGGTGGTGGCGGAGGTGAGTTTTCCGGACTCAGACGCGGCGTGCTCTACGGTATCGACGCGGGGAAGAGTTGTGAACGATGTGCCGTAAAGGATCAGATTGCTGATGGAATCTTCGATGCCGCGGTCTATGCGGCCCCGGACCTCGGCGTCCCGCGCGCGAATCCAGTCGTTCCACGCAGCGCTTTCCTGAATCTCGCTGCCGGGAAGTCCGGACCCGGCGTTCAGACGAAGAGTCTCCTGAACTTCTTCGAAGCGAAGATAGCGAATTGTGACTTGGCAGACAGAGACGGCAACGGAGAGGAATACAATCGCTGCAATCAGCGCTCTATGCCATGCGCAATAAGAAAGCCGCCGATAGAGGATGCCCTTTGTCGCACGCATCTTAAATCATGATGGGCTTTTCTGAAGAAGCCCGGAGGCCCGTGAGAAGCTCGGGCAAGCCAAAGGTCGAAGGCTGCGATTCGAGCACATCTCTATCCGTCCAAAACGGGGCACGTCAGCCAAATCAGCGATGCGCTGAGAGCCCGTCGTGAATGCGCCGAAGTTCAGGCAAATCCTGGTCCGCTTTGCTCCAGAATTTCTCGGCGGCAGCAAACTGCTCGCGCGCCTGAGCGGAGTGGCCTGCGTGCTCTGCAACGAGACCAAGGGCAAAGTATCCTCCAGCGTAAGTTGGGTCGTGCTGGATCATCTCTCGAGCGGTGGATTCCGCCAGATTCCAATCGCCGCTCTGGCGAGCTCGCTGGGCGATGGATTCGAGCTCAAAGCGAGCGGCGCTCCAAGCATCGGGACCCGGCCGAGCAAGGGTCATTTTCACGATGTCCTGCAGCAGGGCCTCTCCTTCTTGCGTTTTCTTCTCGCGCAGCAAAATTTCAGCCCGCAAAGTGCCTGGGAATGGCGAAGTCGCTACCAAGTTTACTGGAAGGTGTTCGGTTTCCTGCTCGGCCAAGGTCAGTTCCTCTTGAGCATCATTGGAGTGGTCCATCGCCAGCAGTGCCTGGCCAGCAAGCGTATGTCCCGCAAGCCGTGCCAGCGGCCACGGACTTTTTGTCAATTGGCGCGAGGCCTCCAAAGCTTCCTCGTAGCGACCCCTGCTCAACAAGAATTCCGGCCACGCTTTGCGATTAAACTCGAGAAAGTCCGTGTAAGCGGGAACCACAAACGCCTCGCGAAATGCGGCCTCCGCTGACTTCATCTGTCCCAGTGATTGGTAGCTCATGGCCAGCAATTGCAGGTTGTGAGCATGGTGCCAGTCATAACGCGGGGGTATGTTCTCGGTGCGGTAGTAATCCTCCTCCAGTGCCTTTGTTTTGAGAAATTCGGCGATGGCTTCCTCGGTTCGCCCCGCGCGCATGAGCTCATGGCCGTGCATGTGATGCGCATGAGGAATCGCTGAGGCCAAGCGCAGGTAAATGCTTGCCTCCTCCAGAGCTTCCTTCGTCTTGCCAAGGTTTTCCAAGGTGTGGGCGTAGTAATGGTGCGCGGCGAAGTTGTCCGGCGCGAGCGCGAGAGCAGTCCTGTAAAACGCGATCGTATCCACGCTGCCCGCCTGGCCGTGAGTGAAAGGAGATCCCTCGTCGGCCATGCCACGTTGAATCCAGAACCATGGGTCGTTTGGATTGGCCTTCAGCGCGTCGCTAATCGACTTCCGGTACGCCACGTACTTGTCCGGATCACCGTTGTCCTCAAGATAATCCAGCTCGCGGTCGCGAATCGTAATCCAGGTTTGTTCGCGTTTGCTGACTCTCGGCGCGAGCTCTTGCGCCCTTCGAAAAGCGGCCCTTGCCGTCGCCGGATCATGCAATCCGATGTACGCGTCGGTCAAGCCGAGAAAGGCCATGGCCAAATTGGGGTCCAGCCGCAAGGCTTGGTGAAAGGAGCGGATTGCCTCAATCCAGACGAAAGAATGAACGTACGCGAGGCCTTGATCGTAAAAGGCCTGGGCCTCGGGCGACGACGTAGTCACCTTTTCGTGCAAAGTGCCGATCCCGGGCCGCAGAACCACGGCGCGTTCCAGAATTTCGCGGGGCACGGGGCCAGTCGCCTGGTGCGCCTCATGGCTTGCTTGAGGTGCGGGCAGTGACCGGCGGGCCGACCCGCACGACATGGCCACTATCAACGCGAACCTGATCGACTGACGCACTCTCTCTCCTCGCCAGCAATTGTTGCTCTTTCACTCTGCCGGCATCGGTTCTCTTTTCACACTTCGGCGATCTCTACAGTACGAACATAATATCCGGAATCCAAGCGCCGCGCTTGAACCGCAGGTTCTTTCACTGCAAGGCGGATCATGTAAGTTCCCGGGGCACTGGGCGACCAGGCGTGTGACCACAACGTCCAGGGATCATTCTCGACCTGATTGAAGTTGTCCACTGGAACGTAGTCCTCTTCGGGATTGAAACGGATCGTCAGAACCTTGACGCGCTGAGAGCCTCCCCAAGCGATTCCCACGACTCGGTATTTGATCTTACCTGCGATTCTCCATTTCTCAATGCGGATGGGCATAGCGGCCTGCTCGATGACTGCCCGCTGATATTCTCTGGCGAGCTGCGGCACGCCCTTCTGCTGAGTTCTCGCGGCATATTCCTGCATCTGGGAAGTGGCTTCCGCCTCTTCGCCTACAAGCGTGATCTCATTCACCCACTTGATGCAGGTGCAGCCATACCAGCCGGGCACCACAAGGCGAACGGGAGCGCCATGATCTTTCGTTAGTGGCTGGCCGTTCAGCTCCGTAGCCAAAAATGCTCGCGCCGCATTAAGTTGTTCCAGCGAAAATATCCAGCTGGCGCCGGGAACGGAAGTTTTGGACTCCTTGGCATAACGATCGAAGCCGGAAATCAGAATGCGCGTCGCTATGGGCCTCACTTTTGTGCCGTCCAGAATTTCGGATATCGGCACTCCCGTCCAATTTCCAGCACTGATCAAAGCAAAGCGCGCGAGGCGCACATTGCCCGCGCACTCCATGACGTGCATCCCCATGCGCATGGCCGCCTTTTTCAGGCTCTCGACCTCCAGGTTCAGCGGCCGATCCACGAGCCCATCCACCTTCACTTGCCAGGTGGTCGGATCGGGGAAAATCTCCGAAACACGGGTGCGAATGTAAAATTTCTCCGTCGGCGTAATGGGGTTGCGGGGATCGAGCATTGAGAGGTCCGTGTACAACCGGCCATCGAGTTCGGAGCCCTGCGGAGTATCAAGCGGCACAGGACCTTCGTTGATGAAATCCACGGTGCCAAGCCGCCTGCCACCGGCAAAAGGGTCCGTTTCCTGGGATTGAGTCGTGATCGGCCATGCGATTCCATGTAGATCGGCAAGCAGAGCACCTCCGGAAAGCATAGTTGCCTTAAGCAGAGTTCGGCGACTTAGCTTGGTTTCCATTCCGGAGGGCATGCTGCCTCAACGTGATTTCCGCTCGAGAATCCGAGCGGTAACCGAATCGCGCCAATCACTCATTCTACATGGGGAAGTGTTTGGGCGCACAACACCGGGGCTGAGCTGGGACTGAAGCCGTCCGTCACAATGGGCCATACTTCCCGTCACAAGGGCGTGTGAAGATGAAAAAGGGAGCAGGTCATAGAAGTTTTAGAACTATAGAACATTAACCTTGTCTCTACGCGCATCAAAGGCATCTAAGCCTCCTCTCAGTGCCAACTCAAAATTACACTTGACAAGCCGCCCGATTAGTAATTCAATGCCCCCAATGGTGCTTGTTTGCGCGATATTTCGTGCCAACAGGGTGGTCGGGGTGGATCGAGTTTCTTTGGACAAGCCA
>Ga0209377_1001910_pt1 | contig 13751 bp, 7 predicted proteins | sample GraSoiAngelo_141_FD_185898 | JGI IMG/M metagenome (GOLD analysis project Ga0209377, IMG submission 185898) | Grasslands soil microbial communities from the Angelo Coastal Reserve, California, USA - 14_0929_12_40cm (SPAdes) (version 2) | ecosystem: Environmental > Terrestrial > Soil > Grasslands ...
CGCGTTCACAAACCCGCAGCACATGGTGAACGGTCCGCTTTACGGTCCGGATAATTGGATCTACCTAAACCACCAAGGACCGATTCACACCGTGGTATTCCAGGACCCATTTGGAGACCGGGGAAGCGACATTCGCTTCGCGGATGGGCAAGGGCCGCGGTTAAAAATGGCGCCGCGCAGCGTACGATTCAGGCCAGAAACACATGAGCTGGAGTTCTTATCCGCTTGGTCGCAATATGGGCAGGCCTTTGATGAATGGGGACGCCATTTCACCGTCACCAACGACAGCAATGGACGCCACGATGTTATCGCCGCTCGCTACTTGCAGAGAAATCCCGCTCTCTTGGTGTCAAACGTTCAGCAGGATGTTTCCACGGATGAGAACAACAAAGTTTTTCCGATCACGCGAAATCCGCGATTCGAAATCCTGACAGACGTCGGAACGCTCACTTCTTCGTGCAGTATCACACTGCCATCCATGGGCGGCACGTTCCCGGCTTCATTTGATCGCGTGGCCTGCGTTGCTGAGTCTGCGCACAACATGGTGCATTGCGATGTCTGGTCAGATGCGGGCGCAACTTACCTCGCGCGCCGCCTGGAACAGAACGCCGAGTTCATTGCCTCGACAGATGCGTGGTTCAGGCCAGTCAATATGTACATCGGGCCGGATGGGGCGCTGTACCTCATCGATTATTACCGCAACACCATTGAGCATCCGGAGTGGATGGCCGCGGACACCTATCATGCCGGATACCTCTATAACGGACAAGATCGCGGTCGAATCTACCGGATTGTTCCCGATTCAAAGTCGCCCCTAGCCTTCGCCAAAGACATTCGACTCGGCCAAGGGTCAGACGCGGAGCTTGTCCAAAAACTGGCTAGCCCAAACATCTGGTGGCGCCGGACGGCTCAGCGTTTGCTAGTAGAGCGCCATCGCACCGATGCCGTTCCATTGCTAGTTCGACTTTTCCAGGAAAGCACGTCACCGCTGGGGCGCGTGCACGCATTGTGGACACTCGATGGCTTGGGAAAACTTGAGCCCAGTCTAGTAACAAAGGCGCTCGACGATCCCGTAGCGGGTGTCCGCGAAAACGCAATTCGCCTGGCCGAACCCTACTTGGCGAAGTCTCCCGTGCTGGCTCGGAAGCTCACGCAGATGGCCGGCGACCCGGATGCCAAGGTGCGGTTCCAGCTCCTTTGCACGCTGGGATTGATTGACTCCCCGGATGCAGCAGCCGCTCAGAACAAGCTTCTCGCAGACGGCGTGGAAGACCCGTGGATGCAGGTGGCTGCACTTACCGCACCTCCGCGTCGTGCGCTGCCGTACTTCGAGCTGGCGGTTTCTCGCTTTGCCAACAGCGAGACGAAGGGACGTCGCGATTTCTTTCATCAAGTCGGCTCTGTGATCGGCATGAAAGCCGACACGAAACAAATGCGGCGACTTCTCGCAACCGTGGCGAACAGCTCCCAACGCAATTCCAATTGGTGGGGCGGGGCCACGCTCGACGGCATGGCTGAGGGCGTTCGCGCGAATGGTGCTGATGCCAAAGCAGCGCTAAAGGCAGATCGCGATACCTTTCTGCGAATGTTCGAGCGCCGGCCGGGGCCAGTCGGTCATGCCGCGGTTCATCTCCTGGCGGCGCTCGGACTTCCGGACGACTCCGCTGCCTCAGAAGCGCTGAAGCGCGCTGAAGTCATAGCCGCAGATCGCAAAGCCGAGGCCACTGTACGAGCTGACGCATTGGAGCTCTTGGCGCTCGCAAAATCCGATCGCGAGGCACACTTACTGGAAAGCCTGCTGGACCCCCAGGAGCCCGACGCCGTTCAGATCGCCGCCGTGAAGGCGCTTAGCTCCGTCAGAGGTTCCAAAGTAGGCGGATTGTTGCTGGCGAAGTGGAATGGCATGAGCGCTACCGTTCGAGCGGAGGCTACTAACACCCTCCTGAGCGGAGGTTCCGATCGTGTTCGTCTTCTGCTGGAGGCCGTGAAGAACGGAGACGTGCAAACCTGGCAGCTCGAACCGTACAAGCCCCGCCTTTTCATGGACTCCGATCCTGCTGTCCGACAGTTGGCAAGGTCGCTTTTCGAGCAGAGCTCGGCGCAACGCGAGCAAGTCTTGAAGGAATATCAGCCGGCATTAAACATGGCTGGCGACGTAGCGCGCGGCAAAGAAACCTTCACGCGCGTCTGCTCGAGATGTCACGCTCTCGACGGCGTCGGCGTGGCCGTCGGTCCCAACCTCGGAACAGTTCGCAATCATCCCGCATCGGAGCTTTTGGAAGACATCATTCTGCCCAGCAAGTCAATCGAACACGGCTTTGAAACCTATGTCGTGGAGCTGGCATCCGGAGACATCGCGAATGGAATTATGAGCGCGCAGACTGCCGCAACGATTACCCTGCGGCAGGAGCAGGGAAGGGCGACGGTCATTGCTCGCCAAGACATCAAAAGCATGCGCGTCAGCAAGGTTTCCATGATGCCCGAAGGCCTCGAGAAGCAGATCAGTGTTAGTCAAATGGCGGACCTGCTGACGTTTTTGAAAGCCGTCCGCTGAGTTACATGCGCTGCTTAATGTTCAGAACAAACCCAACAAACCAACAAACCCGGTATCAACCACCGTTGCCACGAGCCATGCTAAAATCTGGCCCGTGAACCGCCGGCAGACCCTCCAGATGCTTTTCCGGCTCGGGCTTTGCTCTTTGCCGCCCTTCCCTCTTCTCTTACCCGCAAAGACTGGCAGCGAGGACGAGTACTTCCCAAACTATGTTGACGTTGCCCTTCAGGCTGGGTTGACCGCGAGGACTGTGATCGCGGGACACGAAAGCAAAGACTTTCTTCTCTCCACAACCGGTGGCGGAATTGCTCTATTCGATTATGACAATGATGGATGGCTGGACATATTTGTCGTGAATGGCTCGGGGCTAGCTCGGTTCCCCAAAGGAGAAGAGCCAACAAATCACCTCTATAGGAACAATCACGACGGAACATTCACGGACGTGACCGCCAAAGCCAATCTCGCGCGCTCCGGCTGGGGCCAGGGAGTATGCGTCGGGGATTACAACAACGATGGCTTCCTGGACTTATTCGTCACCTATTACGGCAAAAACGTGTTGTACCGCAATAACGGAGATGGCACCTTCACCGACGTCACCCGCGAATCCAGGCTGCTCCAACTTGAGGACCACTGGAACTCCGGGGCGGCTTTCCTCGATTACGACCGCGACGGCCATCTCGATCTCTTCGTCAGCAACTACGTTGCCGACGAATCCGGCCTCGCGCTGTACGATTCGGATCCGTCCCTGGTCGGGGTGCAATCGCCCGTGTTACACGGGCCCGCAGGATTGCAAGGATCAAAGAACATTCTCTATCACAATAATGGCGACGGAACTTTCGCAGATGTGTCCAAAGCAACTGGTATCGCAAACTCCGATGCCGCGTATGGTTTTACGCCTTGCGTTGCCGACTATGACAACGATGGTTGGCCCGATATTTACGTTGCGAACGATTCGACCCCGAGCCTGCTTTTCAAAAATAATCGTAACGGGACATTCACCGAGGTTGGCCTGCTCGCTGGAGTGGCCGTTGACGAAAATGGGGGCTCGCAGGGCGGAATGGGTGTGGATACTGGGGACTATGACGGCGATGGTCTTCTCGATATCATAAAAACGAACTACTCAGATCAAACCACGTCCTTGTACCACAACCAGGGGAATGGATTCTTTTCGGATCGCACATTCCAAGCCGGCCTAAGTGGACAGACTTCTTCCGTGAAGTGGGGCACTGCTTTTTTCGACTTTGATAACGACGGTCAGCTCGATGTTTTCATCGTCACGGGCGCGATTTACCCTCCGGGGCTGGGCGGACGGCACGGCAAGCCGAAAGAAGAGGAAGGCAAGAAAATTTTGTACCGCAATTTGGGAAACGGCCGCTTCCAGGACATCTCTGCGCGTGGCGGACCTGGCTTGGTGTCTCCGCGTTGTAGCCGGGGAGCGGCTTTTGGCGACATTTTTCGTACAGGGCAAATCGATGTGGTTATCAACAATCTGAATGACTTCCCTACGTTGCTTCGGAATCAGTCGCCTTCGCCGAACTCATGGCTGCTTGTTAGACTTGTGGGAACGCGTGCCAACCGCGCCGCAATAGGATCCCGTGTGATTGTCGAAGCCGAGGGCCGCCGGCAAATTCAGGAGGTGCGCAGCGGTGGCAGTTTCTGCTCGCAGAGCGACTTCCGATTACACTTCGGCCTCGGCCGCGCGCGCGAAGCGACTCGCGTAACGATTAAATGGTTAGGCGACAGGCAGGAAATCTTGGAACACGTGCCTGCCAATCGCTTGGTTGTGATCCAAGAGGGAAAGGGTATTGTTGGTCAGGAAAAGTTTTGAAGCTGTTTTGTCGTGCTATTTTCGACCGATTGTTCTGGCTTTCCTCGTCGTAACTGTTCCGTGTGCGCTACTGAAAAGTCAGGGAAATCCTGCCAATACATCTTCCGCGTATGACCGAGCCTTCCAATTATTGCAAGCCGGACAACCTGACGCGGCGCTCGCAGAAATAGATACCGCATTGGCCCGTGAACCGGACAATCCCTCTCTGAACAACCTTCGAGGGCTCGTAACTGCGAAGCTCGGTCGTTCGGCGGAGGCCGAGGCCAGTTTCAGGAAAGTCATTCGCCTGCTGCCTCATGCGGCGATGGGCTACAACAATCTTGCCGCACTGCTTTGGCGGCTGGGGCGCAGTGATGACGCTGCGAAAACATTTCGTCAGGCTCTTTCGGAGGAGCCGCACAATTTCACAGCGTTAGTAGGTCTCGGTACCATTTTGGCGGAAAGTCGAAAATCTGCAGACGCTCTCCCATACCTTGAAAAGGCGTGGGGCAGCCAACCCGGGGACTTCCAGACTGGCTATGAGTTGGCTCGAAGCCTGACCGAGCTCAAAAAAGCGGGTGAGGCTCAGAAAGTGCTAGCAAGGGTAGCCCCTCCCCAAGACAGTGCAACCCGTGCGAAGTTCTATGTCCTCTCCGCAGAAATAGCCGAACAACTTGCCGACCAACCTGCCGCAAGTCGTGATTATCGAGATGCGCGACCCTTCATGGAGGCAACTGCCTCCTCCGCCGGCAGGTCTTTCTCCGGAACAACACTTAGCGCTCGGCGTAATGCTTGCATCGAGTGGCACCTACTCGGAAGCGATTTCGCATTTTCAGCAAACGCTGCAGCTGCAACCCACGAGTCATCTCGCAGCCTATAACTTAGCCTTGGCCTACAAGGAGGAAGGTAAATCGCAGGCAGCCATTGAGTTGCTTGAACACACAGTCGATCAACAACCGAATGCCGAGCTCTACGACCTCCAGGCATCACTCGAAGAAGACGCAGGCCGCTATGTGCAAGCCGTGCGTCATTACCAAAGCGCCGTGGATCTCGATCCCGGGAACGAACAATATTATTTTGACCTCGCGGCGGAATACCTTGTGCATCTGACATTTGGTCCGGCACTCGAGGTGTTTCGCGTAGCCTCACAGAAATTTCCTGCATCTGCGCGCCTGCATGTCGGCGAGGGGTTGGCTCAATTCGCCCTCCGCCAATATGGCGATGCCGCAGACACGTTTATGGACGCCCTGGAGACTGATCCCACCTCTCCTGACGCCTTTCTCGCCTGGAATGCGTTGCCCACTTTTGTAATCGTAGCTGCATGGGAAAAGATACAGCCTCGGCTGCGGCATTTAGCGGGACGCTTTCCTGAGAATCCCCAGGCTGTGTTCTGCTATGCATCGGCGCTTTTTCGTCAGAACGTGGCTTCGGGTCAATCGGACGGTCTCGACTTGGCACAATCTCTGCTCGGGAAGGTAGTCCGCTTGAACCCCCGGATGGCTGTTGCCCACCTTGAATTAGGAGCAGTCTATGCCGAGCGCCAACAAAGCGAAAAGGCCGTCGCCAGTTTTCTCGAGGCAATTCGATTGGATCCCAACTCCGAAATGGCGCACTACAAGCTTGGGCAGATCTATCGGGACCTGAATCAATTGACTTTGGCTGAGCGGGAATTGGATCTCTATCGGAAATTGTCGAGAAACCATCGCGACCAAATGGTGCGAAACCGAAGGGCGATCAGGCAATTCGTGCTCGCAAAGCCTGCATACGACTCTGCTTCGACAAAAGAAAAGGCACCCTTGTGACCTAACGGAGACGGAAGAACGAAACGGGTCGGGCTAGAACTTGTATTTCAAGGCGAACTCGATCTGCCGGTTGTCCGTCGCGGTACTGGTGATGCTCGCTCCTCCTGGCTGATCCACAGTGTTGCCAGGCAGGCCGAAATTGGGGTGGTTCAGCATGTTGAAGAACTCGGAGCGGAACTCGATCTGGTGAGTTTCACGCAGGTTGAAGCTCTTTTGCAGAACAAAATCCACGCTGACAAGCTTCGGGCCGCGCAGGTTTCCAATCCGCGAGTTGCCGAACACGTGCGCGACCTGTTGTCCGGGGGCCAAAGACGGCACAACGAATACGGCCTGGTTATACCAACACGCCAGCGTTTGGTGGCCGGGATTATCGCAACCCAGACTCGCCTGTTGGGCCGTCCCAGTAGAAAACTCGTAAGGATTGCCGATCTGGTCCGGCCGATAACTCCCACTTCCGGTGTTGCTAAGATCACCGGACATGCCGGCCGTGAATGCCTCGCCGCTCTGCGCACTCGTTATTCCACCGATCTGCCATCCGCCGATAATCCCCTCGGCAACACTGCTGAGATTACTTACGAAATGTCGGCCTCGGCCAACCGGTAGCTCGTAGATATAGCTCACGACGAAACGGTGCCGAAGATCCGGCAGGACCGGGCCATACTCTCTTTCTGGATGGTGAGCATCCTGGATTGCGGCGCCCACGTTGCCATCCGCGTTGCCCAGATTGTGAGCCAGCGTGTACGAGGCCAGGAAGTTAAAGCCGTTTGACAGGCGTTTGTTCAGCGAAGCCTGGAAAGCGTTGTAGGTCATCTGAAGTTGTGGAAAATCCAATGGCAATATGTTGCTCAGGTCCGGCAAGACGTTGAAATATGGCCGACCAAAATTACCTGTGGCATCAGAGAAGTTGGAGTCCAACGGCTGAAGAGGCTGGTTCAGGTCGCTGACCTCATGGTTCCACAAGTGGTACGCACGCGTGCCGACATATCCAATTTGCGCCACCCAGTTCTGCGAAAATTCGTGTTGAATGCCCAAGTTCCACTCGAGGATCCGCGGCATGCGACGCACAGGTCCAGTGGTTCGCACGACCCCAATGGGGTGGCTCGGATCAGCGAACGGAATCGTCGGCGAAAAACCGGCGGATATAAATTGGCTCGCGGAGGGCACCTGGCCCACATTGAAGGTGCGCGATGCAAACGCCAGTTGCGGCGGGTTCAGGCCTAAGTCATCGAAGATGTTACCCTCGCTTGAATAGAAGATGCCGAAGGCGCTGTGGACAACGGTCTTCTTCTGCAACGACCAGGCTAAACCGATGCGAGGGGCCCAGTCGCTCTTATCGAACTGAACGCCGGCGTGAGGCACCGCATTCGGTCCATAGGAATTCACCACAACAGCGCGGTCGAGATCGAAGTTACCAACGCGTCCGTTGGCGGGCGAAGTCACCTCATACCGCAAGCCAATGTTCAAAGTAAGGTTCGGCAAAACGTGAAAATCATCCTGTGCGAACTCCGCGAGGTCCCAATAGCGTGTCGGATACAGCCCGGTCAGGAAATCTTGGCCGGACGAATTTGGGATTCCTAGCAACAAGTCAGCCAGTCCGTTGCCGCCGGTCGAGGTGGTCAGGTCCGCGGTATATCCGCCGGGAAAACTGAATTGTCCGCGAGACGCCGTAAGCTGAAAAAAGTTCCGCTGCTGCCGGCGGAAATCAATGCCGAACTTGAAAGAATGCTTGTTCCGGACCCAGGTCACAGTGTCCGCCACTTGAAAAATGTTTTCGAAAGCATGTTCGGGCGTCCAGAGCGAGTCGCCGAGAGAAGTAAAGCTGGCGACATCGATAAAAGACAATCCCGAAGAGTTCACGTCGCCACGATTTGCGTTGGGAATTCCCACCTGCTGAGACAGGTTTTTGCCGAAAAGCAGTGGCAAAGCATTCACCGTGTAGCGGAAGAACCCGCCATGAGCGTCGTTGAGCAGGCGCCCTGAAAAAGTGTGAGTCCATCCAAGGCTAATGTGCTGAGCTCGCGTCTTGTCGCGACTTGGACAGCAACTTGCTCCGCCCAGGTCCCCTAACGGTCCTGGCCTGAAGCTACGGATATCATCGAAGCTGTACCCCGCGAAGATTTGATCCGGTTCGCGGAAATGATGGTCGAGCCGAATGTCGAACGAATCCTGATCGTTCATCCGACTTGGACTGGAGAAATAGTTGTTGAACAAGCCCGGACCGTTAGGCATTGGGTACAAATTGGCAATATTCGAACCCGTCGCATCGATGATTGTAGGCGGGATCACGTTCAGTTGGCTGTTGTAGCTGATCGGATCGCGGAGCTGAACGCTTACGGGCTGCCCGGTTTTCGGATCCGGATTAACGCACGTATAGTTGCGAGTGCTAAACGGGTCAAAAATAGTGCCTGTGTCGAACGACTCGCCTGGACCGGGAGCGGGACAAGGCGAAAACGATTGCCCTGTCAACCGGTCGCTAAAATCCCCGGCACGCTCCGCGGCGTTCGGCACGGTGGATATGTAGGGTAGGCCCTCCCGCACCCTGGTCCCCTGGTAATCGCCGAAAATGAATGTCTTGTCTTTTTTTATCGGACTCCCGAGGAAAGCACCAAACTGATTTCTCTTAAAAGCTGGTTTTGGCGTGGGTGCGAAAGAGAAATAATTTCTCGCGTCCAATTTTTCGTTGCGGATGAACTCGAATGCGCCACCGTGAATCTGATTGGTCCCGGACTTCACTACCACGTTCACCGCAGCGCCGCCGCGACCAAATTCCGCGCTCATGGAGTTTTCTTCGGTGCGAAATTCCTGAATCGCGTCGGGCGGCGGAAGCACGACAACACCTCCGAGGCCGAATTCATTGTTATCCACGCCGTTCAGCAGAAAGTTATTGTTCGAAACCCGCAGCCCATTTACAGACAGCGCTTCATTCGCCCTTTCATTCTCAAAGACGCCGCCGGACACGTTGGAGCCGGTCTGGCCGCTATTAGCGCCTGGCCCCAGATAGGCAAGTTGAATGAAGTTGCGGCCGTTTAACGGCAGGTCAGAAATCCGCCTCTCCGTTTCTATCGTTCCTAGGGACGAGGTCTCGGTCTGCAGTAAGGGGGCCGTTGCGGTTACCTCTACTGATTCGGTCGTGGAACCCACCTGCAGAGTTAGATTCACCCGTACCACTTGGTTGACGCCTACGCCGACATTCGGCTCAACGGCCTTCTTAAAACCTTGTTTTTCCACGGTCACTGAGTACGCGCCAATGCGCAACACGTTGGCTGCATATGCCCCGGAGCTATCCGTTGTGACCTCAACTAACTGATCTGTAGCCAAATTCTTTATAGCTACCTTTGCCCCTTCCACGTTTGCGCCACTGGCATCGCTCACTGTGCCCACAATACTGCCGCGGTCAACTTGGGCGATTAGGGCAGAAGCATGGGTGATTACAACCGAAGCGAAAGCCAACTTCAGAGCCCGGCTAGCAACTGACAGTGCCTTCATATTGCCCCCTTGGCGTTGTGAGGTGAGGGGTGAATGGTTGGAATGAGAGCTCTAATACCCCACCACAAGCCCCCTGTCAAGAGGGTTATTGTAAGGTGCTTGTTAAGGTGCTCGAGGTGCTCGGGTGCTCGTGTTAAGGTGCTCGAAAGTTGTAGGAAGGTCTACCAGGCAGAGTTAGAATGCGGTCCTGCATGGGAGTATCGTCATGAACACGATTCGCCTCTCAACTTTTGTCCTTTTGGTCTGCTCCGTCGCATGGCCGCAATATCACGGTCCAGTGGGAAACGGTCATGATAGAAAACGGTGGGCCGAGCCCCCGGAACAGCACAATGCAACTCACCTAAGCGATAGGCCCGACTTGCGAGAGCTCAAAAGAGATGCAGAGGAATTGGCCAACCTGTCGCAGACGATACCTGCTGACGTTGAGGCCATTAGTCGCGGCTTGCTTTCCAGCAATTTGAATGAACGGCTCAAGCGTATTGAGAAATTATCCAAGAAACTGCACGATGCCGTGGAACGAAGCAAACCGTGACACGGAGAGTTGGTGTGTCTCCGTTACTGCGGATTCCGCGCGAGAGATGATCAGTACTGAACAAAACTGGTGGCGTAGCGGAAGGCTTCTACGTAATGGCCGTCCTTTCGAGGCTGCTGCCGTCGCATGTCGGCTTTGGCTTTGGCCAGATCGGCAGGCTCCCAATCGGACCGATACTGGCTGACCGCCGGCTCGAACTGGCTGACTTGTCTAGCGGCCGCATCGAATTTGAGTTCGGCCACCGCATCGATGTTTACGTAATAATTGGCTTCTTGCGGCGAAGGGTAGAAGAAATACGTTTCGGGAACTCTGTACGGCTGCAGGCCTTGCTGCAGGCGCTGATTCGGAAAATACAGCCAGAACTCCGCCGCACGGACCGCATCGATAGTATTAAAAGCCGCCATGCGATGGTCCGTTTTGTGCCATCGCTCATACCATTCCCCGGGATCCACACTGAGTAGTACATCGGGGCGTATGCGCCGGATAATGGCTGTGGCCTCCTCAACGAGCTTCGGCTGTGGCGCATATTCCAGCATGCCGTCGTCATATCCCATCCATATGATGTTTTCTTTCGGTGTGCCAAGTAGGCCCTCGGACACTTCTTCCTCGGCCTTTCTGATTCGGGCCAGCTCCTGGGATGTCATCTTGGGATCGTACGAGCCTTTGTCGTCATTTGTGTAGATCACGATGTAGATCTTGTTGAGATTGCGGTTGAGTAGGGCGATTGTCCCACCAGCACCAAAGACATCATCGTCAGGATGCGGCGTAAAAACCAGAACGGTCTTGCCATGGATATTTTCCAGACGCGTGTCCTGTTTTTGGACGACAGCACCCGCCAGGGTCAACATGATGATTGCGAATACCTTCATTTTCGGCTACCCCTGCCGAATCATACCTGCTAAAAACTCCGTGCAGATTGAAATCGTTGCATTTACCGAACCACAACCGGTAACCTTCCCGGGTCATGCTGACTCTACTTTTGTCTCTGCGAGATTGTTTCCGGGCTCGTGCCTTTCTGCAAGCAGAGATTCTTGCTCTCCGACATCAGCTTCTGGTCTTGCAACGTTCGAACCGCGGTCATAAGCTCCGTCTCGGTTGGGCTGATCGAGTCCTGTGGGTTTGGCTCTCGCGGTTGTGGAACGATTGGCGATCGGCGTTGCTCCTTGTCAAACCGGAGACGGTTATCGCCTGGCATCGCCAGGGATTTCGCCTCTATTGGAGATGGAAGAGTCGGTGTGGCGAAGGTCGCCCGACGGTATCTCCGGAAGTTCGGAATCTCATCCGGCACATGAGTCTCGCCAACCCTCGCTGGGGCGCTCCTCGCATTCATGGGGAACTCCTGAAACTCGGTATTCAGGTGTCGCAGGCAACAGTCGCCAAGTACATGGTCCGGCACCGGAAACCTCCCTCCCAGTCGTGGCGAACCTTTCTCAAGAATCACGCCAAGGACTTGGTTTCTGCAGATTTCTTCATTGTCCCAACGATTGCGTTCCAACTCCTATTCGTCTTTGTGATTCTCGATCAGGACCGCAGACGTCCGATTCATTTCGCGGTGACCGCTAACCCCACAGCAGAATGGACAGCCCGTCAACTTTTGGAAGCATTCCCCTGGGACAACGCTCCGCGTTACTTGCTGCGCGACCGCGACCGCGTGTACGGTGAGAAGTTCTGTGAGACGGCGAAATCGATGGGCATTCGGGAAGTCCTGGCTGCGCCGCGATCGCCGTGGCAAAATCCCTTTGCGGAACGACTGCTGGGCTCCATCCGTCGCGAATGCCTGGATCACGTCATTGTTTTCCATGAGGCCGGGTTGCGCCGGATTCTGAAGGATTATTTCGAATACTACGAAAGATGCCGTACGCATCTGTCGCTCGAAAAAGATGCGCCCGTCAGCCGACCGGTCGAGCTTCCTTCGCTCGGTCAGGTGATCGAGATTCCGAAAGTCGGCGGCCTGCATCACCTTTACTCGCGCAAAGCTGCCTGATCGAAGACTGGCCTGCAAACGCTCGTGTGGGAATGCAGAACGAGCCGTGTGCCCGTTTGCTATGCGAACTTTAGTTTTTTGTGGCAGGACGCTTGCCCTTCGAATTGTTCCGAAAGGTGACGGGCATGCAGTACGAATAACTTCTGGTGGTTGCCCGACGAGGTTTTTGGTAGGGACAGGGAGACGCTGGGGGAGGCGGAGGGGGTGGTGGCTCAAACCCTACGCCCAGCATTGCCTTCCTCGACCCTAACTCGGCCGCGGCTGGTGGGCCGGATTTCTACCTGACGGCTTACGGAAGCGGATTTTCCTCCTCATCCTCCATCCAGTGGAACGGCCTGAAGCTCTCTACCACTTTCGTGAATAGTACACAAGTCTTCGTCATCGTCCCAGGCGGCTATCGGAGCACTTCCGGCTCTCCGACTGTCACTGTCTTCAACCCTGTACCTGGCGGAGGCACGTCCAACGCGATGTCCGTCCTCGTGGGAACAGCTCCAGCACCGCCGCAAGGAATTGGCGTGATTCAATTGGTTTCGGCCGGGCCGGATGGAACGCCGGGGAATGGCAACACTTATACCCCTCCCGCCCTTAGCGCGGACGGACGCTACGTCGCTTTTCAGTCCGATTCCACGAATCTTGTAGCTGGCACTGCCAGCGGTTTCACGGACATTTACATTCGTGATACCTGCCTGGGCGCGCCGACAGGATGCGCAGCCACGACAATGCGAGTGTCTGTGGCAAATGACGGCTCACTGCCCAACGGCAATAGCCGATCTCCAGCCATCAGTGCCAACGGTCGCTACGTCGCTTTCGACTCCAGCGCCAGCAACCTTTTTCCGGGAAGCACGCAGACCAACGGCTACGCTCACGTTTTTCTCCGGGATACTTGCATTGGTGCGCCTGCTAGCTGCATCCCGAGTACCTCACTTATTTCAGTCGCTAGTGACGGGACTCAAGCCAATAATGATTCGCGTGGCGCCGCGATTAGCAGCGATGGCCGCTTCGTCGCGTTTGTGTCAAGTGCCACGAATCTGGTGCCTAACGACACCAATAACGGATTCGAAGAAACCTTTCTGCGCGACACCTGCCTCGGCGCCCCTAGTTGCATTCCGACGAACACACGCGTATCTGTCGCCAACGACGGGAGCCAGGCCAACGGCCCGAGCGGCATTGCCTCCATTAGTGCAGACGCCCGCTATATGACATTCGTAACTGGTGCCACCAATCTTGTGCCCAACGACCCGAAAGCCACGGTAGTCCTCCATGACACGTGTTTTGGCGCAGCCACTGGCTGTGCGCCAAGCAACCGAAGCCTCTTTGTTGGCTATGCTGGTAATTCCCTGACGGCAGGCATCAGTTGGTGGCGCCTTAGTGCAAACGGGCGTTTTTCAGCCTTCGACGCGGAAACAAACAATCTTGTCCCTGGCGGTACCGGCCAGATCGTCGGGGCCTTCGTTTATGACGACTGCGTCGCTGCTCCCGTCGGCTGCATCCCACACACCGATCAAGTCTCCTTAACTTACAATGGTGGCCAACCTGATAGCGGTAGCGGGGCAGCTGTAGCCAGCAACGACGGTAACTATGTGGTC
>Ga0209377_1001923_pt1 | contig 13706 bp, 11 predicted proteins | sample GraSoiAngelo_141_FD_185898 | JGI IMG/M metagenome (GOLD analysis project Ga0209377, IMG submission 185898) | Grasslands soil microbial communities from the Angelo Coastal Reserve, California, USA - 14_0929_12_40cm (SPAdes) (version 2) | ecosystem: Environmental > Terrestrial > Soil > Grasslands ...
CTACGCCAGTACGATGAGGAGGACGCACTTGTGCGCGCCTTCAACTACAAAATGACAGACATGCAGGCCGCTCTCGGCCTGTGCCAGGTGGCCCGTTTGGAGGATTTCCTGGCCCGGCGTCGAACAATCGCCGCCCGTTATCATGAGGCCGTCCGTGAGGCAGGTCTGACGCCGCCGTGGGTGCCGGCCGGGCTGGAGCACGGGTACTTTCGCTACGTCGTGCGGCTCTCCGGGCCAGTCGGCCCCGCACTGGACCGGGCTCGCTCACTTAGCATCGGATGCCGGCGTCCGGTCTTCCGTCCCATTCACCGCTATTTGGACTTGTCAGGTTTCCCTGAGTCAGACGCCGCGTGGGAGCGGGCGCTCTCCATTCCGCTCTATCCCGCATTAACCGATCATGAAGTCGATCGTATTGTCGGCGCCTTGCCGGCGATCCTGGCTGGATAATGCTAGATGGTGATCGGCCAGGATAGTGCGAGGAGGGACAACCTGTGAAGACTGGCAAGCTCGTGTCCGCGATCGCATTTCTGAGCGCTACCTTCTTGCTGCTACCACCGGTCCAGACCCAGTTTTACACGGCTGGCGTTCGCTGGCTCTATGTGCTGCTAGTTTCATACGTGGTGGCGGTGGCTCTGACGCCGCTTATCCGACACATGGCCGTCCGGATCGGCGCCGTGGACCATCCCTCCTCGCGCAAGATCCATGAGTCCTCCACGCCGCTGCTAGGCGGGGTGGCCGTGTATTTTGCCTTTCTCGTCGCGGTCCTGGCCAACACTGCGGGTCTGGCGGCCCCATTGGTTTTGAACGAAGGCATGCTGGGAGTGCTTGCCGGGGGCACGTTGCTCCTCCTGGTCGGCATATGGGACGATGTCCGGGAGGTCCCGGCCTTGACCAAGCTGGTGGTTCAGATCGTCGGGGCGGCGATCGTCATCTGGTCCGGTAAACTCCTGACCTTTTTCCCGCATGGACTCTGGGGCGACCTGCTCAACGTCCTGCTGACGGTGCTGTGGATTGTGGGCATTACCAACGCGTTCAATTTCTTCGATGGGATGGACGGACTGGCCCCGGGCCTGGCTATCATCATCGCCTTTTTTCTCGGGATCGTCGCGTTCCAAACCAACCAGCCCGCCCTAGGATGGGTCGCCGTCGCCCTGGTCGGGGCCGGCTTGGGCTTTCTTCCCTATAACTTCAGACCCAAGGGTTTTGCAACGATCTTTCTGGGAGATGCTGGCAGCACGTTCCTGGGCTTCACCCTTGCTTGCTTGGCCGTTAAAGGGAAGTGGGCCGATCAGAATCCCATTGTGTCCGTCACTACACCCATCTTGATTTTCGGCGTCCTCATCTACGATATGGTCCATACCACGGTCGAGCGGATTTATCTGGGCAGGGTGAGGACGGTGAAGGAGTACTTGGAGTACGTCGGGAAAGACCACATGCACCATCGCCTGGAGCGGGTTTTGGGCAGCCGCACGGAGACGGTGTTCATGATCTTCCTGCTGAGCATTGCCCTCGGCCTGGCCGGGGTCGTCCTACGCAACGCCCGCACCGTGGACGCGCTGTTCCTGCTGCTCCAGGCCACGATCATCGTGGTGGTCGTGTCGATTCTGGAGCGCCGCGGACGGAACGCATGAGCCGGATGCCGCCGCCGCGGGTCATCTTCTTCGATGCGGCCGACACCCTCTTCCACGTGAAAGGGTCGGTCGGCGAGGTGTACGTCAGCCTGGCCCGCAAATACGGCGTCACCACCGACCGTGACACGATCCAGCAGGCCTTCGTCAAGGCGTTCGACGCCGCCCCGCCGCCGGTGTTTGCGGCGCAGGACCCGCAGGAGATCAAGTCGTGCGAGCGGCTCTGGTGGTTCGACGTGGTGCATTACGTCTTCTATCGGGTAGGGATGTTCGAAGGCTTCGACGAGTACTTCGAGGAGGTGTTCGCCTATTTCTCGAGACCAGACGCGTGGGCGCTGTACCCGGAGACGGTTTCCACGCTGGCCACGTTGGACGGGTGGGACCTCGCACTCGGCATCGTGTCGAACTTCGACTCGCGACTCTACGGGATCCTCATCGGTCTGGGGATCGACCGCTTCTTCGAGAGCGTGACCATCTCGAGTTTCGCTGGCGCTGCCAAACCGTCACCCAAGATCTTCCAACGCGCGCTGCAAAAGCACGGGGTGACGGCAGGGGAGGCGCTGCACGTCGGGAACAGCTTGCGGGATGATGTCGGGGCCGCCACTGCGGCGGGCCTCGGGGGTGTGCTCTTGGACCGTCATGGTAGGGAGGCAATCCCACCGGAGGTGGTGGCGATCAAGAGCCTGAGCGATGTGCTGACGCTCGTGGGCCAACGGCCAGCCGGCTAGCGACCGCCTTGCACCGACCGGCGAGTTTGGGCATGATGGAGTGGGCTTTTTAGGGGGCGCGTGCGTCAGATGAAAGTCCTGATCGTCGGAGCAGGAGCGGTGGGGGGTTACTTCGGGGCCCGCCTGGTGAGGGCTGGCGTGGACTGCGTGTTCCTGTTGCGCCCCAGGACGCTTGCCGCGGTCAAGCAGAAGGGCTTGACCGTCCATAGCGTGGATGAATCCTTCACCGTTCATCCGGTCGCCAGCAGCGATCCCCGCGCTCTGCCAAAGGCCAGTCTCGTGATCCTTTCCGTCAAGCGCTATGATCTGGACGAAGTCATCGAGCAACTCCGGCCGATTCATTTCGCCAACGCGACCGTGCTCACCTTGCAGAACGGGGTTGACGCGGAAGCGCGTATCTTGGAACTCGTGCCCAATGCCCAACTGGTCGGCGGGGTCGCCTATATTTATGCCAGGATCGCCGAACCTGGCGTCATCGAGCATTATAAAAGAGGAAGCGTGGCGATCGGAGCGTGGCGGCAGACGGCGGTTCCGGGCCCTCCGCAGAAAGAAGAACCCGAAATCCAGTCTGCGCCGGCAAAGGGCCCGTTTGCCAAGCTCGGCGAGATGCTGCGACAGACGGACCGCGTGACCCCGCCGGTTGACCCGACGCCGAGAGGCGCTACCCTGGCGGACATCAAAGTCCTCTTCGATCAGGCAGGCATTCCCTGCCAGGTCGTCGAGGACATCCAGCGGACGAAGTGGGAAAAGATGTGCTGGAATGTGGCCTTTAACCCCCTGACGGTCCTGCTCAACGACCGCGTCTCGAAGGCCCTTGCACATCCGGAGATGCGCGCCATGATCAAGCTGCTCCTCAAGGAAGCGGTCTCGGTTGCCCGGGCCGACGGGGTGGAGCTCGAGCCAGACATCGCGGACAAGGTCGTTCAGTGGTCCGAGGAGATTCGCGACATTCACACTTCAATGTATGACGACTGGAAAGCGGGCCGGCGCACGGAGATCGACTTCCTCAACGGCTATCTCGTCCGGCGGGGGAGGGAACTGGGTGTTCCGACGCCGGTCAACGAGGCGGTGCGCGCCTTGATCAAGACCATCACCGAACCGGCCCCCCTTGGGTCGGCGCTTCTGTGGATCGAGGGCGCGGTCATCCAGCCGCTCGTCTTTGATCTCGACGCGCTCTCCAAACTCCCGGCGAGTGACCAGGTGCGGGACGTGTCGGTCGAGGATCCCAGAGTGCGGGGCCAGGGCGTGCGGATCCGGGCGCTGTTGAATGTGGCGACCTGCCAGATCGGTGCGGACCATGTGACCTTTCACTCAGCCGATGGTCAGTACTCCGCCAGCCTCCATCTCAAGGAGGCCTCCGAGTCGGGCATCCTGATTTACAAACTGGATGGGCGCCCGTTGCCCAGGGAGGAGGGGGGACCGTTCCGCCTGGTCACCCCCTCTCTGGGCGACTGGGGTGCCAGCGTGAAGGGCCTGGCGCGCATCGAGTTTACCGTCGGGCCCGGCAAAGACACGCGCCCCGCTGTCTTATGATCCCTCCCAAAGAGCGCGGGGTGGGCCCCTACCGTATTCTCTTTATCTGCACCGGGAATTCCTGCCGGAGTCCCATGGCTGAGGGCATCGCCCGTCATTATGGGATGGGCCGTGTTCAAGTCGTGAGCGCTGGCGTCACGCCGTCTCCTCTCAACCCGCGGGCCGTCCAAGTAATGGCCGAAAAGGATATCGATATCTCCAAGCACGTTCCCAAAGGCTTGAACGAAGTTGTCATGGATGAAATAGACCTCGTCGTCACACTCTGCGACTTCGCCCAGACGCGTTGCCCGAGCGGGCTTCTCGCTCAACACCGCCTTCACTGGAGCATCAAGGATCCCACCGGAATGTGGGGGCCAGAGTGGCTTGTGCTGCGAGCCTACCGCAAGGTGAGAGACGAGTTGGACCAGCGCATCCGCAGTTTATTGTCCGCTCTTCAAGCACAGGCCAAGGGACTGTGAAACCAAGGAATTTCCCTTGACTTACCCGAAAGACCTACTTATAAGTAGGCCTGTGTATCTGTTTGTGACTGAGTGCTTTGCCTTAACCCTGAGGCTTTGATCTTGCGAGGGCCTCTAGCGTGTGGGACCGTTGTCTCTCTTTTAGCAGGTGGTTTCGCTCCTTCAGCTCATGCCCAGGAAGTCCCGCAGCCCCAGCAGGCCCAGTTCACGAATATCAATTATTTCAATGCTCCACCAACTGGGCCTTATCTGACTGCTCCTCTCCTTGTTGAGGGTAACATCAAGCTGCTGGGCGTGCTCGTCCTCCATCCGCACTTTGGCGTTGCGGAAGGGGTAACGGATAACGTTTTCCGGCTGAGCCAGCCATTCGGTGCCCGCGAGCGAGATTCTATTACGACGTACGCGCCGGGGGTTCAGGCACAGCTCCCGTTTTTGGGGCGGCATAGGTTGATCGTCAATTACATGGCCAACATCGAACGCCATAGCAGATTTCATCAGGATAACATCGAGGATCAGGACCGTACGGCGCTTCTGTTGATAGACTTCCCGGGCGGTCTTACCGTGAAGGGATTAGCCCAATGGAAAGACGGCCACGATCCTCGCGGGTCAGCCGTGGCGACTGCAGGCCCAGGGAGTGAGCCCAATAAGTGGTTTACGTCGACATACGGGGGAGAGGCCCAATTGGCCAGTCAGGCCTTTGCCCGTCTGCGGTTCGCATCCACTCGGTGGGAATACATTGGCGTGAATGCCGGGTCTCGGGATGGAAGCGGCGTGGGTGATATCAATACACGGAATCGGCTGGAGAATTATAGCGCGCTGGCTCTCGGTGGCAGAGTAGCGCCGAAAACCTTTCTCTTCGTCGAAGGCTCGGTCGCCCAAGCGATATACGAAATCAACAAACCGCTCGATAGTGCGACCTATACTGGAGTTGTCGGTTATAAGTGGGAAGTCACGGGCAAGACGAAAGGAGAGCTCAAAGTCGGATGGTTGGAGAAGACCTTTGACCAGGCCAGTTCACCCGGATCAGGACATTTCAACGGATTGACCGTGGATGGGAACGTCTTGTGGCAGCTGCAAGAGCAGACCCGGGTAACGTTGTCGCTGTATCGTCAGACGAATGAGACAGCATTCGCTGAAACACGGTTTTTCGTGAGCACAGGTGCGACCGTGATCTTGACCCATGCATTCACTTGGAAATGGCGGGCAACGGGTCTCTTAGGCTATAATCACGACCGATATTCTAATCCAGTGTTTTCCAATCTCGATGGCAAGACGGTGACCCGGGATGATAACTACGTAACGGCAGGGGTCGGCCTGTGGTATCAAGTACAGCCATGGCTTGGCATGCGTGTCACGTACACCTACACCGAACGTCTGTCGAACCTCGACAGCGTCCAATACAATGCCAATACGGCCATGATCTCTGCGCAGGCACAATTCTGATTCCGCATGGGTTCAGTGGTGTGTGGGAAATGCGACCATTGAGCATTCTCCTGCTTTTGTTTTCACTCCTCTTCCCTGATAATCTCACTGCGGGGTCAAAATCAGATGAGACGCGGGGCGGTACATCCCACTCGCAGGGAACTACTCCCAACTCCAGTTACCGGCTAGGAGCCAATGACGTAATCAAGGTTCAGGTGTACGGGGAAGATGCACTGACAACCGAAACACGAGTGGGCGGCGACGGTAAAATCTCAGTCCCACTGCTGGGTGTCCTGGAAGTTAAAGGATTGACGGTCAAAGAAACTGCGGAACTGATCACCAAGCGTCTCGCTGATGGCTTTTTGAAGAATCCTCGTGTCGTTATCTACATTACCAAGTACCGAAACTTTTTCGTTTCAGGGGAAGTCAAAAATCCGGGCGGGTATTCCTATGAAGAGGGGCTCACTGTCCTCAAAGCTGTCACGCTGGCGGGCGGGTTCACAAATAGGGCATCCGAGGGAAGGATCAAGATTAAACGGCTGAAGGGAAAGACTGAGGTAACCATCCCCGCCAAATTGGATGATCTGATCTTGCCAGATGACGTGATTGTGGTCCCGGAGAGTTTCTTTTAAGGTCTCATCTCGGCTTACCAGACCGCCAGTTTCCTGACCCCCGGATAATCTAGGAAGAAGAGCCGCTCGGCTCCGCAGAGCATCTCATCCAGATGCCAAACGTGTATGGGGTTCCATACAGGTTAGGCATCCCCTTTCATCGTTTTGAACAATTTTGTTCACTGATGGAATTCAATCGTGTTCTTATCTAGTTGACAATACAAGGTTCTTGCACCAGGCGCCCATTGGCATCACGATTGCTGATTTAGGCCAAAAAGGAAATTCAACGATGTTCTTCGACAGAGCCTCACCCGGAGGAACTGTAGAAATGAGGAAGCCTATTTTCCCTGACGATGTCATTGCGGTCGCGGAAAGTTTCTTCTAATGACACCAGTTGTAACGTTGCCTTCTGATAGCCAGCACATCCCGCCGGTGAGCGAGGAGACCCACCTGCGTGATTACATCCGTATCATCCGAAAGCGGAGATGGAGCATCCTCAGCGTGATGGTCTCCACAGTCTTCGGCACGGCCCTTTACGTCCTGATGCAGCCACCGATTTACGAATCCACGGTCAGTCTTCTGATCGAGCCGACGGGACCGAACGTGATGTCGAAGGCAGTCGAAGAAGTGTATGCGCCGATTGACGTCAACTTTGATTACTACAAGACTCAATATGAGCTACTCAAGAGCTATGAGATCATGCGGCAAGCCGTCAAACAGCTGAACCTCCACACGCACCCGGAATATGGGCCTCGGCATACTGACTCCCAAGGCCCAGAGCCGCCAAGTGAGACTGAACGCTTGTTGGTCAACGCCTTCCGAGGGCACGTGAAAGTCTCGCCGGTCATGAACAGCCGGATCGTCCGTGTGACAGTCGAGTCCATAGACCCCAAGCTGGCGGCTGATGCGGCCAACACTATCGCCGCTGCCTATATTGCTCGCACTCTGGAGATGAAAAGCGGGGCTGCGCAGGCAGCCACTAAGTGGATCACTGCACGGATGGAAGAGCTTCGTCAAAAGGTTGAGGTGTCGGAACGCAATCTAAACGAGTTTGCAAGTCAGCACGGTCTCGTCAATGTGGACGAACGAAAACGCTTAACGACCCAGAAACTTGGAGATCTGAGTTCCCAGCTTGTCCACGCGGAGACTAAGCGCGCCGAAGCTGAAGCCCGGTTCAAGCAGATCGCATCCGTTCTTGACAACCCTCGAGAGTTGGAGTCGTCTACCGAGGTCCTCAATTCCGGTCTTATACAGACTCTTCGGAATCAGGAGATTCAGGCCTCTCAAAAAGTTGCGGAGTTGGAGGATAAATACGGACCTAAGCATCCTAAGTTGATCCAAGCACGTTCCGAGCTTAAGGAGATTCAAAACAGGATAAAGTTGGAAGTCAAAAAAATCTATTCTGCTGTCAAGGGTGAATACGATGTAGCTGGAGCCGGCGAGCAAGTCATTCGCAAGGCGTTCAACGAACAGAAGACGGATGTGATGGCGAGTGGCCAGCATGAAGTCCAATACAGCATCCTTGAACGCGAAGCTCAGAGTAACCGCCAGCTTTATGAGATGTTTCTCAAGCGGTTGAAGGAGACTAGCATCGCGACCGACATCAAGACGAGCAATATTTACGTGGCGGATCCGGCGATCGTCTCGCTCGATCCTGTATCGCCTCATAAGACGAAGGCGATCTTTCTCGCGACCTTCCTTGGCTTGCTGGGAGGACTCGGCTTCGGCTTCTTTCTGGACTATATGGACAGTAGTCTCAAATCACCTGAGGATATCACCCAATACCTGCCAGGGGTTCCTCATCTGGGGTTCCTCCCTGCATTCGATTATGCCGAGAGAAGGAACAACCCAGGGGATGTCGATCTTGCCACACACGAGATGCCCCAGTCGGTCTTTGCCGAGAATGTGCGGGCGATCAGGACCAGCATCTTTCTGGCGGCGGCTGATAGGCCGCCCGCTTCCATCTTGGTGACTAGTGCTTCGGAAAGCGAAGGCAAGTCCTCCTTCTCGGTGAACTTGGCAATCGCCATCGCACAGCTCGGCCTTCCGACCGTGCTCATCGATGGCGATCTACGCAAACCCCGTATTCACAAAGTCTTTGATCTCGAGGCAACGAAGGGGCTGAGTCACTACCTGGTGGGAGAGATAGGACTCGAGAAAATTATACTGCCGACAAAGGTGCCGAATCTCAGCATTGTCCCATGTGGGGCTGTGCCCCCGAACCCGGCCGAACTGCTCCAATCTGAACACATGGTGAATCTGTTGAAGCACTTTGCGGCGGAGGGCACCCATGTCGTCGTGGACTCGTCTCCGGTCATGGCGGTGACCGATCCGGTCGTCGTTGGTAACCGCGTAGACGGCGTGATCTTGGTTGTCTGGGCTGGGCACACCAGCCGGTATGCAGCCCGCCAGGCTATCCGATTACTGAGTGAGGGAAAGACCAGATTGCTGGGGACGGTACTGCAGCGCCTGGATCGCCGACAAATGTCGGTTGACTATAAGAGCTATTATTATCCGTATTCCCGGAGTAAATACTATCGCCGTGAGTCAGACAAAAAGAGTGCCGGAGAAGACGTAAGCTCCCCCCAATCTGAGACAGCCCCAAAGGAGAATCTTGTGGCACAAGATACCAATCTAGTTCTCCTGCGGCAGTCGAAATTCACCGAAACTCAGATCGTGACCATCCTCAAAGAGGCCGATGCCGGTCGTCCCGTCGACGAGATCTGTCGCAAGTACGGGATCAGCTCCGCGACCTACTCCAAGTGGAAAGCCAAGTATGGCGGGCTGGAGGCCACAGATGTCTCCTTGGAGATCGCGGAGCTGAAGGACGTGATCGAAAAAAAACCTGACGTCGGGTGAGCAGCGGGAGACGGGGAAGCTTACGAAGCGTAATCCACTTTTATGGCTATCCTCTCTGATGGTGCGTTCGCATTCTATGGGTTGCTCATCTTACTGATCCTAGCCCCCCTCCCATTCGGCTCGATTTTGCCCTGGGCAGAGTCGTTTCTGACGTTCAGTGTATTTGGCTTGCTGGCAGCCTGGGCTGTTCGACCCGGGATTTCACCGGCTACTGGTTCCCAAACAGCCGAGCGAGGACTTGGCATACTTTTGGTACTCTGGGCACTGGCTGTTGCGTTTGCCTTGTTTCAGGTTCTGCCGTTGCCGCCGGGCGTCGTAGCCGCAATGTCGCCGGCCCTGCGCGACCTTTACGCCTGGGCGCTTCCGGACTATGGGCAAGGTGGTCTATGGCGGTCCCTATCCACGACTCCGGGAGCGACAATTGAGAGTGGGCTCCTAATCGGGGCCTGCGGAACTGCCTTCTTTCTCGTTGCACGGTACTGGCGGAGTCGAGAACGGATCTTGGCCTTGGCCGTGACGGTGGTTGTGGTTGGTGCGGGCGAAGCCATCTTCGGTCTGATCCAGGTAGGTGGAAGCCTCTCCGTCTCCCGCCCGGCTTCCGGAACATTTGTCAATCGCAATCACTTTGCCGCGCTACTTGCCATGGCCCTCTGTGTGGGCGTGGGTCTGCTCCTCTCAAGATGGCGAGCAGGAGCTGTTGCACCGGTGTCTCATTTACATTTTGATCGCTGGTTTCGGACGACTCCACTTATTCTGGCGTGTCTTACCATATTGGCAGGCATCATTTTCTCCTATTCGCGCATGGGATTGACTGCTCCAATAGTGATGCTGGTTCTGTTCGGAGGCGTATGGTTGTCCGGACCAGTGTCTCATCGTATCCGTCTCGTTGGTACTGGTGTGGGCCTGGTCTTGCTTCTCCTGATGGCCGGCGCCTGGCCCGCGCTCGGAGTGGTAGCAGACCGCTTCAGGACTCTGGAGGAGACTTCTCGCGTCGTGGCCTGGGAAGGCACTTACGCGCTGTTTCAATCTTCACCAGCCTTTGGGATCGGCTTGGGCGGCCTTCTAGATAACCTTCCTCGCTTCCTGACGCTGCCAATTTCAGAACCTTTCCAGCATAGCCATAATGAGCCCCTGGAAGTGCTCGCCGAAGGCGGCGTGATATACGCTGCACTGATCGGATCGGGACTCATTGTCTACTTTGCCACTGTGGTCCCGGCTTGCTTTAGACAGCACGATCCTGTGGCGCGTGGTTTGGGAGCCGGATGCCTGGCAGGTGTCGCGGCAGTCCTAATCCACAGCTTGGTCGAGTTCCCATTGCGGATGCCAGCGAATGCGCTGTACCTCTCGATGATCATGGGAATGGGCTGGGCAATCATCCTGACTCCATCCCCCTCCAAGGAACCCATTGCTCGTAAAGCGCAATAAGCAGGCACCCCTTAACACGCGCGGTCTAATTTTTGTCCTCGCTATTGTAGGAATGGGTTTCAGCGCGGTGATGTGTTCGGCTGATGTGCTTCAACGCGTGGGAGATGATTGCATGGCTCGCGCGCTGGAGGCAACTGGCGACGTTCGACGACAGTTGCTTCTACAGGCTGTGGAAACCTACCGGCTGGCTCATCGACTGGAACCCTGGCAACCGCACCATGCATTCAAAATGGGATACGCTTATGAAAGCGCTGCTTCGACATTGACGCCTCTCAGTATCGATTCACAGGCGGCATGGACCTCAGCAGCAGCCTCCTATGGCCAAGCGGTGCTCCGCCATCCGGCCAATGGCGGTCTGCAAGCAGCCTTGGCATGGGCAGCTCTGCAAAAGGGGGATCTTATCAGCAGCCGGCGCGCTGTCCATGCAGCACTGAAACTTGCCCCAGACTATCCTGATGTACGGTACATAGTGGCGCGCTGGTACCTGGCGCAATGGGAGGCTCTCAGTGCTGAAGATCAACAGCTTGCCGTAGCCCTGGTGCAACGCGGTGCACATGAGCTTCCCCAAGTGTATGTTGAAGCGGCCTGGCAGCTGCTGAAGAATCTCAAGACAGTACAGAGCATTCTCCCCAGTGATCCAAACGTCAGGCGCTTGTTGCTGAACAAGGTGACCGAGCATGGACTATTTGCTGATCGGTGGGTCGAACAGAGAGACCATCCCTATCTCCGGGGCCAGGTGCCTACGAATGGTCTCCAAGTGCTGGCTCAAGGCCAGTTGGTTGGACACCAAGAAGCGCCTCCAGAGTCAACCACAGTAGGTCCCTGGACCGGGATGGTAGGTAGATGGCTTTCGAGTGGTCTTACAGCTAAGGTTGATCTCGACCTTCCCCCTGGTGAAGTCGTCCTGTATGTTCCGATCCTTGGCGAGCCGGCCGGCGGGGCCTGGCCATCACTGAGCGTGACACTCGGTGGAAATGAGTTGGCGCTACCAGCAATCACCGGACCGGGGTGGCGTATCTCTTATGTGCTTTTATCGACTCCGGGCGGACGTCTACCTCTAGAAGCGATTGTCACAAACGGAACGGTTCTCCAGGAAAATGGACGGTTCGTCGAGCGGCGTGTTCGACTAGGGCTCGTTCATCTATTGGCCCCCAAGTCCTCCCTTTTTGCTGGTTCCAATCAATGACTTTGCCCATATCCGTATCTGAATCGAACGCTAGACAATCGGATAGAGCGGTAAGGCTTTTGGCGTGTTCTGACCGAACGCTGGGGTTAACTCTCATAATTTTCGGTTTGGCGCTGGCTGTACGATGGCTGATTCTTGCATACACTGATGGCATGGTGGACGACGCGTTCATCACGATGCGAGTAGCCCGCAACATCGCAACGGGCGAAGGGTTCGTCTATAACCCTGGGCAACGTGTTCAGGCGGTGAGTTCGCCCCTATGGGCACTGATTAGTTCGGGTTTGTGGTGGTTTTTAGGAGAGCACACCCTGATAGCGGTGAGGATCTTTGGAGGATTGGCTGATGCTGCCACGGCATCATGTGTTGCCATGTTGGCTGGCAGGTCGATGAACAACCTGGTTTATGAGTCTACGTCCAGCTATGTCGCGGCAGCATTCGCTGGGGCGCTGTATGCGGGTATGTCCACAACCGCGTTGATGGCTACTAATGGCTTGGAAACAGGCATGTACACGTCGACCATTGCTGCAACATTTCTGGCCCTGACCTACCACCGTCATAGCCTTGCCGCGGCTTTGGCTGGGGTGGCGGTGCTATTACACCCAGATGGCGCGTTGCTGGCTGTAATTGTTTGGTGTGTTGTTAGTGTTCGTTGCCGCTGCTTGCCTTGGAAGGAGATCTTGCTCACTACCCTGGTTGTGGCTCCATACGCAGTTTTTGCAGTCGCGTATTACGGGACAGTCGTTCCCCAAACAGTTGTTGCAAAGTCTTTTATCAATCATGCTGCAATAGACCAATGGACATTCTTTTGCGGGAAATTCTTCTTTAGTCGCCCGGAGGCATGGCTGCTTGGGGTGACCTGTCTGATTGGAGTGGGTGTAGCGTTCAGGCGGCGCTCTGATCTTATCCCGATTTTCGTCTGGGGCGGAGCCTATGTAGCAGCATTTAGCTCATTTGCGATGTGGTGGCCTTGGTATCTCCCTCCGGCAATGATCGCGTATTCCATAGCTAGTGGTGTAGGACTTGCGACAGTCGTGTTATGGGCAGTTACCTGGCTCGGGAAGCCTCACCAAGAAAGAGCCATCGGTTTGTATGCCGCGGCAGGTTTGCTGGTACTCCTTTTAGTCCAGACAGCAAAGTACGCCTCTCACGGGCACGAGGCAAAGGAACTTTATATGAACCAGCGACGTAATATTGCGAACTGGATTAATTCCCATACTTCGCCTGCTGCCACCGTGATGATGGAGCCTTTCGGCATGGTCGGGTACTTTAGCAATCGGCGGTTTTACGATTACCCAGGACTTGCTTCGCCACAAGTCACCGATGCTCTGGCTGAACTTGGGACCAAGATTCCAGGAAAACCCATTGATCCATTCATCGTCGGGCATCTCCTTGGGCGAGTGCGTCCGCTGTTGGTCGTTTTGCGCGAAGATGAATTCAGGGTGAATCTTGCTGGAGGCGCTCTGGTTGACTATGAGTTATCATCGGTATTCAAGATTGGACCTGAGCACACGGCCCGATATGGAGACCTCCAGACCATGTACGTGCTTAGTTTAAGAGATAAAGATGTTGATCAGTTTGGAGGCGGGTGACTTTGCAGAAACTGTCTCTCTCAAGTGCTTCTCCTGCCCGCGATGCTGACCGCCCACTTGTGGTTGATTTAGACGGGACGCTGTTTAAAGCGGACTCAGGATTGGAATCACTCCTCCACTGCCTTACGAAGACCCCATCGTTCCTCCTATCGTTATTGAAGGCTTTGATACGGGGCCGGCATCACCTTAAGGCGGTGCTGGCCACTCATTCGCAAATTGACCTGAAGAAGATTCCGATATCCAAGGAGGTCTTGCAATTCATAGAAA
>Ga0209377_1001927_pt1 | contig 13678 bp, 16 predicted proteins | sample GraSoiAngelo_141_FD_185898 | JGI IMG/M metagenome (GOLD analysis project Ga0209377, IMG submission 185898) | Grasslands soil microbial communities from the Angelo Coastal Reserve, California, USA - 14_0929_12_40cm (SPAdes) (version 2) | ecosystem: Environmental > Terrestrial > Soil > Grasslands ...
TCTACCAGTTTCACCACCCGGGCTTTAGGCGGGGATTGTGTCAGAAAGAAACTGGGAGCGGGTGCCCCTGATCCGTTGGAGGCGGGGGTCGGAATCGAACCGGCGTCCACGGCTTTGCAGGCCGCTGCATGACCACTCTGCCACCCCGCCGCGCTTGAGACCAGGAACAGCGAGGGACTTCGAGAACAGGCTGTTCCTTCAGGATTCTGGAGCGGGAGAGGAGTCTCGAACTCCCGACCTTAACCTTGGCAAGGTTACGCTCTACCAACTGAGCTACTCCCGCGAGAGCAGGCCGAAATTCTACGGATCGATCCCCCTGCGGTCAAGCCGGCGGCGATCTCCTGCCGCACGCGGCGCCAGAGCGAGTTTCAAGTAGTAAAACATCGACACCAGCGTCAGTAACGCGGCCAGATAGATGAGCCAGGTGCCGACACGCTGCGGGCTGAGCACGCCGATCCGCTCGGAATAGAGCAGCATCGGCACGGCGATCATCTGGGAGATCGTCTTGATCTTGCCGAGGAAGTTCACCGCGACGCTCTTCGACTGGCCGATCTTCGCCATCCATTCGCGCATCGCCGAAACGGCGATCTCCCGGCCGATGATGACCACGGCGATGATCGCGTCCACGCGCTGAAGCCAGACCAGCACGATCAGCGCCGCGGCGATCATCAGCTTGTCGGCGACCGGGTCGAGGAACGCGCCGAACGCCGACGTCTGGTTCAGGCGCCTCGCGAGGTAGCCATCGAGCCAGTCCGTGATTGCAGCCGCGATGAACAACGAGGTCGCAATCAAGTTCTGGTGCCAACTGGAGAGCCAGACCTCGGGGACATAGAACACTCCGATCACCAGCGGGATGGTGAGGATGCGGAGCCACGTGAGAAGGATCGGAACGTTAAGCGGCATGGAGTTCCTTGTAGATTTTTTCCGCGAGCTTGCGGCTGATGCCCTCGACCTGCGTCAGATCCTCGATGCTCGCGCCCATGACGCCTTTCAGCCCGCCGAACCGCGTGAGCAACTGCTTGCGGCGTTTGGCGCCGATCCCGGCTATGCCCTCCAGCGTCGAGGTGGTGCGCCGCTTGGAGCGCCGCGCCCGGTGCCCGGCGATGGCGAACCGGTGCGCCTCGTCGCGAATCCGCTGGATCAGATGCAGTCCGGGGTGGTCCGGAGCAAGCGTCACCACGTGCTCGCCGACCCACAGCTCCTCGAGGCCGGGCTTTCTCTCCGGGCCCTTGGCGATGCCCACGAGCGCAATGTCGGAGAGACCGACTTCGGCAAGCGCTTCTCTCGCCGCGCTCACCTGTCCCTTGCCGCCGTCGATGAAAATCAGGTCGGGGGCGACGCCCTCCCCGCCCGCTATCCTGCCGTAGCGCCGCGAAAGCGCCTGCGCCAGAGCGCCGTAGTCGTCGCCGGGCTGCACGCCTTCGATGTTGTAGCGACGGTATTGGCCCCGGCACATGTCCATGCGATCGTACACCACGCAGGCAGCCACCGTGGCCTCGCCCATGGTGTGGCTCACATCGAAGCATTCGATGCGCTGCACGGTGTCGGGCAGGCCCAATGCCTCGCGCAATGCCGCGAGCCGCGTTTCCTGGGTGCTGTGCTCGGTGAGCTTCGACTTCAGGGCCTGAAGCGCGTTTTGCCGGGCCATCTCGAGCCAGGCACGGCGCTCGGCCGTTGGATGCGTGTGAACGCGGACGCCGCGTTTCGCGTGCTCGGTGAGCGTGGCTTCGAGCTCTTCCACGTCCAGCTCTTCGCCGACGACCAGGGCCGGCGGTATCGGCCGTTCCAAGTAATGCTGCGCGATGAACGCGGCGAGCACTTCCTTGGCGTCGCGGTCCTCCGCATTTTGCGGAAAAAGGCTGCGGTCTCCGAGCTGCCTGCCGCCGCGCACCATCACCAGGTTGACGCAAGCGAAGCCGTGCTCCATGGCGACGGCGATGATATCCACATCGACGTCCGCGCCGGTGTCGGCGTACTGGCGCTGGCTGACCTTGGCGAGGGACTGAATCTGGTCGCGGTAGATCGCCGCCTCCTCATAGCGGCGCGCGTCGGAAGCCTGCTGCATGCGGGTTTCGAGCCTCTTGAGCGCGGTGTCGCTGCGTCCCTCGAGGTAGAGCTGCGCGCTCTTGACGTTTTCCGCGTAGGCGGCGGCGGAGATCTGCCCCACGCAGGGCGCGGTGCAGCGCCTGATCTGGTAGAGAAGGCAGGGCCGCGAGCGGTTCTGGAAGACCGAGTCTTCGCAGGTGCGCAGCCGAAACACCCTTTGAAGCAGCTGGATGCTCTCGCGCACCGCGCCCGCGTGCGGAAACGGACCGAAGTAGTGATGCGCCTTGTCCATCGCCCCGCGGTGAAAACCGAGACGCGGGAATTCCCCGCCGCTCACCATCAGGTAGGGATAGGACTTATCGTCGCGGAACAGGATGTTGTAGCGCGGCGCGAGCGACTTGATGAGATTGTTCTCGAGGATCAGCGCCTCCGCTTCGGAGCGGGTGACCGTGATCTCGACTGCCGCGACCTGCGTCAGCATCATGGCGATGCGCGGGCCGTGCTGCGTTTTTTGAAAATACGACGAGACGCGCTTTTTCAGGTCGCCCGCCTTGCCGACGTAGAGCGCCTCGCCTTCCGCGCCGATCATGCGGTACACGCCCGGCAAACCCGGCAAGTTGGCGAGCAATGCTTGCGCGTCGAACACCACCGTGGGCGGAGCGCTCCGGTTCGCTTCGGCTCGCAGCGCTTTGCTTGGGGAAGTCATCGGGCGCTGCGAAGGAAAGTCGCGATATCGCGAACCACCGCCTCGAACATCGCTGCGGTGAGCCGCTTCGTCTGCGTATTATAGCGGCTGCAGTGATAGCTATCGAAAAGCCGCGCCACGGGCGAAGCCGCAGCGAGCTCGTGAACCGCGCGGTGCGCGAAGCGATGCCGCCCCGGGGCGAGATCGAGAGCCATCAACACCGCGCGGTGGGCGATCGCACCGAGCGCGAGGATCGCGCGCGGCCGCACGGCGGCGATCTCCCCGGCAAGATACCGATTGCAGCGGCGCACTTCGTCGGGCTGCGGCCTGTTCTGCGGCGGAAGGCATTTCACCGCGTTGGTGACGCGGCAACCGATGAGCTCGAGACCGTCCCCCGGATCGGACGAGCCCTCGTGGCTGGCGAACCCGTACCGGTGCAGGGTCCTGTACAGCAGGATGCCGGCATGGTCCCCGGTGAAAGGCCGGCCGGTGCGGTTCGCCCCATGGAGTCCCGGAGCGAGGCCCACCACCAGCAAGGCCGCGTGCGTCGGACCGAAGGGCGCGACGGGGCGCGCGTGGTAGTCGGGATGCTCCAGCCGGATTCGATCGAGGTATCCGGCGAGCCGCGGGCAGGCGCGGCAGGCGGGATCGTATCCGGATTGCAATTTCGACTTCGTCACCGGAGTGTTATAGAATGCCGCGCCTTGCTTCCAGCGCATTCAAACCATGGCCAAAGTTCTCGCTACCGAAATCCGCATCGGTCATCTGCTCGAATGGGAAAAGCGGATCTGGCGCGTGATCAAATGCTACCACGTGCACGTCGGCGGGCGCGGCGGGGCCTTCATGCAGGTCGAGATGAAGGACATCGAGAGCGGTACCAAGACCAACCAGCGGATCCGCACCGAGGACAAGGTCGAGCGCGCTTTCGTCGATCCGCGCGAGATGCAGTACCTCTACAACGACGGCACCGGCTATGTCTTCATGGACAAGGAGAATTACGAGCAGCTGACCTTGTCGGATGAAATGCTCGAGGGACAGACCGGCTACCTGCTGCCCAACACCGACGTGCAAGTGGTGTTCTACAACGACAAGCCGATCGGAGTCGAGCTGCCGCCTTCAGTCGTGCTCACGGTGACCGAGACCGATCCCAACATTCGGAACGCCACCGTCACGACCTCGTTCAAGCCGGCAAAGACGGAAACAGGCCTTATCGTCCAAGTCCCGCCCTTCGTCAACTCCGGCGAGAAAATCAAGGTCAACACCAACGACGGCGCGTACATCGAGCGCGTGTAGGACAGCGCGTATAGCGAGCGTGTAGGTTTTGACTTATCCCCTCCTTTTCAAGGAGGGGTGTCGCCGCAGGCGACGGGGTGGTTCATTTCATCGAGTGCAGGCCGAACATGTTTCCCTCGGTGTCGATGACGAGGGAGATGAAGCCGTACTGGCCGATGGAAAACTTCTTCTTGTGGATACCGCCGCCGGATTTCGTGACGCGACCTTCCTCGACCGAGCAGTCCTCGCAAGCGAAATAAACAATCGTGCTGTTGCCCCCGGAGGGAACGCCCTGCATCTTGACCAGAGCGCCGCTGGCGCCCGAAGCATTCATCTCCATCGGGAACGCCAACATGTCCATTCCGGGGCTGTCGAGCTTTTCTAATTTGCCCTGGAGCACGGATTCGTAGAATTTCTTTGCACGATTCATGTCTTGCACGTAGATCTCGAACCAGACGGCAGGATTTTTCCTCATCGCGATTCCCCTGTGTTGACGAGGCTTGCTACACCACGTGATCCGGCGCGAGCTCGCACGGGTGCGCGCCGGTCTCGATCTGGATGGTCGCGTGATGCACGTGGTAGCGCACGCGCAGTTCCTTGCACACTTCCGCCATGAACGCGTCGCCGGGGTGCCCGCCCGGGATGACGAGGTGCACGGTGAGCGCGGTCTCGGTGGTGCTCATCGCCCAGATGTGCAGGTCGTGCACCTCGGCGACGCCCGCCAGGAGCGACAGGTAGGTGCGCACCACGCGCGGATCGATGTGTTCGGGGACCGCGTTCAGGGCGAGCGCGACCGAGTCGCGCAACAGGCCCCAGGTGCTCCACACGATGGCGGCCGCGATGACGAGGCCGGTGAGCGGGTCGAGCCACAACCAGCCGGTGAAGAGGATCCCGATTCCCGCGACGACCACACCGAGCGAGACCGCGGCATCGGCCGCAAGGTGCAGGAACGCGCCGCGCATGTTGACGTCGTGCCGCCGGTCGCGCGCGAACAGCATGGCACTGGCTCCGTTGATCAGGATACCGACGAGCGCCACCCAGATCACCGTTTCGCTCGCGACGGGCATCGGCGCCGCCAGGCGATTGATCGCCTCCCAGGCGATTCCGCCCGTCACCACGAGGAGGAGCGCCGCGTTCAGCAGTGCGACGAGGATCGACGAGCTGCGCAGGCCGTAAGTGAAACGCTCCGAAGGCCCGCGCTTCGCCAAGGTGCTCGCGCCCCAAGCGAGCGTCAGCGCGAGCACATCGCTCAAGTTATGCCCCGCATCGGCGAGCAGCGCCATGGAGTGCGCGAGCACGCCGTATACCGCCTCGACCAGCACGAACGCGAGATTCAAGACGATTCCCAGCGCGAAAGCCCGACCGGGATTTCGCGGACCGTGCGCGCCGTGATCGTGGTCGTGTGTCACTCTCGAATTCTAAACTGATACACCTCGAATCGCCGCAACCGCCGACGCATAGCGCCGATCCGAACGAAGGGGTTTCAACGCACCCCTGCCGCGCATGCGCTCGGCGCGCCCGCGATCGAGCGGGCCGGCCTTCAGGCCCTTCAGCACTTCGGACGCCGCCTGCGGCGCGTTGCATACCAGGACCATGTCGCATCCCGCCGCGAGCGCGGCTTCGGCGCGCTGCACCACGCCACCGGCGACGCTTGCGCCCTCCATTGAAAGGTCATCGCTGAAGATCATGCCCTCGAAGCCGAGCCGGCCCCGGAGCACGTCCTTGAGCCACACGGGAGAGAATCCTGCCGGCCGCCTGTCCACCTTCGGATAAATCACATGAGCCGGCATGATTCCGCTCAAGCCCCCCTTGATCAGCTCGCGATAGGGCAGCAGGTCGGCGGCTTCGATCTCGTCGAGCTCGCGCTCGTCCACCGGGACATCGACGTGCGAGTCCGCCTTCACGTAGCCGTGACCGGGGAAATGCTTGCCTACCGACGCCGTCCCGCCGGCCGTCAGCCCGGCGACGAATGCGCCGGCCAGCGCCGCGATGACGGCGGGTTCCTCCGAGAAGGCGCGATCTCCGATGACGCTGCTCGAGCCGAAGTCCACGTCGAGCACCGGCGCGAAGCTGAAATCGACTCCGTGAGCCAGCAGCTCCGTTGCGATGACGTAGCCGACCGCCTCGGCGAGAGCCTTCGCCTTGGGCGGATCGTTCTCCCAGCTCTCGCCCAGTAGCCGCATCGGCGGAATGCGGGTGAATCCTTCCTGGAACCGCTGCACGCGGCCGCCTTCGTGGTCCACCGCGATCAGCGGCTCGGGCCGGCGCAGAGCGCGAATCTCTGTCGTGAGCGCGAGGAGCTGCTTCGGAGATTGGAAATTGCGCCCAAACAAAATCACGCCGCCCACGGAGGGGTGGCGCAGGATCTCCTTCTCCTCCGGCGTAACCTGCAGCCCGGCTACATCGAGCATCACCGGGCCGAGCGTCATCCCTTCCTCCGGGCCTTCGGGGTGGCTCCTTCGACCACGACGAATGCGCAGGCCATGCCGATTTCATCGGTGAGCGACACGTAGACGTTTTTGACGCCCCGCAGCTTCAGAAACGCAGCAAGAGGCCTTGAGAATTTGAGCGAAGGCTTCCCCGAGCGCTCGTTCTCGACCCAGACGCCGTGCCAGTTGACGGGAAAGCGGATGCCGGTGCCGAGCGCCTTAGAAAACGCTTCTTTCGCCGCGAAGCGCTTCGCGAGATAGGCCGCCCGCTTGCGGTGGCGGCGAAAACGCTCCAGCTCCGAAGGCACCAGGATTCTTTCGGCGAAGCGCTCGCCGAAGCGCTCCAGGGCACGCTCGATCCGGCCGACGTCGCAGAGATCGGTCCCGATTCCGAGAATCACGAAGTCCTCTTCCCCGGGCCCGCACCGCCTCGACGGATCGCCTCGAGATACCGGCGCACGGCCTCGGCGAGGCCCAGCTCCAGGGCGTCGGAGATCAACGCGTGCCCGATGGACACTTCCAGCACCTTCGGCACCGCGCGCAGGAAGACCGGCAAATTGTCGAGATTGAGGTCGTGGCCGGCGTTGACGCCCAGTCCCGCGCGCTGCGCGGCGCGCGCGGCTTCGGCGTAGCGTCCGAGCACGGCTTCCTGATCCGCTGTGCCGAACGCCACCGCATAGGGCTCCGTATACAGCTCGATCCGGTCGGCGCCGAGGCCGGCCGCCGCCGTCATCGCCTCCGCGACCGGATCCATGAAGAGGCTCACGCGCACGCCCAGCGTCTTGAGTTCCGTAATGACGGGCTCGAGCCGCTCGCCGTCCGTGCCGAGCTCCCAGCCGTGGTCGGAGGTGAAGGCTCCAGTCTCGTCGGGAACGAGCGTGCACTGCCCCGGGCGCACTTCGCGGACGAATTCGAGCAATCCGTGAAACGGATTGCCTTCGACGTTGAATTCAGTGCCGGGCCGATCGCGCAGCACGCCGGCGAGCTCGCGCACGTCCTGCGCCCGCACGTGGCGTCCGTCGGGGCGCGGATGGACCGTGATTCCCTGAGCGCCCGCGCCTAGTGCAATGCGCGCCGCGTGGACGACGCTGGGAATGCCGATGCTGCGCGTATTGCGCAGCAGCGCAACCTTGTTGAGGTTCACGCTCAAGGAAGTCATGCGGACGAACGCGTCACAGCGCGAGCAGATCCCTGAAGATCTGGCGGCTCTTCAGCGGCTGGTGATCGAGCCGGTGATCGATGAGCGTGCGCATCAGCGCCTTCGCCTGTTGCTGGGTCTGGGGATCGGCGTAGTCGTCGCGCGCCATGTCGAGGAGCGTGCGGCCGGACACGCAGGGCTCCGGTCCCGCCTCCTCGACTTCGACCGGCCCCCGCTCGGGGTCGTACGTATAGCTCTTCGCCGCGTCGATCGCACGACCGCTCGCACTGTCGCGCTCGAGCGCCATCGCGTACCCGAGCTCCTTGAGCAGGGCTCTCTCGAAAGAACGCAGAGCAGGGGCCGAGTTGCCGTGCGGCGCGAGTCGTCGGAGCGTTCCCCAGTATCGCGAAAACAAGGCGTCATGGGGGTCTTCGCGGGGCAGCAGCCGCAGCAGGAGCTCGTTGAGATAGAACCCGCACATGAGCGCTTCGCCGTGAAGCAGCGCTTGTCCGCCGACCCACTCGGCGCGTGCGAGCGTCCGCAGTTCGCCCTTGCCAAACCAGGACAGGGCGAGCGGCTGAAAGGCGAGCAAGACTCCGCGCAGAGGCGAGCGCGCGCTGCGCGCTCCCCGCGCCACCATCGACACCCGTCCGAATGCACGGGTAAACGTTTCGAGCAGCAGGCTCGTTTCGCGATAAGGATAGCCGTGCAGGATGAAGGCTTCACGGCTTTCCTGTCTGGTGCGCTCAGCCATAACCCATGCGTCTCAGCGCCGCTTCGTCGTCGGTCCACCCGCTGCGGACCTTGACCCAGACCTGCAGATAGACCTTGCCGCCGAAGAGCTTCTCCATGTCGAGGCGCGCCGCGGTGGCGATTTCCTTCAGCTTGCTCCCGCCCGATCCGATGATGATCGCCTTGTGTCCCTCTCTTCCCACCACGATGGCGGCGTGGATCCGCCGCATGCCGCGCTCGTCCTCGAATTTCTCGATTTCCACGCCGATGCTGTAGGGAAGCTCAGCGCCCAGAAGGCGAAACAGTTTTTCGCGCAGGAATTCCGCAGCGAGAAACCGCTCGTTGCTGTCGGTCAAGGCGTCCTCGGAATGGGTTGGGGGCTGCTCGGGCAGGTGACGTTCCAGGGCGCGCAGGAGCTCGCCGAGCCCCTTGTGGCTGCGGGCGCTGACCGGCACGATTTCTCCGAACTTCGCTTCGCTTGCGGCTTTTTTGAGGAACGGGAGCAAATCCGCAGCTTCGGTCGTGTCGATCTTGTTCACGACCAGGAACAGCGGAACCCCCTCGGGGACCTGTTTCAGCAGCGCGCGATCGTCCGCGCCGAAGCGCCCCGCTTCGACGACCAGGGCCACCACCTCGACGGCCTCGAGCGCTGCGCGAATTGCGCGGTGCATCGCGCGGTGGAGGGCGCCGCGGTGCCGGGTCTGGAACCCCGGCGTGTCCACGAGGACGAACTGTGCCCTCCCGGTGGTGAGGACCCCGCGAAGGGATTGTCGCGTCGTCTGCGGCTTGCGGGAGGTGATGCTGAGTTTTTGTCCCAGCAATGCGTTCAGCAGCGTGGACTTGCCGACGTTGGGACGCCCGATCAGAGCGATCGCTCCGCAGCGATACGCCTCCGCGCCCATCACGTTACGGCCGTTCGACGCCGGATCTGCTCGAAGGCGCGCATGGCGGCTTGCTGCTCGGCGTTTCGCCGGCTGCTTCCGGTTCCCGTGGTCCGCACCGAGAGCTGGGGAATCAGGCATTCGACCTCGAAGTTCTGGCTGTGAGCCGCCCCGTGGGTTGCGAGCACGGAATATTGAGGCAGCGCGATCTTCCTCGCCTGAAGCAGCTCCTGCAGAAGCGTTTTCGGGTCCTTGCCGAGCGCCGTCGGATCCAGCGAGGCAAGCAGCGGCTGATACAGGCGCCGAATGGTTTCGCGGGCCGCCGAAAAGCCCCCGTCGACAAAGATGGCACCGATCAGGGCTTCGAACGCGTCGGCCAAGATCGAGGGCCGCGCGAATCCGCCGCTCCTCAGCTCGCCCTCGCCCAGCTGCAGGTAGTCGCCTATGCCGAGCGTCTGCGCCACTTGATGCAGGGTCTCCTCGCGCACCAGCTGAGCGCGCAGCCGCGACAGGTCTCCCTCGGAAAGCTCGTCGAAGCGTTCGAACAGCTCGGCTGCGACCACGCAGTTCAGAATGCCGTCGCCCAGGAACTCCAGGCGCTCGTTGTGCAGGGCGCTGTGACTGCGGTGCGTAAGGGCCCGCAGCAGCAGCTCGGGCCGGGAAAAATGGTATCCGATATGCTGCTGAAGACGCTCCCGGTCCACGGGCCCTGCCGAAGAGCGGGTCGAGCGCGCGGCGGAATCCGGTCCCGGCGTGTCGTTAATTATTGCTGCTCGCAGCAAAATCGAACACGACGCTGACATTGCCGAACAGCGAGACGCGCTTCGGATACGCGAACGAGATCACGATATCGTTGCCTTCCTTGGTGACTTCGAGGTCCCTGCCCGCGATCACGTCGATGTCGTCGATCGCCGCGCGGCGATCGAACGCCGTCCGCACCTCCCCGACGGTAGCCTTGCTGTTCGTCTGTGCGATGCCGACGATCGCCTTCTTGACCTTGAAGTACTCGATGTAGGCCGGGGCGATCTTCAGGCCGCCTATGGCGACCAGAACGATGACGATGCACACCACCACCATTCCAACCAGGGTAATGCCTTGCTGGCTCTTCATGAAACCCCCTTCACTTGAATGTCCCGAAGCGCCGTGGCTCGCTGAAATTGAACCAGATGAAAAACGCCTTCCCGACGATATTCTCGTCCGGTACGAAACCCCACACTCGGCTGTCCGCCGAGTTGTCGCGGTTGTCGCCCATCATGAAATAGTGCCCGGGGGGCACGGTGCAGGTCACGCCTTCGCTATTGTAATTGCAATTTTCGCGAAACGGGAACGTCTTCGTGAAAGGGACCGCCGCAGGCGCATCGCCCTCGAGGAGGATTGCGTGCTCCACCCCGTTCACCGTCTCGACGAACTGAGCCGAGTAGTGGATCCGCTCGCGATTGAGATAATCGGAAATCTGCTTGCGCGGCTGTGCGACCCCGTTGATGAAGAGTTTCTTGTTCTCGTAGACGATCTTGTCGCCCGGAACGCCGACCACGCGCTTGATGTAATCGAGCGACGGATCCTCCGGAAAGCGGAACACCATCACGTCGCCTCGCTTGGGCTCGCTGACATTGACGATCTTCTTGTTGATGAGCGGAATCCGGATGCCGTACGCGAACTTGTTGACCAGGATGAAGTCCCCGACCACCAGCGTCGGCACCATCGAGCCCGAGGGTATCTTGAAGGGCTCGACCAGGAACGAGCGCAGCAGGAAGACGATGAGAATGACCGGGAAGAAACTCTTCGGATATTCGATCCACCAGGGTTCCTTGTCGTCCTTGCGTCGCTGCTTCGAGAAATAGACTGCGTCCGCAAGCGCAAACGCCCCCGTAATGACCAGCAAGACGAACAGTATCAGCGCGAAATTCATTTGCTCTCAACCTGCAGAATGGCGAGAAATGCCTCCTGGGGTATCTCCACCGTGCCCACCTGTTTCATGCGCTTTTTCCCCGCTTTCTGCTTTTCCAGCAATTTTCTCTTGCGGCTCACGTCGCCGCCGTAGCACTTCGCCAGCACGTTCTTCCGCAGCGCCTTGACGGTCTCGCGCGCGATGATGTGCGAGCCGATCGCGGCCTGCACGGCGACGTCGAACATCTGCCGCGGGATCAGTTCGCGCATCCGCGAAACGAGGTCGCGGCCGCGGTATTGGGAGTTCTCCCTGTGCACCATGAGCGACAAGGCATCGACGCGCTCGCCGTTGATGAGGATATCGAGCTTGACCATGTCGGCGACGCGATACTCCTTGAATTCGTAGTCGAGCGAGGCATAGCCGCGGCTCGCGGATTTGAGCTTGTCGAAAAAATCCATCACCACCTCGTTGAGCGGCATTTCGTAGGTCAGCATCACCTGGCGTCCGTGATATTGCATGTTCTTCTGCACTCCGCGCTTTTGCGTGCACAGGGTCATGATCGCGCCGACGTACTCCTGCGGAACGAAAATGACCGTTTCGATGATCGGCTCGCGGATCTCGTCGATTTTCGAGGGATCCGGCATCTTCGCCGGGTTCTCGATGCGCGTAACCGTGCCGTCGCGCAGTTGAATCTCATAGACGACGGTGGGAGCGGTAGTCACGAGCGCCATGTCGTACTCGCGCTCGAGGCGTTCCTGCACGATGTCCATGTGGAGCAGGCCGAGAAACCCGCAGCGGAAGCCGAAGCCGAGGGCCTGGGAGGTTTCCGGCTCGTAATGCAGCGACGCATCGTTGAGCTTCAGCTTCTCCAGCGCATCGCGCAGCGCTTCGTATTCGCTCGCCTCGACCGGATAGAGACCGGCGAACACCTGCGGCTTGATCTCCTTGAAGCCCGGAAGCGGCGCGGCCGCGGGGCGATTTACTTGGGTGACGGTGTCGCCGACGCGCGCGTGCTGGAGCTCCCTCACTCCGGCAGTGACGAATCCCACCTCGCCCGCGGAAAGCTGCTCCCGGGCTTGCGACTTGGGCGTGAATACGCCAACCTGCTCGCACAGATGGACCGCTTGCGTGGACATCAGCAGGAGCTTGTCCTTCGGCCGGATCATCCCGTCCACCAGGCGCACCAGCATGATCACGCCGACGTAGTTGTCGAACCAAGAATCGATGATCAATGCCTTCAGCGGCGCATCGGGATCCCCCTTGGGGGGCGGCATTCGATGGATCACGGCCTCGAGAACCTCCTCCACCCCCTCCCCGGTCTTGGCGCTCACGAGCAAAGCATCGCTTGCCTTGATCCCGATGACGTCCTCGATTTCCTGGATGGCGCGCTCCGGATTGGCCGAAGGCAGGTCGATCTTGTTGAGCACCGGCACGACATCGACGCCCTGCTCGATGGCGGTGTAGCAATTGGCGACGGTCTGCGCCTCCACTCCCTGGCTTGCGTCCACCACGAGAAGCGCCCCTTCGCACGCGGCAAGCGAGCGCGACACTTCATAAGAGAAATCGACATGCCCGGGAGTATCGATAAGATTCAAGTTGTAGGTCTTTCCGTCACGCGAAGTGTATTGCAGCGCAGCGGTCTGCGCCTTGATGGTGATGCCACGCTCACGCTCCAGATCCATCGAATCGAGCACCTGCTCCGACATTTCGCGCTCCGACAACCCGCCGCAGCGCTGGATGAAACGGTCTGCGAGCGTCGACTTGCCGTGATCGATATGGGCAATGATCGAAAAATTGCGGATGTGCTGCATTGAGACCGCCGCTTATAAAAAAAGGTGCCAGCGAGCACCCTTTTCAACCACAAGGCTTTGAATTTTAGCGTATTTTTGCGGCGTATGCAGAAAACTTCGCGGAATCGTAGTGGTGACGGAAGAGTTCGGTATCGCCATCCATCAGAACCGGTACGTGTTCGCCGTACCGAGCCTTGAGCCCCGGGTCGCTGTCGACGTCGACGATCTCGACGGGAAAACCCGCTCCCATTTGCGCCCTCAGCGCAGCGAGCATCTCCTCGCAGAGCCGGCAGTCGCCGCGGCTGTACAGGACGTAGCGCGAGGGCCGATCATCCTCCCTCGCCAGCGGTGAAACCGCGCTAACCGGGCGCACCTTCACCCTTGACGGTTACGAACAGGTTGCTCTCGCCGCGGCGCACGTGGAGGGTCAGAGTGGTGTTGCGTTCCAGCTGCGCGAGGAGCTTGTTGAACTGTTCCGTGGATCTCACTTCGGTGGTCTGACCTTTGCTGGTCACCGCCGTGATCACGTCGCCCGCGCGCACATCCGCGCGGCGATTGTTGCGCACCTCTTCGACGATCACGCCGCCTCCCAGCTTCAGGTCCCGCTTTTGTTCCGCAGTGAGATCGACGACCGCGAAACCGAGGCGATTGGCCGCCTGCTCCGGCGGCTTTCCGCGGCGCTCGCTGCGGCTCGCGACCCGGTCCTCGGGCAACTCCCCGACCGTGACGGTGATCTCCCGGGTCGCGCCCTTGCGCCACAGCTCGATGGGTGCCTTGATCCCGGGCTTGGTGTTGCCGACGATGCGCGGCAACTCGT
>Ga0209377_1001932_pt1 | contig 13661 bp, 8 predicted proteins | sample GraSoiAngelo_141_FD_185898 | JGI IMG/M metagenome (GOLD analysis project Ga0209377, IMG submission 185898) | Grasslands soil microbial communities from the Angelo Coastal Reserve, California, USA - 14_0929_12_40cm (SPAdes) (version 2) | ecosystem: Environmental > Terrestrial > Soil > Grasslands ...
GCCGCGTATCCGGGTTCGGATTGCCGCCAGGCCTGGAGCATCTCAAGTCCGCGAAGCGCATCCACGGCGAGCAGGGTTGCGCCGGATGTGATGCCAAGCGAATCAAGATTCTGCCGGATCAGATTCCCAGCGGTTGCATGCTTTTCGATGAAGATGACTTCCGCTGCTCCGCGGCTGAGCGCTTCGATGCCGACGGCTCCGGTGCCCGCATAAACATCGACGAATCGGGCGCCTTCGATGGAAGATCCAATGACGTTGAAAAGAGTTTCGCGCAAGCGGTCGCTGGTCGGACGGAGTTTCAACCCGCGGAGACTTTTCAAGACGCGGCTGCGATATTTTCCCGCGATGACGCGCATGGTCAGCCGACCCGCGCCAGATGATAACGTCTCTGCCAGTGCGGCGGGAGGGCGCCGAGGATCTGCTGCAAAAGCGGGCCCTGATTTGTATCTTCGACCACCTGGAACGCCTCGCGGCGCGCCAGTTCCAGCAGCTCACGGTCGCGCACCGGATTCGCGACGTCGAAGCCAAGGTCGCCGTGCTGGCGCGTTCCGAAGAATTCGCCTGGGCCACGAAGCTGTAGGTCGGTTTCGGCGATTTCGAAACCGTTCGTTGTGCGAACCATCGTCTCCAGCCGCAGCCGCGCTTCGTCGCTCATCCGCGTCGGCGCAATCAGGATGCAATAGGACTTTTCCTCGCCGCGGCCGATCCGCCCGCGCAATTGATGAAGCTGCGCCAGCCCGAAGCGCTCGGCGTGCTCGACCACCATCACGGTCGCATTGGGCACGTCCACGCCGACTTCAATTACGGTTGTTGCCACGAGCACTTGAATCTCGTTTCTGCGAAATCCTTGCATCACCTCTTCTTTTTCGTCGCTCGAGAGCCGTCCATGAAGCAGGCCGAGTCGCAACTTGGGGAAAACTTCTTTCGAGAGGCGCGCGAATTCTTTGATGGCCGCTTTGAGTTCGAGTTTCGTCTCCTCGATGACCGGATAGACGATGTAGGCCTGGTGGCCCGCGGCCACTACGCGACCGAGAAACCCCCAAACGCCGGGAAGATTCTGCTGGCTCGATATGCGCGTTACGATTGGCGCGCGGCCGGGCGGCAGCTCATCGAGCAACGAAACGTCCAAATCACCGTAGAGTGTCAGCGAAAGCGTGCGCGGAATCGGCGTCGCGGTCAGCACGAGCACATGCGGCGCGTAGCCGTGCACCGCTGCTTTGTCCATCAGCCGCTTGCGCTGCAAAACGCCGAAACGGTGCTGCTCGTCGATGCAGACAAAGCCGAGCCGGTTAAACTGAACGTCCTCTTCGATCAGCGCATGCGTGCCGATAACAAGCTGCGCCTCGCCCGTGCGAACGCGCTCGCGTGCGGCCGCTTTCTCGGAAGGATTCAATCCGCTGATGAGCAGTTCGACGCGGTAGCCCACGCGCGAAAGTATCCTTCGCGCGGAGAGAAAGTGCTGAACGGTGAGAATTTCCGTCGGCGCCATCAGCGCCGCCTGGCAGCCATTTTCGATGGCGATGACCGCTGCCTCGAGCGCAACGATCGTCTTGCCGCTGCCCACATCGCCCTGAAGCAGCCGGTTCATCGGCACCGGCCTTTCGACGTCGGCGGCGATTTCTGCCAGAACGCGCTTCTGCGCGGATGTCGGCTTGAAAGGAAGAATGCGCTTCAGCGCCTCGCGGATGCGTTCTTCGCGCACGGCAAATGCGATGGCGTTCTCGCGCCGTATGGCGCGCCGATTCAGCGCCAAACTGAGCTGAAAAAGGAAAAACTCTTCGAAGACGAGCCGCTGCTGCGCCGGCGAACGGAATGCATTGAGCGCGTCGAGCGATTCATCAGGCGGAGGGAAGTGCGCGTGGAGCAGGGCTTCGCGCCGCGAAGGATACCCGAGGCGCTGGAGTAGTTCGGGCGGCAGCGGATCCGAAGGCTGCGCGTCGAACTGCTGCAAGGCGCCATAAACTGCGCGTCGGATCGCCCGTGAGCCAAACGTACCGATAGCCTCGTAAATCGGCACGATTCGTCCGACTTCGGTCGAGTCCATCTCTTCGCCGCGAAGCAGCTCCATCTGAGGATTCACCATTTCGATCCGCGCGGGGCGCAACCTGTCGACTTCCACCTTGCCGTGAAGAACCAATAGCTGACCGGGCTTCAGCCTGCCTTCAAGGTAGCCTCCGTGGAAAAATTTGCAGGGGAGCGAGCCGGTCGAATCCTGCACCAAAAGGTGGTAAATCGCGTCGCGCCTGCGGTACCGCACGGACGACGGCACAACGCTGCCGCTCATCACGCGTGCTCGAACCGTGTAGGTGCCGCCGGGCTGCAAGTCGCGGATATTCGTGAAATGAATCCGGTCTTCGTAACGAAAGGGCAAGTAGCCAAGCAGGTCTTCGAGCGTGTGGATGCCGCGCTTGGCCAGGAGTTCGGCGCGCTGAGGGCCGACGCCCTTGACCATGCGCACTTCCGTTGTCAGGCTCAGCTCCACGTCGTTGTCTTTATATCATTCCTGCCGCAAGGCACGCGGGCACGAGTGATACTTGCGGACTCCACGTCGCTATCGTTAGAGTGGGCGTCCTGCTCTGCGCGCGAGGAAGGAGATTTCCGTGGATCCTTCGCCACGTTCGGAAAGTGAACATCTGACGAGCTCCGATCGCCGCGCGCTGTTGCTGTGGCTGGTTTTGGGTGTGGCCGGGGTGGTCTTTGCGTTCAAGTATTACTTTGCCGCATTTCCCGAAGCCGCCGTGAATTTCCAAGTTTCTCGCGCGGAAGCGCTCGAACGCGCGCGACACTTCGTCACCGGGCTGGGCGAAAACCTGACCGGCTATCAATCGTCCATCGTGTTCGACGTGGATGACAATGCCAAGACCTATCTCGAGCGCGAACTGGGCCTCGCGCAGGCGAACCGCGTGATGGCCTCCGAGATCAATATCTGGAACTGGGAGGTCCGCTTTTTCCGCCCCCTGCAGGAAGAAGAGTATCGCGTCTGGGTGAGCCCTGCGGGACGCATCGCGGGCTACGACCACCAAGTTGCCGAGGCAAGCCCCGGCGCAACACTCGCGCGTGCCGCGGCAGGGGCGAAGGCGCAGAAATTCCTCGTAGCTCAATACCAGGCTCCGCTCAAGGATTGGGAATTTCTGCCGGAGGAAGCCAACTCGACACTGAAGCCGAAGCGGCTCGACTGGTCGTTCACGTGGGAGAGGCGCGGTTTTCGCGCAAAGGATGCTCCCTACCGCCTGAAGGTGACGGTGCAGGGCGGCGCGATCGGCGGCGCGCGGGAATTTCTGAAGGTGCCCGAGGCGTGGGAGCGCGACTACAAACATCTGCGTTCGACGAACATCTTCTACAACCAGCTCGCTTTGATTCCCTACATCCTCCTGCTCGGTGCGGCACTCTGGGTGGGAATCCTGCTGACGCGGCGCGGGCAGACGCGGTGGAGCGGCGCCATCAAGCTCGGCGGGTTTGTGGCAGCGGCTTTGTTCTTGATGCAGCTCAATCAATGGCCGATATCGCGCGCCGCCTACGACACACATTCTTCCTACAGCAGCTTCGTGGCAATCCAACTCGTGAATGCCCTGTTGTTCGCCGTGGGCTCCGCGCTGACGGTGGCGCTTGTGCTTCCCGCAGGCGACGCGCTCTACCGCGTGGCGCAGCCGACCCGCCTGCGACTCGCCAAAGCGTTCACGCTGCGGGGACTGCGCACCCGTGAATTCTTCAATTCAGCCGTGGTAGGACTCTGTTTGGCCGCGGCGCATATCGGCTTCGTAGTCGCCTTCTACCTGATCGGCAGTTGGGTGGGCGTCTGGGCTCCGCAAGAGCTGAACTACGAGAACTCGGTGAGCACTACGTTTCCGTGGATATCCGGCGTTGCGATCGGGCTCTTCGCTTCCACGAACGAGGAATTCCTCTTTCGCCTGTTCGCAGTTCCGTTCCTCGAGCGTGTCACCCGTTCGCGCTGGCTGGCCGTGATTCTCCCGGCATTCTCCTGGAGCTTTCTGCACAGCGCCTATCCCCAAGAGCCCGGCTACATTCGGGGGATAGAAGTAGGGATCATCGGCGTCGTGGCGGGTCTCGTCCTGCTGCGCTGGGGCATTGTCGCCACACTGATCTGGCATTACACCGTGGATGCGCTCCTGGTCGGACTGCTGCTGATTCGCTCCAACAGCTTGTACTTCAAGATTTCCGGCGCGGTTGTAGGCGCAGCCGCCGTCGCTCCGCTTCTGTTTGCGGGTGCCACCTACCTCGTGCGAGGCCGATTCGAGACGGATGAATCGCTCCTAAACAGCGCGGAACCTTTGCCGGACGTTGAATTGGCAATGCCTGTGGCCGCCACAACTGCGCCGGCAGCGCCGGCGCGGCACTATGACGCACTCACGCGGGGCGCCTTCGGATTTCTCGCTTTGTGTATTGTTGTAGGCGGAATTCTCGCCTGGAAACTGAAGCCCGAGTCTGTCGGCGACTACCTCAGCTTCCGCGTGAACGCGCGGGAAGCCCGGCGCATTGCCGACCAGACGCTGCGCTCCCGGGGGTTGCGACCCGAAAACTATCGGGCCGCCGCGTCACTTGTCCCACTGATGGACCGCTTCACAAATGAATTCCTGCGGCGGCGAATTGGCATCGCCGGCATAAACAGAATCTATGACAAGGAAGTGCCTGGCGCGCTTTGGCGCGTGCGTTATTTCCGGGACGGTGATCCGGAAGAGTACGCCGTCGTCGTCCGTCCGGATGGTTCTCTCCACGCAGTCCGGCATACGCTCGCCGAGGCCGCACCCGGCGCATCGCTCAGCAAAGAAGAAGCCATCTTGCGCGCGGAGACATTCCTGCGCGAAGCGAAGAAGATCGACCTCAAGCAATGGCATCTTGTGGAGACAATTTCAGAGAAGCGCCCTCATCGGATCGATCACACGTTGCGGTGGGAGCGGACGCGACCGCTTGACGATGCACGGGCTCCCACGGCCCCCGAACGTCTCTCTCCGGACCACGCCTATGCTCGCATCGAGGTGCAGGTCCTCGGCAACGAAGTGACCAATTTCCGAACCTTCATCAAAATTCCCGATGCATGGCGCCGCGCGCAGCAAGAACGAAGCCTGCCGCGAGCGCTCTATTCCATCGGGCGCAGCCTGTTTTTCGTGGGCCTCTCGCTGACAATGCTCATTCTCTTCCTGAAAAGGCTGCGATCGGAAGCTGCTTCTACCATTCCTTGGCGACGGCTGGCGAAATGGTCGCTCTGGGCTCTGGGGGGATTTCTTCTTGCATTCTTCTGCGGTAGCGCCATCCCCGACCTGTTGTCCGCGTATTCGACAGAAGTCCCGATGAAGATATTTCTCGGAGAACTCGGAGTCGGCGTATTGATTTTTTCCGCGCTAGTCTTTGGCGGCTTGGCGCTCGTCCTAGGTCTGGCATGGTATTACGCCAGCTGCGCGTTCGGCATGAAGCACTTGCCAGGTTGGAACGGCATGCCCGCATCGTACTACCGGGACGCTGTGTGGATTGGCCTGGGGGGAATGGTAGCGCTCGCCGGTCTCGATCCGTTGCTTACGAAACTCGGGGAGCTATGGCCGACACTTCACAGGTCTCTCGATGCCTCGGTCGGAATGGACTTCGATGCGCTGCTTCCGTTCGGGGGCATCCTCGGTGATGCTCTGTCGCGGGGGCTCCTCTACACCGGTCTGGTCGCTTTAATCGCTGCCTTCATCGTTTCCGAAATTCGCCCCGTCTGGCTGCGACTATGCTTATTCGGCGTGTCTTGCCTGGCGTTGATAGGTGGCTGGGGCAATGCTGCCGATTTTGCCAAGGAGCTTCTGACCGCAACTCTCGGGCTGGCGGTCATCGTCTTCGGCGTGAGGCGTTTTGTGCGATTCAACCTGCTCGGGTGCTTCCTCATCGCGATGGGCTCAAGACTGCTGGAAGCGTCGGGTGAGCTTTTCGGCCAGCCTGACGCGTTTTATCGCGCGAATGGCTATGCTCTCCTCATAGCGCTGGCACTTCTTTTCGCGTGGCCCGTCGTAATGTGGCGAGTCCAATGCGGGACGAGCACGCAGCAATAGGCTTGAAATAGGCCCCTCAGAATTGTCTCCCTTCGCCCCCGGCATCTGGAAAGACAGGCAACTTCCCGGGGACCTACTGCTTCGGAAACATTTAGGGTTCCTGTTTCGTCTTTACGGCGGAGGGCGGCTGCTTACCATTAGAGGGGACGTACGTCCATAATGGATGGTCTTCGCCATGACTCTCCGCGGGCAGAATGGTCCTCGGAGAAAGCCGATGCCCCGGAAAGCGCCAGGGGCCCGTAAGCGCGAAGAGAAAGCGAAATATGCCGCTTCCACGTTGGGCGTTGGCTTTCCCCAATGAGGCAGGCCGGACCGGCTCGATTGATGCCGCCCTGCCAACGGTGGCATCTTTGTCCCAGATTGACGAACGGTCCCTGGTCGCCGAAGCCCAGGCGGGCAACCGCGCCGCTTTCGAGGAACTTGTCCGCCTCTACGATCGCGACGTCTTGCGCCTGGCGTTGAACGTGATGCGCCGGCCGGAGGATGCGCGGGACGTCTATCAGGAAGCCTTTCTCAAAGTCTATCGGAATCTCCACCGCTTCCGCTTTGAATGCAGCTTCTACACCTGGCTCTACCGCGTCGTAACCAACGTTTGCCTCGATCACCTCCGCCGGCGTCAGGCTCGGCCTGAAGACCAGGCCCCCGAGCTCGCTTCCGACCATCGCGAAGAAGGCATCACCGACTTTTTCGAGCGGCAGCGCGAACACCGCGCCACACTCGATCCGGAGCGGCGGCTGCTCGGCAAAGAGATCCAGGCGAGGCTTTTGCAGGCCATGCAACGCCTCTCGCCGCGTGAGCGCATCGTCTTCGAGATGAAGCACTATCAGGGATTGAAGCTTCGCGCAATCGGCGAGGCGCTCGGGACCACAGAGGAAACCGTGAAGAACTCGCTTTTCCGCGCCACGCGCAAGCTGCGAAGCCAATTGGGAGAACTGCTGTGAACGGCCCGGCACAAAATCAGGGCCCGCGGGCGACGAATTGTCCGGCGATCGCTCCGCTGCTGCCCTTCTATGCCTGCGACGAGCTGAACGCAGCCGAGCGCGGACAAGTTGACGCGCACTTGGCGCAATGCGCCGCGTGCGGGGAACAACTCAAACAGGAGCGCAGACTGCTCGAAGCTTTGGACGAGATGCTCCAGCCGGCCGATCGGCTGAATCCCTCGGACACGCTCCTCGCGCAATGCCGCAGCGAACTCGCAGAAAGACTCGATGATCTGGCTTCACCGCCGGCTCCGGAACATTGGCAACCCTTCGGCTGGCTCCGGCGCTTGATCGCGCTGCGTCCTGCGTTGGGCGGGGCCTTGCTCGTGTTTTTTGGCGTGGTGTTGGGCGCCCAGGTTCCCAGTTGGGTTGCCAGCCTCGGCCGCGCGCGAACCGCGGATCCCACGGTGAATGTTCGGGCGACGCCCAGGCTGACGGAAGACCAGCTCGCGCAGATGTCTGTCGCAGGCATCAATTTCGTGCCGTCCTCGGACGCGGCGCCCGGGACAGTCCAGGTGGAACTGCGCGCCGAACAGCCGCTCATCATCTCCGGCAGCGTGGAGGATGGCGACGTGCGCCGAGTCCTTACCTACGTCATCGAAAACGGGCATCGCTTCGACGCCGGAGTGCGGCTTGACTGTCTTGACGCCCTGAAGTCACACACGACCGATGCGGATGTGAGGCGGGCGCTGCTTGGCGCGGCGCGCCGGGACGAGAACCCCGCCGTCCGCTTGAAGGCTCTGGACGCGCTGCGCGACTCGGCAGAGCAGCCCGCTGTTCGTCAAGCTCTGCTCGATTCCCTCGAGCACGAGTCAAATCCCGGTGTCCGCGTGGAAGCCGTGAATCTGCTCGTGCATTCGTTGCGGCAACTGGAGGAAGACTCCGCACCGGCTTTGGCGCCTGTTCCCGCGTCGCCTCCTACCACGGCACCCAAGTCGGCGTCCTTACCCACGGACCCGTCCGTGGAGAGAGTCGTGCGCGCTCTTGAGGAGCTGACTCGCAAGGACCCGAGCCGCTATGTGCGCTTGCGGAGCGCCGCGGCCCTACGCCAAATCGGCCCGCGCGAGGTCCAGTAGCGATTGGCGGATTAGCCTGCACGCGAAAGTATCGGCAACGTTTCGCAGCTCATGATTCTGACAAAGAACAGCCCCTGGCTCCGCTGGATGCTGCTTGGCGGCATCGTCCTCACCATCGCGCCAGCCGGGGCCGCCCGGCGCAAGCCGCACAATCCTCCGCCTGCGGGCGACCCGGGAATCCCTCACGCGGCCGCCGACCGCGTGGGTTTCGTCCAGACGTTAGAAGGACAAACGCTTCACCTTTCTGCGGATCTCGGTACTGTGCACATCTTCACTCTCGAGCCCGGCGCCGCGCCTATGGTGCGCTACAACGTGCATATCGAAACCGACGTGCGCGCTCCGCTGGCGGATCATCTTCTCTCTCAATACTCGCTCGCCGCGAAGTCCTCATCTTCCGGTGTGCAGATCATTGGCGCATTGCCGCCGCAGAGTGCCCATGGCCGGGCGTCGGAAGCGCAATTTTGGGTGCGTTTCGATGTAACGATTCCGCACAACTACAGCGTTGAGGTCTCGACCGGGGCGGGTGACATCGAAACAGTGGACATCGGCGGCACGGCGAGCTTGATTACGCAGGGAGGCAACATCCGCGCGGGGCGGATCGGCGCGACCGGACTCCCCGCAAGCACCATGGGCAGGCCCGTGGCACGCCTTGAGACTGAGGGCGGCCACATTACGGTTCAGGACGTCGCCGGAGACCTGATCGCCAACACCGGCGGCGGGCATATCAACGCAGGGAATATTTCTGGCGACGCGACACTGCACTCCGGCGGCGGGCACATTCACGCAGAAAGCATCGCGGGACGCGCCGATCTGGACACGAAGGGCGGCAACATCACAGTGCGTCAGGCGGGGAGCACGGTCTCGGTCCATACAGGCGGAGGGCAGATTGACTTCGGTGAAGTGCGCGGCGCGGTCCGTGCGCAGACGGGCGGCGGCGGCATCCGCGTGATGTACGTGGCCGGTCCATTGGAGGTGGAGACAAGCGCCGGAAGCATCTGTCTGACGCGCGTCGGCGGCTCAGTTCGCGCGCAAACCGCGGGGGGAACGATCACGGCGTGGATCAGCCCGGATTCGCCTTCGCAAAGCGCTCCCGTGCGGCTCGCTGGGGCATCCCAACTCTCTTCCGGCGCAGGCGACATCGTCGTGTTTCTGCCGCGTAATCTAGCGGCGACCATTGACGCGACCGTCGAACACGGCGGTGAGAATTACATCTTGGTGGACCCTTCTCTTCTTCTGAATATCCAGTCTGCGGGCGTCCCCGGCGGACCTGTGCGCGCCACGGGCGTGCTCAATGGCGGCGGAGCCCTCCTCCGGCTCCGTACCGTCGTGGGCAAAATCCACCTCCAATACGTGGACTCCGATGTGGCGCTGCGCCAATCCCTCATGCGCGAACAGACGGAGCGGATCAATCGGTACCTTCGGGAAATGCAGATGAGTGTGAACGAGCAAATCGAAGCGGCTCGCAAGCTGGCCCTGGCGGCGGAGGGCGCGCCGCAGGAAAAAAGCGGCTGGTTCGGGTTTTGGTGGGACGGCATCGAGGAAAAAGTCCGGGGTGGAATCAGCGAGGATCCCCGGGAGTTGAAAAAATACCTCATCCATTCAACTCAGCCCGCATATCCGGAAATCGCGAAGAAGGCTGGAATTGAAGGACGCGTGCGCTTGCAAGTGCGTGTTGGAACGGACGGTCGCGTCGAGGTATTGAAGGTTCTCGAAGGCGAACCGGTGCTCGCCGATGCCGCGATCGCCGCTGTGAAACAGTGGCAATACCGGCCGAAGCAGTTAAACGGAAAAAGGGTCAATGTCATCTCCGAAGTTTCAGTCGGTTTTCAACTGCACTGAGCGGCTGCGCCCGGTTCAGTTGATACATCCGAGGATTTTTTCGCTGAAGTAGTTCGGCAAGCAAGTACGGGGTCGACAGTCTCGAAGGAGGTGCACTCGCATGTCTCACCGCGCGCTGCGTATTTCTAGGCTCTTTGTATTCGCTCTGGCCGTGGTATTTGCCTCGCCGTCTTTCGCCTACAAGCATGATTTCAATCAAACGTATCCGCTCGAGCCCGGCGGCTCCTTCCGGCTGCAAAACGTCAACGGTACCGTGAACGTGCAAGGCTGGGATCGCAACGAGGTGGAAATTCGCGCAGTGAAGACCGCGCGGGAGAAACTTTCCGACCTGGACCGCGTCTCAATTGTGGTGACCGCCAAACCGGAATCCGTTTCTGTCGTCACTCGCTATCCCCAGGACGAAGGCGTCGAAGTGGCGGTGGAGTACACGATTCACGTGCCCTATGCCGCACATTTAGAGCATATAGGCACAGTCAATGGCACACTGCGTGTCTCCGGAGTAGACGAAATCCGCGACCTGCAAACCGTGAATGGAAACATTGAGGTCTACGAGGGCGGCGGCACAGTTCACGCAAAAACAACGAATGGAAACGTGCATCTCGAGCTGGCCCGCTTCGATCATGCGAATGAAGCGAGCGCGGAAACGACGAACGGTTCCGTTCTTCTTGCGCTGGCTCCGGGAACGCAAGCCGATCTGGAAGCCCGCTGCCTCAACGGCGATTTCCGATCCGAGTTGCCGCTGGAACTCGAAGGTTCGCTCCGTCCGCGCGAAGTGCGCGGCCGGCTTGGGAACGGCGGCGGGCCGATTCGCTTGCGCACGGTAAACGGTGGAATTCGAGTGGTCGCATTGCGGTCCAGCGTCTAGCCGGGACCGCCACTGGAAGGAGAGAGGAAGAACGACTATGAAACATCGAACGATCTGGATCGCAGGGAGCCTCGCCGCGCTGGCGGCGCTGCTGGTCGCGCTGCCGGAGCCGTCGCGGGCAACGCAATTCCAGGACGAACCATCTCTGGCGCGTCTGCAGGAGACGCTGGTCGAGTTGCAACAACGGCTCGAAGCGAATCTCACGGACCGGCAACTCGAGCTCAACCAGCCGGCGCAAGCTCTCGCCACGCTGGCGGCGCAGCGCGCCACGCAAAAGGTCCAGGAAGACCTTGATGATCTCGCGCCGCTCGCTGACCAGGAAATCATGACCCTGGTGTCGCCGGATGACGGCACAAGCTGGCTCGGCGCCGAAACACGCGACGTCAACGCCGATACGGTAAGAGAGTTGAAGCTTCCTTCCGAACAGGGCGTCGTGCTCAGCCACATCACACCGGACAGCCCGGCGGCAAAGGCCGGCCTGAAGGAAAACGACGTTGTCACCGCCTTCAACGGCCAGCGTGTCGAAGGCGCCGTGCAATTCCGCCGGATGATCCACGAAACTCCGGCTGGCCGCTCCGTTCAATTGACCGTCTGGCGCGACGGGCGTTCGCAGACCGTCAGCGTCACACTGGGAAAGGCAGAGGAACGTGCAAAGGCTTGGACGCGAGCGTTTCCATCGGGCAATTTCTCTTTCCACATGCCGGAAATTCCTCAGATAGATTTTTACGGCGAAATGTTCTCCATGAACCGGGCGCGGCTCGGAATCGATGCGGAAGATCTAAACGGCCAACTCGGGAACTATTTTGGCGCGCCGGATGGCGAAGGTGTGCTCGTTCGCGGCGTGAACCCAGGCTCAGCCGCGGAGAAGGCGGGCCTGAAAGCGGGAGACGTCATCGTCAAGTTCAATGGAGAGCGCATCCGCAGCGTCGGCGACCTGCGCGAGCGGCTCGCGGGAATTCACGAGGAGAAGACGGCGAAACTTGGCGTTCTTCGCAATCGTAGCGAGATTACTTTGGACGTGACCATCGAACCGCCGGTTCGGCCGAAGGCTCCGAAGCCGGCCCATCGCACGAGCATCTAGCGGTTGTTGATCGCAGAGGATCCGGGTTCACGGCCGGGTCTTTTCTTTTTGTCCAGAACCCGCTCTCTGAGTACGTCGGTTATGGAGCAGCGCGGCGGTATTTCCGCGCGAGCCGTAAGGGCCTCCGCGCGGCCTCGGTCCAGCGCGCTACCCGCGCCGCAGGGGTGTTGTTGCCCCAGTCCTCCTCGGTAGGCGCCAGCGCGAGCCGGAGAAGATACCTGAGGCCGCGCAGAAAGTCGCCGCGTATCTGTACGCGGAAACAGGCGCGTTCAAAGAGACCCCGTTCGACTTCTTCCTCGGAGGGAAGCCAGTGCAGTACTGCTTCCGCCAAGCGCCCGGCGGCGCCGTCGGCAAGCACCTCTGCCCGGATTTCCCTCGGCAACGGCGCATTCAACAGATCCATCGCCAGACGCAATCCGAGATGCACCATGCGTTCCGTCCCTGTCTCTCTGGCGGTCGCCACGGCGCGCGGCCAGTCGAAACACTTCTGACGCGAAATCAGGGCAGCCACATCAGCAATCCACCTCAGCCGTTCCCAGAGATGTTTTGACCCATGCACGCAGATGAAACTGAGCGTGTCCTCGGGGGAAAATACAGGCACTTCGCGGCCATCGAGAGGAATTCGCACGCGTCGCGCAAAAAAGTCGTTCAGGGGCAAAGGACGAGGAAAATAGCGCAGTGTGCGCTCGGTGTGCAACTCCACGATCAAATTCCGTCCGCCATCCAGAAATAGAAACTGTCCGGGCACGCGCCCTGCTTCGGCAACCTGTGGGGAAATCTGAGTTACGAAACCCGCAGCGCGCATTACATCCATTGCCCGCAAGACAGCCTCATGTGGCATGACAAAATCGAGGTCCGAGTATTGCCGCAGACTCGCGTCGCCGTAAGCTTGCACGGCGAGCGTGGGGCCTTTCACGACCACGGCTTCAATCCCCGCCTCTTCAAACCGTTCCGTCAGACGAAATAGCTTTGCGGTCAGCGACAGCGTGGAAAGCATCTGCGCGCGGCGTTTCTCGCGTAACCGCCCCCGCGTCTCTTCTGACATCAAAGCTGCCAGCGTTTCAGATTGCTCTACTCGCCGTGCCAGCAGCGGCAGGACTCCGTGGCGCTCCGCGAGGCATAGCAACTCATCGGATTGAATCAGTTTGTTGATCTGTTTAGGAACTGAGCGCGGATTCGAATCCGGTGCTGCGCACGCAAGCAGAATCTCCCACTCTGAAGACGCGCCGCAACTTGTTCTCCTAGTCATTCGATTTGGATTCTGCTGAGGTCTTTCTCCGTGCGATTGTATGGGAGTTGGCGTTTTATTGTGCTATCGAGAGTATTTCTCAGCCAGCCTCGTGACGCGCCGCAGAGCCTCTTCAAGCGACGAAAATTGCTGGGGAAAGTTTTCCACAATGGTGCGTGCAATTTCTTCGAGAGACTTCTTCCCGTTCATGGCCTCCAAGATGCAGCGGTCGGCCTGACCGTCTTCGGTGAGCATGGGCACGTAATCCAGCGCCTTGCGGCGCAAAGTCTCCCTAGATAACGTTGCTCCCCAGAACGAAGACTGCACAAAATGCAATGGTTCGCCAACACGCCCAGCGGCGACAGTTGTGTTCCAGCGCCAGATATGATCATCCCCCACCGGATCCGCGTGCAACTCGACTGTGACTTCCTGTCCTTCCTCGAGCGCAACCGGCATGAGCCACGGCAGAAATATCTGACCATAAACAGTCGCCCTGGCTCCCGACGCGGCCAGCGGTCCCGAAGAATACCCGTATGGGTCCCACACTTGCG
>Ga0209377_1001933_pt1 | contig 13649 bp, 12 predicted proteins | sample GraSoiAngelo_141_FD_185898 | JGI IMG/M metagenome (GOLD analysis project Ga0209377, IMG submission 185898) | Grasslands soil microbial communities from the Angelo Coastal Reserve, California, USA - 14_0929_12_40cm (SPAdes) (version 2) | ecosystem: Environmental > Terrestrial > Soil > Grasslands ...
GGGCGCGAATCCTGGCACGCGAGCCACTTGTTTGCGCGGGTCTTCCCCTTGCGGCGCGTGTGTTCGGCGAACTCGATGCGAACTGCCGGACGGAACTGCTCTGCGCCGAGGGGGAGGCGATTGATGCGGGGCGCGATGTGATGCGGCTCGAGGGCAAAGCGCGCGCAATCCTGAGCGGCGAGCGCACGGCCCTGAATTTTCTACAAAGGCTTTGCGGGATCGCCACCCTCACGCACCGCTTCGTCCAGCAGCTCTCGGGGACGCGAGCGAAACTCCGCGACACACGAAAAACGACGCCGCTGCTCCGCGCGCTCGAAAAATACGCCGTGCGCATGGGCGGGGGAACGAACCATCGGTTTGGACTATACGACGCGATACTGCTCAAGGAGAACCACATCGCCATGGCCGGCGGAGTGCGCACGGCGTTGGAACGCGCGCGAGCATACTCGCCGAATCTGCCAGTGCAGGTCGAAGTCCGCGACGAAGGTGAGCTGCGTGAGGCGCTGACGGCAGGGGCGGAGTCCATACTTTTGGACAACATGATACCGGAGGAGGCAACGCGGTGCGTGGCGCTGGTGCGGAAGGCGCGGCCGCAATGCACGGTAGAGATTTCCGGTGGAATCACGTTGGCCAACGCGCGCGCGTACGCGCAGACGGGCGCGGATTTCTTGTCTTCGGGCGCACTGACGCACTCGGTTCATGCCGCGAATTTGAGCCTGCTTGTGGAAAAGGTCGAGCGCAGTTAAGCTCCCTGCTCGAGGCCGAGCACGGCGCCTCGGCGCATCACATCGATGACTCCTGACTCGCTTCCGGGCACGACGGACAAGCGGATCGGCGCTCTGCTGACGCTGCTTGCGGACAACGCCACGATTGTCGTGAGCGGAGCACGGATTGCGCGAGAGATCGGCGTTTCGCGGTCGACGGTGTGGCGATGGGTGACGCGATTGCGGCAGCTCGGCGTGCGGGTAAGGGGGCAGCCGCGCACCGGCTATTTCCTGGAAAACGTGCCGGACATCCTGGCGCCCGAGTTGTTGCGGCGGAGGCTGCGCGGTTGTCTTTTCGGGCGGCGCATTTTTCATTTTTTCAGGACGGATTCGACGAATCGAGTGGCGCTTGATTTAGGACATGCGGGCGAACCGGAGGGCGCGGTCGTCCTGGCGGAAGAGCAGACCGCTGGACGAGGGCGCGCGGGGCGAACGTGGCAATCCGAGCGCGGCGCGGGGATTTACATGACGCTGCTACTTCGACCAGAGCTTTCGCCGGCGCTAGCGCCGCTCCTCACTTTATTGGCGGGCCTTTCCGCGCGCGCCGCGATCGAAGCGCAGACGGGACTTACACCCGACCTGAGGTGGCCGAACGACCTGCTACTCAACGGACGGAAACTCGGCGGAATCCTGACGGAGATGCATGCGGAACCGGGCGTTGTGCGATTCGTGATTGTCGGGATCGGCGTGAATGTGAATCAGAGCAAATTTCCCGGCGACCTGGCGACGATCGCCACTTCGCTGCGTGCGGAGAGCGGGCGACTGCACTCCCGGCTGGAGCTGCTGGTCCGGTTGCTGCAGCAATTCGAGAGCGACTACAATCGTTTTCTGAAGCACGGAGCGAATGCGATTCTGGAGCAGTTTGCGGCAGTCTCGAGTTTTGCGAAGGGCAAGCGCGTGCGCATTACGAACGGCAAAGAAAGCTTTACCGGCACGACAGCGGGGCTGACGCCCGAAGGACTCTTGCGCGTGCAGCGCGAGGACGGCCAAATAGCAACGGTGATCAGCGGGGACGTCGCGGAGGCGCGCTAAATGCTTTTGACGATCGACGTCGGGAATACGAATACGGTGCTCGGCGTGTTTCGCGGCGAAGAGCTGTTGGCGAATTGGCGGCTGACGACGGCGCGCGAACAGACGGTGGATGAATACGGCGTGCTGACGCGGAATTTGTTCACATTGGCGCAGCTCGATCGGGACGCCATCGACGGAATCATCGTCAGCTCGGTCGTGCCGCCGGTGAATTCCACGCTTGCGGAAATGTCGCAGCGGTACTTCGGCTTGAAGGCGCTGTTTGTCGAGCCGGGAGTGAAGACGGGCATGCCCGTCCAGTACGACAACCCGCAGGAGGTCGGCGCGGACCGAATCGTGAACGGCGTAGCGGCATTTCATAAATATGGAGGGCCGTGCATAGTCGTGGATTTCGGCACGGCGATTACCTTCGACGCCATCTCGGCACGCGGGGAATATCTTGGAGGGGTGATTGCGCCGGGAATCGGAATAGCGGCTGAGGCGCTCTTCGCGCGGGCGGCCAAGCTGCCCCGCGTGGACATCAAGGACCCCGGACGGATTATCGGGACGAATACGGTCACGTCGATGCAAGCGGGGCTGTACTACGGCTCAGTCGACCTGGTGGACGGCGTGCTCGAACGGTTGAAAGCGGAGATGGGAGCCGAGACGAAGGTTGTTGCCACCGGCGGGCAAGCGGCGCTCGTCGCGCGCGGGTCGAAACACATTCAGCGTACCGACGAATTCCTGACGCTGGAAGGATTGCGACTGATCTGGGAGAGGAATCAGGCCGCTCCACGAAGCGCGGGACAGGCGGAGAGAAGAACCGGCGCAGTCGCGGCGGCGAAGAGAGATCCTCGTTAGGCCCGCCGCATGGACGGCTGGAACTACTTCAGTTACTACAGCGAAATCGAAGAATATTTCTGGAAAAAACGCGGGGCGCATCTGCTGGTCTCACCGCTGGATTGGGCGATCATGGAGAGCTGGCAAAAAGCGGGCGTGCCGCTTTCGGCTGTGCTGAAGGGAATCGACCGCGCGTTCGAGAGTTACCAGAAGTCGCGGCGCGGCGCGGGGCGGCCGCTGAAAAGCCTTGCCTATTGCACCGACGCGGTGCTGGAGGCGGCGGAGGAAGAGATGGAAGCGGCGGCGGGTGCTGCCCCGGATGCGAAGCGGCGCGCTTCGGCGCAAGAGGTTCTCTGCCGCGAAGATCTAAGAGAATATTTCCGAAAGAACGCGGCGAAGATGCGGGAATCGGCAAAGCGGATGGGGGACGCGAATCCGGAGCTGGCGCGGCGCGTGGAGGAAACCGCGGGTGCACTTGAAGCCAGTAGCGAGTTGCTGGAAGCGCCCGGCACACTCGATCTCGAAGACCTGGAGCGAAGACTGACGGTTTTCGAGGAGAAATTGCAGGCGGCGCTGACGACACACGCCGACGAGGAGCTGATGGTGCGGCTGCGACGGGAATTGGACCGGCAACTCGCGGCTTATCGGAGCAAGCTGAAAGCGGAACAGCTCCGGCAAGTGGAGCGGCAATACCTGCAGAAGCGCTTGTTTGAAGAATTCGGCCTGCCACGGCTAAGTCTTTACTATTTTTCCTGAACTTCGACCCAAAACAAGTTTTGCCTCGGCCTGCTAACTGCGCTTTGCATACAGCGCAGAGGCTCCCGCTTGGAGCGGGATAAATTCCGCCTGTGCCACGGGGCGACTTTCCTTTGTAGCGGATGTGGCGCAAAATGATGCATCGAACAGATGCCCGAAGAACTGCGATTCCCCGTTGAAAAATTGGTGTACGGCGGCGACGGTCTAGGCCACGCTGCGGGCCAGACCGTGTTTGTTCCCTACGTGTTACCCGGTGAAGAGGTGCGCGCAGCGGTGATGCACAAGAACAAGAAGTTGATTCGTGCACGGCTGGTAGAAGTCGTTTCGCCAGCGAAGGAGCGCGTGGCTCCGGCTTGCGCGCACTTTCAGACGTGCGGGGGCTGCCATTACCAGCACATTCCGCCCGCGGAACAACTCCGGTGGAAGACGGAGATTTTGCGCGAGACGCTTTCGCGGATTGGCGGGATCGAGTGGAAAGGGCCGATCCAGAAGCATGCTTCGCCTCCATTCGGCTACCGAAACCGCGCGCAATGGGCAGTGAAGGCGGGGCCGCCGCGAGCGCTCGGATATTTTCTGCCCAGCAGTTCGGCGATCTGCGAGATACGCGAGTGCCCCGTGCTTTCTCCACGCTTGACGGAGGTGTTTTCGCAACTGCGTGAACTGCTGGCGGGAGACGCAATCCCGGGGAATGTTCAGGAGATCGAGGCGTTTGCGGATTCCCTAGATGAAAGAGTCCTGCTCAACATCGCCTTCCAGAAATTTGCCGAGCCGCCGGCGGAAATTGCGGCGACGATCCATGGGGGCGTCCCGAGTCTCGAGAGTTTGCTGCTGCACAGCGAGGCGACGAAAAAGTTTGAGCTGTTCGGGCCGGGCTTCCTCGTTCACCAGGTTGCGGGTTTCTCTTACCGCGTCAGCCATCTGTCGTTCTTCCAGGTGAACCGGTTTCTGGCGGAAGAAATATTGCACGAGATGACCAGAGAGTCTGCCGGGGCGCTGGCGCTGGACTTGTATGCGGGAGTGGGCTTTTTCTCGCTGCCGCTGGCGAGCTCGTTTGAGAGAGTGGTTGCGGTGGACGCGAATCTCGCGGCCACACGCGACCTGCGCGCGAACGCGGAACGCGCGGGGGTGAATGTAGCTGTCCATGATGAATCGGCCGAGACGTTCCTGAAAAAGTGGAGGAAGCGGCCCGACTTTGTCGTGTTGGATCCGCCGCGGGCAGGCATCGGAACGGAAGTGGCCGAATTGCTGCTGAAGTTGGGAGCGCCGCAGATCGCGTATCTTTCGTGCGACCTGGCAACGCTGGCTCGGGATCTGGCCGTCTTGACGGGTTTGTCAAAAGCCGAGGCGCCTCATCAAGAGAGCGGCGCACGATACGAGATTGCCGAAGTGCATCTCTTCGATCTGTTCCCGCAGACGTACCATATCGAGACGCTCGTTCGGCTGCGGCACGGCCCGAGCGGCCCGGGGCAGACGCCGTGAAGCTGCCAGCCGTCGCGATTGCAACAGCCTTCGCGTGCGGAATCCTCCTCGGCTACTTGTCCTTCACTTCTTCGCTGCTTGCAACTCCGTTCTGGTTTCGGGGCCTCTTTCTATTGTCACTTTTTATTCTTCTGATCGGGGTTGAATTCGTCCGCCGGGAAAGACTTCAGGCGGCTTTGGCGAGCGCTGTGTGCGCGTGGATCCTTCTCGGCGCTCTGGCCGTGAGAATTGCGGACCGGCCTCTGCCTGCGGATCATGTGCTGGCATTCATCCAGAAGGGGGAGCTCGAGCTGAAGACACCGCTGCGATGGCGCGGCCGCCTGCGCGACGAGCCGCGGCGCTTGCCGTGGGGCTACGCCGTGGACATCGATCTAGCCCAGGTGAACTACCAAGGGAAGGCACTCTCGACCAGGGGCGGGATGCGGTTGGGCTATGAGCCGACGATTCCAGCGGCGGCGCTTGCGGATTTCCATGCGGGCGACGAAGTCGCATTCACGGCACAGGCCCGCTTGCCTGCGGTTTTTCGCGACGATGGCGCTTTCGACCGGAGGGACTACCTTGCGCAACAGGGGATTCACCTGGTAGCCCCACTGCGTGCCGCGGAATTGACGGAACGCCTGAAACCAGCGCCAAAGACGTTGCGGGTTTGGATCGCACGCTCGCGCGCACATTTGCGTATGGAGCTGGACGGGATGCTCGCCGGCGCGCCCGACGCGGCGGGAGTTTTGCGGGCGATGTTGCTCGGCGACCGCAGCTTTGTGGATCGGGAAGAATCGAAATCGTTTCAGGCAACCGGCACATTTCATGTGTTGGTTATCGCCGGACTGCACGTAAGCGCGCTGGCGTTTTTCCTGCACTTCGCCGCACGGGCCTTGCGGCTCTCCCGGGGCCTCACTTCCCTGTTCATTCTTGCGCTGCTGATTGGTTATGTCGCCGTGGTTGAAGTTCGTCCGCCGGTGGTTCGGGCCACGCTGATGGCTGCCGTCGTGGTCTTAGGCCGCGCGATGTTCCGCCGGCTGGATTTATTGAATTCGGCGGGCATGGCGGCGCTGGTGATTCTGCTGGTGCGGCCGCTCGAGTTGTTTGATGCAAGCTTCCAGCTTTCGTTTTTGGCGATGGGCTGCATTGGAGGGTTGGCCGCGCCGTGGCTTGAAAACACAATCGAGCCTTACGCGCGGGCGCTGCGCGGCTGGCGGGACGTGACGCGCGATGCGGCAAATGAACCTCGGCCGACGCAATTCCGGATCGACCTACGTGCGCTCGATCGCTGGCTCGCGTCCAGGCTGCCCGGAATTTTGGGCGCTCGCGCGGGAGGTGGCCTTGCAGCGCTGACCGCTTTCGGATTCCGCGTATGGGAGATTTTTGTGTTGTCCCTGGTGTTGCAGGCCGGGATGCTGCCGATGATGGCGAAGCAATTCCATCGCATCACGCTTTCAGGACCAGTTGCGAACCTGGTGGCCGTGCCCATCACGGGGATTCTCGTGCCATTGGGATTTCTGACCCTGGGTGCTGGGCTCGCATATCAGCGCCTCGGGGCGTTGCTCGGCGTTCCGCTTGCCTGGCTGACGCATCTGCTCATGCGCATGGTTCTCTGGCTCGCACATTTTTCGGGATGGAGTTACCGGATTCCAGGGCCGCCGTGGTGGACGGTTGCGTGGTTTTTCGCCGCGCTGGTAGCGCTCGCAGTGCTGCTGCGACTCGGCAAGCGACAGGCCACGCGCGTGGCACTCGTGTGCCTGGCCTTGGCTGCGGGTGTGATTGCAAGTTATCCGTTTGCACCGCGGCTCACGGTTGGCGCGCTGGAAGTGACGGCACTGGACGTCGGCCAAGGAGATTCGATCCTGGTCATTCTTCCGCGCGGAAAGACGATGCTGATCGATGGAGGAGGGGCCTTTGCAGGATTTCGTGGAGAGGAAAACTACGCGGGACCGGATCCGGGCGAAGACGCCGTGTCGCCGTATCTTTGGTCGCGGGGGATTCGGCGGCTGGATGTTGTGGCGTTGACCCATGCCCATCACGACCATCTCGGTGGGCTGATTGCTATTGTCGAGAATTTCCGAGTTGGCAGCTTGTGGATTGGACGTGAGGTCGCCGCGCCGGCATTCGCGAGACTTGAGCAACTGGCGACGGAGCGGCACATTCCGATTGTGCATGAGGCGAGTGGCGCGTCGTTCGATCGGGATGGAGTGCACGGAGACGTGCTCTGGCCGCACACCGCTGGAAAAGAGCCGGCGGGTCCACCGAAAAACGACGACTCGCTGGTACTGCGGCTCGTGTACGGCAAGCGCGCCATCCTGCTTCCCGGCGACGCCGAAAAGGATGCCGAACAGGAAATTGTGGCGGAGACGCCCGGCGATGCGTTGCGCGCCGACGTGCTGAAGGTGGGGCACCACGGGAGCAGGAATTCGACGACGCCGGAATTTCTCGCGCGGGTGCATCCAAGCCTCGCCTTGATCTCCTCGGGGGCAGACAACCCATATGGGCATCCGAGCCCGGAACTTCTGGAGCGGCTCGCGCTGGCGGGTGTGCGTATCCTGCGCACGGACCAGAACGGAGCGATTCACGTAGTGACAGATGGAGAGTCCTTGCAGGTGTCGTGCTACGTCGCGTGTCTCGTGGCCCCTCGAGCCGATGCCTCAACGGGAGCGCAACGAGCCGATCAAGAGCAGAAGCGCCAGAACTAGCGCGAAGCCAATGGCCGCTTGGTATTCGCGGTTCTTCTTGTATTGGGCCCAGGAAAAGGCACTGTCTGCGGGCGCACCACTGCGAGCCGGAAACAAGCGGGGGAAAAAGAGCGGTACGCGCCGCGCGTACTCTTCAAACGCTGCGCCGAAGTGGCCGCGGAGCTCGGCTTCTTCACGGCGCATGACGATCGAATAAAACACCGCGAAATAAGCACCAATCAGGAGGGCGGCGAGCCAAGAATTCGTAATCACAGCGAGACCGAGAGCGAGGACCGCGCTGCCGAGATAGAGCGGGTTGCGCGTGTGGGCATAAGGGCCGGTGACAGTGAGCGATTCCTGCTTGTGCAGATAACCGGCAGCATAGGCACGCAATAGGAGACCCAGTGCACCGATTAGACCGCCGTAGATAATGGTGCGCGGCGCGGGTCGCGCCAACCAAAAAACTGCCACGGCAAGCGGATAGCCGAAGCGCACGCGCCAATGCGCGAAGAAACTGCCCGAGCTGGTCATTGCAGCTTCTCCAAGCGGCGATGAACGGCGTCGAGTACCTGCTCGACCGTAATCGAGAGCATCGAAGCGGCGGGAGAATGGCCCCGCTCGTGTTCCATCCCTTCGAAGCGCTCATTGCAGACGACCACATCGTCCTTCCCGTAGGGACCATTGCGCACGGGATCTGTGGGACCGTACAGGCCGACGACCGGTGTCCCGAGGGCGACGGCGAGATGGAGCGGGCCCGTGTCGCCTGCAACCACGAATTTCGCGCCAGCAAGTAGTGACTTGAGCTCCTGAATCTCGCCCCGGAAAAGAATCACGTTGGCAGGCGCCGCTGCGCGTGCCACCGCCTCGGCGAGCGGCTCTTCGCCGGGGCCGTAATTGACAACCGGACGCAAGTCCCTCTGCGCGCCGAGTTCTCGACAAAGTTGGCCGTAGCGCTCGGCCGGCCAACACTTGGAGCCCCAGCCACCCCCCGGATTGACGACGAAGAACGCGCCCACGTCACAAGAAAGCATTCGGCGGGCAAAGGGTTGCGGCTCCTCGATCCATTTGGGAAATCCAATGCCAAAAATCCTCGGACTGGCTCCGGCGGCACGAGCGAGGGCCCGATTCTGGTCGGCGATATGGCCGGGCGGAGGAGAGATCTGGTCCGTATAAAAGAATGCGGCGCCGGACTCGCGGAGGAAGGGACGGGCGAAACCAATACGGCGCGGCGCGCCGGAAAGATATGCCAAGAGCGCGGATTTGTAGAGCCCCTGAAAGTCGATGGCGCAAGTGTAGCGAGCGGCGCGCAGTTTGCGCACAGTGACCGCGAGACTTTTCCATGAGCCGCGATCGAGCCGAATGATTTCATGAAAATCGCCGCAGGGGATCAAGATGTCGGCCCAGCGGCAGTCCACAAGCCAATCGACTTGCGCCCCTAGAAACGAACCGCGGAGCATGGCGGCAGCAGATGCGCTAAGAACGATATCCCCAAGCGAACTCAGGCGAACTATCAGAAAGCGCGACTCAGCCATTTGAAGAGCGAATCCGGGCCAGGAGTTCTCGTGTGGAATGATGCTTCGGGTCACCGACAATGGCAACGCGAATGCCCAGCCGCGCCGCAACGTCGCGCTCTGGGACTGTCTCCGCTGTGTAGTCTGTGCCCTTGGCGTGTACGTCGGGATGAATTTCCGCAAGAAGTTCCCCGACATCGAGACTGCTGAAAAGTACAACGTAATCCACCGCGCGCACCGCGGCGACGAGCTGCGCGCGAGCTTCTTCAGGCAGAATTGGGCGGCCCGGGCCCTTGAGAATCCGAGCGCTGTTGTCGGAATTGAGCGCGACGACAAGCACGTCGCCTTCGCGGCGCGCGCCTTCGAGATAACGCACATGGCCGACGTGCAGCATGTCAAAAATGCCGTTCGCCAGGACAATGCGTTGCCCCAGGCGGCGGTGTTCTGCGAGCCGGTCGAGCAGGACTTTCCGCGTGACGATTTTTTCTGCTGCCCGGCGCATGGGTCAAGAACCCGTCACCTCGCGGCGCATGGCATCGAGCAATTCTCCGCGGCGCACGGTGGCGGTGCCGCGCTTCATCACGACGAGGCCGCCGGCAATGCTGGCGATGTGCGCAGCTTCGGGGAAACTCGCTCCGGACGCGAGCGCCAGAGTATATGCTGCGAGAACGGTGTCGCCGGCGCCAGTCACATCCACAGCCTGATCACTGCCATAGATGGCGATTTGGGCGGTAGGCATGCCGGCTTCAAAGAGCGCCATCCCATCGCGGCCACGCGTCACAAGGAGAGCGGAGAGTTTCATTTCGCTGAGCGTCGTGCGGCCACAGCGCTCGAGTTCTTTCCAATTCTGCCCGATCGCGGTGTGGTGCAGGTTCTCGAGCTCCGGTTCATTCGGCGTCGCCGATGTGATGCCCGTGCCGGCGTACGCGGTCAGGTTGCAGCGCGCATCGAGCGTGGAGACCAGTTTGCCCTTGCGAGAGGCCAGAACGGCCCTGATCAGAGCGGGCGAGGCCACGCCGAAGCCGTAGTCGCAGACGGCCAGAGCGTCCGCTGAACGCAGAAATTTGCCCAGTTTTAGCTGGAGTTTCTTCCGGGCTGACTCGGGCGGCAGGGCGTTCGGCTCGCGGTCAACGCGCAAGACCTGCTGTCTGACCGTGTGCGCCCAGCCGGCGAGGAATCTCGTTTTTACAGGAGTCGTCCATCCGCGCGCGCGCACGATACCGGAGACGTTAACGCGCTTTGAATGGAAGTATTCGATCAAGGCTTGACCTGCCGCATCATCGCCGACCACGGAAACCGGCAAAACGCGCGCGCCGAGGTCGGCCAGATTGTTGACTGCGTTGGCACCGCCGCCGGGAAAAAGCTGCGTTTCACGGTGGCGGAGTATGAGGACGGGCGCCTCGCGGGAAACGCGAGAGATTTCTCCCGCTTGATACTCATCGGCCACAAAGTCCCCGAGGACAACGATCTTCCTGTTCACAAAATGTTCGACGAGTCCGATCAGCGAAGGGAAATCTACCGCTGCCGAAGCCGCCTGGACGGGCCCCAGATGTTTCTTCATCGCGGCTCCTTGAGAATCCAGGTCACTGCTCCGGAAAGATCATCGGCTAGAAAGTCCGGCTGCCCCGGCCAGCTTGGGCCGTGCCATTCGAGTTCGCCGCGGCCGTAGCCGGTGGCGACGAGGATCGCGCGCGCGCCAGCGCGATGCGCCATCTCCACGTCGGCGTAGCGATCGCCGACGACAAAGGAGCGCTTGAGATCGAGGTTGTGCTCGCGAGCGGCTTGCTTAAGGAGACCGGTCTTGGGCTTGCGGCACTCGCAGCCATCCTGCGGACCGTGCATGCAAACGTAAATGCCATCGACACGTGCGTCCGCAAGCCCTAGCTGACGGGTCATCTCCCGGTGCACTTCATCGACGAGAGACGCGGGAAATAGGCCTCGGGCGACGCCCGACTGGTTCGTCACGACCATGACGGGAAGGCCGGCAACGTTCAAACGCTGGATGGAATCCGCAGCAAAGTGGAACATGCGGAAGCGGCTCAAGTGATTCAAATAGCCGACTTCTTCGATGACAGTGCCGTCGCGGTCGAGAAAAACGGCGGGGCGAAGTGGAGGTGCATCAGGCAAGGGGTGCTGCTCCTCGCGAGAGCCACGTCCGCGCGGCGGCGGCAACGGCCTCCGGCGTGATGCTCTTCATGCAGCGATGATCGATGGGGCAGCGGCGCAGGAAGCAGGGGCTGCAAAAGGGTTTTTCCTGAACGATGGTCCGGCGCGAGGTCACCGGAGCCGTGCCGTGCGGATCCGTAGGGCCGAAAATGGCGACGACGGGCAAACCGACGGCGGCCGCAACGTGCATGGCTCCCGAGTCGTTGCCCACGAAAAGGTGGCACCGAGAAAGCATTGCGGGCAGATCAACCATCGTTGTCTTTCCGGTGACATTGACAGGGACGCGATCCATATCTGAGGCGATTGCGCGCGAGACTTCCTCTTCAGTGCGCGTTCCGAAAAGAATCACATCGGCATCAAACTCCGCTTGAAGGCGGTTGGCAAGCGCTGCGAAATTGGATGGAGCCCAGCACTTCGCCGAGCCGTACGATGCGCCTGCGCCAATGGCGATACGCAAGACATTGGAGCGCGCTCCCGCAACAAGCAAGTTGTTTTCTGCGTCGCGAACGCTGGGAACCCCGAGGCTGAGCGAAATCCAAGTCTCACCCTGGAGCGATTCGAGCCACCCGGCGCGGCGGAGCAATTCGAGATAGTAATACTGCTCGTGCGCGGGAATTTCGCCGGAACGAGGCACCGGGATCGAGCGCGTGAGCAGGACGCCGCGAGCATCGCGCGCATAACCGATGCGCTCGGGAATTCCTGCGCGCCAGGCGAGCCAAGCAGCATCCATAGCGTTCTGCAGGAGAACGGCCACATCAAAGCGACTGGCACGCAATTTCTTCGCAAGCCGCTCGCGGCCGCGCCAACCGCAATGAATCCCGTTTGCGTCGTATTCCAGCAGGCGATTCGCAAAACCCTCGTTGTGATAGAGAGCGGCAACCTGGGGGCGCGCGAGGACGCTAAGCTCAGCATCGGGCCATTTGGCGCGAATCGCGCGCAAGGCGGGCAACGAAAGCACAGCGTCACCGACCCAGTTGGTAGCCCGGACGAGGATCTTCATGCCGCAGCTCCGCGAGCCCCGAGCTTCGCACTGATTACTTTGAGGAACTGTTTCTCATCTGGGATCGCCAACTCGATGACAGCGATAAACACCGGAAACCGGACAAATCGGGCCTGACGTAAATTTTGAGCGTCTTTTTCCGTTGTCACCAAAGCCTTTGCGCCTGCCCGCACGGCGTTGCGTTCCAGCCTTTCTACGTCCTCCGTTGTGTAACGATGATGATCCCTAAACGTTGCGCTACCCGCTAAAACCACGCCCCAACGTTCCAAGTCCTGAAAAAACGCGCGGGCATTTCCGATTCCGCAAAACGCGAAAAAATGATCCCCGCCAAGTTCCGCTGGGGTCTTCAGACTGCGATCACCAGAATGAACGCGAAACCCGAGGAGTCGAGTGGTGGCAGGAAAGATTGGAAACTTTGCGACCCTTTGCATGGCCAACAGCGCGAGATCCTGGTTCTCCATGCGGGTAAAGACAACGAGGTCGGCACGGTTGAGCGCTGACCGCGGTTCACGAAGACGGCCGGCAGGAAGAAGCCATTCTCGACGTTCGGGCCGCGTAGCGTCCACGAGAACGATGTCGAGGTCGCGCGTGAGCTGAAGATGTTGGAAGCCGTCATCGAGAAGAAAAACATCGATTCCCTCTTCTTCAAGGCGTTTTCCTTCGACGAAGCGATTTCCCCCTACGCCGAACGCGGCTCGCGTTCCCAGTCGTTCCCTCATCAACTCGACTTCGTCGCTGGTGCCGCGCGAGCCGCGATAGCCGCGGCTGAGGATGGCGACGCGTTTCCCCTGCGCGAGCAGGCGCTCAGCGATCCACAGCACCAGGGGAGTCTTGCCGGTGCCGCCAACCGTGAGATTGCCCACGCTGATTACGATGCCGTTGAGTCGTCTCCGCTGCAGCCATCCGCGGGCGTAAGACCAGGCGCGCAAGCGCGTGAAAATGCCCCAGGCAGCCGACAGCGGCCACAGCAAGATGCGAATGGGTAGCGGCAGATTCATTTTCCGTGCGGAGACGCGGCCGCGGCAACCGCGCGCGGCGGCAAATAAGAGGCAATCGCCGCGAAAGCGCGGTCCGTGGCGCCGCGGTTTTCTTCCACAAGGCGCTTTGCCACTTCGCCGCAAGCCTGCATCCTAGCCGGATTGCGCAGGAGGTGGATCCAGGCCACGCCGACATCTTCGGGGCTATGCGTTTGAATCGCGGCGCCAGCGGCGGCGAAGCGCGAAGTAATCTCGGCAAAATTCTCCGTGTGTGGACCCACGATCGGGATTTTGCCGAAGGCAGCAGGCTCGAGGATGTTGTGGCCGCCGGCCGGAACGAGCGAGCCGCCCACGAATACGACGTCGGCGACGCGGTAGAGCGAGGCAAGCTCGCCGATGCTGTCGAGAAGAATCACGCTCACGTCATCGGGGACGGCGCCGTCGGCGGGTGCAATTGGATGAGCGGCGCTCGCTGGAGCAGGCAA
>Ga0209377_1001939_pt1 | contig 13635 bp, 9 predicted proteins | sample GraSoiAngelo_141_FD_185898 | JGI IMG/M metagenome (GOLD analysis project Ga0209377, IMG submission 185898) | Grasslands soil microbial communities from the Angelo Coastal Reserve, California, USA - 14_0929_12_40cm (SPAdes) (version 2) | ecosystem: Environmental > Terrestrial > Soil > Grasslands ...
AGCCTGGTCGGTTTTCACAGTGACGAAGCCGTAGAGTTCGGTGCTGGCGAGCACGTTCGGCGGCGTGGCGGCGTCTTTCCCGCCCGCGACAAGGAGCAATCCATCCTGCTGCATCGCGCTGCCGGCCGCGTTGCTGCGAGCTGTTGCAAGAGAGCTGGTGGCAGAAAACGTTCCCTGCCAGGGCGTGAAAATCTCCGAAGAAGCCACGGCTGTACCAGCAGAGGTTCCGCCGACGATCAGCACATTGTTGTTGTGCGGGAGCAGGAACGCGAGATGGCCTTGGCGACGCGTGGCGAGGGAAGCCGCCGCAGTGATGAAGGTTCCTGTCGTGGGATCAAAAATTTCCGCAGAGGCGAGATCCGTGGGAGTGGTGCTGCCGTCCGGGTTAGTCACTATGGTGTTGCCGCCGGCGACCAGAACGCGGTCGTCGAGAAGAGTTGTGGCTGAGTGACCTGAGCGCGGCGTTCCGAGGCTCGGCCCGGGAACTACGCTTCCCGCTACCGGATCAAAAATGTCAGTGGAAGCAACCGGCGCATTACCGTTAGACCCGCCGATGATCACTACACGGCCATCGGCGAGCACCGCCGTTGCGTGTTGTGCGCGAGGAGAGGAAAGCGTCCCGGCGAAACTAAAACCGCCTCCGACCGGATCAAAGACTTCGATCGTGGAGCTAACCACGCTCCCGTTCTGTCCGCCGGTGATCACCACGCGTCCGTCTTGGAGTAGCCCAGCAGTGGCGCCGGAGCGCGCTTCCATCATGCCGCCGGCGAGGCTTCCCCAGGTGCTAGCAGTAGGATCGTAGATTTCGGCAGCATTGGTCGCGCCGCCACCGGCAACCGTCCCACCGGCAATCAACACGCGACCGTCCTTCAAGACGATGGAGATGTGCTTGCTGCGCGCAACGTTAATGGGCGCTGCGGCGGAAACGGAGCCGTCCCTGTTGAAAAACTCTGCCGTCGCAAGCGGGCCGCTGGCGCCGTCGCCGCCGGTGATCAGGATGCGGCCGTCAGAAAGCAGAGTCGCGGATGAGTTCGCGCGGGCGTCGGTGAGGTTCGCCGTGGGCGCCCAGGTGCCGCTCGGCACAAGCAGCGCGGCCCCTTTCAGCGCTAGGACTGCACAGAGGACGATGAGACTCCCGAGAAGGACAGTCTTAGCAGTTCGGCGCATGATGGACCTCGCTAGGCACGGGTAGTTCTTTTGGGGCCAGTAGAAACTCACTTTGCTTTTTCGCAACGCTTGACGGCTGAGAGGCAACTTGCCCGCAGGCAGAGAATGACCACAGCTCTCTGCGAAAGCCGAGACGGCGTCCAGGGGACTTTGTTTGGTGGGGAGCAATCAGGCAGCCAAATCCTGCGAATTAGGCTGGGTCGTTGAGTACCACGACGGAAGAACTATAAGTTCTAGAGGATGAGCTGGATCGCCATGTGAGAAGGGGAGTTAGGCGATTCTACAAGGGACGAAGGACAGCCTGCCAAAGCGTATTATCCGATGGAGGAGCCTGTTAGGCAGGAAAGCGAATCTCATTGTGCACTGGCTCAGGCGTGAAGTGTCACTGAATCTTGACTCCTGGAAACCCCTGAGTACGTGCCTTGTGGGAGAGGAGAAGCGAATTAAACGGCAAATCTCTTCCTATGGCTTTGGGACGGAGTGCAGGGATCAGCCTCAACCGGCAGGCGAACAGAAGGCGCAAGAAAGTGGAATCCACGTAACTTACGTTTTCTGGCCGCGGCTCGCCGAATACGTGGGGACGACGGTCAAGAAAAGCGCGCACTTGCTCGTTGTGAGCGGGGTACTGGTATTACTTGGCCAGCCCACCTTTGGTACTTGACCGCGCCCGTGGCTTTGCTACGCTGAAAGTACCCTTCCTCAGTTCGCGAGGATCCGCGTCAGACCTTTCCTCGCGTGGGGGAGGACAAAATGAAAGCTGTTGAGCGTCGACAACGGGCCCGGCTCAACCACCGCACGCCGCTGCGATTCCGAGCGGCTGGGGTAGCTGCGGACAAGACTGAGCATTTTACAGAGGCCCTGAATATTTCCCGTGGTGGTTTTTTCTTCGCGTCTTCGGCGCCCCTGCAAGTCGGAATGCCGCTGGAAGTGACGATTCGAATGCCTGCGGAAGTAACGGGGAACTCCGCCCAAGAGATGCGGTGTACAGCCCATGTTGTGCATGTACGCAATGAGCCGTACGGAGACGGCCGGATCGGCTTCGGAGCAGAAATCGAAAAGTTTCAAACCGTGGCCGTGCAAGAGCGCTGGATGAGCTGAGGACGCGCCCCATTTAGCGAATGCGCTTGAACCAGACACTTGAACACTATCATTTTTGTTCTTTGTGCCACCATTCCCGGAGTGATGTGCAGCAGCCGTTAGTATCAAGAGAGATGAGGAAGATTCCATCGAGGCGGGTCTGCAACCCGGGCGGAACGATAACAAAGGACGCACACCACCGAGCGATGCCTGCCTCCGCGGTGACGGCAAGAACTTCGTAGCCGAATTGAATATCTTGTTCTGTTTGGGCCACATGCGACCAATACTCAAGTATTGCCGCGCGGCCGCGCATGGCTTCCACAAACGGCGTGACTTGATAGGTGCCATCTTCGGCAAATAGATTAGCAGCCGCCTGCGGATTTCTATCTCTCCACGCACGGCCGTACGCTTCCAACCACGACTCGAATGATGTTCGATCCATGTACGACTAAGACCGCGGTGAAAATATCTACAGCCTAAAGAAACTAAGTTTTGGGGGACGGCACGGTGAAAGTGATTTTGGCACTGCCGACGTTATCGAAACGGTCGAAGGCGCGGACTGCAATCGTGTGTTCGCGTTCGGCCAAGGCGGGTCCGTTCCATGAGAAGCTAAGTGAAAATTCGTAACGCTCTTCCGGCGCATCGCTGATCGATCCTGCTGGTGGGACAAGAATCCACTCGCCGCCGTCCAGGCTGTACTGAGCCCGCTCGATGCTGCTTGCCGCATCTCGCGCGGTGAATTTCACTACCACGACGGTATCGCCGCATGCGCCGGTGCATCTGTTGAGCGAGCCTGCCGATAGTTTCTCGATCAGAGGCGGTGCATTGTCGACTTCGAATCGCTCGCTTTCGCGTTCGGCTTTGAGGGCATTGGCAGGAGGATTCGAAGGGCTGTCTGACGCGACGATCTTCAGGTAGTAGGCGCCATCGGCCATCGCGGTAGTGTCCCAGGAATAAAATTTCTGATCGAGATTGTCCTTCAATAATTTCCACTCGTTTTCGTTTTCACCGCGGAAGTAGACCGCAAAATGAAGTTCATCGTCGTTGTCATCGTGGGCGGTCCAGAGCACGGTTCGATAGCCTTTCTGCGCAAGACCCTGTGGCGGCTGTTCGAATCGAGTGGTGGTGCTGGCCTGGGTGATGGTCACGCCGGAGGTGCTTGGAGGAGAGGGCATCTTGAGCGTAACGGGAGCGGGCTGGCCGGAGGGGATGGCCGTCTGAGATTGTGCGCGAACGCCGGGATCCTGGATGGCGATGCCGTCGATGACCGGGGCCACATTGCGCGGAAGATAGGCCAGACTCACCCAATCAATGCCGTCGCCCGGGCGGCCATCGTGAATGACCGTCTTCCACTGCGCAAATCGCGCGGAAGGGGCTTCGGTAGCGGCGCCGGACTTGGTATATGGACCGTACCAGCGAGACCATTCTTTGCCGGGGTCTTCGGTGTTGCCGCTACGGGCGAAGAATTCGATGCGGGGATCATTCGCATGCGCGGCGCTGGAACCAGCGGGCGACTTGGCAGGAGAAACGGACGGGGGACTCCACCACTCGAGGCGGCCCCACTGCGAAAAGAGCTGGGCGTCAAAGGAATGGGATTCGAATGTGCCTTCCGGCTCGTAGTCGGGGCCCACAGAAAAAACTTTTCCGGGGTTGGCTGTGCACAAGAAGATTTTTCCGGAAGAATTGCCGCTGATGCCGGTGATTTGCGAGGAACCGGCTTTCGCGAGCTGAGCGAAAACGCCGCGGCCGTCAATGGCGAGAAGCGCACCATTGTTGCCCGTGCCGGCGAGGAGACGGCCGTCGGAGGCTAGCCCCAGTGCATAAACGACATCTTCGCGAGAGGTCCAAAGCTCTTCGGGAGCGCCATCAGCACTAATGCGGTAAATGCTGCTGGAAAGAAGTGGAGGAAACGGAACAAAGACGGGTTGCGGCTGCGCCTGGGCTTGTGCCCCGCCAATGACACCCGCAGAGGTAATGGTTGTGGTTCCTTGCGGCGTGGTGATGACCGTTGTGGGAGCCGGTGCTCCGGCGCGTTGCTTCTCGCCAATCGCGGAGGCGTAGATGGAGCCGTCGGCGGAAACAGCCAGAGCAGTAACTTCGCGTTTGGAAGTTTCGTAGAGAACGAAGCCCTCGGCAGCGGCGGCGGAGGAATCCTTGGAATTTTTGCCGGAATTCCTGGTGGCGGGGCGAGAGATGCGAAGGATACGGCCGCTGGGTTCGGTGCCGGCGATCAGATTGTTTTTAGAGTCGAAGGCAAGAACGCGAATGTGCGCTTCATCGCTGGAGTAGAACAGTTCGCCCTTGCCGTCAGGAGCGACAGCGAAGAGTTGGCCTTTGTCGCCCGTGGCGACGTAGAGGGTGCCGTCGGGAGCGAAGGCAAGATCCCAGATATATTTTGTTTTGGGATCGAAGAAAACGGATTTCTCGCCGGAAGCAGAAATTTTGTAGACCTTGCCGTCGGGGGAAGTGCCGACATAAAGCGTGCCCTTCGAATCGAAGGCGATGGCTTGCGCGGAGAGATCCGTGGAATCGAAAACGACGGAGCGCTTACCGTTCGAATCGAAGCGGAAGACTTTTGCCGGAGAGCCGCCGGCCGCGTACAGAATACCTTTGGGATCGAGGCGCACGGACCAGAGATAGGATGCGTCGGCGTCGGCAAGCAAAGTAAATTTAGGTGCGAGTTCGAGGCGGCCGTCGCTGCGTACGGCGACTCCATGGGCCGTACCTTTGAGAAATTCTTCGTAAGTGGACTGGCGCCAGCGGCGGGTGTGTTCGGCGTAAGAAGGAGGAATGCCAGGGGGGTAAAGAAGAAAAAGGAAGCACAGGAGGGAAAGGTATCGCAAGCTGGGTCTCATGGAGCGGTTCATCGGATTTGAAGGTTAAGGTAAATGACGCCGGAGACGGGGCCACCGAGCGGGATGGACGCTTCACTGGCAAGAGATTCGCGGAGGACTTGTACGCTGCCGGGAGCGGGGTGGCCATCAACGACGTTGATTTGCGAAAGTGGGATGTTGGGAAGTTCCTTGTCATCCCAGAGAAGCGTCGGTGCGGGGACAAAGAGTCCGACATAGAGACGGTCATTGCGGCGTTCGCGATTCAAGAGCGAAATGAGCTGGTCGAGACCGGTGGGTCCGCCACCCGCGCCCGAAAAGGCGAAACCGCGGGAGGCGCGGTTGAGGAGGTCGGCGTCGCTGACGAGGACGCGAAGAGTTGTGCCACGCGCAATCTGCTCCGGAACGCGGACGGTTGTTTCTTCCACGCGCGCGGCGCCGCGGTAAGGGCGGAGAAGAACACGAACACGCAACGTTTCGCCGGGGGAGGCTTCGCCTTTTTCCAGCCAGGCGCTTTCGATGGTGAAGGATTTGCGGCCAGGAACGCTTTCGATGCGAAGAGAGACGGCATCCACTTTGGCAGGCTCGAAAGTGTTGGCAAAGAGGCGCGTGAAGACGCTCTGCATGGTGAGGGCGATGGGCAGGCCGTCGGGAGAAAGCGTATCGCCGGGAGCGAACGTGTTTTCGATCTGGACGGGCGCGTGGCCTCGCAAGCGAATCTCTCCGGTGAGATGAAGCGTGGTGCCTTCGCCGTAGAGAGAGTTTTGCGTGAGGCCGCTGAAGGTCGTGATAGCCACGAGAAGCGGGGTGAGCTTCGGATGATTCACAAGTTCAAAGTGGAGTGTCTTTTGTCTGGAACCACCCCCGCCGGAAGCCAGAAGCGTTAGATCCAAGGGGATCATCGCCGGAGGCGGGCCAAGGTTTCCGGTGACGGCGGTGAGGTGGTCGCTGGTAATGGTGCCGATGGAGCCGGCGACGTTGACGATTTTCGTGGAAGCGAGTTCGGAAGAGAGCGTGGTGAGGACGCGACTGCGGGCCATGGGGATTTGCACGTCACCGAGGTTTAAGAAAGGGTGGCCGCAGAGAATGACGCGATCGGCTTGCACGGCGGTGACGGTGCAGGCGGAATTAATAGAGGCGTCGCCTTGAACGAGAACCATGCCGGCCATGTCCCCGGCCACGAGATGAGTGTCCTCCGGACGGGACGAAGCCGTGCCGCCTTGCGCGGCAACGAAGCCGTAACCCTGAATCTGATTCGCGAACTGCTGGAGAGTGGCGGGCTGGAATCCGGAGAAGACCAGAGGCGTTTCGATCGGCTCGAGGGCAACGCCAGAAGGCAAGCCGCTACGGGTGGAAGCTTCCGAGGGAAGACCGAATTCCGGAGCCGTGACTTGACCCACGGCGAGTTGAGAAGGTGGGTTCAGGACATCTTGAATAGGAGTGACACCGGCGATGGGCTCCTTCGTGAAGACACCTAGTTTCAGGGAGAGAGCGCCGGCCAGTTTGCCATCGAGATAAACGGGACTGCCGCTCATGCCCGCGACGACGCCGGTGTGTTCGACCTTGGGGCCCTTCAACTGAACCAGAATGATGGATTGCTTGGGGCCAAGGAAGTTGTCCAGCACACCTATGACTTCGAGGTCAAATTTTTCGATCTGGTCGCCCGCGAAGATGGTATAGGCGTAGCCCTGCATGCCAGGGCGGACTTGGCTGAGGGGGAGGATTTCGGGTGATTGCTGCGCTACGAGAACGGCGGGAGTTAAACACAGCGCGGCGAAGAACGCGAGGAAGGCGAAAAGAAGAGGAGCACGAGGGTTCGACAGATAGGACCGGGCTGTACGCATGAACATTCCATGATACGCGGCACTCGTACTAGAGGCAATTGGACCGCAGGAGGTTGCCCGATAGGAAGAAGAGGCTAGAGGTTCTAGGACCGCGAGGCGAGCAGCTTTGAGAAGGGAAGTGTGGCCAACTTGAAAGGACTCATAAGCTCCATGATCAAGGCCGGACCGTTGTGCGCGGAGCGCCTCCAGTGTATGTTACGAATCAGGTTCAGAATGCTGTAGAACGGTATGCCTCGCATGCGGAACCCCGGCTCACCTGCAGGCGCACCCCAGGCGAGACGCGTTGCGTCCCGAATGGGGAAACCACCATGGGGGAGACCGCGACCATGAAAGCTCGCGCTGGCACCTGGCTGCGCCATTCAGCATTTCCTTTCCTTGTGATGATCTCCGGCTTCCTCCTAGCCCGGGGACAGTCTCCTGCCGCGCCTTCGATTAAGGTTGTGGATCTGATCCCGGCAAGCCTGAGCGGGGAAGCGAACCAAGACAGCGAGCCGTTCCTCGCAATCCAGACAGCCAATCCTCAGGTCATGGTGGCCTCGGCCTTCACTCCCAATCCGTTTTCGAGCACCGGGAACGCCCCAGTCTACGTTTCGCAGGACGGAGGCAAAAGTTGGGCGTTGAACGCCATTACGCCGGTTCAGCGAATGACCTGTGACATTACCCACGCCATAGCCACGGGCGAGAACCACCCGCGGGGCGATCTCCACGCTGGAACACTGGCTTGCCTGTCCGGCATCACGCTCGACGAGTCGGAAAGCAACGATGTTTCTTCCAGCGCGGTCATGAGCGTGCAGTCCACGCGCGGCAACGTGGATCAGCCCTTCGTGCGTGCGCTCGGCGTTTCGAGCGGCGACCGCATTTATGTCGGGGTAAACGATTTCAACCAACCGAACGGGCACACGGCGACGGTGGATGTGTCCGTGGATGGCGGGGCGACGTACAAATCGATTCCGATCGAGACGCGCAAAACGATGGGGCAGGACGGGCCGTCGGTGCGGCCGGCGGTGGCAAGCGATGGCACCGTCTACGCCGCTTTTTTTGGCTGGCGCAAATTTGACGGCAAAACCGCGGTCAGTGACGTCGTGGTTGTGCGGGACGATTCCGCGGCGATGCTCGCAAATCCCTTCCAGGCGCTGAAGGATCCGTCCGACAAGTTGCCGGGCCGCATCGTAGTTAAGAACACTTCCATCCCCTGGTCGAATGCTCCTACATTGGGACAGGAACGCATTGGCTCGACACTTTCTATCGCTGTGGATCCGAATAAGAGTTCCACCGTCTACCTAGGTTGGGCAGACCGCGGGAACAAAGGAGACATCTACACACTGCATGTGCGCCGCTCGACCGACCGTGGTCTGACGTGGTCCAAGACGGACTTGCCTCATACAACGATCCGGAATGCGACGAACATTGCACTGGCGGTCGCCAATAATGGCGTTGTTGGATTTCTTTACCAGCAATTGAGCAACGGCCGCTGGGTCACGCATCTGGTGCAATCGCACGACGCCTTCACAACGGCTCAGGACTTTGTTTTGGCAACGGTGCCGGCGAATGAGCCCGCAGAGCAGTTCTTGCCCTATCTTGGAGACTACGATTACTTGCTCCCGGTGGGGAATGAGTTCCGCGGCGTCTTTTGCGCCAACAACAGGCCGGACCTTGCGAATTTCCCGCAGGGTGTGACGTATCAGCGGGCGGCAGACTTCACCTCGAAAACGCTCAACGATGGGTCAGGCAACCCCGTGGCGATCTCCATTGATCCATTCTATTTTAGCGTTCCGGTGATCCCGTGAGGCGCGACTGCGCGGCAGGTCAGGGGAAGGAGGTTCGTATGAAGGTTTCGTCATTTTTTGTAAGCCTCATGGGAGCAATTCAATGGGTGGCCCTCTTCGGCTGGGCAGGCTGTGCGCGGGCGCAAGCACCGACCAACCAGGCCTCCCTCGCGAGACAGTCGAGCATCGTTTTTTCAGGGACGGTCAGCAAGATTGGCGCCACTTCGTTCGCCGATGTCCCGAAATCGGCACAAACGTTGGTAGTACGCGTCGACTCCATTGTGAAAAAGCCTTCCGCTGTTTCGCTGAAAAAAGGCGACGACGTTACTGTTGAGGTGAAAGATCCCTCCGTGTTCCAGGAAGGTACGCACGCCACTTTTTATACCGATGGCTGGATCTTTGGCTCGGGCGTCGCGGTCAAAGAGCTGGGGCATGAGATTGGGCCCGGCGTTGGCGGGACTACCAAGGCCGCGGGCGCGGACGAAAAAGCACACGGGCAAGGACAAGAACAAATCAGCGATCAAGAGCTGCGAGACCGGCTGAACTCCGCGGATTTCGTCGTGATCGGACGCGTCACAGACATTCATCGGTGGAATGTGCCTAAGTCCGCCTATCGCGTCACCGAACACGATCCGGACTGGCATGAAGCCGTCGTGGAGGTCCAGTCCGTTCTCAAGGGCGGAAAAGTCAAAGGGAACAAAGTCGTCGTGCGGTTTCCACAACGCAACGATGTGGCCTGGGTTCACTCACCTAAATTCGAGAAAAATCAGCAAGGCATCTTCTGTTTGAATCGAGATCAAGTTTCCGGTGTGCCCATGACGAAGCTGGGAGGCCACGAGGTGAAAGTGTACACCTGTCTGGGGCATGGCGATTCGCTCCCGATGTCCGAGGAAGCCCGGGTCCGGTCTTTCCTCAAAGCTCAATAGTAGCTTCTCGCGAGCCAGGCAACGCCAGGCTGCCAAAAAAATCCAACAACCCGAGCTTAACGCTCACACGAGCGGTTGCCAAAGCTTTTTCCATTCACTTGAAAAAAAATTAATCGTGGTGGTGCATAGCGAAGATTTTGTCAACGGAATCTTCGTAAGGATAGACGTGGACCATCCAGCCGAAGATGACGGGATGGAAGCGGCCACCTGCGGCGTCACAGGCTTCCTGCGTAGCGATGGAGCCGCGCAAACCGAATCTGGTCCAGTCCGCGGTACGCCTCTGCTCTCTCGGGGGCATGCAAAGGTTGGTGTGCAGATGCCAAGTGGCGACGCTCAGGGGGAGACGAGCGTTCAATTGGTCTTCGCTGGCGCGCTTCGGCATGGTGTACATGGCGCCCACCAGTTTGAAGCCCGTTGAAGTCTTCTTGTAGAGCAGGGAAGTGGGACGTGAGGGATCGAAAGTGACCGCTTCGAGAAAGCCGTTCACGTAATTCGTGAAGTGATATTCGGGCTGCGGAAGATGGGGAAGGAAAATCTTGTAACCGTCGTCCAGAGCGACGTGGTAGTCCTTGTACTTCTCGATTTCGGCGCGAAGCTGGGTAATGACTTCATCGGCGCGGGCGGCGTCCTCGGGAGTTTGCGGCCGCAGGGCAGTCATGTACATGTGCAGATTGTGCGCATCGTGATGACCCGGGGTCATATCATGCACGGCGTGGGCTTCGTTGGCCTTGGCATCGTCCATGTCCATGCCGGGCATGTTCGGATCCATCTTCTGTGGCTGCGGTGCAGGCGAAGCTGGAGATTGCTGCGATTCCTGAGGTTGCGCTGCGGGCGCGCGGTGACCGGGCACGGCGGCGAGCAGAACGGTCACAAGAAAGAGCGCGCCGAGCAGGATGCCGGTCTTGGCGGCGAACTGAATGAATTGTCTGCGGCCTGGCATTAAAATTCTCCTCAGTGAATATTACGTTGCGCGAGGCCGCGAAGTTTCAGAAGGAGGTACAGCCAGTGCGGCAGGAAAAACTGGCCACGGGTACAGGACGCAGATGAGGTAGAGAAAAGGAAGTAAAGGAAGTAAAGGAGAGAGCGCTGAATTTGAAGAAAGCAAGCCAGCGCGGAGGGGAAGAGGAGTGCGTGTTAAAATCCTGTCGTGAAAAAGGAGACGATTCAGCCAGCGAAATACCTGACCGGTGCCGTGGAGGTGCCGGGAGATAAGTCGATTTCGCATCGCTATGCGATGCTGGCGGCGCTGGCGGAAGGCACCAGCGAACTGCGGCATTTTTCCGCGGCGGCCGATTGTCACAGCACGTTGAAATGCCTGAGCGCGCTCGGCGCGCAAGTGAATATTGATAAAGACACCGTGCGCGTGACTGGGCATGGGACGCGGGGATTGAAAAGCAGTTGGAGGGCGCTGGATGCGGGGAACTCCGGGACGACCATGCGGCTGCTCGCGGGAATCCTGGCAGGCCAGAATTTTGCCTCGAAGCTAACCGGAGATGAATCGCTGCAAAAACGGCCAATGAAGCGTGTGATCGCGCCGCTGCGGGAAATGGGCGCGGACATCCGCGGACGAGAAGATAATTTTGCGCCGCTGGAAATTCACGGAACCCAACTGCGCGCCATCGACTACAAAATGCCGATGCCCAGCGCGCAAGTGAAGTCGGCGGTTTTGTTGGCGGGACTCTTCGCGGAGGGTGTCACCACCGTGATGGAGCCTGCGCGAACGCGGGATCACACCGAGCTGGCGCTGGAAGAATTTGGCGCGGCAATCGAAAAAAACGGGCGGACGATCCGGGTTCACGGATTGGGTAGTGGGAATGGAAGTGCGAAGCTGGTCGCAAGGCCGCTGGATGTGCCGGGAGATTTGTCTTCAGCGGTGTTTTTCATCGCGGCGGCTTCGCTCTTTGCGGATTCGAATGTGGTGATTCACAACGTGGGGCTGAATCCCACGCGGACCGCGATTCTGGATGTGCTTGCCGAAATGGGCGCATCGGTTCACATGCTGGGGCTGAAGGGCACGCAGGGGGAAATCGTCGGAAATCTATCCGTAAAAGGCGCATCGCTGAAGGGTGGTTTGATTGCGGGCGAGAAGATTCCGCTGGTGATTGATGAGTTGCCGATGCTGGCGGCCTTGGGGCCGTACACGGAGGCAGGCATTGAGATCCGCGACGCCGCGGAACTGCGAGTGAAGGAGAGCGACCGGATTGCCGCGTTGGCGGAGAATTTGCGGCGGATGGGCGCGAAGGTGGAAGAGCAGCCGGATGGATTGAAAGTGGAAGGACGGCACTCGGGGAAATTGCACGGAGCGGAGATTGATCCACGCGGAGATCACCGAATCGCGATGGCGTTTGCGGTAGCGGGGCTGGCGGCGAAAGGTAATACGGTGATTCGGGACGCGGATTGCGCGGGGGTGTCGTTTCCGAATTTTTTCTCGGAGCTGAACCGGTTGGCGGAGAGATGAGGAGCAAGAAAAAAGTCGGGAGCAACCATTCCGCGAAACACAGGAACAGCTAAAGGGATCAGCTTTTTTCGGGCTTGGGGATTTTCGGGGGAGCTTGCGGGCGCGGCGGCGCAGTTGGAGCGGGAATATCGGAACTGGTTCTGTGTAGCGAAATCGAGCCATAACTGGTTCTCAGCGTGATCTTGGGGCCGCGGCCATTTCCGTATTTGCCTTCCAAGTGCGAGTCCCCGGAGTGCGTGGAAGTTTTCTTTAGAGCATCCGCTGAAAATTCGGAATCGATGTCGCCGGAATGACAATCGGCAACGATGTCGAAGCTCGAGGATTCGGGAAGACTCAGAGTAATGGGCGCAGAAGAATTGGTAATCTCGATGTCTTCCTTGGGTGGAAACGAGAAGCGCACCTCGACGTTGCCGTTGCGGTTGTCCACTTTCACTTTTCCGCCGGCGTTTTCGATGGAGATGTCGTAGGAATTGGTGCGCAGAGTGAGATTGCCGGGAGCGTCGGCGATTTCAAGGTTTCCCGAGCTGGTTTCCATGTGGCCGGCGAGCTGGGTCAGGGTAAGATCCGTGCGCTGGGAGATGAAGCGCACGCCCTTGGCGATTTTGTCGGCCCGGATGGGGCCGTAGAATTCGCCGTCGATGGTAAGACCACCTGTGGCGCCGGAGACATTCACTTCGCCGCCGCGGCCGGAGATTTTAACGTCGCCCTTGGTGTCGGAGACTTTTACGTCCCCTTTGCGCATATCAATGGTGACGTCCGCAGCGGTGTCGCGGACTTCGATGTCTCCCTTCGAAGTGTTAACGACGACGGGCTTGGCCATATCCGAAACGGTGACATCGCCCTTCTCGCCCCGAACCGTGACTGCGGCTTTCTTCGGGACGGCGATGTCCATGTCCACGCTGACGCGTGAATCTCCGCCGCCGGCGTTGACCGGGCGAACTTCATAGCCGTCGCCGTTCTTGACGACTTCGACAGAGATGGCTGAGGCAATGTGCTCGGCGTCCTTCTCATTCCAAGCCTTAACGTTTTTCTTGCCGGAAACGCGAATTTGCGGTTCATCGGAAGGGCGCACCGTGATGTCGCCGCGAGGGTTGCGAATGGTGACGTGGGCGTCCGGGGGAACGGTGAGCGGAGGTGGGCCTTCGAGGTCGAAAGAGATGCTGTTACCGATTCCCCAGTCATCGAGATTCCCGCCAATATGTTCCTTGCCGTAGTCAACGGCTACGACAATGCCCAGGAGTGAAAGTAGGCCGACAACTAGAGCGATCTCGCTTCCGCTGATGCGCGCAGCACCCGGTTCGCAGGAACGTGTGGCGGCGGTGCGCTCATAGAGTTTAATGGCGCCCCAGAAAATGAGGATGAGCGGCCACCAGTGACCCAGTACATGGGCAATGCCGAACCCCCGATAGTTATGCAGCAACAAAAGGATCCCCACGAACAGCAGGGCGAGACCGGAAAAGAGCGAGCTGCCGCGTGAGCGTGAATTTGCCATGGAGAGTTAGCGCCCCTGTCCCTGGCCCGGAAATGAATTCTGTGAAGGTGGTGTGGCACCAGGGGCGGCCGGGG
>Ga0209377_1001946_pt1 | contig 13613 bp, 11 predicted proteins | sample GraSoiAngelo_141_FD_185898 | JGI IMG/M metagenome (GOLD analysis project Ga0209377, IMG submission 185898) | Grasslands soil microbial communities from the Angelo Coastal Reserve, California, USA - 14_0929_12_40cm (SPAdes) (version 2) | ecosystem: Environmental > Terrestrial > Soil > Grasslands ...
TGGACTTCATGCCGAACGCGGCGAACAAGTCCTACCTGGTCAGTTACAACGGCAACTGGGGACTCGGGTTCGGTTTGAGTGCGCTGTTGAACCGCTGATCGACGGCAGGAGGGCTCGTAGGGGCGCGGCCTGCTGCGCCCCTACGTTTTTCAGCCTACCGCGCCGGCACCGGCTGGTCCGAGTTGAAGATCTCTGCCGCCACCAACCATTTCCCATCCGCCTGCCGCCGCCGAATCTCGAGAAACTTCCCGTGGTCGCCCACGGCCGACTTCCCGTCGGCCGTCGGAATCGCGAACGCATAGGTGCCGCGGACATACGCGAGGTCGCCTCGCCCATCGATGTCGATGTTCGTGAGCGTGAAACTCCGCAACGCAGGACCGGCTTGGAAGAACGCGAGGATCGCCGGGCGTCCTTCGACGATGCCACGATTCGCGGGCATCACCACGGCGTGCTCGGTGAACAGCGACGCGCTGGCCGAGTCGCGGTTCGTACGGATGTAGGCGACGAAGCTGTCGGATACTGCACGAATTCCCGCCTTGTCCGCATCACTGAGCGGTGGGGGCGCGGCCTGGCAGGCCGCGAGCAGAACCACGAGACCACAGATGATCGGGCGCATACTCAGCTCCTTTTCCAAACGACTGGCTTGATGGTGCGAGACATCTCTGCCGCAATCTGCTGCGCATCCCCCAACTTCGCCTCGTACTCGAGGCGCCACTCGGCGGGCATGGTGTTCCGGAAGTAGGACGCCGTCAGCAGCTCGCCTTTCGGCTCCAGCTCTGCCGCTGCGCCGCGCCCCACGGCAACGACGTCGCCGAGAAACAGCGTCGAGCTGCCGGTATCCATCACGTTGGCGACATTGCACTCGAAATGGGCGAAGCAGTCATCCAGCACGGGCACCCCCAGCTTCCCGCGGTGATGTGGGATGCCCGCGAGCTTGTCCTGGTCTCGTCCGCTGAAGAATCCGAGCCGGCGAACGATGTCGAATTGCATCGTGTGCAGCAGGTGCAGACCAAAGCGCCCGGTTTCGAAAATCATATCGTGACTGTAGTTGAACTTGTGGATATATACGGAGAGGCGGGGCACCGACGGCACGATCGAAGCGCGCACCGCCGCGTCGGAGATCATGCCGTTTTCTTTTCCGCGCCGTTCCGCCGTGACCGCGACCACTGGAGATGTGAGATTGCGGAGAAGTTGGTAGGTGAGGTCTGGTTGGAGCATACTTCAAGATACATGACCACTGAACGGTCGCTTCCGCAGCGCTTTCTCGCGCACGTCAAAGCCGCGCGGCTGTTTCGCGACGCGGGCGAAGCGATCGTTGCGGTCTCGGGCGGGCCGGACTCCGTCGCGTTGCTCGATTTGTTATACGGTGCTCGCAAAGACCTGAAGTTGAATCTTGTGGTTGCGCATGTGGACCATGGGATTCACGCGGGCGCGCAGGCGGTCGGGCAGGCGGTCGGCAAACTCGCGACACACTATGGGCTGCCGTGCGAGACGACCGCGCTGCATCTGGGATCGGACACCACCGAGACCGAGGCGCGGCGCGCGCGCTACGCGTGGCTGCGTGCGCTGCAGCAACGCCGCGGCGCGAAGTACATCGTGACCGCGCATCACCAGGACGATCAGATCGAAACCGTCCTCCTGCGCACATTGCGCGGCAGCGCGCCTGCGGGACTCGCCGGCATTGCACGGCGGGGACGCGGCGGCCTGGTGCGTCCGCTCCTGCCGTTCACTCGTCGCGACCTGGTCGAGCACGCGACGGCTCGGGGACTGCCGGTGCACGACGACCCTGCAAATCGTGATCCCCGCCATCTCCGATCGTGGGTGCGCGCGACATTGTTGCCTCTGCTCGGCGAACGGCTGGGCTCTACACTTCGCGGCGACCTGCTGGCACTCGGGCGGCATGCCGCGCGTGATCGCGCCGCGTGGGATCGCGTACTGGACCTAACTCCTGATCTGGGGCTCGTGGTACAGGGAGAAAGCTTCGCCGTTGCCCGCGCGAGTGTGGGGGGCTATGATAACGCATTGTCTGTTGCGCTCTTGCGCGCGGCGGCCCGACGAGCCGGCCTGGTACTGGGGCCAACGCGCGCTCGTCGTCTGGTGACGCTGGCGCGGGGCCAGTCGGGACGTCGCCTGTCACTGGGCGATGGCTGGTCGGCCGAAGTGGCGTTCGATCAGCTGCGGGTGAGCCGGCGCACCGCGACTGAAATCGGTTGCGCACTCGAATCCGTATGGCCGAGCGGAGCAGTCGGATCGGCGCGGTTTGGCGGATTCGAGATCACATGGTCGCAGGCGCCGGCACCGGACCGCATCGAGCGCTCGGCGTGGACGACGTGGGTTGACGGGGCCGGATGGGAGGTGCGTCAACCCAAGCCCGGCGATGCGGTCGTTCCGATCGGCGGGGTGGGTCACCGCCCTTTGCGGCGGCTATTAATGGAAGCACGGGTGCCGCGCAGCGAGCGGTCGCGCTATCCCGTTGTCAGTCGTGGCGAGACGATTCTCTGGGTGCCGGGCATCTGTCGGAGTGGGGAAGGGCTGCCCGAGCCAGGAACACAAGCGGTGAGGTTGGATGTTACGGAGTTTGACTCAGCTGAAGCAGACCGGGGGGCGTGAGCTCAAGCGGATCGTCTTCGACGAGGAGACGATCGCCGGGCGCGTCCGGGCATTGGGCGGCGAGATTACCGAGGCCTATCCCGACGGCGATCTGCTGGTGCTGGGCCTGCTGAAGGGCAGCTTCATCTTCCTGAGCGACCTGGTGCGGCGCATCGAGCGGCCGCTGCAGGTGGACTTTCTCGTAGCATCGAGCTACGGCGAGGGAACGGTGTCGAGCGGGGACGTGCGATTGGTGTACGATCCCGAGACGGAGCTGGAAGGGAAGCATATCCTGCTGGTCGAGGACATCATCGACACCGGCAGGACGCTGAACAAGCTGGTCGGGCTGTTACGCGAGCGCCGGCCGCGAAGTCTGGAGATATGCGCGTTGTTGCACAAACATGTGGCTGAACACTTGGAGCTGGAAGCGAAGTTCCTGGGTTTCGATGCGCCACGGCTGTTCCTGGTCGGTTACGGCCTGGATCATGCCGAGAACTTCCGGCACCTTCCTTATATCGCGAGTCTGACGTAGATGGCCAATCGTCTTCCCCCGCCCCCGCGGGAATTCAACTGGGCCCGGATGCTGCGGACGCTCTCGTTCTGGGCGCTCCTCATCGTCGGGACCATCGCGCTGGTGCAGCTCGCTTCGAGCCGCCGCCGCGAAGAAGCGGAAATCACCTACTCGAACTTCATCGAGGAGTTGAACGCCGGAAACGTGCAGGCGGTGGAGATCGCCGAGCGCCAGAGGGTCCGCGGCACGTTCCAGCGGCCCGTCGTCGTGAAGCGGCAGACGGTCGAGCGGTTCAACGTGCTGCTGCCCTTCGAGGCGGACGACAAGTGGGTCGAGTCGCTGAGCGCCAAGGGCGTGGACGTGCGCGCGCGCGAATCCGGCCAATCGTTCGGCGTCGTGCTGCTGACGTTCCTGCCGTATCTCCTGATCTTCGGCCTCGTGATCTTCATGCTCCGCCAGATGCAGCAGGGCGGAAACCGCGCGTTCGCGTTCGGCAAGTCGAAAGCCAAACTGCTCGCCGGTGACACGCCGAAGGTCACGTTCGCCGACGTCGCGGGTTGCGATGAGGCGAAACAGGAGCTCGAGGAGATCATCGACTTCCTGAAGGACCCGCAGAAGTTCCAGCGCCTGGGCGGGCGGCTGCCGAAGGGCGCGCTGCTCGTAGGACCGCCGGGAACCGGCAAGACGCTGCTCGCGAAAGCCGTCGCCGGTGAGGCGGGCCGGCCGTTCTTCTCCATGTCGGGCTCCGACTTCGTCGAAATGTTCGTCGGCGTCGGCGCGTCGCGCGTGCGCGACCTGTTCGAGCAGGGCAAGGCGCACGCTCCCTGCATCATCTTCATCGACGAAATCGATGCCGTCGGCCGCCACCGCGGCGCCGGCCTGGGCGGCGGGCATGACGAGCGCGAGCAAACGCTCAATCAGCTCCTCGTCGAGATGGACGGCTTCGAATCGAACGAAGGCGTCATCCTGCTCGCGGCCACGAACCGACCCGACATTCTCGATCCCGCGCTGCTGCGGCCGGGCCGGTTCGACCGCCAGATCGTCGTGGACATGCCGGATCTCAAGGGACGCGAGCAGATCCTGCGTGTGCATGCGCGCAAGATCCCAATGGCACCCGGGGTGAACCTGGAGCGCATCGCGCGCGGCACGCCGGGGCTCGCGGGCGCGGAGCTCGCCAACATCATCAATGAGGCGGCCCTGCTTGCCGCGCGGCGCAACAAGTCGCAGGTGGATGCGCAGGATTTCGAAGATGCGAAGGACAAGGTGATGCTCGGCCTGGAACGGAAAAGCCGCGTCTTCTCGGACGAAGAGCGGCGGCTCGTTGCCTATCACGAGGCGGGGCATGCTCTGGTGGGCCTCTCCGTGCCGGGCGCCGACCCGTTGCACAAGGTCACGATCATTCCGCGCGGCCGCGCGCTGGGGCTGACGGCCTATCTGCCGGAAGAGGAGCTGCACAAATACACCAAGCAGTCCATCGAGTCGCGGCTCTGCATGGCGTATGGCGGCCGGGTGGCCGAGGAGCTGGTGTTCGGGCCCGAGAAGGTGACGACTGGCGCGGCGCAGGACATCCAGCAGGCGACGAACATCGCCCGTCGCATGGTCACGCAATTCGGCATGAGCGAGGTCATCGGTCCGATCGCCGTGGGCGACCGCGAGCAGGAAATTTTCCTCGGTCGCGAAGTGGTGCAGCGCCGCGAGATCTCGGACCGTACGGCGCAGCTTGTCGACGAGGAAGTGAAGAGCATCCTCACCCACGCGTACACTGAAGCGGGGCGGATCCTCAAGGAACGCCGCGCGGCACTCGATCGGCTGGCAGCCGCCCTGCTCGAGCGCGAGACGCTGGAGCGCGAGCAGGTCGAGATGGTGGTCGCCGGCCAGCCGTTGCCGCCGTACGTGCCGCCTCCGGCACCGACGCCACGTGCCGAGAGCGAGCCGGAAAAAGAGAAGTCGCAGGCGGCGAGGACCTCCGGTGTGCTGCGCAATCCGCCGCCTGAGCCTGCTGGGGCGTGAGCGTCACTCCGACCGCAGACCTTTCGAAGCTCCGAATCAATCGCGACGACCCACCGCCCGGGGTAAAGCGGGCGCTGGGTCGCGTGTTGTGGCTGGCTGGCGCGGCGGTTCTCATCTTCGTCGTGGGCGCGCTGCTGTTGCGGCGGGGCGGCGCGGTGCCGGTGCAGGTGGTGACCGTCAGTGCGGCGGCGGGCGGCGAAGGTTCGGCGAGTGCCGGTGGCGGCAGCGTGGCGGTCGTGGCGAACGGCTACGTCGTGGCGCGCACCAAGGCCGCCGTGTCCGCAAAGATCCCCGGACGGCTTGCGTTCCTCAACGTCAGCGAGGGGTCCAGCGTTCAGAAGGGCGACATCATCGCCCGCCTCGATAATGCCGACTACGCCGCGGCCGTCGGCCAGGCGGATGCGCAGGTGGCGAGTGCGAAGGCGACGCTGATCGAGGCGCAATCGGATCGCGATCAGCTGCAGCGGGAATTCGTGCGCGTGCGCGACATTCACACCCAGAATCCCAATCTTGTCTCGACGCAGGAAGTCGAGAACGCCGACAGCAAGGCGCGGCAGGGCGACGCGCGTGCCGAGGCACAGCAGGCGCGCGTCGCTGCTGCGGCTGCGGCGCTCCGCGTCGCGCAGGCCAATCTCGAGAACACCTACATCCGCGCGCCGTTCAGCGGCACGGTGCTGCGCAAGGAAGCCGAAGTCGGCGAAGTGGTCGCGCCATCGGTGGGTGGTGGCCTGACCCGTGGCGCGGTCGTGACGATGGCCGATCTCGCGACGCTCGAGGTCGAAGTCGACGTGAACGAGGCGTACATTGCGCGGATCTCGAACGCGCAGCAGGCGCGCATCACGCTCGACGCGTATCCCGATACCACATTCCGCGGCCTCGTGCGCCAGGTCGTGCCCACGGCCGATCGCCAGCGCGCTACTGTGCAGGTGAAAGTGTCCATCGTCGATCGTGACCCGCGGATTCTCACCGAGATGGGCGCGAAGGTGGAGTTTCTTCAGGCGCCGCGGGCGGCCAATGCCGGTACTCAGCAGCCTGTCGCGCGGCCACGGATGATCGTTCCCGCAGAAGCCGTGCGTTCCGAGAATGGCCGTGACGTCGTGTGGGTTGTTCGGGACGGGCGGTTACAAAGTCGTGACGTTGACGCTGGCCCGGTCAGTGGTAATTTCCGCGAGATACGTTCGGGTTTGTCGGGCGGCGAGCAGCTGCTCGTCGGTGGTATTGAAACTCCAAAACAGGGCCAACGCGTTAGAGTAGGTCCCTAGCGGGCATGATCAATGATCAACGTTCAATGATCAATGATCATTGATCATTCGACATTGAACATTGACATTGGACATCCGCCGTATGGCGCTAGTCGAGATTCGCGACGTTGACAAGTCGTTCCAGCGCGATACCCAGCGCATCGACGTCTTTACGGGGCTGACGCTCGACATCGACGCGGGCAGCTTCACCGCGCTGATGGGGCCGTCGGGCTCCGGAAAATCGACGCTGCTCAATCTCATCGCCGGACTCGATAAGCCCACCCGGGGCACGGTGCGCGTGGGTGGCGCCGAAGTGAGCGCGATGAGCCCCGGTCAACTGGCGGCATGGCGGTCGAGCAACATCGGGTTCGTGTTCCAATCGTTCAACCTGCTGCCCGTGCTCACCGCGTATCAGAACGTCGAGCTCCCGCTGCTGCTCACCCGGTTGTCGGGCAGGGAACGCAATGAGCGCGTGAAGATCGCGCTCGACGTCGTGGGACTCGCCGACCGCGCCGATCACTATCCCCGCCAGCTGTCCGGCGGACAGGAGCAGCGCACCGCAATCGCGCGCGCGATCGTGGCCGACCCGACCGTCATGCTGCTCGACGAGCCGACGGGCCAGCTGGACGCCAAAAGCTCGCAGGAAGTCCTGACGCTGCTGCAGCGGCTGAACAACGAGTTCAACAAGACGATCATCATCGTCACGCACGACGCGCATGCCGCCGAGCGCGCCAAGACGATCCTGCATCTCGAGAAGGGCGACCTGATCGAGAAGCCGCGCGTGGCGGCGGCCGCCCGGTGAAGTACGTCCAGCTGGTTCTCGCCAACCTCGGCCGCCACAAGCTCCGGTCGATCCTGACGATCGCGAGCGTGGCGCTCGCGCTGTTCCTCTTCGCCTCGCTCCGCAGCGTCACCACGACGATGGCGGCGGCGGCGCAGTTCGGCGGCGCGCGACGCCTGGTCACGCTCAATGCGACCGGGCTCGTGTTTCCCCTGCCACTCGCGTACGGCAATCGGATCAAGGCCATGCCCGGCGTGACCGGGCTCTCCTGGGCGAACTGGTTCGGCGGCCGGTACGGCGACGGCAAGAACTTTTTCGCGAATTTTGCGGTCGATGCCGAGTCCTATCTCGCGCTCTATCCCGAGATCGTGATGCCGGCCGATCAGAAGCAGGCGTTCCTGCAGGATCGCACCGGCGCGATCATCGGCGACCGTTTGATCAGTCAGTTCGGCTGGAAGCTGGGGCAGAACGTCACGCTGCAGGGAACGATTTTCCAGGGTGACTGGACGTTCAAGATCGACGGCGTCTACCACCCCACCGATCCCGCGATCGGCGACAACGTCCTGATCTTCCATCACGACTACTTCGACGAGCGCATCGGCCGGGCTGGGATCGCCGGCTGGTACATCGTCGAAATCGACGATCCCGCGCATGCGCCGCAGATCGCCAAGGCGATCGACGACCTGTTTCGCAACTCGAGCTCGCCGACCAAGACCGGCACGGAGCGGGAGTTCCAGGCGACCTTCGCGACGATGTGGGGCAACGTCAGCTTCCTGATGAGCACGATCGGCCTGGCCGTGGTCTTCGCGATCTTGCTGGTCACGGCGAACGCCATGATGATGAGCGCGCGCGAGCGCACCGGCGAGATCGCCGTGCTCAAGACCGTGGGCTTCTCGGACCGGCTGCTGTTCACTCTGGTGATGGTCGAGGCGGGCGCGCTGGCGCTGACCGGCGCGGCGATCGGCCTCGGCGGCGCGACGCTGTTGTATCCGGCGATCAAGTTCAACGGCGCCGGCTTCCTGCCGGGTTTCAAGGTAGCGACGAGTACGTTGATCATCGGCGCACTCGTAGCCCTCGGCCTGATGCTGGCGAGCGGTCTCGTGCCCGCGCTGCGCGCGGCCCGCCTGCCGATCGTCCAGGCCCTGCGGAAGGTCGAATGATTCCCATCGCCTACAACGTCCGCAGCGTGGTACAGCGCCCCGTCTCCACCGCGCTGACCGCGCTCGGCGTCGGCCTGGTCGTTGCGGTATTCATCGGCATGCTCGCGCTCGCCAACGGCTTCAGCGCGGCGCTCGCCAAGACCGGGTCGAGCCGGAACGTCCTCGTGCTGCGCAAAGGCGCGGACTCCGAGCTCTCGAGCGGGCTCGGGCGCGACGTGTCGAGCATCGTGGCGGCCGACCCGCACGTCGCGACCGGCGCCGATGGCCGGCCGCTCGTGTCACCTGAAGTGTACGTCCTGATTCCGCTCGCGAAATCGTTCGACACCACGCAGATCGCCAACGTCGTCGCGCGGGGCATCAGCGACCAGGCCTGGCAGGTGCGCAACAATGTCACGGTCACCGCAGGTCAAAAGCCCACCTCGGGCCGCCCGGAAGTCTGCGTCGGCAGCCGGTTGACCAAGCGCTTCCCGCACACCGGCATTGGTCAGACGCTGCATTTCGCCGGCCGCGACTGGAGTGTGACGTGCCACTTCACCGCCGCGGGCTCGGCCTTCGAGTCGGAGATCTGGGGCGAGAACGAGCAGTTCATGCCGGTCTTCCGCGGCGAGGTGTTTCAGTCGATCACGTTCCGCCTCAAGGATCCCGGCTCGTTCGCGGAGGCGCAACGCGCGCTGCAGGCCGACAAGCGGATGACGGTCGATGCACACCGCGAGTCGGAGTTCTACGCGCAGCAGTCACAGCTGTTGGGACGCATCCTCAGCTTCCTCGCGGTGATGATCACCGGCATCATGGCGGTCGGCGCCGTCTTCGGCGCGATCAACACGATGTACGCGGCCATCGCCTCACGCGCGCCCGAAATCGGCGTGCTGCTCACGCTCGGCTTCAGACCCTGGACGGTACTCGTGAGCTTCCTCGCCGAATCGGCGTTCATCGCGGCGATCGGTGGATTGCTGGGATGCCTGTTCTCATTGCCGCTGAACGGCATCGTGACGAGCACCACGAACTGGTCGAGCTTCAGCGAGATTGCGTTCAGCTTCCGCGTGACTCCGGCGCTGCTGCTGGTCGGCCTGGTCTTCGCAGTCGTGATGGGCATCGTCGGCGGGTTCTTCCCGGCGCTGCGCGCGGCTCGGCTGCAGGTGGTGCAGGCGCTCAGGTGAAAGTCACCGCGCTCGCCGCGCACACACCGGAAGCGGTGCGCGCGGCGCTCGCGGCGCGTGGTTGGGAAACGCAGCCCGCCTGGTTTGCCGCGACCGGCATCGAGCCTCTCGTCGTGCTCATCGAAGAGACCACCGAAGACGAGCGCGAAGCGCTGGTCCACTGGGCCGCGAAGTCCGGCGCCGACGTACTCACCGGCGAGGGGTGGGCGCTCCTCGCCGGCGCGGCCAGCCGGCTGGCGCCGCTGGCGCGGTACGACCGCGCCCCCGCCGAGCTGCGTCGCCTCGCGCCGGCGCTCGGCCGCGTGCTTGCAGCGCGCGCCGAGCCGCCCCGGTCCTGGACGATTCGCGACGCCGAGCTATCGCTCGAGAAGCCGGTCATCATCGGCATCATCAACGTCACTCCGGATTCTTTCTCGGACGGTGGGCAGCTCGCGTCGGCAGAGGCGGCTATCGAACACGGCGCGCGGCTCACGGCGGACGGCGCACGCCTCTTGGATGTCGGCGGGGAATCCACCCGCCCCGGCGCCACCCCCGTCCCTGCGAAGGAAGAAATCGCGCGGATCGTCCCGGTCATTCGAGGACTCGTCGCGCGGGGCCTCGGCCCCGTCTCGGTCGATACCCGCAAGGCCGAGGTGGCGCGGGCGGCGCTCGACGCGGGGGCGGCGGTCGTCAACGACATCTCCGGCCTGCGTTTCGACGCGGGACTCGCGGCGGTGGCCCGCGATGCCGGTGCCGGGGTCATCTTGATGCACGTGCGCGGCACGCCCGCCACGATGGACGACCTCGCGAAGTACGCTCATGTCGGTCCCGAGGTGGCGGCTGAGTTGGCGGCAACGGCGGCAATGGCGGAAGGGGAGGGTATCCCTCGGGAACGGATCGTGATCGATCCCGGGTTCGGGTTCGCCAAAACGGCGACGCACAACTTTCGTCTGCTCGATGAACTGGCAACTGTGGTCGCGCTTGGCTATCCTGTAGCCGTCGGCCTGTCGCGCAAGCGGTTCCTGGGAGCGGCGACGGGGCGGCCCGTGGAGGATCGCGATCGCGCCACGGCCGTTGCGTGTGCCCTCGCCTGGGAGCGGGGAGCGCGGCTGTTCCGGGTCCACGACGTCGCACTGACACGCGAAGCCCTTGCACTGGCGAGCGCCACGACCAATCCACCGTGAACGTAGACGCCTTTAAGTTCCTGTCCCCCAGGCTCTGGCCGGATCTCTTCGAGATCCTGCTCGTCTCGTTCGTCATCTACCGGTTCCTGCTGTTCCTCGTCGGCACGCGTGCGCTGCAAATCGTCGTCGGCCTCGTGATCCTGTCGCTGACGTACTTCGTGGCGGTGTTCGCCAAGTTCACGATGATCAGCACCCTGCTCGGCGTGATCTTCACCTACGGCGCGTTCGCCGCCGTGGTCGTGTTCCAACCGGAGCTGCGCAACGCGCTCGCGCGACTCGGCCAGTCGCAGCTCATGCGCGCGTTCTCGCGCGGCGATCGCCAGTCGGTGGCCGAGGAGATCGCGGAGGCGCTCGATCGGTTATCGCGGGCCGGCACGGGCGCCATCATCGCGGTCGAGGGCGACATCGGGCTCGAGGAGTTCATCACGACCGGCGTGCCGATGGAAGCCAAGGTGTCGGCCGATCTGCTGACCACGATCTTCACGCCATACTCGCCGCTCCACGACGGCGCGATCCTGATTCGCGGCGACCAGATCATCGGGGCAGGGTGCGTGCTGCCGCTCACGCAGTTCAAGGTCGCCGACAAGTCGCTCGGGACGCGCCACCGCGCCGCGATCGGTCTCTCGGAGGAGACCGACGCCACCGTCCTGGTCGTGTCGGAAGAGACCTCCACGATCTCCGTCGCCAGTCACGGACTGCTGTACCGCCATCTCACGCCGCAGCAGGTGCGCGATCTGCTCTCTGGTGCCGTCTCTCATCTCGAGGGCGGCGAGCGTGTAACTCAGCCTGCCTGATTCGACGCATCGCCCTCCATACCGGGAGGCCGCGGTTGCCGCGCTCCTGGTCCTCATCGGCTATGTGATCACCCTCGCACCCACCGTCACGCTGTGGGATGCGGGCGAATTCATCACCGCCGCCAACGTGCTCGGCGTACCGCATCAACCGGGCACGCCGCTGTTTGTCATGATGGGCCACGTCTGGGCGGATCTGGTGGCCGCCGGTCAGTACGCGTGGCGCCTGAATCTGATGAGCGCCTGCTTCTCGGCGGCCGGCGCGGGGTGTCTGTTTCTCGTCGCGGATCGCGTGCTGGCGCGGGAAGCGCGGGTGATCCGGGTGGGTGGGGCGGCGGCCGCCGCGCTGCTCTCCGCGTTCACCTTCACCGGCTGGCAGAACAGCAACGAGACCGAGGTCTATACCGTCGCGACGTTCAGCGTCGCGGCGATTTCCTGGTTGGTCGTGCGCTGGCGCGATCTGCGGGCAGGGAGCACTCCGCGCGCGCCGCACCTGCTCCTGCTCATCGCGTATATCGCGGCCCTGTCGATCGGCAACCATTTGCTGGCGTTGCTGGCGGGGCCCGCGGTGTCGCTCTTCATCCTCTACACGCTGCGAACCGCGCCGTCGCCCGATCCCGTCGAGCGGGGCTGCGAGCTCGGGGAGTGGGCGACACTGACCGCGCTGTGGTTCCTGCTGATCGCCATCGGCCTCGGCAGAACCAGCTTGATCGTGGTCGGCGGGGTTCTCCTGCTCGGCGCGGTCATGATGTGCTTCTGGGAGGGGTCGTGGGCGTTTCCCGTGCTCGCGATCGCGATCGCCGCGGTCGGCATTTCCACCTACGCCTTCCTTTATATCCGCTCCGGCCTGCAACCGGTCCTCGACGAGTCCAACCCGGAAACATGGAAAAACCTGGTGGCGATGATCCGGCGGGATCAGTTCGGCCGGCGTGGCATCTTCGACAATCCGATGTTTTTCCCCGGCACGGACAACCCGGGTCGCAGCATCACACTCTTCGCCCAGCAGCTCGTCAACTACTTCCAGTATTGCGGTTGGCAATGGGCCCGATCGCTTCCCAACATTGCGATGGCTGCTGTGGCGTTGCTGTACGTCACGCTCGGGTTTTTCGGTTTTGATTTCGCCCGCCGCCGTGATCCCGGCGTCACCTATCTCCTGGCGGCGCTGTGGCTCGTGACGGGCCTGGGTCTCGCCGTGTACATGAACTTCAAACCCGGCTTCTCGCTCTTCATGAACGCGTACCCTTCGATGAGCCAGCACGAGGTTCGCGAGCGCGACTACTTCTTCGTGGTGAGCTTCCAGGTCTGGGGTGTGTTCGCCGCGCTGGGCCTGGTCGACATCATTCGCGGAGCGTCCCCCGTCACCTCACGCTGGAAGGTGGCCGTTGCAGCGCTGATCGCGCTGCTCCCCTTCGGCCTGAACTTCCGCGCGGCCACGCGACGCGGCCCCGATGCGTTCGTGGCGCGGGACTTCGCGTACAACCTGCTGCAGTCGGTCGAGCCCTACGGTGTGCTGTTCGGTGTCGGCGACAACGACACATTCCCCGTCTGGTATCTGCAGGAGGTCGAAGGGATACGGCGCGACGTCACGCTCGTGAATCTCTCGCTCGCCAATCTCGACTGGTACGTCGCCCAGCTCGCTGCGAGGCCGGTCCGCCGCTTCGACCCCGCCACCGCACCGGCGATCTATCGGCCCCTCGCGACGGCTGAGCCGCCCGCCGGCGCCGAGTTGCCGCTCACGCCCGAGCAGATCGCGGCGCTGCAGCCGGGGCGCCTGGGCGACGAGGTGCTCTTCCGCGCCGGCGCGTTCGCACTGCGCATCGCGAAAGGCACGTTCCTGCGCGTGTCCGATCAGGTGATTCTGCTCACGATCGGGTCGTCGCTTCCGAATCGGCCCGTGACGTTCGGGCAGATGTCGGGCCGCGGCGCGTGGCTCGGTCTGGACTCGCAGCTCGTGTTCCAGGGTCTCGTATTCAAAGTGGTGCCCGGAGCCGATACCGCGACACGCTGGATGCGCGGCATCCAGCGTACCAGAGTGGATACCGCGCGAACGCGACTGCTGGTCGACTCTGTTTTCCAGTATGGAAAGCTGTTTTCCAGCGCAACGCTGACGTTGGAGCCGGCCGCGGAGCTGGTGGCCCGCTCGTTCTCCGTACCCTATCTCGAGTTGGCAAACGCTGCCCGGCTGCGTGGGGATTCGGCTCGTGCCGATG
>Ga0209377_1001954_pt1 | contig 13583 bp, 10 predicted proteins | sample GraSoiAngelo_141_FD_185898 | JGI IMG/M metagenome (GOLD analysis project Ga0209377, IMG submission 185898) | Grasslands soil microbial communities from the Angelo Coastal Reserve, California, USA - 14_0929_12_40cm (SPAdes) (version 2) | ecosystem: Environmental > Terrestrial > Soil > Grasslands ...
ATCGCAGCTCTTCGAGCTGCGGGCAGGACGAGGGGGTCCCACTCCGCAGGTCGGGAGCCAGGCACCTCCCCCCACCCCGGCCCGTGCCCCGGCGACCCGTGGGCACGGCATACTGAGAAACGGATGGCTTCGACTTCTTCTTCGCTCTTAGGCCATGGGGAGCCCGTGGCTTATTTCACGTTTTCGTCGCTGACGGCGCTAGGGGTGCCGCATGCGACGACCACGAAGCATTGTCCTGGTGTCAGTTCGTTTGCGGAGCCGATTGTGCCTGAGGCGCCGAAGCCGCCGTTTCGGGACGAGGCCGCGGCGGTGCTCGGGGCGACCGGGCTCGAGATGGGGCGGGTGAGCTATGCGCGTCAGGTGCACGGGGCGGACGTGGCGAGGGCGCCGGCGGGCGGGGGATTCGCGGGCCTGGTGGACATTCTCGTCACCGCGGTGCGTGCGGTGCCCCTCGCGATCTTCACGGCGGACTGTCTCGCGATCGTGCTCTACGATCCGTCGGCGCGGGCGCTGGGCGTCGCGCACGTCGGCTGGCGCGGCACGGTGCGAGGCGCGACCCAGAAGGCGGTGAGGGCAATCGGCGAGGTGGGTGGGCGAGCCGGGTCGCTCCGCGTCGCGATCGCGCCGTCGATCGGCCCCTGCTGCTATGAGGTAGACGAGCCGGTCACGGCCGAGTTCGCGCGAGTCTTTGGCGAGCAGTGGCGGTCGTGGGCCACGCCCTCGCGCGCCGGCCGCGTGATGCTCGATCTCTGGGCAGCCAACGAGGCGCTGCTCGCCGAAGCTGGGGTGGCGCCCGAGAGAATCGAGAATCCGCGACTCTGCACCGCGTGTCATCCTGATCTTCTGTACTCGTACCGGCGGGGCAACCGGGGCCGTCTGGTCACCGTGGCCGCTTTGCCCTGAGGTGGGCCCACCGCCGCCTCTCCGGCCCTTCCCCTCCCCTCGCACACGGCCCCCTGCTAGAATCACCCCCGAGATGACCGACATTCGGGCCAATCTCGATCGGGTGCGGGAACGGGTCGCGAAGGCCGCGGAGCGCGCGGGCCGACGCCCGTCCGACGTGCTCCTCGTCGGCGTGTCGAAGACGGTCGAGGTGGCCCGGATCCGCCAGGCGATCGAGGCCGGGGTGCCGGCCCTCGGAGAGAACCGGGTGCAGGAGGCGAAGGAGAAGGTGGCCGAGATCGGCCGGCCGGTCCCTTGGCACCTCATCGGCCACCTGCAGACGAACAAAGTGCGCGACGCGCTGGAGCTCTTCGACGTCATCCACTCGCTCGATCGGCTGGATCTGGCCAAGGAGCTCGAAAAGCGCGCGCGGGCTCGCGGCCGAGCCGTGGACGCGCTGATCGAGGTGAACGTCGCCGGCGAGGCGTCCAAAGGCGGCGTGTCCCCCGACGGGCTCGGCGAGCTCCTCGACGCGATCGCGGCCCTGTCCTCGGTGAGGGTCCGAGGACTGATGGCGATTCCGCCGGAGGCGAAGGAACCGGACGACTCGCGCGTGTGGTTCCGCGCGCTGCGCAAGCTCGGGGAGCGTCACGGCTTCAGCGAGCTGTCGATGGGAATGAGCGGCGATTTCGAGGTGGCGATCGAGGAAGGCGCGACCCTGGTCCGGGTCGGCACGGCGATCTTCGGACCGCGGCCGCCGCGGCGAGAGCCCTCCCCGGAGGAACGATGACGATCAAGGGCCTCGCCGTCGGGTTCATCGGCGGCGGCAATATGGGCGAGGCACTGATCAAGGGTCTCCTCGGCGCGAGCCTCGTGCCGGCGACCGCGATCCACGCGACCGACGTGCGCCTCGAGCGCCTCAAGGAGCTCGACCGCCAGTACGGGATCCAGGTCTCGTCCGACAACGCCGATCTGGTCCGCCACTCCGACATCATCATCCTGGCGGTGAAGCCGCAGATCATGGACTCGGTGCTGAAGGAGATCGCACCGGCGGTCACGCGCAAGAAGCTCCTCATCTCGATCGCGGCCGGCGTCTCCACCGCGAAGATCCGCGCCGTCTTGCACAAGGACGCGCGGCTGATCCGCGTGATGCCCAACACGCCGGCCCTCGTTCTCGAAGGCGTGACGGCGATCGCGAAGGCCGACAACCTGGAGCCCGACGACCTCGACACCGCCGGCGAGATCTTCAGCGCGGTCGGGCGGGTGGTCGTGCTCGACGAGTCCTTGATGGACGCGGTGACGGGCCTGTCGGGTTCGGGGCCTGCCTACGTGGCCGTCGTGATCGAGTCGCTCGCGGACGGGGGCGTGCGGATGGGGCTCGACCGGATCACCGCGATGACCCTCGCCACCCAGACCGTGCTCGGTGCCGCGAAGCTCCTGCTCGAGACCGGCCTGCATCCGGGCGCCCTCAAGGACATGGTGAGCTCGCCCGGCGGCACCTCGATCGCCGGCATCGCGGCGCTCGAGGAAGGCGGTATCCGCACGACGTTCATCAAGGCGGTCGAGCGGGCGACCGAGCGCTCCCGCGAGCTCGGCCAAGGGCCGAAGTGATGTTCATCGTCAACTACTTCTTTATCGCCCTCGCGAACCTGGTCAATCTCGTCATCGTGGCCTACATCTGGATCATCATCGCGCGGGCGATCGTCTCGTGGGTGAGCCCGGACCCGTACAACCCGATCGTGCGATTCCTCTATCGGGTGACCGAGCCGGTGCTGCGCCCGGTGCGCGAACGGCTACCGACCTCCCAGATGGGGCTCGACTTTTCACCGATGATCGTGATTCTCGTGCTGTATTTTTTGAAGGAATTCCTGGTCCCGGTGCTGTACAGAATCGCCACCGAGATGGGCTAGGACGTCGGAGGTCTCATGCGCATCAGTCCGCTCGATATCCGTCAACAGCAGTTCAGCGTCAAGTGGTTCCGTGGCTTCGACATCCACGAGGTCGATGCCTTCCTCGACGACGTCGCCGAGGACTACGAGACCGTGCTCAAGGAGAACGCGCAGCTGAAGGAGCAGGTCGCGACCTTCGAGGAGCGATCGCGCGGGCTCAACGAGCGCGAGCGGGCGCTGCAGGATACGCTCGTGACGACCCACCGGCTCGGTGACGAGATGAAGGCGACCGCCCGCAAGGAAGCGGAGCTGCAGATGCGCGAGGCCGAGCTGCGGAGCGAGAAGATCATCGAGGAAGGGCGGACCGAGGAGGCGCGGATCCGGAGCGAGATCCAGACCCTGCGACGCGTCCGCCGCCAGCTGATCGAAGATTTTCGCGCGACGCTCGAGAGCTACTACCGGATGATGTCGGCCGAGTTCGGCGAGGACAAGGACGACGCCAAAGGCTGAGGCCACGCGGCTGTCGCTCCGCGTCCAGCCGCGGGCGTCGCGCGACGAGATCGTCGGCTGGCAGGACTCGACGCTCCGCCTTCGCGTCACCGCGGCGCCCGTCGCCGGGGCCGCGAACACCGCGGTCGCCCGCCTGCTGGCCCGTGCGCTCGGTGTTTCCCCTTCGTCGATCAGCGTGGTGCACGGCCTCCAGGGAAGAACCAAGGTCGTCGAGATCGCCGGCCTGAGCGCGCCCGAGATCCAGCGCCGCCTGGCGCTGATCCTCGCGAGGGCGTCGTGACCGGGATCGCGCCCGTCCGTTGGGACACCGACCGGCTGATCCTCGTTGATCAGACTCTGCTACCCGAGCGCGAGGTCGAGCGCGGCTACCAGAGCTGGCAAGAAGTTGGTGCGGCGATCCGTGCGCTCGTCGTGCGCGGCGCACCCGCGATCGGCGTGGCCGCCGCCTTCGGCGTGGTTTTGGCGGCCCGCGAGAGCCGAGCCGCGACGTTCGACGACCTGATGGCCGACCTCGAGACGGCGATCAAGGGGCTCGCGGCGACGCGGCCGACCGCCGTCAACCTGTTCTGGGCGCTCGACCGGATGAGACGGATCGCGATGGCTTCGAGCGCCCTTCCGCTCGACCAGGTGCGGGCGCGCCTGCTCGCCGAGGCCCAGGCGGTCCGCGACGAGGACATCTCGGCGAACCGCGCGATGGGTGCTCACGGAGCGACGCTGGTCCCGCCGAACGCGCGCATCCTGACTCACTGCAACGCGGGCGCCCTCGCGACGGCCGGGTACGGCACCGCGCTCGGGGTCGTGCGCGCTGCGCACGAGCAGGGCAAGGTGGCGCTGGTGTGGGTCGACGAGACCCGCCCGGTGATGCAGGGCTCGCGATTGACCGCGTGGGAGTGCGTGCGCGAGGGGATCCCGCACCGGCTGATCGCCGACGTGGTCGCGGCATCGGTGATGGCGCGCGGCGAGGTCGACCTGGTCGTGACCGGCGCCGACCGCATCGCCGCCAACGGCGACACCGCCAACAAGATCGGGACCTACTCGCTGGCCGTGCTGGCCGCGCACCATCACGTGCCGTTCTACGTGGCCGCGCCGTTCTCGACGATCGATCCCACGATCGCGTCGGGCGCGGAGATCCCGATCGAGGAGCGCGACGCATCGGAAGTCCGCCGGGTCGGCGCACAGCAGACCGCGCCGAGCGCGTCGCCGGTGTTCAACCCGGCCTTCGACGTCACGCCGGCCCGGCTCATCACGGCGATCGTCACCGAACGCGGCGTCATGCGTCCGCCGTATCGCTTTTGACCGCCCGCGAGTATCACGACCGGACCGCTCACTCGCCCGCGTCGGTTCGCACGAGCGGCCACACGCTCGAGTGGGACATCAAGCCGTTTCCGTTCAAGGTCTACACGGACCTCGCGGCGCTCGCGCTGCCCCGCGAGCTCGACCCGCTCGCGACCGACACGCTCGCGGCGCTCGCGGACCCCCCGCCGACGGTCTCGAGCCTCGACCTGAGCCAGCTCGCGGCGGTTCTCTACTACGCCGCCGGCGTGACGAAGAAGAAGACGTATCAGGGCGGCGGCGCGATTCTCTTTCGCGCCGCGGCGTCGACGGGCGCGCTGTACCAGACCGAGGTGTACGTCGCGGTCGGCGAGGTCGCGGGGCTCGAGTCGGGCCTCTATCACTTCGGCCCGGGCGACTTCGCGCTTCGGCGCCTGCGCGGCGGCGACGTCCGCGCCGTGCTGGCGGAGTCGGCGGCCGACGACTCGATTCGGCGCCGGTCGGCGACGATCGTGTTGACCGCGATCTACTGGCGGAACACGTGGAAGTATCAGGCGCGCGCTTACCGTCATCTCTTCTGGGACTCCGGCACGATGCTCGCCAACGTGCTGGCGGTCGGCGGCGCCCTCGGGCTCGCGCCGCGCGTGCTGACGGGCTTCGCGGACGACGCGGTCAACCGCCTGCTCGGCCTCGACACGGCCCGCGAGGTCGCGCTCGAGCTGGTCGTCATCGGGCCCGAGACGGTCGCCGCGCCCGTCGCCACGCCGCTCGACACGATCGATCACGCGACCTTGCCGTTGTCCTCGTCCGAGGTCGACTACCCGCTGATCCACGAGGTCCAGGCCGCGTCCCGGCTCGACACGGCGGCGGCCGTGCGCGCCTGGCGTAGCCACGCGTCGTCGAGCACTCCGCCGACGCCTCTGCCGAGCGCGAAGCTGGTGGTGCTGCCGCCCCCGCGCACGCGGGCGGGACGCGGGCTCGGGGAGACGATTCAACGCCGCGGCTCGACTCGACAGTTCGGACACGCACCGCTGAGTGCCGAGGAGCTCGGGACGGCGCTCTGGGCGGCGGCGCGGCCCTTCGAGGCCGACGCGCCCCCCGGTCTCGTCGATCTCTATCTCATCGTCAACGCCGTCGAGGGCATTTCACCCGGCGCGTATTTCTACCGGCCGGCCGCGCATGCGCTCGAAACTCTCGCCGTGGGCGACTTCCGGAATCGGTCCGCGTATCTCTGCCTGGAGCAGCCGCTCGGCGGGGACGCGGCGGCCGTCCTCTATTGGATCACGCGGCTCGACGATCTCACGCGCGCGTTCGGTGATCGCGGCTATCGTCTCGCCAACCTGGAAGCGGGACTGGCCGGCGGACGCGCCTATCTGGCCGCGTACGCGCAGGGATTCGGCGCCTCCGGTCTCACCTTCTACGACGGTGACGTCGTCGCGTTCTTTTCGCCGCACGCCGCCGGCAAGGACGCGATTTTCGTGACCGCGCTGGGCCGGTCGGGCGAGGGAGGGCGTGTTACCATCGAATCGAACCTGCTCACGCGAAGGAGGCCGTCTGCATGAAGAAGTATCAGTTGATGGCGCCGGGTCCGACTCCCGTTCCGAGCAAGGTCTTGCTCGCGATGGCGCAGCCGATCATCCACCATCGGACCCCGCAATACGAGGCGCTCTTCATCGAGGTGCGCGCCGCGCTCAAGAAGCTCTTTCAGACGACCGCCGAGGTGATCCCGCTCGCGTGCTCGGGAACGGGCGCGATGGAGGCGGCCGTCGTCAATACGCTGTCGGCCGGCGACCGCGTCGTGATCGTCCGCGCCGGGAAGTTCGGCGACCGCTGGCTCGATCTCGCCAACGCCTACGGGCTCGATGTGATCGATCTGAGCGCGCCGTTCGGACAGACCGTCGATGCCGGGCGCCTGGCCGAGGCGCTGAAGCGCCATCCCGAGGTGAAGGCGGTGCTCGCGCAGCACAGCGAGACCTCGACCGGCGTGCTGCACGACGTCCGGGCGTACGCCGCGGCCACCCGCCAGCACGACGCGATTCTCATCGTCGACGCGGTGTCGAGCCTCGGTATCGCCGATCTGCCGATGGACGCCTGGTCCATCGACCTGGTGATATCGGGCTCGCAGAAGGGCCTGATGCTGCCGCCGGGCCTCGGGTTCTGCGCGCTCAACGAGAAGGCGTGGCGGAAGACCAAGGGCTCGACCCTGCCGAAGTTCTATTTCAGCCTCGCCGACGAGCTGAAATACGTGGCGAAAAACGAGGTGCGCTTCACGCCGGCGGTGTCGATCGTCGTCGGGCTGCGCGAGGCGCTGAGACTGATCGAGGCCGAGGGGCTGGCCAACGTGTTCAAGCGTCACGATCGTCTCGCGCGCGCCACGCGCGCCGGGGCCGAGGCGCTCGGGCTGGAGCTGTTCGCGAAGGCCACGCCGAGCCCGGCGGTGACCGCCGTCGCCGCGCCCCAGGGCGTCGATAGCGAGAAGATCGTCGCGGCGTACTCGCAGAGCCACAACATCACGATCGCCGGTGGGCAGGGGGAGATGAAGGGCAAGCTCTTCCGTCTGGGTCACATGGGCTACGCCGCCGAGTTCGACGTCATCAACGCCCTGGCGGCGCTCGAGCAGGTGCTGGCCGATCTCGGACAGCCCGTGGACTTCGGGTCGAGCGTTCGCGCCGCCCAGAAGATCTTCGCCGAGAAGTCGTGAAGCGGGTTCTGGTCGCCGACGGCCTTCAGGCCGTCGGCGTCGACGCGCTCCGCAAGCACGGCCTCGAGGTCGAGGTCGTCGGCTCGCTCGGCGAGCGCGAGCTCGTCGAGCGCATCGGCGAGTACGAAGGGCTCATCGTCCGCAGCGCCACCAAGGTGACTCGCCCCGTCATCGAGGCCGGCCAGCATCTCGAAGTCATCGGTCGGGCGGGCGCCGGCGTGGACTCCATCGACGTGGACGCCGCGACCAAGCGCGGCGTGATCGTGATGAACACCCCGGGCGGGAATACCACCGCAGTCGCCGAGCACACGCTGGGTCTGCTGCTGGCGCTGGCGCGTCGCCTCCCGGCGGCCGACGTCGCCCTGAAGGCTGGGCGCTGGGAGAAGACCCGTCTTCAAGGCGTGGAGCTGCTCGGCAAGGTCCTCGGCATCGTCGGCCTGGGTCGGATCGGCTCCGAGGTGGCGCGCCGCGCTCTCGGGTTCCGTATGCAGGTCATCGCGTTCGACCCCTATCTGACGCGTGAGGCCGCCGAGCGGCTGAGCGTGGAGAGCGTCGAGCTCGAAGAGCTGCTCGCGCGCGCCGACTTCGTGACGATCCACACGCCCCTCACCGGTGATACGCGACACCTCCTCGGGGAAGCGGAGCTCGAGCGGCTCAAGCCGGGTGCGCGCATCATCAACTGCGCCCGCGGCGGCCTGATCGACGAGCTGGCGCTGGCGCGCGCGATCCAGGCGGGCAAGGTCGCGGGCGCCGCGCTCGACGTGTTCGAGCAGGAGCCGCCGCCCCCCGATCATCCGCTGCTCAAGCTCGAGCAAGTGATCGTGACACCGCATCTTGGCGCAGCGACCGATGAAGCGCAGGCCGCGGTCGCGCTCGCCATCGCCGACCAGGTGGCGGACGCCCTGCTGCGCGGGGTCGTCGTCAACGCGGTGAACTTGCCGTCCGTCGACGCCGAGACGCATCGGGAGCAGGCTCCCTACATGGGACTCGCCGAGAAAATGGGCCGGTTCCTCGCCCAGATGGCCGAGGGGCGCATGCAGGAGATACGGCTCACGTACGCCGGCGAGATCGTCGGGCGGTCGACGGCGACACTCACCCTGGCGCTCGTCCGCGGTCTCCTCGGCACGATCCTCTCCGAGCACGTGACCGACGTGAACGCGATGCTGATCGCGAAGGCGCGTGGTCTCAGGGTCACCGAGACGTCGACGACGGAGAGCTCGGACTACGCGAGCCTCGTCGCCGCCGAGCTCCGCACCGATCGCGGCGCCACCTCGGTCGCCGGCGCCGTGTTCTTCAAGCGCGAGGCCCGGTTCGTTCAGATCGATGGCTTCTCCCTCGAGGCGGTGCCGCACGGCTGGATGCTCGTGTTCGCGAACCTCGACGTGCCGGGTGTGATCGGCCGTATCGGCACCCTCTGCGGACGCCACGGGATCAATATCGCCGGCATGCAGCTCGGACGCGAGCGCCGTGGCGGGCGCGCCGTGTCGGTGCTGAATCTCGACGACCCGATGCCGCCGGCCGCTCTCGACGAAATCCGGGCGATGCCGGACATCGTCCTCGCCAAGCTCGTCAAGCTCTAGTCGGTTCCGCCACGGTTTGCGACTCGCGGAGAGCTAAGTTCGAGCAGCGGCGCGCCAGCAAGTAGGTTACCTTCGCGGGGCATGGCCCGGCCCCCTAACTTCGTCTTCATTCTCGCGGACGACCTCGGTTACGCCGACCTGGGGTGCTATGGGGGGCGGCCGGCCGCGAGCGGCGCGCCGTTCGCCACCTGCTCTCCGTCGCTCGACCGCATGGCGAGCGAAGGGCTACGATTCAGGCTGGGCTACGCTAACTCGTCTGTCTGTTCGCCGACACGCTTCGCGCTGATGACCGGCCGCTGGCAGCATCGCCTGCGGGGCGGCGCCGACGAGCCTATCCGCAGCAACGCGCGCGGCAATCCGAGCCTGGGCCTGCCGCCTCCGCACCCCACGCTGCCGTCGCTCCTGCGCGACGCCGGCTACGCCACCGCGCTCGTCGGCAAGTGGCATCTCGGCTATCCGCCGTACTTCGGGCCGTTGAAGAGCGGCTACCAGGAGTTCTTCGGCGCGCTCTCGGGCGGCATGGATTACTTCACTCACCGCGACACTGCGGGCAACCACGACCTGTACGAAAACGACTCCGAGGTGCACCGGAAGGGCTACCTCACGGACCTGATTTCCGACCGGGCGGTCGAGTTCATCCGGCGCAAGTTCAAGGACCCGTTCCTCCTGTCGGTGCATTACAACGCGCCGCACTGGCCCTGGCTCACGCGCGAGAACGAGGCGGAGTCGAAGCGCATCGAGAAGATCTATCACTTCGACGGAGGTTCGGTCGTGACCTACCTCACCATGATCCGCCAAATGGACGAGGGCATCGGGCGCATCCTCAAGGCCCTGAGGGCGGCGAAGGTGGACCGCGACACGCTGGTCGTGTTCACCAGCGACAACGGCGGCGAGCGCTTCTCCGACACCTGGCCGCTGGTCGGCAAGAAGATGGATCTGCTGGAAGGCGGCATCCGCGTGCCTTACATCGTACGCTGGCCCGCGAAGATAAAGGCGGGCGGCGCCACCGACCAGGTGGCGATCACCATGGACTGGGTGGCAACGTTCCTCGATGCCGCCGGCGTGACGCCGCACCCGGACTATCCGCTGGACGGCGTAAGCCTGCTCTCGGTGCTGAAGAACCCCTCGAAGACCTTCGCGCGCGAGCTCTACTGGAAGATGCTCTTCCGCAACCAGAAGGCGCTTCGCGCCGGCGACTGGAAATACCTGTCCGTCGAGGGCGACGACTTCCTGTTCAACCTCGCGAAGGATCAGCGCGAGCGCGCAAACTTTGCCAAGCGCGATCCGAAGCGCCTCGCCGCGATGCGCGCGCGCTACCTCGCATGGGAAGAGGCGCTGCCGAAGCATCCGGACGCGGCGTATTCCGTTCCGGCCACGAAGGCCGACCTCCTCACACCCTCCAGCTAGGGGCTGGCCAGGGCCAGCTGACCCTGAGAAACTCGCCTTGCGTCAGCAGCTGGCCGTCTACTGATAACCGACTGTACTGCAAGTTCATAATGAGAGCGCTCAGCGGAGCGTCAACTCCTCGAACGTCTCGCGTTCTTCCACGAGCTCCCAGTCGTCTCGGTAGAAATAGTGGGTGCCATCGATGCGAGGCAATGCCTCGTCAGCGTGGGTGCCGTACGCGAGATAGCCGATGCCGGTCTCGGTCGCATGGAACCGCTGGAGGTCACGCTGGAGGGTGGCGGCCACGCCGGCTCCAGCGTAAGGGTTGGCCATCCACCGGCCCGGATTCGCCTTCACGAACGCCTCGACCTCCTCGAACGTGTAGGCGTTGAAGAACAGCCGCTCGTCCGGTCGGTAGGCGAGATACTCGGGCCACTTCTCGCGAGGACCATAGTAGTCTGCGGCCGTCAACGAGCGGAGATACGCGGCGAGGTCCTGGTTCGTGATGCCTAGCTCCTTCATCTTCGTCTGGTCGAACCAGAGATTGATGAAGCCACCGCCGAGGGCGATCTTGGCGCCGAACTTCTTGTCGATCATCTCGAGCAGGGTGCGGAGCGAGAGCCGGTGACCACCTGTCACCTCAGGCATGGGCATCATCCCGTGGTCGGCGGTGATCGTGACCACGTAGTTGCCTTCACCGGCCCGGGCATTGAGCTTCTGGATGAGCTTGCCGACACAGGCATCCTGCGCACGTAGCGCCTCGCGGGCCTCAAGGCTCTCGAGGCCCCAGCGGTGAGCGGCGTAGTCCGTTGGCTTCATGCTCATGTAGATGAGCGCGGTCACGTCGTCTCGATCGATGGGCTCGCGATCCATCATCATGAGCATGTTGTCGCACTCGAACTGGACGTAGGCGGGCGTAAACCGGACGTTGGAGCTGTCGTCGATTTTGTGCCCCATCCATACGCCGGTGCCGCCCGTCAGCTCCTTGACGTAGAGCATCGGGCTCCGGCCGCGGAGGTACGCCGGGAAAGTATAGAGGTCGATGTTCGTCATCAGCCGGTGCTCCTGATCGCCGCCCGGAAATTGTTCCTGCCACGCCGGTTTCTTCGGCTGGGCGTAGAGCACGACGATGTGATTCTTATTGCCGGGGTGATGTGCCGCGCCGTGGCCGACCATGCCCATCGCCGCCCGGTCCTGGAAGCTCGTTCCGATGACTACCGGCTTGTGACCGGCGCTGACGCCGTACTCGTCGGCCAACGTGGGCGCCATGATGAACTCGGGCGAGTAATCGGGGAATGACTGAGTGACCTGCTTCTTCGCTGGATCGTAAATCTCGTTCCCAACGATGCGCGTGGTGATGGGATAGCCCCCGGTCCCGATGGCGACATGAGAGACGGCCGTCGCGGTTTCGAGCTGCGTAACCTTCGCGTCCGTGTACTCGACCCCCTGCGCGGTGAGGCCCTTGATGACAGGCCAGGCATCGGGCCAGGCCTCGTAGAGCGATCGCCCGCCGCCGTCCATCACGATGGTGAGGATGACCCGGGGCCTCTTCGAGGTCGGCACGAGCGCCTCCGCCATCACGCGCCCCATGGATCCCTTGGGCGGATTTGTACCGATCAGGCGAGCGTACGTCGGAGCGACGTTCTGCAGCGTCGTCTTCTCGAGCTTGACGCCTTCCTTGACGAAGCCCGGGCCGTACAGGACGAACTTGATGTCGGTGTCGTAGTCCCACGAGGACGCGTGCGTGGTCCAGAGGTGCTTGAGCACGATCACCCGGTTCGGGTCGTCCGCCCGAACGCCGCGAAGCGCTCGAAGAGGGATGTGACTGAACTCGTCGCTGAAGAACGCGCGGTCGACGACGATCGAATTGCGCGCAGGGACCATCACCACATGGCCGCTCTGCTCCGCGGCCCAGCTCTGGACGGCATAGGCGAAGTGCCACGCGTGGTCCTGCGTCTGCGACGCGGAGGGTGACCAGCTCGGGCTGATCACCCCGGCCTTCCCGGGCGTGCCGGGACCGGACGCGGTCGAGGCGCAGGCGCTCAGAGCGAACGGGGCGACCAGCGAGAGGAGGGTCGCGATCAGAGTGTGCATCGGTGGCATACGCCGTTTCTGCTGATCTCGATCCGGAATGGTCGACCTGCAAGTCGGTCGCTGCGCATCTACACCTCCATCGACCACGTCGCCGGGAGCAGTCTCGTGTTCTGGTGGCCGGAGACTAAGTCGCCGGCCCGCAGGAACTGAAATACATAGTAGGCGGCCCAGACATAATCCCCGGTTATGGAGCTCGAGGCGCGCCTGCGGACGTTCGCGGCGTTCGCACGGCGTCGCTCGTTCTCGGCGGCCGCTCGCGAGCTGCGAATCAGTCAGCCCGCGGTCTCCAAACACATCGCGGACGTGGAACGCGAGGCCGGCGTGAAGCTCGCCGTGCGTGGCGATCGATGTCGTCGGGTTCTCTGACTTCCAAAGGAACAATCGTCTTCAACGGTCCCTGAGCCTGACGTCCTCGTAGGGGCCGCTCCAGAGGTACCTGCCGATGAGGCCCAGCGCCGGCTCGGCCACCCGGGATCCATATCCGTGCAGGCTGACGATGTCCCAGATGGGCGCGAACATCGCCCGCTCGTGCATGAGCTGCTGGATCCTCTGCAGCGTCGCCTCACGTCGCTTTCGATCGCGCTCCGCCGCCTGCTCCTGGATGAGCCCCTCGATGTCGGTGTAGCTGCCGTACGTGTAGAGACCGCCGGCCGCCACGAAGGCGTCGATGCGCGTCGCCGCGTTGCCGTACGTCGCGCTGGCCACGTACACGAGCGGCCGGAGCTTCTTCTCCCGGAGCTGGGTGAAGTACGCGGCGCGCTCGAGGCTGCGAATCTTCATGCGAATCCCGACCGCCGCGAGGTAGCTGGCGATCGCTTCGGTCTGATCGGCGAAGCCGGTGTCCGTCCAGAACTCGCCCTCGAAGCCCTGCGGGTACCCGGCCTCCGTCAACAGCTGCTTGGCCTTCTGCGGGTCGTAGGGGTATGGCGAGACCGACCAGGCGAACTCGAAGTCGCGCGGGATGATGCTGCCTGTCATCCGCGAGAACCCGAGGGTCAGCGACTGATTGATGGCCTGGCGGTCGATCGCGTGGTTGACGGCCAGACGCACCCGACGGTCGGCCCAAATCGACTTCGGATCCCACTGGTCGGTGAAGAGCAGCCATTGCTCTCCATAGAATTGGACCGGTCTCAGTGTGAGACCTGGCGTACGCCGCACCTCCTCGGCGGCGGGGCCGCGGAACACGTAGACGACGTCGGCTTCGCCGCGCTTGAGCATCGCCAGCCGCGTGACCTCGTCGGGCACAGCCTTGAGCACGAGGCGCTTGAC
>Ga0209377_1001957_pt1 | contig 13581 bp, 14 predicted proteins | sample GraSoiAngelo_141_FD_185898 | JGI IMG/M metagenome (GOLD analysis project Ga0209377, IMG submission 185898) | Grasslands soil microbial communities from the Angelo Coastal Reserve, California, USA - 14_0929_12_40cm (SPAdes) (version 2) | ecosystem: Environmental > Terrestrial > Soil > Grasslands ...
TGGTGGGTGTGGTGGTTGTCGCCGCAGCCGGGGTCGGCGGGTTCTTCGCACTCGGGTCGCGCGCCCGCCCGGAGCAGCCCGGTGGCGCGAAGCCCGCGGTCTCCCCGGTGGACACCGTCCGGATTCAGGATACGGTGCGCGTGCCGGTCGCCACGCCGCAGCCGCCCCGCAGCGAGCGCTCCAGGCCACGGGGGGGGACCGCACCCCCGCCTCCAGCCCCCGTGCCGGCCGCGGCGCTGCAGGGATACCTCACAATCGATGCGAGCCCGTTCGGTGAGGTGTACATCGATGGCGTCGACGTCGGCCAAACCCCGGTCGTCGAGTACGCAGTGCCACCGGGCCGCCACGCGATTCGCATCGAGCACCCGGGCTTCAAGACCGTGACGGAAACGGTGCAGGTAGAGAAGACCGCCATCGTACGCAAGCGCTACGCCCTGCTCCCGGAGTCACCCTGATGCTCCCTCGCCGCGCCGCGGTCCTCGCCCTGCTCGTCCTGCTCGCTACCCTGGCCACCGGGGAGGCCCGGGCCCAGGCCATCCAGAATGCCACCCTGCGCCGCGCGAACCAGGCGTATGACAACCTCGACTACCGGCAGGCGCTCTCGCTCGGCCGGGCGGCGCTGCGCGAGCGGCTCACCGGCGCGGAGCGCGCCCGGGCGTACGAGGTGCTGGGGTTCAGCTACGCCGCGCTCGATTCGATTCTCAAGGCGGTGGACGCGTTCAAGCAGGTGGTGCTGATCGATCCCGAGCGCCAGCTCGATCCGAATCGGGTGTCGCCCAAAGCGTACAGCGCGTTCGACGTCGCGCTGCGCCAGGTGCTGTTGGTGCGGCAGTTGCGCGTCGACAGCACCAGCTTCGTAGGGGGGAAAGGCGCCTTACCAGTGCGCTTCACGGTCACGCAGCCGGCGCGCGTGGTCACGCGAGCGATCGGGGCGGGCCAGACCAACTTCCTCGTCGATTCGGGCGCGTGGAACGGGCAGGTGAACCTGAACTGGTCCGCCCGGCTCCCCAACGGCGACCCTGTGCCGGCAGGGACGTATACCCTCGTAGTGGATGCGCGGCTGGGACAGAACAGCTTCACGACCTCGCAACCGGTCCGCGTCACTCACGGGAGCGTAGACACCCTGCCGCACCTGACGAGCCTCCCCGGCTACCAGTACCTCCCCGAGACCGAGATCCCGGCGCCGAGCTGGCGTCCCCTGGGGCTCGCTTTCCTTTATACAGGGGGGGCGCTGATCGGCACGGTGGGCCTGGAGAGCGGTAGCCTCGGCGCGGGCTCGAAGCGGGAGCTTGGCGTGGTGGGCGGGGCGGCGCTCCTCACCGGATTCATCATGACTCTGCGGAAGCCCGCGCCGCGCCCCGCCGAGGGCAACATCCTCTACAACCGGCTGCTGAAGGAGCAGATCGCGCGGCGCAACACGGATATCGCGAAAGAGAACGTCACGCGGCGCCAGCAGGTGCAGCTCAGCATCGTCCCGCTGTCGAAGAGCGGGGCGCCCCGGTGAGCCGCCGCGCCGGGAGGGGGGTCGGCTGCGCCGCCGTCGTGCTCGGCGCGCTCGCGGTGGCGGGCCGGCCGGCCGGCGCGCAGCACGTCACGATCGGCCCGCAGGCGGCGCTGGTCGACTACCGTGAGGTCTCGTCCGGGCTACGCTATTCCGGCTCCGGGTTCGGTGCGATCGCGACGGCGCGCTACCGCAAACTCAGCGCCGCCGCGTCCGTGGTGCGGCTCTCGCTCGACCCCACGAAGGGGAGCACGGCAAGCGTCGGGTACAAAGCCACCGAATTCGACCTCTGGCTCGGCTACGACGTGGCGTCGTACGCGAGCCTCGAGGTCGGGGTGATCCGGCGCACGGCCGACCCCGAGTTCGAGGCGCAGTCGCTCGGCGCGGTGCGTGTAGGCGGGCGCTCCACCTACGACCTGGGTCCGGGGGCGACCATCGCGTTCCGGGCCGACTACCTCGCGGCGCCGAAGTTCTCCGGAGGCGGCAGCGCGTCCTTCTCCCTCGATCTGGGGCTCGGTCTCGACCTGGTGGTCGCGGGCCGGCTCCACGGCGTGGTGGATTACACCTTCGAGCGCGTGAACCGCAAGACCAACCCGGGCGGCACGGGCGAGATTCCCACGCCGATCCAACAGAGTCTCGCGCGAGTGGGGCTGACGATCGGTTTCTAGGGGGCCTGGGCGTCGCGGAAGTAGCGCTCGTCCCAGGCGACATCGGAGAGCTCGTGGCACCGCCTGCACCGCATCAGCGCCAGTCGCTCGCGCAGCGGCACGCGCTCGCGGCAGTTCGGGCACACGGCGTACTCGGACACTCCGGGAAACCGTTCCGGGTTCTTGGGAGTGGGTACGACCGACCAGCGCCGCGGCTGCACGGTGGTGATCTCGAGGACCTCGCGCGGCACGCTCACCCGTTCCCCACTGACGTCGACCACCGCTTCGGGGGGGCGCAGCTTGCGCACCTCGTACCAGGCGCCGCGGCGGAGTGGCACGTCCAAATCGGCTCGCAGGCGAGCCCAATAGCGCTTCGGCATTCAACTCGAAGTCTTTGGAGACACCGAAACTAAACGGGCCAGGACGCGTGTTGCCAAGCAGTGCGCAGAACGTGCAGTAGCGCTGCGACTACATTCCGCCATGCTCGGTCGACTCGGCGTGTGCGGGATCCCCTGCCTCGCGGTCAGCGCTGTGGCGCAGACGCCACTCGTGTCGCCGCGACTCGTGCTTCCCGAGCGGCCCACGGTCGCGACACATGCCTACGCCGTCGCGCCGGCATACGTCGAGCTCGAACAGGGCGTCCGCGTTCAGCAGGGGGCGCCAACGCTCACGACCTGGGAGTTCAATCTCAAGATCGGGCTCGCGCGCCATGCGCAGCTCGGTATTTTCGGCGTGGGATTCGCTCACACTGGCGGAGCCTCCGGTCTGGGGGACATGGGTGCGGCGTTGAAGTTGCGCGGCGATCTCGGTCCGCGCGCAGCCGTGGCGCTCATTCCCGTCGCGACGTTGCCGACGGGCGACGCCGCCCGCGGGCTCGGTGCAGGCCGGGCGCTCGGCGCGCTTATCGGCGTGTTGAGCGCCGATGGGGGCGGCGGGATACACGTGGATGTGAATGCCGGTACTGTGGGAATCGGCGCGGGGGTGCCACGGGGTTTCGCTACGTTCTGCCCCAGCCGGGCGGTCGGCCCGTTCACCTTCGCGGCGGAGCTGTACGGGTTCAGTGCGGGAGGCGACGATCCGGCGCAGGGCGGCCTCCTCGCGGCCGTGTCCGTCCGGCTGGCCGAGTGGGCGGCGCTGGACGGGGGTGCGGTGCTGGGGCTTGGGGCGGTGAGTCGCGACCAACTATTCCTGGGCCTCACGACTAACCTGGGGCGGGCGTTCTAGACGACCGACCACGGTACTGCTAAACGCCCGCTCTGGCGTCAGCGTATCTTGGAGAAACGACTCTCTTTCAGCGGAGCTCTCGATGATCGCCCGTTTCCTGTGCGCGGCCGGCGTCGCGCTCGCCCTGGCCCCCGCGGTCCCGGCCCAACAACAGACCAGCGCCGCCGCCCAGCCGCCCGTCATCAACGAATGGCCCGTGCCGTGGGAACGCACCCGACCGCGCGACCCGTTCGTAGCGAGCGACGGCCGGGTGTGGTTCGTCGGTCAGGAGGGGCACTACCTCGCGGTATTCGATACCGTCAGCCATCAGTTCACGCGCTACCCACTCGACCCGGGGACCGGACCGCACAACTTGATCGTCGACCGGGGGGGAGTGGTGTGGTTCTCCGGCAACCTCGTGGGCTACATCGGCAGGTTCGACCCGCGCGACGGGCACATCACGCGCTATCCCATGCCCGACAGCACGATCCGGGACCCGCACACAATGGTGTTCGACAGCCGTGGCGACATCTGGTTCAGCGCGCAGAGCGGCAACGTGGTGGGCAAGCTCACCGTCGCCAGTGGCGATATCCGTCTGGCGCGGGTGCCGACGCCCAACGCGCGTCCCTACGGCATCGTGGTGGATAAGAGCGACCGGCCGTGGATCGCGCTGTTCGGCACCAACAAGATCGCCACCGTGGACCCTCGCACGTTCGAGCTCAGGGAGTACGCGCTGCCACGCGTCGGGGCGCGGCCGCGCCGTATAGCGCTCACGTCCGACGGCGCGGTGTGGTACGGCGACTATGCCGGCGGATACATCGGGCGGTTCGACACGCAAACCCACCAGGTGCGGGAGTGGCCGCTGCCGGCCGGTACCTCGGCCCGCCCGTACGCCGTGATGTCGGACGACCGCGACCGCGTGTGGGTGGTGGAGACGGGAGTGCAGCCCAACCAGTTCGTCGGGTTCGACACCCACTCGCAGCAGTTCGTCGGGAGCGCGCCCGTGCCGAGCGGCGCCGGCACGATCCGCCACATGTTCTACGACCGCCGGACCCAGGCGCTGTGGTTCGGCAGCGACGCCAACACGCTGGGTCGGGCGAGTGTCGCTCCGCCGACGCCGTAGCGCCGCCCTCATCGCCCTCGCCGGGGCCACGGTGACGGTGGCGGCCGCTCGAGCCGGCGTCACGCACCGCGGGCGGGGCGCCGTCCACTATGACGGGCCGCCGATCGCCCACACCGGCGGTTTCGGCGAGCCGACGTGCCGGGTTTGCCATCAAGGCCAGCCGCTCAATGCCGCCGGCGGGACCCTCCGCATCGAAGGCTTACCGAGGCGCTACGAGCCCGGCCGCACGTATGAGCTCGCAGTGGTGCTGCGGCGGGACGGGATGGGCCGGGCAGGTTTCGAGCTCAGCGCGCGGCTCATGCGAGGGGGGTCACAAGCGGGAGCTCTCGAAGCGACCGATCAGCGCGCACGCGTGGTGCCGGATAGCGTGACCGCCGTGCAGTACGCCGAGCAAACGCGCGAGGGGTGCAGCGTAACCGGCCCCGAGGCGCGCTGGACGGTGCACTGGCGTGCCCCGGCACAGACGGGGGAGGGCGGGGGGAGTGGGGGTGGGTCGAGCGACGTGCTGATCCATGTCGCCGCGAATGCGGCCAACTACGATGACTCACCGCTCGGCGACTTCATCTACGCTGGCGAGTGGCGCGTGGGGGGGCCCGCCGCCGCGAGCCACTGAGCCGCGCTGTGATCGCTACGTCGCCCCAAACGCCCCGGCGCTGCTGGCCGGTGCGGGGCGGAACCCCTTGACCGCGCCCACCCCCAGCCAGACGAACAGCGCCAGCACGAGGGCCTGCGTGAGGGCGAAGGGCGGCTCGGACTGGGTCGGCGCCGCGACGAACAAGACCGGAATCCGTTTGAACAGCTGCGCGACCAGGACGAACACGTTGAAGTACGTGGCGAGGACCACGCCGCCCGCGTAGGTCGTGCGCCATCTGCCGGCGAAGTGTTTGGCGTATTGTGCGACGATCACGATCGCCAGGACCACCAGCGAGATGAACCCCACCGCGTGGGACGGCAGAAACTTGACGAACGGAAAACCGAAACCGGAAGCATTCGCCAGGATGGTGGTGACCAGAAAGACGGCGGCCCACCGGTCGAGCCGTTTCCCGGTGGCGAGGCCCCCCGCTACCACGAGGCCCGCGACGATGCCGACCAAGCTCAACACCGTGTGGAGCAGGGTGTACGTCGTGATGCTCAAGCCGAGGATCATAGGGCGAACCTGGTGCGATGCGGCCGGGCGGACAGGGCCGGTGCCTGGCGCCCTCGTCCCGAGGGCGGCGCGCGGCGAAGGGATCAATGTACGCGCCGAGTTCCATAGGAGCCAGAACAGGGCACGCGTGGTAGGGACAAGCCAAAGGCCCCGGCGATCAGCCCGGGGCCCTGGCAAACCGTGCGACCGTCACCCTACGGGTGGGTATTCCCGAAGTTGTTAAGCGAGGCACTCTGCCCCGCGGTGAGGATGAACGGGCCGTATCCGAGACCGAATGGGCACGTGGGCCCGTTCGGGGGGAACGTGTTGGTCCAGCCGGGCAGTGGCATGCCTTCGCACACGGTGTACGTACCGGCCGGCACTGTGAAGCTGTAGTTCCCGTTGCCGTCCGTTAGCGCTGTTGCGGAAACGGAGCCGCTCAGATCGACAGACCAACCCGAGAGACCGAGCCCCGTAGCGACATCGAACACCCTGCCATCAACCGTTACCCCCGGGGGGGGTGGCGGCGGTGGAGCGCACTGCTCCTCGGCCTCCTCGGCCTCGTCGGCCTCGTCGGCCTCCTCGCCATCTTGCTGCCCCGTCAGAGTACGCACGTCGTTCGAGCGATCGCCGTCGCCGTTAGCGTTCTCGCATTGCTCGGCGTCATCATGCTCGCGCGGAGCGGACCCGGAACGATCTTGGGACGCGCTCACAGCGAACGGCGCCGCAACCAGGGCGCAAAGTACAAGGAATCCGCGCATCGCTCTCTCCTGTGAGTGTGGAGGTACAACCTGAGGAGAAGGCGCGGCGACCTCAGCGTAGCGGCTCCAACTTCGCGATCAGCGGCACGACAAGACTGTGCCGCACGTCACGCGGCGGGCATAAGCTCAAGGGCGCACCGCGTTTGCAAGAACAAAGCCCCGCGCACCGACCAACGATGCACGGGGCTTCGAGTTCCCGGTGATGCGCCAGCCGCGATTCGAACGCGGGACCTTCGGCTCCGGAGAACCGTTCCCCAGCGTCCCGCCGCCAGCAATTCCGTGGATTCTTCACCGTTTGATGCCCAAACACAACGGCCGGCGACGGGGGCGTCGCGACTGTTTCGCGACTGTTTACTTGCGGCCAGCACGCGACGCCCCGGTGGATCGACGCCGGGAGGGCGTAAGGTGCGCGAAATGGACTCCCTTACCACCCGCCAGCTTCAAGCGGCGCGCCTGCGCTCACCGAATGACAAAAAGATCCAAGTAGACGCCGTAGAAACCTCTGTCCCCTTCTCCTCGATCCCAACCGCCCCGGATTAAGGCCTGACAATAGGCATTGGCCGTCCCGTAGCCAGCCTTCGTGAGCCCGCGGCGATACTTCCGCGCGTGGTCGCGGCTGAGATAGCCGACGGTTATCCCGTTGATATCAACACGTACTGCCATCGAGTCGTGCGGATTCTCGTCTTCAAGAACGAGGTGTGCTTCGATGCGTCGGTCCTCACCTTCATCTGTTCGGGGCCCGCAAATCTGCTCGAGCGCCTCTTGGTAGTGGGATTCGCCGACGATGGGCAGAGCGAAAGCATCTGGACCTTCCAAGACAAGCCGGTCACCTGGTTGAGGCGGGGTCGGCCTCGCGTCACCGCCGAAGAGTCGTGTGAGGAATCCCATTCGCGCGCCGTCTAACGGATCGCGCTTAAGCTGCGAGCCGACATCCACCGTCGCAAGGGAGCGTGTACTCTTCCACATGCCCAAAAAGCAGAAGCGAACCGGTGACTGACCCTCTCACCTCAATGCCTGCAAGAACCGCCCAACGTCGGTGACGCTTATCTCCGCCGCAGTCATCGCGCGGGCAATTCTCCAATTCTCGGACTTAGGCCAGCCTGTGTTGACCTCGTATGGCCCGAGGGCGTGTGAGTTGGGGCCCTTCACCTGTTGGACTGCTCTTTCGGACAGGTAGTTCTCGAAGGCTCGCCGGTCCGTCACGGAAACAGAGAAGCCGAGTGTCTGACAGTCACGCACGAACGCCTCTCGTTCCGGTGTCAATGGCGCGCCCGCCGTCGTCCGCTCGCTGTCTACTAGAACCGCAACCGAGTCTGATAGCCGTTTCAACTCCGCTAGTTCGACCTGCACGCCCGCGCGGATTAGCTGGCGTCCGCCAAGTGGAATCACAACGACCTTGTGGTCCTTTCCCAGAGCGCGCAGGAACTGCTGCATGGCTTTGACTTCCGTGACGCCTTCCACGAGGAGAATCGATTCGTAGCCTAACTCCTTGAAACTTGAGTAACTCATCTCGCCCACAAACTCGGCGAAGTTGGGGGTCTGTTCGAAGGGGCGAGCTACCGCTCTCCGCTCCGGCTTCTGGAATGCGTAAAGACGGTCGGCGACGCTCCGCGCAAGGCCGATTGAATGAGTCGCGAACATGACTCCCTGCTTGGCGTAAGACGTCAGGCTCATCAAGAAATCGGTCTGAAGGGACGGATGAAGATTCAGTTCGGGTTCGTCAATTAGAAGCCAAGCGGGCCTGCGTATGGCGACGTTACCGAAGACGACTAAGAACTGTGCGAGACCAGCTCCCAACTCGCGAAGTCTGTAGGGCTTCTCATTGACAATTACTTGAAGAGTTCGTTGGCCACCCACCGTGGCATTTATCTCTAAGCGGTCGTAGCCAAAGATGTGTGCAATGTCCCTCTCAAGCGCCTGCACAGCTAGGTTCTGGTTCCTAGTCGTCCCTGTCTTCCATGAGTTCCATTGGTCTATGAACGAAATGCCAATCGCGAGGTCGTAGTAGGAACCGCCGCCTTCACTAATCGCATTGCGAAAGGCGCCGATGTAGAGGCTGTCGGCCATCAGCAACGCACTCTCAATGACCGGCTTCACGTCGATGGCCAGCCCATCTCCCTCTCTTCTGAGCGTGTCGGCATCTAAGATCGCTATCCCCGGGGTGAGTTTGGTTCGCGGCTGACCGTACCAGAGTTCACCGTGCCAATTGCTTGGGCTTGCCCGCGTACAGGTCAGTCGGACAAGCGAAGCTGTTGTAGGCGTAGCAGGGGGGAACTCTAACTCAATGGTGATGGGTCGAGAATTGTCGTCGTGAAAGATTTCAAACGGGTCTTCGACCCCCGCGTAGTTTGCGCCGACAGCTCCTCCGTGAACAAGTGAGTACAGAGTCTGAGCATTTAGCGACCCAAAGAGTTGTCGCAGCTCGTGGAAGGATTTCAGGAATGTCGACTTGCCCGAGTTGTTCGGGCCGACAAGCGCCGTGAAACCGGACCCCACTTCGAGAGTCAGAGGCTGGGAGTCCTCAAAGCATCGGTAGTTCTTCAACGTGACTTTGAAGACAGACATTAAGGGTCAACCTTGAGGTGTCAGCGTGTCACAGGCTAGGCAGCCCTAGACGCGCGCTACACAATGCTACGCCGCGGGTAGCGAGGCTAGGGCGTTTTTGCGGCACGGGCGGGCGGGTTTGCGACACGGTGCCGCTGTCCCGTCCCCCGCTGCCGCAAGAACCTGCTGCCTAGGACGGACAAGTTTGTGATGTGAATTCCCAAACGCGCTTGTGCGATTGGGGTTTTGGAGGGGGTTGTCTCGCTCAAGCGATTTCTACAATCGGGTAAGACTTGACCCCACCTGTTCACCCGAGCGGTACAGCAGTAAATTGAGCGTCACCGCCGCACTCGAAGTCCGGCGCGAGCCAATCCCTACGACCCGCGCCCTTCGAGTGACACCATAACCCGCTGCTGTCGCGTCCTAGTCACCTCGCAGCGCGGCCGGTCACGGAGTCGAACAGCACACGCCGGATCTGCTCGGAATCCGAGGGAAGGGCTGGTACGTCAGCCGAGCGGCATGGCCACGACTCAACCCCGCTGAAACGAGCGAAGCCGGTTGATAAGAGCGGGAAGGACTACTTGACGAATTCGATCAGGCGTTTCGCGATGACGTCTCCAAATCCGGACACCAGTGTGGCGATAACAGTCGCGGCAGCGAGGAACTTGTTTTCCGTGTCATGACCCTGCCTGTCGATGTCAATGGACTGCGCAAGAAGTTTGATGCGGTGTTCAAGTTCTTTCACAGTGGGCTCAGGTCGCTCGATCGTCTGCGTCGATGGGGTTTCTTTCATCTCTCGGATCGCAACACGAATATTGGGAAGTGTGTCAGTCAGCGTCTTGAAGAACCGTGAGCCGTAATCACGGCTCACAAAGAGGAAACCAAGCGTTATGGCCAGCCCCAGGACCCCCCCTCGACCGGCTTTCTCGGGCGATGGCGAAACGACCACATAATAGAACAACCCACCCAGTGAGCTGGCGATGCTGACAATGAATACGGTCCAATGGTCGGCCTTTTCTGACATACGAGTCCTATCGCAGTGATCGCTGAAAGAGTTTCCTCAAAGGTTCCCAGAGTGGGGAGACCTCGTCCACGAACATGCCTGTGCAACTCTTATTCGCCTTGTCGACCAAGAACGATGCTTGCCAACCTCCAAGCGTCAGCACGCAAATAACGGACTTACGGTGGGACAAGGCCCTGTATTTGAGAACTGTTGTGGGATCAGTGTGACCCTTGCGGAGATTGTTCACGGCTTCTACGAAGGCGTCGAACTCACGGATTTGTAGCGCAGCTTCGACAGCCGCTCGGCCTCTTGGTGGCGCCAGTTCGAGGCGCTTTGCGAGCCTCTCTGTGATGGAATCGAGGTCGCTCACCAGTTTCTTGCTTATGGCGACCGTCCAGGCAGACATCCCTTACTTGGGCGCTGGACGCTTACGCAGTTTCGTCAGTCTCGCACGAATCGCGGCGAAGCGTCGATCGGCCTCTTCGTCGCTCAGAATCTCGGCGTCGCCCGCCTCGAGTCGCCGCTCGAATTCGTCCGCCCGGTCTCGCAGTTTCCTATTCATAATACGTCCTTTCACTCGATCCAATAGCAAATCAACACCTCGCCTGATTACACTGACGAAGTCGATTCTCTCAAGCGGATTCTTCGTCGTCTTGCTCATTTGTACGTCAAGGTTACAGGATCCATGCGGTCCCAGCAACTGGCCTGTGCCCACCACCGACGGCGCTCCGGCCCGAGCAGCTGCGCGAGTGGCGGCACCAGTTCGGGAAGACCGGGCCCGCGGCGCCGACCGGCTCAGACGCCGAGGAGCTGCGGCGGCTGCGGCGGGAGCTCGAGGTCACGCGCCAGGAGCGGGATTTCCCAAAAAAAGCGGCGGCGTTCTTCGCGAAAGAGTTCCGGTGAGGTACGCCTGCATCGCGCAGCACCGGGCCGAATACCCGATTCGCTTGATGTGTCGGGTGCTCGCGGTCTCACGGGCGGGCTTCTACGCGGCGTGGCGGAAGCACAGCGAGCGGCGGACGACCGAAAAACATCTTCCGCGTTTGCCCTATACCGAACGATCGGGTCCGAGCCCGACCGATGACACCCCCCCCGTCCAGGGTGTCAGATCTTTCACGAGCTGGACAACCAGCTCAAACGCGGTGTCCATTAAATCGGGGCAATTCCAGTTTGAAGTGTTACAAGCGTGGGTGCATCTTCTGGGATGTTCGAGCAGCTTCAGGGCATCCGCAAACGGTGGGGCGTCTGGCCTGAGATTGCTGTTGGGGCGCTGCTGCTAGTGCTGTTCCTACTGGACCTCGTTGGGCGCATAGACACGGCCCGCGCCATCTTCGATCGACAGCATCCCCAGAGGCTCGCTGCACTAAACCGCCTTCGCGCCCAGAACCAGGCCCGCGTCGTTCACGGACTGCCGAAGACTATTGGACTCGGAGCTGCTGACGAGGCGCATCTCCTTGCTAAGGCGAAGGCGGGAAATGTGACGGAGGCGTGGGTCGCCGAGAGCAGGCACTTTCTCGCGCGCGCAGTCGCGTTCTTCGGTGTGAAACGAGCGCTGTCAGACATCAGCGTGGCGGACGTGACTAGGTGGGCAGAGACGTTGCTTGCAACGCCACCGACCGGCCGGCGGCGCGGCGCGATGAGCGGCGGCACTGTGCGTCATCACCTCAACGCCCTTTCGAATCTGTACCGCCGCGCGCAGGCTGAAGGCTACGTAGTCCCCGGCTACAACCCCGTGGGCGCGATGTTGGAGAAGCCGACGGCGCGCCGCGATGAAGCCCAGTGGCTCGAGGTGCCCGACGCCGCTCTCTTGCTTGAGGCGGCGCGGCTGCATGACCGGACGTTTGCCTATCCCCTCGTCGCTACGTTCCTCCTCACCGGAGGCCGCGAATCGGAAGTCTTGGGGTTGGAGGTGCGCGACGTGAGCACGGACCGAAAGATCATCACCTTCCGTCCCAACCGCTGGCGGAGGCTTAAGACGCCAGCGTTCTTTCCGCACTCCGCCCCTCTGGCCGCAACTCGCGGAGATCCTGGGCGCCTATTTGATGCAGCGACCGCCTGGGCGATTGTTATTCCCTGGTTACCGGACGGGCAAGGAAGCCATGGTCACTGATTGGCGGAAGCTCTTGGACAGGATTGCGGCAAGGGCGGGCTGGAAGCGAGGCGAGATTCGATCGAAGATGTTTCGGCACACCTATGCGGCCGCACGTCTCCAGACGCTCGACCAAGGCGCGCCAGTGAGCGCTTACACGGTGGCGAAGGAGCTGGGCCATGGTGGGGAGTCCATGGTGCGGCGAGTGTACGGTCATCTGGGCGCCGTGCGCCACCGCTCGGCGGTCGTGGAGTATCGCGTGCACCAGCATCGGAAGGTGCTCGGGAACCGGCTGAGGGGTCTGGCCTCGACCAGTGCACGGCGGTAAGGGCGGTGGGGCCCCCAGAGCCGCCGCACTGTTACAAGCATTGTGACAAAAAATCCGTCGTCATCGTAACTTCATGCGCCAGCCGCGATTCGAACGCGGGACCTTCGGCTCCGGAGGCCGACGCTCTATCCAGCTGAGCTACTGGCGCTCAAAGACTTAGAACTTCACGACTGGCGTTTGTTGCCTCGCAGACGCGCCAGCCGGTCCTACAACTTAGCCGTGTGCTGCTCGACCCGGTACTCCAAGAGCTGTGGCGAAGCTGCGCGGTCCTTGTACAATCACCCCTCATGCTCAATGTCGGACTGGTCGGTTTCGGCTTCGCGAGCAAGGTATTCCACGCACCGGTGATTCGTGTGGTCGAGGGTCTCCGCCTTACGACCATCGTGCAGCGCAGTGGCGCGCCAGACCCGCGCTATCCCGATGTCGCATTCGTTCGCAGCGTGGATGAGCTGCTCGACCGGGCTATCGACCTGGTCGTCATCGCCACGCCCAACACGTCGCATCACCCGATCGCGAAGCAGTGTCTACTGGCTGGACGCCACGTCGTTATCGATAAGCCGTTTACCACAACGGCCGCCGAAGCCGAGGAACTCGTCCAACTCGCCAAACGGAAGCAGCGCGTAGTTTCGGCCTACCAGAACCGCCGTTACGTGGGAGACTTCGTAACGCTGCAGAATCTTCTGTCGGACGGCGTGCTCGGGCGAGTCGCGATGTTCGAGTCCCATTTTGATCGCTTCCGCCCCGAGCTGAGGCCCACCGCGTGGCGCGAACAGCCGCACCCCGGCTCCGGCATATGGTTCGACTTGGGCTCGCACCTGCTCGACCAGGCGTTGGTCCTGTTCGGAAATCCGCGAGCGGTCGCCGCCGACATCCGCATCGAGCGCGCAGGCGCGGCTGTTGACGACGCGTTCGACGTCACGCTCCATTACCCGCACATGCGGGCGCTGTTGCGGGCGTCCATGCTGGCGGCTGCACCGGGACCGACGTTTGCCGCCCACGGCACGAAAGGGTCGTTCATCAAGTACGGACTCGATCCGCAGGAGGCAGCGCTGAAATCGGGCCGCACGCCCGACGAGCCGAACTGGGATGCAGAACCAGCCGAGCGGTACGGCCAGCTGACCACGCCCGAGGAAACTCGGACGGTTGCCACGATTCCCTCGAGCTTCACCCACTACTACGAGAATGTCCGCGACGCGATTCTAGGGAGGGCGCAGCTGGCGGTCACGCCTGACCAGGCACTCGATGTAATGCGCGGA
>Ga0209377_1001963_pt1 | contig 13564 bp, 14 predicted proteins | sample GraSoiAngelo_141_FD_185898 | JGI IMG/M metagenome (GOLD analysis project Ga0209377, IMG submission 185898) | Grasslands soil microbial communities from the Angelo Coastal Reserve, California, USA - 14_0929_12_40cm (SPAdes) (version 2) | ecosystem: Environmental > Terrestrial > Soil > Grasslands ...
TGTCAACAGAGCCAATGTTGATTCTAAAAGACTTACAGAATTGCTAACCCCTTTAGAATCAACACTTATGAAAAACAGGGGGAGGGGGGTGGTTATCGTTATCCAGCGGTCCCAACTATCATTGAGCTACGATCACGCTGCCTGGAATTCGGCAAGGTGCATCAGGCGCCCTGCGTTAGGCATTTGGGGTCTGCGCAGGTGGAGAATTTTCTGGGCGAAAGCCTGCGCGCGCCATGCCGCGTTTGACCTCTTCGTTTTTCATGAACTGTTCCCACACAAAACCCGTGCGGTGATTTTCCGCCATGAGCATGGTGATACCGAGATCGATGCCCAGCACATCAGCGTCGTACCAACCGATCAACGGATTGAATGCGTCGCGGAAGCTGTATTTTGTCCACACACGATCCCAGTAGCGGCCACGAAGATTCCGCAGAACTCGAATGCAATCGTCGAAGAGAAACGGCAGAGAGCCGCCCGTCGCGCACGGAACGATGCTTCCATCAATCGGCCCCTGCGGCGGCGGACCGCCCCAGGCGGTGTAGCCTTTTACATAATCCGAGGCGCTGATGCCCCACAGGTCTTCGCTGTAATCCGGAAAGCGATCCCGGAGCGAAAGGCAAAAAAGTTTGTGCGCTTTTGTTGCTTTCACCGAATTCTCAAAGTAGTTCGCGTAGGAGTCGCGCTTGTTGCGGAAATCAAACCAGGCATGCGAATACTGATGCGTGAAGATGGGATCGTTTCCGGAGATATATTCGATTCCCTGATACTTGATGGTCGGCCGAGTCCAAGCATCCCAGGAACTTGCGTCCAAAGGGTGAGTAGGAGAACCGACGGCCAGCAAATAAATCATCATCAATTCACAAAAATGTTCCCAGCGTGCGCGGAGAAATCCTGATTCCGGCATCCAACCCATGGAAAACGTGCGCCCGCCATTGAGCATCCAGGGCCAATCGACGCGCTCGTAGATTTTCGTCGCGAGGTCCTTGATTTCAGGATCGGCAAAGTATTGCCGGGCGGTAAGGACGCCGCACAAGAGAATGGAACTATCGATGGAGGAAAGCTCGCACTTCTCCCACCGCTGGCCCGTCTCCATATGAATGAAGTGGAAGAAGAATCCATGCTCGTGAGGCAAATCGTTGGCCAGGAATCGCAGCGTCTTTCGAACGCGCTCGAGAATCTCCGGTGATTTGCCGTAGCCCCGCCGGTCGCCGATACACAAGCTGGTCAAGCCAAATCCAGTGGCGGCGATGCTCGACATCGTCCGCGAATCATTGCCATTGGCAAGCGCACGATCTTTTACTTGCCCCGTCTTGGGATTTGCCTCGTTCCAGAAAAAGTCAAAACTGGCGCGCTGAATCTCATCGAGCAGTTGCTCGTCGCTGCCTTCGTAGGGCGCGCCAGCGGGTTCTGCAAACGATTTTGAGGCCGGCTTCTGACAGCCGGTGGCCGTCGTCCCCAGGGGCGAGGCAAGCAGCCCCATCCCGCAAATCCTCATCATCTCTCTTCGGTTCAGAAGATTCTTGAATGTCATTCGTAATCCGGTTTTATTTCGTGATTTCGAGCGTGCCTTGGACGCCTTGACTGGAGTCCGGGGCGACCCACAGGGTGACATGCGCGGGCTCGGCGGCGAACTTGTTCTGATCGTTCCAAAACGCGAAGGCTTCGGGGCCCAACTGGAACGTCACGTTTTTCGTCTCGCCGGGAGCGAGAGAAACGCGCTGGAATCCACTCAATGCGCAGACCGGCTGAGCGACGCTTGTTCCCTGAAAGCGCAGGTAAAGCTGCACCGTTTCCTCTCCCGCCCTTGCTCCGGTGTTCGTGATGTCCGCGCTGACGCTCAAGAGCGTACTCCGTGTATTCCCTTTCGCATGGAGTTCGTCATTCAGGTTTTTTGCGCTCAGTGAAGGCTTATCGATTTGGAGATTCGCATAACGATAGCTCGTATACGAGAGCCCGAAACCAAAAGGAAACTGCGGGCTGTTTTGCTCGTCGATATAGCGGGAGACGAATTTCTCGATACCATTTTGCGGGGGATGCGTCAGGTCAATGTCTCTTGGCGGCCGTCCCGTACTCAATGCATCGTAATACAAAGGTTCTTGACCCATGCTTCGCGGCCAGCTTACTACCAGCCTTCCCGTCGGATTTGCCTCGCCGAATAAGGTGCGCACCAGCGCAGGGCCAGCCTCCACGCCGGGAAACCAAGCCGCCAGAACTGCGGGCACATGCTGAAACGCCCAGGGAAGGGTCAGCGGGCGGCCGCTAAAGATGAGAAGAACGACGGGTTTCCCCGTGGCTACGATTTTTTCCAGGAGTTGCTCCTGGCGTCCTGGCAATCCGAGAAATGCCCGCGAGGCCGCTTCGCCGGTCATCTCCGGTGCATTTTCTCCCAGGGCCAGGAAGGTCGTGTCCGATTGTTCGGCAACCTTCACAGCTTCCACCAATTGATCGTCTGACCCTCCCAGGATTTCTGATCCCTTCGCGTAGCGAACGTTTTGTGCGCCCATTTTTTGGATGAGGGCGGTGCGCAGCGTGATCACATCCTCGGGACGTCCCTGCCCAGCCCACGAACCCAGCATGTCTCCGTGGTCGTCCGCTAACGGTCCGATCAGCGCGATGGTTTTCGTTTGATTAGACAAAGGCAAGACGGGCCCGCGGCCCGAGAAATCCTGATTTCTCAATAAGACAAAGGAGTGTTCCGCAGCAGTTCGCGCCAGCATCAGGCTGTCCGGCTGGAGCATGGCGCTCGCCTCTTTCGCTTCGTCAGCATAGGGGCGTTCGAACAGACCCAGGGCGAATTTGACTCGCAATACCCGCCGAGCCGCCTCGTCCACGGCCGCTTCGGGAATTTCACCCGAGCGCACCAGTCGCACCAGGTTCTCATGGTAGAGACTGCTTACCATATCCATGTCGACGCCGCCTAGAAAAGCCTTGCGCGCCGCAGTCGCTCCGTCGTTGGCGATGCCGTGTGCAATAAGCTCCCCGACCGAGGTGTAATCGCTATCTACGATTCCCTGGAACCCCCATTCCTCCCTCAGGATCTGCTTCAAGGTGAAAGGATTCGCAGAAGCCGGCACTGCATTCAGCGAATTGAACGCACTCATCAGGGTGGCTGCGCCCTCATCGATGGCGGCGTGAAATGGCGGCAGATAAAACTGCCGCAGCGTGTGTTCGGAAAGCTCAACGGAATTGTAGTCGCGGCCGCCTTCTGCGGCGCCATAGCCGACAAAGTGTTTTGGACACGCCGCGATGCTGTCGGGAGCATCCAGCCGTGCACCCTGATACCCTCGTACGTAGGCACGGGCGATCGCCGCGCCGAGAAAAGGATCTTCGCCGGCGCCCTCCGTCATTCTTCCCCAGCGCGCATCTCTTGCAATATCCACCATCGGAGAGAAGGTCCAGCGAATGCCGCTGGCGGAAGTTTCGCGTGCAGCAACGCGCGCGGTCTGTTCGATCAGCAGTGGATCCCAACTCGAGGCCAGTCCAAGCGGAATTGGAAACTCCGTTCTGAATCCATGAATCACATCCAAGCCGAAAAGTAGGGGGATGTGCAGCCGCGACTGTTCTACGGCGATGCGTTGGTAGGCATTGGTCTGGCGCGCGGTGGTGATGTTAAATAGCGCTCCGACTTCTCCCTTCCGGATCATGTCGTCGTAATCGGTGCGACCCGTTCCCGGTCCAGTCGGTTGGCCAGCGGAATACTGGACCAATTGGCCGACCTTTTCTTCGAGCGTCATCTTCCGGAGGAGTTCATCCACCTTCTTTTCGGAGCTGGGATCGGAGAGGCTTGTGCGAGCCGTTTCCGCTCGGGAGGCCAACGCCGCCGATGAGGTTTGAGCCGGTGCGGGCGGACAGAGCACCAGGGCAGAGACCGCGAGGGCATAGCGATAGAGGAGGGATGTCACTTTTCAAAATGCTCCTGTGAATAGATGTGGTGCCGGAAACAAGCCGACCGCGTTTCTGAATGGGGTCGCTGGCCCATTCGATTGTAAGCCCGGTCGTGCGCAAAGGGGGGGCTTCCTGAGCTGCGAGTACCCTCTCTCCCCCTGCCAGAAAATAGCATACTAAACCGATTTATTAGCACTTACAAGAGACGCCGTGGCAGTTTGGGGCCACTTGTGGGATGGGGCTTGTCCCCATTTAGTCCAGTATGCGAAACTACGGTGCAAGACAGCCCCATGCCCCGGTCCAAATCAAGCGCAACGTGGAACGTCCGAAAAGCTTCGGGGCAGAGTGTGAGCCTGAAATTTCTCGCAGAACACTTAGGACTCTCGCAAGCGGCCGTTTCCCTGGTCATCAACCACTCTCCCGGCGCAAAATCGATTCCACATCGTACCCAAGAGCTTATTCGGCAGGCTGCGCGGGAGCTGAACTATCGTCCCAATCACCTGGCACGGTCCCTGCGACAGCAGCGAAGCTACACCATCGGCGTCGTTGTGCCGGAAATCAGCGAAGGGTACGCAGCCCTGGTGATGTCCGGGATTGAGGATCATCTACTCCAAGAAGGCTACTTCTATTTTGTCGTGAGTCACCGCCATCGCGATGAGTTGATTGCAGAATACCCGCTTCTTCTGCAGCAGCGTGCGGTGGAGGGCCTGATAGCGGTGGACACCGCCATAACCGGCGCGGCCCAAGTTCCGCTTGTGGCTGTTTCCGGCCATCGGGAAGTGCCGGGAGTCACCAACATCGTCCTTGACCATGCCCGCGCCGCGGCCATTGCGATGGAGCACCTGACAAAGCTTGGCCACCGAGAGATGGCCTTCATCAAAGGGCAAGAGTTCAGTTCCGATACAGCCATTCGCTGGGAGTCGGTTCGGAGTGCAGCGGAAGCGCTCGGCGTTCGAATTAATCACAGACTGGTGGGCCAGCTCGAGGGGGAATCTTCTTCACCGGCGCTGGGTTATGAGGTTGCAAGAAAACTGCTCGCCTCGGGCGAACCCTTCACTGCTCTTTTCGCATTCAATGATATTTCCGCGATCGGCGCCATCCAGGCGTTGCGCGAAGCTGGCCGGCGTATCCCCGAAGATGTTTCGGTGGTGGGCTTTGATGACATCCAGAGTGCCGCCTTCCAGAATCCTGCGCTGACGACGGTACGGCAACCGTTGCGCGGGATGGGATTGCTCGCAGCGGAGACGCTGCTCCAGCGCATTGCTGCGCCCCCGCAGGCCCCCTACCCCAAAGAAATCGTGGTCCAACCGGAATTGATCATCCGCGCGAGCACCGCTCCGGCTCCGAAACAGCCTCGAATGTAAATCGCCAGGGCTCGACTCGAAGCACGTCGCGGTCTGCTGCTTGCGACACGCAGCGCTTGGAAAAGTGAGCTGATGAAAAGGAAGTAGGTTCGAAAATTCTGGAGCCGAGGGCGAGAGTTGAACTCGCGACCTGCCGATTACGAATCGGCTGCTCTACCACTGAGCTACCTCGGCCCGCTGTAACGACGATAGCATCCGCTGGAAAATACTGTCAATTTATCCGCAGAACGCAGGTTCGCTCAACGCGAAAAGGGATACATGGCCCAACCAATACCCACACCGATCAGCAGAAAGAGAAACAGCGACCACACGATATATTTCACGCGGTCCACCGGCCGGCGGCGGGCCAAGAATCCGAAGGCCACGGAAATGACCAAAGCAAAGAGCAGCATGGCCTGGAGATGGCTGATCTTGAATGCGAGTCCGGCGCTCACGCCTTGCGCCCTCGCGCCGCTTCATAGGCATGCAGCGCCACCAGTAAATTCAGCACGCCCGCAGTAGCCAGGAACCGCGTCCCGTAGTCTCCGCCCGCATGCGACACATCGGCGCCATCCGCTTCGAGGGATTTCGCCGCCAAGTAAAACGTTCCCGTGCCCAGATCGGCAAGGTACCCCAGCGAATCGAAGGCGTCATTTCCAGTGGAACGGAAGAGGTTGCCCCGCATTCCGGCCCCAACGATGACAAGCACTCCGACAGTCACAAAGCACGTCAGCGCGCGGCCCCACATTTTCAGGAGTGCATGACCTAGCCCCGGCACGAGCCAGCCCGCCACCGCGACGATGACGGCCAGCGTCTCGCGTCTCGAATCCTGCGGCCGAGCGACGGTTGTCTGTTCAGCCATGCATCTTCCCTCTGCCGAAACTACGCCAGCAACGGCAGAATCTCAGTTTGAATCGCCCCTGTAACTTGCGCTTCCCTTTCACCAATATAAACGTTCACTTCGCTGCGCACGCCGAATTCCCGCAAATAGATTCCCGGCTCAATCGAATTGCACGTGTGCGGTATCAGGTGGCGCACGTCATTCGTCTCGAGGCCATCCATGTTCGCGCCGTTCCCGTGAACCTTTTCTCCAATGCTGTGGCCGGTGCGGTGAAAAAAATACTTGCCGTAGCCGGCCTTTTCAATCACGCCGCGCGCCGCCTGATCCACTTGCCGTCCCTGGAGCGGTTTTCCCGCCGCAACCTGCTCGCGGATCAGATGGGTGGCTTTGTCGCGCGCCTCGCGCACCACCTTAAAAATCTTCGCATATTTCTCCGGCACTTTCGCGCCGAGGTAGCCCATCCAGGTCACGTCATAATAAACGCTTCCCGGCGTTTTCTTCTTTCCCCACACATCCAGGAGCAGCAGGTCGCCTTCGCGTATCGGGGCCGCCGACTCCGCCGTCGGACCATAGTGCGGGTCGCTCGCGTGCGCGTTCACGGCAATGTCCGGCCCCTCTTCGGTCCAGAGCCCCGCAGCTTCAAACTCTTTGAGGATCCACTGCTTCAAATCGTATTCCGTGAGCGCCTTTTTCTCGCGTACAGAACCAGCGGCATAAGCAAAGGCTCCTCGCACGATCTGGTCGATGGCCACTCCTGCCGATAGATGCGATTCCAATTGCGCCGCGCTCCAGCATGCATCATATTTCTGCACCAGATCCGCCGAACTCACCACCTTTGCCCCGGCGCTTCGCACCAACTCGATGGTTCCCGCATCCACCATGGCCACGTAGGGAATTTCGTTTTTCGGCGAGTATTGCATGGCTACTTTCTTCGCGCGTCCTAGCACCTTCTTGAGATTCTTGTGGAGTTCCTCCTGTTTCGCGTAGTACAACGTCTCTCCCGGCAACGCCGCCAGTGATTCGGATTCGATTTTATGCACCAGTTTTTTCGGCGTTCCCTTGGCCGGCACGAAGTAATACCACCGGCGCGTGCGCATCCCATCCGGCAAACTCAGGATGTGTTGCGCAATGGGATCGCGCCCGCGAAAATCGTAAAACAGCCATCCATCGAGCTTGGCAGCCCGCAAGTCAGTTTGAATCCCTTGAATGTTCGCGCTCATCGGAAAAGTCCGCTCCATCGCGCGGGCAGGATTCCATCGCTCATTTTCAAGCTTCTCGCGCCAGCAGCGCTTGGATCTGCTGCACGGTCACGCCGCGAATTTCGATGCGTTTTGTGCGGCTTCGATCCCCGCTGAGAATTCTAACAGCCGACTTCGGCGTTTTCAAAAGTTGCGCCAGAAACTCCACCAGCGCCTCATTGGCGCGGTCCTCCACCGCCGGAGCCCGCAGCCTCACCTTCAGGGCCCCGCTCACTTCCCCGGCGATTTCATCCTTGCTTGCCCGCGGCTGAACCCTTACCGGGAAAATCGCAGCGCCGTCCCGCTCTTGTATTTCCAGCATCCCATTCCTCTCTGACAGTGCTTATGGGGTTTCGCGAGTTCCGAACAACGCGGTCCCCACGCGCACTTCTGTCGCGCCCTCTTCGATGGCTACCTCGAAGTCATGCGACATCCCCATCGATAAAACCGGCAACGCGAAGCCAAGCTTTTCCCGCAGATCCTCGCGCAGTTCTCGCAAACGCCGGAAATATGGGCGCACTTTTTCCGCTTCTTCCAGAAATGGCGGGATGCACATCAGCCCCGCGAGCTCCAGCTGCGGCAGCCCAGCTACTTTTTCCGCCAGCGCCGGGAGCACTTCTATTTCGGCGCCGCTCTTCGCTTCTTCCTGCGCGACCCGCACCTCGATGAGCACTCGAAGTTTACCCACGATGCCGGCTTCCGCTCTCGCTCGGTCCAATTTTTGAGCAAGCGCGAAACTATCCACCGAATCCACACTGTGAAACAGCCGGGCCGCCCTCGCGGCTTTGTTGCTTTGTAAATGACCGATCAAGTGCCACATCGCAGCCAGCTCTTCCGCACCCGCGCGCTTCCCTTCCCACTCCTGCACGCGATTTTCTCCAAAATGCTGCAGACCCGCCTCATAGGCCTCGCGTATCAGCTCTGCCGGATGCGTTTTCGAAACGCCGATCAAGGTAATCTCATCATCGCGGCGTCCAACGCGATGCGCCGCACGCGCAATCCTCTCCTGTACCCGAAGCAAGTTTTCCCGAATTCCAGTGTGCGACATCACGAAATTCGAATCCTAGCACGTGCAGCATTGCAGCGCCGAATGTCTGCGGTTAGACTGAGTTTCGACCGTTCATCTCACCCGGTCATTGAGGTTGACGCTGGATTGCATCCACCAGTGAACAGACGGCCCCTCGGCCGCCTTATCGCTTTCGAGGGCATCGACGGCAGCGGCAAGCGCACCCAGTTAGACTTGTTAGCCGGCGTCCTGGCCGCCGGTCAAGGCGGCCCCAGTATTTTTACGACTGGCTTCCCTCAATACGATTCCTGGTTTGGCAAAATGATCGGCCAGTTTCTGAACGGCGACCTGGGTCCGCTCGAGAACGTCGATCCGCACTTCACTGCCATGCTCTACGCGGGCGACCGCTTCGAAGCCAAGCCTAAGCTGGAGACGGCCCTGAACAACGGCCAAATTGTTCTGGTCGACCGCTACATCGGTTCGAATCTCGCTCATCAGACGGCGCGTGTTCCTGTCGAAAAACGTGGCGCCTTCCGCCGCTGGATCGAGCATCTCGAATACGGGATATACGGTCTTCCGCGGGAAGACCTGATCCTTTATTTGCGGGTTCCCCCGAGGCAAGCGCAATCGTTGGTGGCCCAAAAATCCGCGAGAACCTACACAACGGCTAAGCAGGATATTTTGGAAGCCAGCTTGCGCCATCTGGAGCAGGCCGCGGAGATGTATGATCTCCTCTCTCAGCAAGCTCCCTGGGCAAGCATCGAGTGTTACGACTCCCCGAGCGGCGCAATGCGCTCGCCCAAAGATATCGCCCAGGAAGTTCTCGCCGCTGTGAACAAAATCACTACGACGCAAGTCATGCGCGATTCCGGCGCGGGTGGGAGCTGACCGTGGGCTTTCCCGAATTCCTCGGCAACGAACGCATCGTCGCGGCTCTCCGCGGTGCTCTTCGAACCCAGCGCGTGCCCCACGCTCTGCTCTTTACCGGCCCGCGCGGCGTTGGCAAATTCACGCTCGCGCGCATGTTCGCGCAAGCGGCAAATTGCGAACGCATGACCGATGACTTTTGCGGCGAATGCGCCACCTGCCGGCGCATTTCCCAGCTCACTGATCCTCAAAAACTCCTCGAACAAGGTCTCGTTGAGCGCGGCGAAAGTGCCGACGCCGCCACCGTCGAGCGCGTTCCGCTGATCTTGCAGTCCCACCCTGACGTGTGGGCGCTCGTCCCGGATCCTGTCCGTTTGAAGAGTCCCGTCGCGCGCCCGATGCTGCGCATCGGCCAGTTGCGCGCCGTCCAGCGCGCCGCCTATTTCCAACCGATGGGCCGCCGCCGCGTCTTTATCCTCGACGGCGCCGAAACCATGCGCTGGGACGTCGCCAACGTTTTTCTGAAAATCCTCGAAGAGCCCCCCGGATCGGCCACTCTAATCCTCACGGCTCCGTCGCCATTCGCGCTTCTCCCCACCATCGTTTCGCGCTGCCTGCAATTTCATTTCGCGCCGCTGCCGCAAGCCGCCGTGGAAAAAATTCTGAAAGAAAAGACCGCCCGCAAGCCCGCCGAAATCAAGCTCGCTGCACAACTCGCCGAAGGCAGCCCCGGCCTGGCCATCGAAATGGACGTCACGGCTGCCGCCCAAAATCGCAAAAATGCGCTTGGCATCCTCGAGCGTGCCGCGCGGGGTCGCGACTTTGCCCAACTCTTCGCCGACACCTCCGCCCTCGCCAAGGACCGTGAATCCTCCTTTGAAGAACAGATCGGCGTCTTTTACAGCTTGCTCACCGATCTCCTCGAACTGACGTCCAAACTAAAGGACCCGGTCCTCCGAAACGCTCTTCTTGCCAAAGAGCTGGAGTCGCTCAGTCAAGCTGTCGATTCCGCGTGGGTTCTTCGCGCGATAGCCGGTTTTGACGAACTGTACGCCGGCGCGCGCCGCAACTTGAATCGCCAGCTTGGTCTCGATGCCCTTGCGGCCTCGCTCGCGCCGGGATCTTCGCAGCCTTCCGCGCCGGGCACCTGACCCCCATTGCCAACCGCTCGCCAAAATTGAATTATGTCGTTACACTGAAACCTATCGACCTGCCCGCGCATCATAGGGACAGATATTCCAACCCCGAGCTGTACAAAAGGAGTAGTCATGGTGAACCGCCGCATGTTTCGCCCGGGCTTCCCGGACGTCAAGGAGCAGGGCCCACCCCGCTCTCCACACAATGGCCCAATTCCGAACAAAAAGCCGGCTCCGCCGGAAATAACCCATGCTGAAAACTTTTACTGGGTCAAACAAATGCAGTCCCACACCCCGATGGCCGTTGTTCTCCAGGATGGCGAAGTGCTTCGCGGCACGATCGAGTGGTATGACCGTGATTGCATTAAGCTCACGCGCCAAGGCAATCCCAACCTGCTCATTTTCAAGCGCGTGATCAAGTACCTTTACAAGGACGGAGAAGAATCCGCTCAAGGCGGCGAAGAGTAATTCCGCTATTGCTGCATGGAATGACCGGCAACTGCTCCAAAGGTGAGCAGCGCCTTGGCCGCGAGTGATCCATCTTCATTGACAATTTCGCACTCGGCCACTACAAAATTTCTTCCCGTGCGCAGCACGCGCGCATCGGCTTTGATGCGCCCGCCCGGAACGGGCTCCAGGTAATTGATCTTCAGTTCCACCGTGGCGATTTCCGTTCCCCTCGGTACAGTCGTGTACGCCGCGATCGCTGCCGTGGTGTCCGCCAGCGCCGCCAGAATTCCTCCGTGCACCACGCCATGAAGCTGCTTGTGATGCGCCCGCACATCCAGCTGAAAAATGGCGCGCCCCTTCTCCACCTTTTCCACGTCGAAACCGAGATGCGCCATAACCTGACTCTCTTTCATGCGCTCGCGCACCAGCTCAGTGGCCCACCTTGTTTCTGCCGATTGTTTCGCCTTCGTTTTCATTCGGAATCTCAGTACGCCGTCAGCCCGCCGTCCAGCGGAATCGCCGCCCCCGTCAGCCACGAGGACTCCTCCGATGCCAAAAACACCGCCAATTCCGCCACGTCCACAGGCTTCCCAAAGCGCCCTAACGGAATCGTCGTCAGCCGCGCTTTCCTCAGCGCCTGGCCCTGCTCGCCGCTGTCGAACAGCCCTCTCACCAGCTCCGTCTCCACGATCGCCGGGCAAATGCAATTCACGCGCACATTCTCGTGCGCGTGATCCAGCGCCATGGCTTTCGTCAGCAGGGTCACGCCGCCCTTCGAAGCGCAGTACGCCGCGCGATCCTTCATCGCCACCAGCCCCAGCACCGACCCGATATTCACGATTGCGCCGCCGCCCGCCTTGCGAAATTCCTTCAGCGCGGCCCGCGACAGTAGAAACGGCCCCTTCACATTCACCGTCATCACCTGGTCCCACTCCGCCTCGCTGATTCCGTCCACCGTCGCGACACTCAAAATCCCTGCATTGTTCACCAGCACATCCAGCTTCCCAAATTGCTTGGCCGTCTCCCGCACGGCTCGTTCCGCATCTCGCGCGCGCGTCACATCGCACTCGATCGCCTTGGCCTCGCCTCCTTGCTTTTTGACCTCTCTCGCAACCTCCTTCAGCTTCTCCATCCGCCGCCCGGCTAACGCCACGTTTGCGCCTTCCCGCGCAAACGCCACGGCGATGGCCCGCCCGATGCCCGTGCCCCCGCCGGTAATCAGTGCTACCTTCCCTGAGAGTCGTGTCACGAATTTTCCTATTTAGGCGTCTAATAGAATGGCGCGCCATCGGGATCCTGTCCCGCCCGGTGCGCGCGACTCTAGCATCCAGGTTCAAGGCCTGCAACTTGTAGTGGCGGGCCTTTAGACTCGTGCTTTTCTCTTATGGTCTCGGGCCGCCGACGAATTTGTTGTATCGTACCGGCTCCCATTTAACGGAGACTCGAACCTCACCCTATGCGCATTGGCATCACTTGCTACCCCACCTACGGCGGCTCCGGCGTCGTCGCCACCGAGCTGGGCATGGAGCTCGCCGCTCGCGGTCACGACATTCATTTCATCAGCTACGCCCCGCCCATCCGCATGAATCCCGATAGCAAGCGCATCTACTTTCACGAAGTGGAGGTCGTCTCCTACCCCCTCTTCGACCATCCTCCCTACACCCTCGCTCTCGCCACCAAAATGCTCGAAGTTTTCGAATCCGAAGCCCTCGACCTTCTCCACGTTCACTACGCCATTCCCCATTCGGTCAGCGCGCTGCTCGCGCGTTCCATGGCCGCGCCGCGCCGCCTTCCCTTCATCACCACGCTTCATGGCACGGACATCACCCTCGTCGGCAGCAACCGCAGCTATCTTCCCATCACCAAATTTTCCATCGAGCAAAGCGACGGCATCACCTGCATCTCTAACTATTTGCTCCAGCAGACGATCAAAGAATTTGACATCAAGCATCCCATCGAAGTCATCCCCAATTTCGTCAACTGCGATCTCTACAGCCGCGCTGCCGACAAGGGCCTCGCTGCACAATGGGCTCCCAACGGCGAACCCATCCTCATGCACCTTTCGAACTTCCGCCCCGTCAAGCGCCTTACCGACACTGTCGAAATTTTCGCCCTCGTGCGCGCCAAAATGCCCGCCAGGCTCGTCCTCATCGGCGACGGCCCGGACCACGGCGCCGCCGAATATCTCGTGCGCAAGAAAAAGCTGCAAAAGGACGTTTTCTTCCTCGGTAAGCAGTCCAACGTCTACGAAAAGCTCGCCGCCGCCGACCTCTTCCTGCTTCCTTCGCAGCTTGAATCCTTCGGCCTCGCCGCTCTCGAAGCCATGGCCTGCGAAGTTCCCGTCATCGGCACAAACACCGGCGGCATGCCCGAAGTCGTCGAGCACGGTGTGGATGGATATTTAGTGGAACCGGGTGACGTACAGGAAGCGGCGCGCTACGCCATCGAAATCCTATGCCGCCCCGACCGCGGCCGCGAAATGGGTCAACGCGCCCGGGTCAACGCCAAAAAGAAATTCTGCGCCAACGACGTCATCCCCGTCTACGAGTCCTACTACAAACGTATCCTCTCCGAATCCTGAGCGACCAATCATAACGTTGGATTTTCCTTGTAGGGGCGCAGCACTGCTGCGCCCCTCTTGGGTGGTAATCCCTCTTTTCTGGGTGTGAAGTCTTGCAGGGGGAAGGTCTTCTCACGATCCTTTAGTCTTCATGCGCAGACCTAGCCACGAGGTTTTCTCTGGCCCTTCGAACGAGGAGTCACGTCGCTCTTGGCAGCAGTATTGGAATTTGCTGCCG